>Ga0157378_10004312_pt1 | contig 12525 bp, 10 predicted proteins | sample M65metaG_FD_115309 | JGI IMG/M metagenome (GOLD analysis project Ga0157378, IMG submission 115309) | Miscanthus rhizosphere microbial communities from Kellogg Biological Station, Michigan, USA - M6-5 metaG | ecosystem: Host-associated > Plants > Roots > Rhizosphere > Soil | place: USA: Michigan...
AATCCGCGAAACCGCGTGACCCAACTACGGCTTTTGCGAAAGCGCTGTTCCCGTCTCGGCCGTCGATGTCGTCTGCGTGACGTGCTGATGATCATCGACCGGCGCCTGATCCTTCATCGTCGTCGTCGGCGAATCCGCAGTCTTCGCCTTGTATGGTGCCGATGAGCCTTCCGCGCCCTTGCTTGGTTCGGGTCCGGGACCAGGCATCCCGTTCTGCGCAGGCGAATCCGATTTGTTCGTGACCGGATGCGTCATCGCTGGCGGGTTGTTCTGGTAATCGCGCGGCGGCCTCTCGCCTCGACAGGCGAGAAGGGAGAGTATTGCGGCCGCCAGCGCGATTGTCCTCACGCCATGGATGAGTTCAACTCGTGTGCCATTACTTCCCGAGCACAGCGTTTTTGAAGTCTTCTCCAGGCGCTGGCTTCGGACCGAGCCAGGTCGCGAGAATCGCATCTGCTGTCGCCTTGCCCGGCAGAGTTCCCTTCATTTTGCCGTTCACTTCGACGGTCGTGCCCGTGCCCGGGACGTACGTCAGCACGAGGCGATTCCCTTTTGGAATTGCTTCCATGAGCGAGCAGAGCGTCTTGAACGAGCCTTTCACTTCAGCGGATGCGTTCGGTGTATTCGCTTCGAGACCTTCGTTCCAGGCGTCGCACATCTGATCTTTGGAGACGCTGTAGAGGAAGTGCATCACCATCCGGCGCGGCGAATCGCCGGCGAGAATTGCCGCGGCGCTGCTGCTCTTTGCCGGAAGATAAAGCGCTCCGACGTACACCTTGATGAAGAACTTCTTTCGGATTCCACCACCATTGAGGACGAGATTCTGTCCGTTGACCGCGACGCTGTTGTCGAGATTCACGTCAGCGACCGTGGCGGCGATCAATGGAAGAGCGAATGCTAATGCGAGCAACGTACGGGCTGTGCGATGCATGAGACCTCCTGTGTGCGCGTTGATCGTACGTCAAGTGGGGAGCGGACGTCTCGTGAGCGTTCCTCACGATAAACTCTCCCGCATGAAACAGATCTTCGCTGCGCTTCTTCTGCTCGCCGTCACGCCACTCTGCGCTCAGATTGCGGAAGGCGATCAACACTGGGCCGTCCGGGCCGAGGGATCAACATCGGGACACGCAAAGCCGGCGCACGCCGACGCCGCGATCGCGGCCTATGAGAAGGCCGTGGCTGCGAATCCGAATGATCTGGAAGCGCGCTGGAAGCTGCTGCGTTCGATTCGCTTCAAAGGCGCCTATGTCGCGGCGTCGAACAACGACAAACGTGAGGTCTACGCAAAAGCGAAGCAGGCCGGCGATGCCGCACTGGCAGTACTCGACAAGGCCCTCCGTGCGAAAGGCATCACCTCAGTGAGCAAAGCGACGGAGAAGCAGATCGCCGACGCAGCGAGATCGATTCCCGGCGCCGATGAGATCTTCTTCTGGGACTCCGTCAACTGGGGCGAGTGGGCACTTGCCTACGGCAAGATGGCCGCCGTTCGCGAAGGCGCCGCGGATCGCATCAAGCGCGAGTCGACGATCGCGATGCTCATCACTCCAACCCTCGAAAGCGGCGGGCCGGCCCGCGTACTCGGCCGGCTGCACAACCAGACGCCTCACGTGCCATTCATCACGGGCTGGGCATCCGACAAGGAGGCGGTGAAGTATCTCAACGAGTCGCTGAAAGCCGATCCGAAAAACAAGATCACCATCGTGTTTCTCGCGGAAGCAATGGTCGACAACAACAGCGATACGAAGCCGCAGGCAACACAGATGCTTCAGGCCGTGATTGCCGCGCCGAACGATCCTTCATTCGAAGTCGAGATGGCGGCGGCAACGGAAGACGCGAAGGCGCTGCTCAAGAAGTGGGGGAAGTGACCGCGACGATCACGTCGCCGAGACGCAGCGTCTCCACGACATCGAAGCGCAGTCCGTGCTCGCGCTCTTCGGCGAGCACGATCGGCGTCATCTTCAGCGTCACGGTCTTCCCGCCGTGACGCTTCCACTCCGCTTCCTTCGCGCACCAGAAGTGCAACAGACGGTTAGGGATTGCGCAGCCGCACATCGCTTCTTCTTCCTCCTCGGTCAGAAAGAGATGCGCAGCTCGCTCACTCACCTCGCGGATGACCTGCACGTCGATTCCAACCGGCGCCATCCCTTTCGCAGCGGCGGCGTACGGCGCCGCGTGTGAAAACGAAACGAAGGGCATGTCGGGCAGGAGGGCAGCAGCGCTGCGGCTGAGCATCCATTCGCGGCGGCGCTTCTCGAGCTTGAGCCCGGCCGGCGTCTCGATTTCCGGCGGCTCGCCCTCGACCAGCATGGCCCGCCCGCGCCAGAAATCCGGCAAGTCGATCACGTTCATGGCTGCTGTGCCGGCACGGCCGCGATCGTCTGCGCATCACCATTCGCATCGATGACGGACGCGAATGCGACGCCACTTCCGGCAATCGGCCGGATGCGAATCGTCTCTTGCTCATCGAGCGTGACTCCGAGCTCATGCTCGATATCCGACACGAGGAAGACACCAGTCTCCGCAATCCCCGATTCGACGGACTTGTCGCGGACACTGATGCGGAACGTCGCCGGGATGTTGCCGATATTCACGACGCCTACGTTCACGCGCCGCGGCGTCTTTGCCGCCGGCACGCCGATGATCGTCAGCTCCGCCACGTCCGTGCCCGCAGTCGCTGCGTCGAGCGCGCCGAGCGGACGCTGGATCGAGGTGTGGGCATCATGTGCGGCATCGAATGTCCGGACCGATGCGGCCGGCATGCGACCGAGCCGGTGATCGATCCAGAGAGAGCCGATGGCATCGCCGGGAACCGCAAACAGCGAGTGCGCCAGATCGGGCCACACCATGGTCTGCCTCGGTCTGAGCGTTACGCGGCGATCGTACGAGTTCCCGCCTGCGATGAAACGGAGCGACATCGAGATCGGCTCACGAAAAGGATTGTGCAGCGTGAGATCAGAGACCCAGCGCGCGTCGCCGATTCCTGGATTCGTACCGACGAGCGGAAACACGATGCGGCCGCGCGCCGTGTCGGCAACCTCTGATTCCTTCGGCAGGTGAATCCGCTTCAGATATTGCGGCGCGGGAAGAGCTCTTGCGCCTGGGATCCGCGTCCAGAGCTCCACGCCACGAACCGACTTGTAGAAGCGATAACAGTCGTCGATGTACGCGGACACCGCCTGCGCGCGGAGGTCATTGGCCACGCCGTCGAACCGGTCGAAACCATCCGGAGATGTACGGATGATGACGCGTGGCTTCGTTCGCTCGAGCACAGTCAGTGTTTCTTCCTGAAACTCGCGCGGCGAAAGGATTGGAACCTGATAGAAGCGCGTCGGATTCGGACGGTTCGCGAAGAAGTAAAACGCCGGCTGATTGGAGAAATCGAAAATCGGATCGTTGCGGCCCGTCAGCCTGCGGATCTCGTCGCTCACTGCCTCGATGCGGAAGTTCGTTTCCTCCGCATGTCCGTCGCGGACGATATGCAGCACGCGGCGCTGGTAGTTGAAGAGATCATCGATGCGCGCGTTCACGAGATCGGGGATCCAGAAGAGAATCGCGATGAGTGGCACGATGATCAACACGATCGTGATAACGAAGATCCTGCCGCCCTCATGCGCGGTCTCCCGCAGCTTTCGCGCGAAGAGAATCGCCAGCATGACGATCATCGGTCCGACGAGAAACGCCGCAAAGTACTGATGACGGAACTCAGCGCGGCCGAACGCCGTCCGCTGCGTGATTGCAGCGAAGATCATCAGCATGAGCAGAGCGGCGTCGAACATATCGATGCGCTTCTTCAGCCAGCGGTAGATCAGATACGCCGCGGCGATTGCGATGGTCAGCGGCGAGAGGATCAGATGGAACTTCTCGTACAGGACGAAGTCCGCGAGCGTGTGGAGATTGAGATCGTTGCGAAACGTCGAGACGAGATCGGGGAAGGGAAGCGACCACACCGCATCGATGATGTTCGGGATGGTGATGAACGACGTTCTGAAAAAGGCACCGAGGGCACCTTTGATCGTCAGGTAGATGAGGAACGGTGCTGCGCCCAGGACCACACCGGGGACGAAGAAGAGTCCGGCCGCCGCACCTCGTGTCACGCGGGCCAGATAGAAGATCGCGACCGTCGCAAGTGCGGCGAGGATCGTGTAAAGGCCGATCTCGTAGCTGAAGAAGAGAGCAACAGCGGCAAATACACCGCTGAAGATCGCGCTCCAGCGGCTGCCTCGCTTGAGCGCGTTCCATAGCAGTGCGGCGGCAACGACCTGGAAGAACGTCCGAGTGTTTTCGACTGTCGTCCACGCGCCCATCGCGACGCAGAGCATCGCTAGCGGAATCGACTCGAAGATCGCGAGACCGAGAAACCAGAGCGACACAGGAAGCAGCGCGCCGATGATCACGCTGCTCATGACTGTCACATTGAGCGAGCGGCCGAATAGCTGCATCAGCCACGCGTCGAGTACGCCGTCGTCCAGCATCCCGTGCAACGGCAGCGTGTCGCGAAAGGGAACCTTGCCCCGCAGATAGTCGGACGCAGGCCCGAGCGCCTCACCCCGATGAAAGAGATCGACCCACTGCAGCAGCTGTGCGGTCGACGCATAGCTGAAGACGTAAATCAGCGCCGGAAAGATCACGAACGCGGCGAGCCGCCACGCCGCTCGCGGTGAGAGCGACAGGCGCAGGCTAACTGCGAGCAGCACCACGATGATGATGACCAGCTGAGGATGCGTCGTCGGAATCCAGACGAGCGGCACGAACGGCAGGATCGTCAGCGGAAGTGCGGCGGTGACGATTCGTTCGAATGCGCGGATCCCGAACTGCATCTCCATCAGCCGCGTGATGAAGAACGCAACGACCCAGAAGAGCGCAACGAACGTAGCCGTAAACACGACCTCGAGAAAGAGCGTCGGTATGTGCGCGATGCGGTGTCCCGTCACGAGATAGCGATACAGGATCCAGGAGAGCGCCTCGCAGAAAAGCAGCGCGTGATAGGGATAGCGCTCGGGCGCGAAGAGCTCACGCAGCCAGCGATGCGTCTGCCAGAAGGCCAGAGCACGCGGCGCGAGAAACGAAAGCGCGATCGGAAGGCCGAGGATCCAGCCAGCCTTTCCGGTCGTGAGATAGAAGAACGGCGCAAACAGGTACGGCACGAGAAAAAGCACGGCCGCAACCGGCTCGCGCGGCATCAGCGTCCGGCCGTACCGCTGAAACACGACGGTCAGCGCGGGAACCGTCAGGAAGAAGAGCGCAATCGCGAGGTAGTCCTTGATCTTCGCGTAATGCAGGATCGTGACGAGACCGATCGCGACGGGTTTCGTCGGCGGGAGCGAGGGAAAGAAGAGCGTCAGCGCGAGGAAAACGCCCGCTGCGAAACAGAAGGCTGCTATCCAGAGCAGTGCTGAAAGGATCCGCGAGGTCATCCGGCGCGGAGTTTATAAGACGGATAGGACGTCTGGGACCTCTGGGACCTCTAGGTAGTACCTAAGGAAGCACAAGTGCGACGCTGTCATTCTGAGCTGCGAAGACAGCGAAGAACCCCCTGATTTGCGAGAGTGGCTTTCATCGGAAGGGGGTCCTTCGGCGTCTCCGCGCCTCAGGATGACACTTGTGCAGAGGTCATAGAAGTCCTATCTGCCCCCCTTCACGCTTTCACCGCTGCCAACGCCTCCGCCACTGCGTCGTGCAACGCCGTGATCGTCGCGTTCTTCGACTCCACTTCGGGCGAGAACCCGAATTTGCGGATCGCTTCCGTTGTCGTCGGGCCGATCGAGAACAGCTTCGCGTTTTCCATCAGCTTGCGGCGTTCCTCCGGCGTCAGCTTGCCGAAGAAGTGCTCGACCGTCGACGCACTCGTGAACGTCACGGCGTCGATCGAGTCGAGCATCGCGCGCAACTCTTCGAGATCGTAATCTGCAGCGATCGTGCGATACGCGATTCCCAGATCGACCTGGCCGCCGCGACGGCGCAGCTCATCGATCAACTCGTCGCGTCCTTCGGCAGCGCGAATCACCGCGGTCTTCTTTCCGCTCTGATCCTGATCGAGCAGCGGCAGCAATGCGATGGACTGGAACTTGTCGGGGACGATGTCGGGGACGATGCCGCGTGCGCGCAACTCCGCCGCCGTCGTGTCACCAACCGCAGCGATCTTCGCCCCGGCGAACAGGCGCGCATCCTTGCCGCGCTCGATGAGCCGGTCGAAAAAGTTCCTCACACCATTCAACGACGTGAAGACATAGAGATCGTAGCGTCCGTCGATCACGTGATCGAGTGAGTCGAACGCCTCCGGCGGCGCGATCTCGATCGTCGGGAACTGCATCACCTGCGCGCCGGACTCCTCGAGCATGCGCTTCAATTCGGACGCCTGTTCCCGCGCGCGGGTGACGACGACCTTACGTCCGAAGAGCGGCTTCGTCTCGAACCAGTTGATGATGTCGTGCATCTTCACGACCTCGCCGACGACAATCAGCGCGGGCGTCGGAATCTGCGCTTCCTTCACAATCCGCTCGATCGTCGCGAGCGTTCCCGTGACGCTGCGCTGCTCGGGCGTCGTCGCCTTCGAGATGACGGCCGCCGGCCGGTCAGAAGGGACACCGTGCTTCGTCAGGTTGTTGACGATCGCGGAGAGATTGCCGAGTCCCATCATGAAAACGATCGTGCCATCGAGTCCCGCAAGCGCGTTCCACTTGATGCCGGTCGACTCGTCAGCTTCATGTCCCGTCACGAGCGTCAGCGATGTCGCGTACGAACGATGCGTCACCGGAATGCCGGCATAGGCTGGTCCGGCGATCGAAGACGAAATGCCCGGCACGATCTCCACCGGCACCCCAGCCTCGACGATCTCCTCGGCTTCTTCCCCACCGCGTCCGAATACGAAAGGATCACCGCCCTTCAGGCGAACGACCTTCCGTCCTTTCTTTGCCTCGGCGACCAGCAGCTTGTTGATCTGATCCTGCGGCAGCGCATGCGCGCTCGCACGCTTGCCGACGTAGATCACCTCGGTGTTTTTCGGGATGAGCGCAGCGATCTCTTTCGAGACCAGCGCATCGAGCGCGATGAGATCCGCGCTCGCGATCAGCTCTGCGGCTTTGCGTGTGAGCAGGCCAGGGTCACCCGGACCCGCGCCTACGAGGAAGACTTTGCCCGTAGTCACTTTCATGTCGTCGCCTTCAATAGGTCCATCGCACCCTGACTGATCAACTGTTCGTACACGTCGTCGATCGCCGTGCCGCTGACGCGGATCGGGCGCTTGCCTTCATAGTCGGAAAAGAACGCGCGGACCGTGCCGTTCGCTGCATGCACGGCGACGCACGAGTAGCAGTCGAGCTGCTCGCCGAACTTCTGCAGCACGCCTCGCTCGGTCACTGCGGCGTAAGCGCTCGGTTCATGCGTGATCGAATGCGCGATGTCGATTGCCATCGTGTTCGACGCCAGTGTCTCGATTGCGACGATGCCCTGTCCTGCAGCAGGCAGCAGCTCGTCGGTGGAGAAGTAGCTCGTGATCTCGCCCGCGCGGCCGAGTCGCGTGAGGCCGGCGCTGGCGAGGATGATGCCGTTGTACTTCCCTTCGCGCGCCTTGTTGATGCGCGTATCGACATTGCCGCGGATGTCTTCGACCGTCAGATGCGGAAAAAGTGAGCGAAGCTGCGCGCGGCGGCGTGGCGCGCTCGTGCCGACGATTGCGCCCGCCGGCATTTCTGCCAGCGGTTCGTTCTTCGGATGCACCCACGCATCGCGCGGATCCGCACGCTCGAGAAAGCCGGCGAGCGTGAAGTGAGTGGGAATGATCGACGGCACGTCCTTCAGACTGTGCACCGCGATATCGACCGCGCCGCGCTCCAGCGCTTCTTCGAGTTCCTTGATGAAGAGTCCCTTGCCGCCGATCGTCGCCAGCGACACGTCGTGCCGCTTGTCGCCGGTCGTCTTCATGATCACGAGCTCGGGCGCGTGACCCTTTTCGCGCAGGAGCTCTGCGACACGATTCGCCTGCCAGAGCGCAAGCTGGCTGCCTCGAGTACCGATTCTTACTGTCGTCATGAGCCCAGTCCGAAGATCTTCCGGATGGTGTTCCGGAGCGATTCCCTCTCCTGCGGCTCGTCAGCTGCGTCCTTCAGCTGCAGGATCGGGTAGTGGAGGATCTTGTTGATCATCTGCGAGGAGAACTGCTCGACCGCGGCGCGCTGCTCGGCGCTGATCGGTCCCATCTTGCGCAGGCATTTCTCGAGTTCTGCCGCGCGGATCGTTTCGAGCCGTCCCTGAAGTTCGAGAATCGTCGGCACCGCATCCTGAGCGACGAGACGCTTGCGGAACGACTCGACTTCGCGCTCGATGATCTCTTCCGCCTGCTGGGCCTTCTTCTGGCGCAGCTCGCGATTCGAATCGGCAACCTGCTGCAGATCATCGACGTTGTAGAGATACGCACCGTCGATCGAAGAAATGTCCGGATTGATGTTGCGTGGCACGGAGAGATCGATCAGAAAAAGGTTTCGATTCTTGCGCGTCGCCAGTGCGCGCTCGACCTGCTCGGTTTCGATCACGAAGTGTGGCGCGGATGTCGACGCGATGACGATGTCGCATGCTGCGAGATGTTCATCGATCGAGTTGAACTGGACGGCGAGACCTTCGAAGCGCTCGGCCAGCTCGACCGCGCGCTCGTACGAGCGGTTTGCGACGAAGACCTGCTTCACGTGCTGTCCGTGCAGATGCTCGGCCGTCAGTTCGCCCATATCACCGGCGCCGAGGAGCAGGACGCGCAAGCCTTCGAGCTCGCCGAAGATTTTCTTCGCCAGCTCAACCGAGGCATATGGAACCGAGACGGCGTGCTCGCCGATCCCTGTATCCGTGCGCACTTTCTTGGCGACGCGCATTGTCTGTTCGAAGAGTTGGGTGAGCAACGCGTCGAGCGTGTTGCTGTCATGCGCGAGCTGAAACGCCTTGCGGACCTGACCGCCGATCTGCGGCTCGCCGAGGATCATCGAGTCGAGTCCGGAGCAGACGCGGAAGAGATGCTTCACAACATCGCCGTAGCGAAGAATGTAGAGATGCTTTTCGAGCTCGGTACGCGCCGCACATGCGCGCAGCGACAGCCAGTCGACGATACGCTCGATGACGTCTTCGCTCGGCGCGGAGATCACGACCTCGACGCGATTGCACGTCGACACGCTCGCTGCGCCATGCAGCGCGCCATGCTCGACGAGCGACTGCAGAATCTCCGGCATCTTCCGTTCGTCGATGGAAAGACGCTCACGGACGTCGACAGGCGCCGTGCGATGGTTCAGGCCAACGAGCATCAGAGGCATGTGAGCGCCTCCTTCGGAGTCGAATGCAGAATGCAGAATGCAGAATGCAGAATGAGAGGCGGACGCGCGCCCGTTTCTGCATTCTGCATTCTGCATTCTGCATTTCTAACCATGGTGAATCCCCAGCATCGCCACGACGATCGCCACCAGCGCGGCAGCGCCGGTGAGCATCGTGCGGCGGGTGCGATACGTGCCGCTGATGTACGACTGAAGAACGATCGCGAAGAGAACCCAGGCGACGATCGCTCCGATCTCCTTCGTCCGCATCGCCATGATTCCGGCGGTCGTCTTGTATGACCAGAGAATGCCGGTGAGCAGGCCGAGGGTGTAGACGCTGAAGCCGATCGAGAGCGCGCGGTAGCTCACGTCCTTGCAGACGTTGAGGCTTGGGATCCACTCCCACAGCCAGCCGCGCGTCTTCGACTTCAACGCGCGATCCTGCAGATGGGCGAGCAACCCGAAGGCGAGTCCGATGAGCAGTGCTGCAACTCCCGTCGTCGTGAGCAGCAGATGAGCGGTGAAGAGCCGCGACAACACACTCTGCGAGTGCGTGAACGGCTCGCGCACAACGGCGGAGATCGTGAGCAGGATCAGCACGAGCGGATAGACAAAGAACGACGCTGCATGAACGCGATAGATCACGAAGAGCACGAGCTCTACGGCAAACACGAGCCACGCGACGAAGGACACCGTCTCCGGAAGATTCGTCAGCGGTGGATGTCCGGTCAGCGTGCAGATCGTTCCGATCCACACTGTGTGACTCAGAAAACCGATCACCATCAGAGTGAGCCCGCCGTGCTGCAGACGGCGATCGCGGGTGAACAGCGATGCCAGCGCAACGAGCGTTCCGAGGCCGTAGAAGGCAAGCGCCGTGTAAAGGGTGAGATTGGGACTCATGATGGCGTCAGCTTCTTGCAGAACACGACCTTATCGTTCTCGATTCTGTAGAAGTCCTTGATGCGCGAGATCTCTTCGTAGCCGCTGCGCTGGTAAAAGCGAAGCGTCGCGCCGTAGGTTTCTTTCGACGAAGTCTCGATGAGCAGCATGCGTCCGCGCTGTCTGCGCACCTCGTTCTCCACGAAGCGCAGCAGGAGTTGTCCAATTCCCTGTCGCTGACGCTTCGGATCGACAGCGATCCAATAAAGATCGAACACGCCTTCGGTCAGAGGCGTCGGTCCGTAACAGACATAGCCCTGCACCGTCCGGTTGGGTCCGCTGTCGGGAGCCTCGAGAACATAGACCAGATACTCACCGCGCTCCGGATGCTCGAGGCCGATGTCGACGAGCTCGATGGCGCTCTTCACCTCGTCATCGGTGAAGATGCCGACCGCCTTCAGGATCTCGTGAATCCGGTCGCGGTCTTTCGGGTCGACAGGGCGGATCTTCATGCGCTCCGTCGCATCATAAGCTTCCAGTCCTGAAACGAATTGCCCGACAGCCACGAACGCAGATTAGCGTCGGCGTGCAACGCGATAAGTCGGAGGGATCACGCCGCAATGTGTCGGTCGTCACAACCCCCGTCATCCTGAGCAAAGCGAAGGACCCCCGGATTTTCTGCAGGGGGTCCTTCGGCGTCTTCGCGCCTCAGGATGACGAAGTAACTACACCGCTCGGCTGACGCGATCTGCCGGGACCGCGTACTCCTCGAACAGATGCACGAACTCGGTCGGCACCCAGGCGAAGAACGCCGTCCCCTCGTCCGTCTGCGTCTGCTCGTAGATCTCGGCGACTTCATGCAACCGGGCGGCAAGCCGCGCCTGCTCATGCGGGATCTCGAGCTGCAGGACCGCGCCACCTTTCAGCTCGCGGTCGCGAATCATCTCGAGGAGACGCTCGATGCCTCGCCCGGTGAGTGCCGACGCTGCGACTGCGTTCGTGCGGCGCGGCTCCGGAAACCAATGCTGCGACGACTCGGCGAGGTCGAACTTGTTGTAGACCTCCAGGATCCGCGCGGGATCGACACCGAGGTCGGCGAGGACGTTCTCGCCGATGGTCTGCTGCTCTTCGAACTGCGGATGCGAGCCATCGATCACATGCAGCACGAGGTCCGCTGCCACCGCTTCTTCCATCGTCGATCGGAACGAGGCCACGAGATGGTGCGGCAGTTTTCGAATGAATCCGACGGTGTCGACGACCACGGTCTCGCGCGGCATCTCGTACGCGATGCGTTGTGACTTCGAGTCGAGTGTCGCGAACAGCTTGTCGATCGCTTCCGCACTTCCGCGAGTCAGCCGGTTGAAGAGCGTCGATTTTCCCGCGTTCGTATAGCCAACGAGTGCGATGGTGAACACACTCGCGCGCGATTTCCGCTGCGTGACGCGCGTTCGCTCGATATGCTCCAGCTCGTCCTTCAGGCGCGCGATGCGCGTACGGATGATCCGGCGATCGAGCTCGAGCTGCGTCTCACCAACGCCGCGTGTTCCGATGCCGCCCGCCTGCCGCTCGAGATGGGACCACTGCCTCGTGAGGCGCGGCAGCATGTACTCGAGTTGCGCGAGCTCGACCTGCGTGCGTGCTTCGCGACTGCGCGCGCGACCCGCGAAGATGTCGAGGATCAGCGCACTGCGGTCGATCACTTTCACACCGGTGACTTTTTCGAGATTGCGAACCTGCGCCGGTGAGAGATCGTCGTCGAACACAATCAGCGTCGCACCCTGCTCTTCGACGATTCGCTTCAGCTCTTCAGCCTTGCCGCTGCCGATGAACGTGGCAGGATCGGGTGAGGCACGTTTGGTGAGGATGCTTGCGACGACGGAGCCGCCGGCGGTCCCGATCAGTTTCGAGAGCTCTTCGAGATGTTCTTCAGCGACGCTTCGCGCCAGATCAGGAAGGACCAGTCCGGCTGCAATGACTTTTTCGGCCACGTGTTATCTGTCCTTCAAATATACAGATGTCGTGCCGAATTGTGTAGGAGAGGCGCCCTCGCCTCTCTTCCGCAATAGGACAGGCGAGGGCGCCTGTCCTACACTCCGCACCATGTTCGTGGTCTACGAGGTCCTTCTGTACCTCGTCTTCATCATCACTGCTCCGTTTTTTCTTCTGATCGGCTTCCTCCGCGGGAAGTACCTGTCGAATTTTCCGGAGCGGATGGGCTTCTATCGCTCGAAGAGGGCGCAGCACGATCTCTGGATCCACGCTGTGTCGGTTGGCGAGACGATCGCGGCACGCCCCGTCGTTGCCGAGATCATGAAACAGAGACCGCAGACGACGATCGCGTTCACCACGACGACCATCA
>Ga0157378_10004313_pt1 | contig 12522 bp, 11 predicted proteins | sample M65metaG_FD_115309 | JGI IMG/M metagenome (GOLD analysis project Ga0157378, IMG submission 115309) | Miscanthus rhizosphere microbial communities from Kellogg Biological Station, Michigan, USA - M6-5 metaG | ecosystem: Host-associated > Plants > Roots > Rhizosphere > Soil | place: USA: Michigan...
CTTGCCCGCGGCTACAGGAACCTCGACAACTTCAAAATCGCGATCCTCTTTCACCATGGTGGCCTGGACCTACTCCCTACCACCCACTGAAAACCCTGAAGACCCTCAATTTTCAATTTCGCCCTAGCGATTCCGGCGCCCGTACGCGACCCGCGATTCCGCACAGAATCAGGAGCGTGAGCACATATGGGAGGGCCAGCAGCAGGTGAAATGGCAGCCCGATGTTCATCGCCTGCAGCGTGTACTGCAGCGCGGCTGCGATTCCGAAGAGCGCAGTTCCGACGATTGCGCCTCTTAACTTCCAACGGCCGAAGATCACGATCGACAGTGCGATGAAACCGCGGCCGGCCGTCATGTTCTCGGCGAATCCGCTCGAGAGCGCGAGCGAGAGGAACGCTCCACCCATTCCGGCGAGCAGAGCCTCGATCGCCAGCGCACTCCAGCGATAGAAGGCGACACGCTCGAGGACCTCGGGGTTTTCGCCCGACGCGCGCAGCCGGAGTCCGAAGCGTGTCATCCACAGCAGCAGCGCCAGTGCGATCGGGAAGACGATCCAGCCCAGCAGCACAACCAGCCGTTGCACCCACTCCGTCATCGGCGGAACGAAAAAGAGCTCGCCGCCGCGCAGAGCCTGATAGACGAAACCGGTGGCGCCAAGGGCCAGCAGATTGACGGCGGTGCCTGTCACGATCTGATCTGCGCGATAGCGGATCGCGAATATGCCGAACAACGCCGCGACGACCAGCGCTCCCAGGACTGCCGCTGCGAAGCCTGCGGCGACGCTGTGCGTGAGCTGCTGGCCGATCACCCCGGTCATCGCAGCGACGAGCAGCATTCCTTCGATGCCGAGGTTGATCATGCCGGCTCGCTGCACGACGAGCTCTCCTTCGACCGCGAGCAGCAGCGGCGTGGATGCGACGATCGCGATCGGCAGCGCATGCAGGATGACGTTAATCACGGCTGCGCCAGCTCCCGAAGAGAATCAGCAGAAGAATGACCACCGCCTGCCCGAAGACAGCGATGTTCGACGAGATTCCGGCGGTTCGTTGCAGCTCGCCGGCGCCAGTCGAAAGCGCTCCGAAGAACATCGCTGAAGCGATCGTCGCCAGCGGATGCAGCTGCGCGAGGAGTGCCACGGCGATTCCCGAATAGCCGTAACCGGCGGCGAATCGCTCGAACAGCCGGTGAGTCGTTCCGAGAAGCTCGATGCCACCAGCGAGTCCGGCGAGGCCGCCGCTGATTGCCATCGCGCGGACGAGTTGCGCGTTGACATTGATTCCTGCCCACGTCGCTGCGCGCGCGTTCAATCCCGTTGCACGCAGCCTTAGTCCTTCCGCCGTCCGATAAAGAAGGAACCATGCGGCCACGCTCGCTGCGAGCGCAAGCAGAACTCCCGCATGTAACTCGCCCGCGACCGGAAGCGCCGCGCCCGCGAGATCCGTCTGTGGATACTGCGCGCCCCGCTCCTGCAGTGGTCCGTTGACGCACCAGCCGAGCAGGTGAATGGCCGTGAAGTTGAGAAGGATCGTCGTCAGCACTTCCGGCGCATTGCGCCACAGTCGCATCGCAGTGGCGATCGATGCCCAGAGCGCACCAGCGAGCATGGAGGCGAGAATCGCAGGGACGACGCCGAATCGCGCCGCCGCGAGCGCGGCAATCGCGCCGGTGATGAACTGTCCTTCGCCGCCGATGTTCCAGACGCCTGCGCGGAATGCGAGCGCAACGCTCAGTCCCGTGAGGAGGAGCGGAACGGACTTCAGCAGCGTGCCTTCGATCGCGAACCGTGAGCCGATCGAGCCGTTCGCGAGAATGCGGAGCAACTCGATCGGGGAGCGACCTACGGCGAGTGCACACAGCGACAAAAGCACGATGGCGGCGAGGGCCGCCGCCAGTTGCCTCATGCGATTCCTGCCATCAGCGCGCCGACGCGTTCCTGCGCCTCGGCCGGCGTCAGGCGCGCCGAGAGCTTGCCGCGATAGATGACCTGGATCGCATCGGCGAGAGCGAACGCCTCATCGAGATCGGAAGTGATGAGCACGATCGATGCGCCATCGTCTGCTGCAGCGCGTAGTTGGGCATGGACGAAGGAAGTGGCTTCGATGTCGAGCCCTCGTGTCGGCTCTGCGGCCAGAATCTTCTTCGGCTTACGCTCGAGCTCACGCGCGAGGATGACCTTCTGCTGATTGCCGCCGGACAGCGAGCCGGCATCCTGACTCGGACCCGTTGCGCGGATCGAGTACCGCGCGATTTGCGCTTGCGCTGCGGTCGCGGCTTCGCGCGGGTGCCAGTGTTTCGACTTGAGCGCGAGGTTCTCTGCGATCGACATTCCCTCGACGATACCGTCGCGCGTGCGGTCCTCGGGGATGAGTCCCGCGTCGGGGTGTTCGTTTCGATAGCGCTCCGCGAGCTCGGTCTGGCCGTTGCCCGCCACACCGACGATCGCGAGGATCTCTCCGCCCCTCGATTCTCCCCGCCGGGGAGGCGGCGCCACACCCTTTTCCACCATCGCGTTGGCGAGATCGGCGGGTGTCATCCCATGTGCCGTTGTCTCCGCCACGATTCGTCCGCGGCGCATCACCACGATGCGATCCGCGATCTCGAGCACCTCCGGCAACTTGTGACTGATGAACACGACCGCGGTGCCTTCGCTCGCCAGCGTCCGCATCACGGCAAACAACTCGGCCGACTCGTTGGGAGTGAGCACCGAGGTCGGCTCATCGAGGATGAGCACCCGCGGATTCTTTGCGATGGCCTTGATCAGCTCCAGCTTCGATTTCTCGCCAACGGACAACGACTCAACGCGTCGCGATACACCCTCGAGCCGGATTCCGGTCGTGCGGATGCAGGCCTCTGCTTCGCGTTCCAGCGTGCGAGGTGAGGCGAAGCTCCACGCGCGCTGCAGGGCGAGGTTCTCGGCGATCGTGAAATCGGAGACGAGCAGAAAGTGCTGATGCACGATGCCGATCTCGCCGTCGCGTGTGATCGTGCCGCCGCCGGCATCGAGCTCGCCGGCGGCGATGCGCATCAGCGTCGTTTTCCCTGCACCGTTTTCACCGACGAGCGCGAGGATCTCTCCGCGGCGCAACTCCAGCGTCACGTCGTCGACGGCGACATTGTCACCGAAGCGTTTGGTGATGCGCTGGAGCGACAGCATCAGAACCCGCGCGGCACCTTCACGGTTCCGCTGCGAATGCCTTGTTCTGTCTTCTCGACCTCAGTGATCGTCTCCGGCTTCAGTGCTGCCTTCAGTTTGTCGTTCCAGACGAGTGAGACGATCCCCTCGTTCATCCCGAGGTATTGGATCTCCGGCTTGAACTGATGGCTCTGCACCTTCTTCGCCACCGTAACGAATGCGCCCGGCACGTCCAGTACGGCAGAGGCGACGATCACATCCGGCGCGAGGTCGTTCTGATTCTTGTTCGAGCCGAAGCAGCGAATGTGTTTTTCCTGACACGCCTGGAACACGCCGCGGCCGGCTTCGTTCGCCTGATGGAAGATGAAGTCGCAACCGGCGTTGATCAGCGACTGCGTCGCGAGCTTCGCGGCGCCCAGGTCGGCGAAGTTGCCGGTGTAGATCTCTTTCACTTCGAACTTCGGATTCACCGACTGAGCGCCTGCTTTGAAGGCGAGGAACGTGGATGCGATCGAGGGGAGATTGATGCCTCCGACGAGTCCTGCCTTCCCGGTCTTCGATTCGCGAGCGGCAATGATGCCGAGAAGGTATGTCGCCTGTTCGAGCTCGAAGACCATCGGTGCGACATTGGGCGCGACGGTATTGCCTGAGGTCGTGACGAAAATCGTTTTGGGATACTGCGCTCCGGCCTGCTTCGCCGCATCCTGAAACTCGAAGCCGTGGCCGAAGGCGAGGTCATAGTCCTTCGCTCCGTAAGACTTGAATCCTTCAACGATTTCGGCGGGCGTCTTCGTCTCCTGATGCGAGACCTCGGCCCCAAGCTCTTTCTGGATGCGTTGCACACCTTCCCATGCGAGCGAGTTCCATCCAGCGTCGTTGATCGAGCCGGGTGTGAGAAGGCCTACATGTAGCACTTTCTTTTCAGGAGCGGGCGCAGTTGAAGCGGCGGTTGTGCTTTCCTGTTTCTGCTGACAGGCGAGCGCGAAGAGAGCGGTGACAATGATCACGGCTGTGCGTTTCATGGTGGGGCAGTTTATCCCGAGCGCAGCGAGGGATCAGCGGAGCAACCGGCAGCGCCTGAGCCCAACATTCTTGCCAGTGCCTCCGCTGATCCCTCGCTGGCGCTCGGGATAAACTGAGAAATGTGGTACATCCTCGCGCGCAGGAGGAAGTCGCATGGATGACATCGAGCGCAACGACGACGGAGCAGACGACGAGTACGACGAACAGATCGAGCAGATGATTATCGAGAACGGGATTCTGCTGCACAGCCTGGCGGCGTTGCTGGTGCGCAAAGGAATCCTGAAGCAGGACGAGATCGACGCGGAGATGGACAAGCTCTACGACGAGATGGAGAACTTCGAACAGCAGTAAGTATCGGAATAGGCGGCGGCAAAGCCTGTTTGAACTCGGGACAACGCAATCAATCAGGGAGATTGGACAGTATGCGGAAAACAATGATCGCGGTCGCGATATCGATCGCTGCGGTGAGCGCGTTTGCGCAACTCTCGCCGCAAAATTCGGACTTTGCAAAAGGTCCGGCTCAGTTCCTCATGACCTCCGAGGAGCAGGCGAAGTGGAAGACGATCAAGACGGACGCGGATGCGTCGGCGTTCATCGATCTCTTCTGGGCCAAGCGTGATCCGTCGCCCGCGACGCCGCGCAACGAGTTCAAGGAGAACTTCGATGCAGCGGTGAAGTATGCCGACGAAAAATTCACGGCGGGCCGCACGCGCGGCGCGGTGAGCGATCGCGGCAAGATCCTCATTCTCTTCGGTGCACCGAAGAACGTGCAGGTGTCAAAGACCGGACCTTCCGGTGGCACGTCCGACGATCGCGGCTTCAATGTCAATGAAGGCGAGGGCGGTGCGGGCGCCAGCGAAAAGAGCGCGAAGCAGGCCTGGATGTACGAAGGCGACGTTTCGCAGAAGTGGTTCGGCGCACCAAAGGCTCAGATCGATTTTCTCGATCAGTTCAACACGGGCGAGTTCCGCCTGCAGCGTGGCAAGGTCGACCTGGCGTCGGCACAGCAGACCGCGATCAAGCTGGCACTCGTTCAGCCGAATCTGACCGCTCCGCCGAAGTTCAACGCCGCTCCTGCACCCGCTCCCGCGCAGGCAGCTGCTCCGGCAGCGCCGGCAGCACCGACGTATGCGACCACGTTCAAGACGCCGGCCTACCAGACCGCGGTGAGCGAGTTCGAAGCCGCGAAGACGAGTCCTTACAAGAACCTTTATGTGTCGTGGGGTGAGTACGTCACTCCGCAGGGCGAATACTTCGTGCCGGTCGAGCTGTACGTGCCGAAGGCTGCGGGCATGGACCCGGCTGCTGACCTGACGTTCTTCGGCGTCGTCGAAGACGAAGGCAAGCCGATCGCCGTGTTCGAAGAGCCGGTGAAGCTGTCGGTGACGAAGGACGATCTGTTCTTCGACAAGTCGCTGACACTCCCTGCGGGCAAGCACAAAGGCGTCTTCGGTCTTGCCCTGAACGGCAAGCCCGTATCGATGGTTCAGACGGAGATGAATCTCGCCGGTACGCTGGACAAGGACGCATCTGACGCATCCCCACTCATTCTCTCGAACAACGTCTATCCTCTCGCGAACGCACAGCATCCGACGGATCCGTTCTCGTTCGGTGGCATCAAGGTCGTTCCAAAGGGTGACAAGACCTTCCATCCTTCCGATGAGCTCTGGTACTTCTTCGAGCTCCGCAACCCGGGACTCAACGAGCAGAATCAGCCGAGCATCCAGGTGAAGCTCGACTTGTCCGGTAAGACGGCCGCAGGTAAGCCGCTGACCATGGTCCGCCCGCCGAGTCCAGTCGATGCGCAGGAGCTGAAGGGTGTGCCGGGGCACTATGGTGTCGGCAGCTCGATTCCTCTTCAGTCGATCGCTCCGGGAGACTACAAGCTGACCGTTACGATCAACGACACGGTGAAGAAGCAGAAATACACGCGTACCGAAGACTGCAAGGTTGTCCCGGAAGGGAAGTAACTCCCTTGCGTACGCTGACTCGTTTCAGCATTTTCATGGCGGTCGCGGCTTTTGCCGCGGCCGCTTCTGCGTCTTTGTCCCTCTCATTCGTCGAGTGGGGAAAAGGCCCGGCGCAGTGGCTCATGACGAAGGACGAGCAGGCGCAATGGAAGAAGATCTCTGATGACGCGGCTGCGCAGGCCTTCGTCGATCTCTTCTGGGCACGGCGCGATCCCTCGCCCGGCACTCCCGCCAACGAGCTCAAGAGCGAATTCGAGGCGCGTGTTGCCTACGCCGACAAGTCGTTCCCGCAAGGGAAGATCAAAGGTTCGATGACTGATCGTGGCCGGACGCTGATTCTCCTCGGTGCTCCGTCGCATATCAGCAGAACAGCAGTGGAGCCGCAGAGCACGATTCTGACGCGCGAGGGCCCTCCTCGCCCTGAAGATTTCGACAAGACGAAAATCGAATCGACGCAGTCCTACAGCCCGAAACAGCTCTGGGTTTACGAAGCGGCGAAAACGAAGGCGCCGCTTCTCGCACCAACGGCGGAAGTCGCATTCATCGACCAGTACGGATCGAATGAATGGAAACTGGACAGAACGGGGAAGACAAGCGTAGTTGATCTCTTCAACCGCGCCATCGACTCGTTTGTCGTGCAGAAGGATCTGAAGTCCGCACCGAAATACGACGTACCGGCGGCTCCTGCTGCGACGGCAGTTGCTCCTCCGCCTGCCGTGGTTGCGGTCGCAGAGTTGAAGTCACCAGCGCTGCAGGCGGCGATCGATGACTTCCGCGGCGGAAAGTCTTCCTACAAAGGTCTCTATTTCGCCTACGGCGAGTTCATCACACCGCAGGGCGAGTACTTCGTTCCCGTGCAGGTCTATGCTCCGAAGAGCGCCGCGTTCACGCCGGCACAGGAGCTCACGTTCTTCGGCCGCGTCGAGGACGAAAGCGGCAAAGTGATCTCAGCCTTCGAGGAACCGGCGGCATTTCAGACTTCGAAGGGTGATCTCTTCGTCGATCGCGTGATGCCGGTGGCACCTGGAAACTACAAGGGCGTCTTCGGCCTCGCCGAGCACGGCAAGGTGCTGTCGATGGTTAGCGCAGACATGACTCTGACTCCGCTCGACCGTGATGCAGAATCGATGTCGCGTCTCATTCTCTCCGACAACGTCTACCCGCTGCCGGCGGCCCAGAAGCCGACGGATGCCTTTGCCTTTGGCGGACTGAAAGTCGTGCCGAAGGCGGATCGCGTCTTCAAGTCAAGCGAAGAGCTCTGGTACTTCGTCGAGGCGCGCAATCCGGGAATCGACGCGACCACGAAGCAGCCGAAGTTGCGCGAGTCGGCGACGGTCACCGGGAAGACGGCCGCAGGAGAGAGCGTCAAGCGCTCCCTCCCCATGTACGACGCTGACACTCAACAGCTCAACGGTGTGCCGGGACACTTCGGTGTCGGTACGTCGATCCCTCTCGATTCCTTCAAGCCAGGCGACTACTCGATCGCGATCAGGATCGTGGACTCGATCACCGGCAAGGCATACGACTTCAACGAATCCTTCAAGATCCGATCGGAGAAATGACGATGCGTAGCTCGATTCGAAACGCAGTCCTCATTACGTTGCTGTTTCAGACGTTTTCCGCGCTCGCCGCAGTCTCCAGGACCTATGCGGATTGGGGCAGTGGTCCCGCGCAATGGCTCATGACGCGTGACGAAGAGAAGAAATGGAAGAGCATCGACAACGACAAGGATGCTCAGGCGTTCATCGATCTCTTCTGGGCACGCCGCGATCCCACGCCCGGTACGTTCGAGAATGAGTACAGGGATGAGTTCGACTCGCGCGTGAAGTTCACGGACGAGCAATACACGGATCGGTCGCATCGCGGCGCGCTGACCGATCGCGGCCGCGCCATCATCGTCCTCGGCTGGCCGACGAACATGAACAAGAACCTGGCGCATGAGCGCTCGATGAATACGACCGAAGCAGCCATGGGAGATTCGCAATCCGATCGAGGGTCCGGCGATCGTGCGCGAGGAAGCCGCCTCGGTGCCAAGGACGAATGGATCTACGAAAAAGCCGATGCGCAGAAATACGGGCTTCCCCGGATCGAGATCGTCTTCATTCAGGATCCAATCAGCGGAATCGTCCAGCGTGATCCGCAGCGCCACGACATGATGGCTGCCGTCCCTGTTGCGATCGAGAAGGCAATCGTCAGCAGGAATCTGACGGAAGCGCCTCCCTGGTCGAAGCAGCCGCCGACGAAGGTGGAGTTCGTACCGGTCGCGAAAGGCGGGCCAGCTGTTCCGTCGACGCGCAAGGCCGTGGACGGCGCGCATGCGCTGATGCTCGTCAAAGATCCGTCGGCGCTTCCGAATCCGCAGGGACCGAAAGATCCGCTCGCCGGTGCGGTAAGTGTGAGCTCGTTCCCATCCGGGACCGATCTCGGTTACGTATTCGAATATTGCGGTAATGCAGAGACGATCAAGACGACGATTGCGATTCATGGCACGGGTGCATCGAAGGTGAATATGGTCGCACCTACCGACGAAGTTCCCATCGAGGCCGTCAGGACTCTTCCGGGATGTGGAATCGTCAGAGCATCGATCCCCCTCGGCGACATGAAGGTCGCGCCGGGTACCTATACGTTCTCGCTGAAAGTAGAGGATGGTCCGAAGGTGTGGGAGCTGGCGCAGGACTTCAAGGTCGAATAACCTTTGGACGCGGTACAATCCGCGTCCGAAGCTGGAATCGTCCACCATGCCATTTGCCACAATCGAAGAAGCAGCCGAGCTCTATCGCAACGGTTCCTTCGTGATCATCGTCGACGACGAGGATCGCGAGAATGAAGGGGATCTCTGTATCGCCGCGGAGAAAGTCACTGCGGAGTCGATCAACTTCATGGCGCGTTACGGCCGCGGTCTGATCTGTCTCGCGTTGACCGAGGAGAGATGTAACGAGCTCGAGCTGCCGTTGATGGTGGAGAACAACACCTCACCGTACGGCACGGCGTTTACGGTGTCGATCGAAGCGCGTGGACGTGTAACGACCGGGATCTCCGCATTCGATCGTGCCGAGACGGTGCGTGTCGCAATCGATCCCAAGTCCCGCCCGCATGATCTCGTGCGGCCAGGTCACGTGTTTCCGCTCCGGGCGAAAAAAGGCGGTGTGCTGAAACGCGCCGGTCAGACGGAAGCTTCCGTCGATCTGGCGACGATCGCCGGCATGATGCCAGCCGCGGTGATCTGCGAAATCATGAACGAAGACGGAACGATGGCGCGTATGCCTGACCTCCGCACGTTCGCGCGCGAGCATGGGCTCAAGATCATCACGGTCGCTGATCTCATCAAGTACCGGATGCAGAACGAGAAGCACGTGCGCTGCCTCGCATCGCCGATCCTTCCGACCGAGTACGGCGATTTCCGTGTCTATGCGTACAAGAGCGACATCACGGGCGAGGAGCATCTCGCGCTCGTCATGGGCGAGGTGACGGAGACCGATGAAGTGCTCGTCCGCGTGCACTCGTCGTGTCTCACGGGCGATGTCTTTCACTCGAGCCGTTGCGATTGCGGCGATCAGCTCGACCGCGCGTTCGAACGGATCGCCAAAGAGGGGAAGGGCATCGTTCTCTACCTTCTGCAGGAAGGCCGCGGCATTGGTCTCATCAACAAGCTGAAAGCGTACGAGCTTCAGGACCAGGGTGCGGATACGATCGAGGCAAATGCGAAGCTGGGGTTTGCGCCCGACATCCGCGATTACGGCACCGGCTCGCAGATCCTTCGCGATCTCGGCGTCCGCCGCATCCGTCTGATGACGAACAATCCGGCGAAATATGTCGCGATCGAAGGCTTCGGTCTCGAAATCGTAGAGCGCGTGCCTCTGGAGATCGCGCCGTCGCTGACCACCAGAAAGTATCTCGAAGCGAAAAAGAAGAAGCTTGGGCACATTCTCGAGCTGGTGTAGGAAATGGTTGCGCTGTAATGAGGTTGCGCGATAAAAGGTCGCCCCACACCGCGAGCCCGCGCAACCGCGTAACCGCGTAACCAAAATCATGTCCGCACATACCGGTCCTATCCTCGAAGGTAAAGGCAACTCCGACTACGAGCGTTATGTTCGGGTCCAGGAGCTGCTCGAGCTCGTAAAGCCGATCGAGCTGCTCTCCAATCCGGAGGAGCGGCTGTTTCAGGTCATGCACCAGTCGGCGGAGCTGTGGCTTCATCACATCGACTATGAGATCGATCGGGCGGTGAAGCTGGTGAACGAAGGCCAACCTGAGTCGGGCGCGGATCTCCTGCATCGTTGCCGGCTGATCATCGATCTGCTGCGCGAGCAGATCATCATCCTGGAGACGATGGCTCCGGTCGATTACCACATGATCCGTACGACTTCGCTGGGGCGGGGGAGTGGTCAGGAGTCGCCGGGCTTCAACAAGCTGCTGGATGTCGGAAAGCGTCTCTGGCCGCCGTTTCAGGAATTGCTCGGGCGGAATGGCGTGAGCGTGATCGAGATCGAGCGCGCACCGAAAAAGTTTTACGGCCTTTTCCGCCTGCTGCAGGCGATGATGGATTACGACGAGGCGTTCATGAAGTGGCGCTTCACGCACATGAGGCTGGCGTTTCGGATCATCGGATCGAAAGTCATGTCCTTGAAGAACGTGCCGGCTGCTCAGCTGGAGGCTGGTACGAGAGAGCCGTTGTTTCCCGAATTGTGGGATGCGATCAGTGAGCTGACCGCGGAGTTCAAGCCGACCTACTGAAATCTTTTTAGTCTCTGGTTTTCTTTTTTGCCCTTGCTGTGTCGAATGAGCCGGGAGAGGCTTTTTTCGCAAGGGTTTGCGTTCCTCATAACATTTTGGTTTCAGGTCTACTTAACTGGCTTGACGGTGGAAAACCCGATCTGTATATTCGCTCACCATTGCTCGCTCGGGCCGGCCAATCGCCTGTCAGCTCGCTGCAACAACGCTCTGCGATCACTACCTAGGGAGTCCGAACTTACATGAGAAAGAAGTTGTGCCTTTTGCTGGCACTCGTGCTTCCCCTCACTTCCGTCGGCTGCGTCGAAAAGATACGAGCCCGGATGGAGATCAAGCAGGCCAACCAGGCCTACGAGAAGGAAGACTACGGGACCGCCCTCGCGCACTACAAGAGAGCGCGCGATATCGACTCCGAGTTCGTCGACCTCGATCGCATGATCGGGTACTCGCAGATCGGTCTTTACGTTCCTGACGACAAGACCCCCGCCAACGAAGCGCATGCCGACGCCGCCATTCAGGAGCTGAACAAGTACCTGAAGAAAAAGCCGGATGACCGCATCGCGCGCGACGCGTTGATCAACATGTACCTCAACGCCAACCGCACCTCGCAGGCGATCGACTACTTCCGCAACTACCTCACCGATCACCCCGCCGACCTCGAGGCCGTGAAGTCGATCGCGACGCTGTACGCCAAGCAGGGCGACTTCAACGAGTCGCTCAACTGGTACCAGAAGATCACCCTCCTCGACTCGAAGAACCCCGAGTCGTTCTACATCTTCGGCGTCGTCTGCTACGAGAAGGTGGCCAAGAACCCGCCGGCCGATCTGAACGAGAAGCTTTCGATCATCGACAAGGGGAAGACGGCGTTGCAGCACGCCATCGACATGAAGCCTGACTACTTCGAGTCGATGGCTTATCTCAATCTTCTCTGGCGCCAGCAGGCGCTGCTCGAGACCGATCCGCTGAAGGCGCAGGCTGACGTGGCCCAGGCCGACGCCGTCCGCAACAAGGCCGTCGAGATCATCAGGGCCAAGAAGGCCGCGGCCGGGAAGAAGAGCTAAACGGAAGGCACATGTTCGAAAGCACCGTCGTAGAGTCGAAAAAGCACAAGATCGGAATCCAGAAGTACCTGACGCTGCCGGTTTCCATCGGTCTGCACGTGATCGTCGTCGCCGGCGTGATCTTCGGCACGGTCTGGAACGTTTCGTTCCCGAGCAACTCTCCGGCGCAGGTCGCGCAGTACTCGGTTGCTGCCGCGCCTCCGCCTCCGCCTCCACCGCCGCCCCCGCCGCCCAAAGCGGCAACCGTGACCCAGGTCGTCAAGCCGGTCGACATTCCCAAGAACATCCAGGAAATGGCCCCGACCACCGTCCCTGAGAAGGTGCAGCCGGTCGCCGCTTCGTCCGCCAGCGCGGGCGTGGAAGGCGGCGTCGAGGGCGGTGTCGAAGGTGGCGTCGTCGGTGGTGTCGTCGGCGGAGTGGTCGGCGGCGTCATCACCGACACCGCGCCTCCGCCTCCCGCCGCGCCGTTGCGCGTCGGCGGCGACGTCAAGGCACCGGTCGTCATCAACCGCATCGAGCCGACCTATCCGGAAGTGGCCCGCAAGGCGCGCATCTCCGGCATCGTCATCGTCGAGTGCATCATCGACAAGAACGGCAACGTGAC
>Ga0157378_10004316_pt1 | contig 12519 bp, 8 predicted proteins | sample M65metaG_FD_115309 | JGI IMG/M metagenome (GOLD analysis project Ga0157378, IMG submission 115309) | Miscanthus rhizosphere microbial communities from Kellogg Biological Station, Michigan, USA - M6-5 metaG | ecosystem: Host-associated > Plants > Roots > Rhizosphere > Soil | place: USA: Michigan...
AATATCTTGCCAAGAACTTTGGCCCGGCGGATTCTCCGGCGCCAGCATCGACACCCGCGCAATAGTTTTTGGCGCGTGCCATTGCATAAAGCTGAATATGGGCGGGTGCGCCCGAGTGCTCGTTTTTGTTTGTCAACTTGAAGTGACAGCCGGGCCGTACCGTTCGAAGTCGTCCTGAGCATCCTTGATTTGCGGCGCAACATATACGTTCAATACCTTCTCCGCTTGAGCCAGCCATTGAGCTTCTTGCTCGAATGTACGGGATTCCCTCGCCGAGGTTGCCAGGAAAAATAATTCGATGTCATCGAGATGGTGGCGGATGAGTTGAAGACGTTGCCGGAAGCCGGGATCTTTGGTCTGGGCTTCGAGGTAGGCGACTGCTTCCAAGTCAGCGGCTACGCGGTCACGAATGGCCTTGACGCGTTCAGCTGAGTGAATCATCGGGGCTTCTCCCGGCTTTACCCAAAATTCTCATGGTCGCAGCTTGTCCGATACAAGTCCGATACGAACAAGAACAAATTGACGCGTTCGAACGCACAATAACACAGACGCGAACAACGTTTGCGAAGCTCTCGAGAAGGCAGCCAGTATGTTAAGATGAGCGGTCGGTGATCGTGGTTCAAAGGCGATATGGTGTAAGGGTTAGCACAGCGCCCTCTCAAGGCGCAGATCCGGGTTCGAATCCCGGTATCGCTACCAAAACTTAAAATCCTCAATAAAAATACCAAATCTGCGTCTGGGTTACGTTTTATGAAAACGTAACCGCTGGTTATTCATTTTTCTCAGTGTTAAGCCCAGAGGAGAGGAAAATGGCCACACGTACCGTCACTGTGATACGAATCAAGACGCGGAACCGCAGCAGTTCTAAGACTGTGCTACCGGAGCTTAAGCAAATAACAAGAGGGTGTCAGCAAATTATCAGAATACTTCCAGTTGACAGCGCCCGGTTCAAATCATATTAACACTCCAGTGCGTCGGGGTGTATCAGCTCCTGAAACTAGTCGTCCGGTAGACTCGTTGAGAACCGAACAATATCGTCGTAAAGGACATGCCATGAATAAGAAGGTACTGCTCACAGCCCTCGCTGGGCTCACTGCCGCCGTTCTCCTTGGCGGCTGGGTGGGAGTGAATTCCAAAGAGGCTGCCGGAACTCCTCCCGGGCCGTCGATCCCAACATTTTCTACCTCGGAAATCGGTAGGGAAGGCCACTTCTATGTCGGCGGGCACTACGTGGGGGAACCCGGCAATGAAACGATGCATGGCGCCATGTATGTTGAAACGTGGGTACCCAAGAAAATCCGGCATCCCAATCCGATTGTAATCATCGGCTTCAGCGTGGGACAGAACGAGTACGAATTCATGCAAACACCGGACGGCCGCGCGGGCTGGGCCTATGATTTCGTCAATCAGGGTTACACCGTGTACATGATGGATTTTCCAGGGTTGGGGCGCGCGGGATTTATCCCGGGGGTGGACGGCGAACCCACGCCGCAGCGCTCAACCAACTTGATCGAAGAGATCTGGACTGGCGGGCGATCGCCGGCTTCGGACTGGAGTAAAGAACAGCATGTCCGGGAAAATCGAGTGCAGGAATTCGCGGACTGGCCACAATGGAAAAAGGAAACGCAGTGGCCTGGAGAGAACGGTAAGGGAAAAAAAGGCGAACCGGCGTTCGACTATTACGCCAAGATGGAAGTACACGGAGTATCGAAGTTCGATTTGGAAGGCAAGGATACTCTGGCCGACCTGGTTCAGCTTCTGGACATGATCGGGAAACCGGTTATCCTGCTGCTGCACTCGGGTTCAGCGGTGGGTTGGCTGGTGGCGGATTCGAGGCCGCAACTCGTCAAGGCAATCGTCGCGGCGGAACCGAACTCGCCTCCGATCGTGAACGCCGAGCGCGGCGCAACGGGGCCGGGAAATGTGTGGGGCTTGACCCGCACGTTCATCCACTACGATCCTCCGATCACGGACGCCAAGGAATTGCGCCCTGTTCGCCAGGAAAGCGCGGATGGCCCGGACCTTCTTCCGTGTTGGGTGCAGAGCGAACCCGCGCACAAGCTCACCAACCTGCGGGCTATCCCCGTGTTGAATGTTACCGGGGAGGCGAGTTATCACCGCCCCTACGCTCACTGTGAAGCCAAGTGGCTCATTCAGGCGGGTGTGAAAACTACTTTTGTGAAGCTTGAGGATGTAGGGTTGCCGGGCAATGGGCACCAGATGATGTCAGAAAAGAACAGCGCGGAAATCGCCAAGTACTTCATGGGCTGGCTGGACAAAACCGTTCAGTGAGCGAGCTGATCGGTAAAGGAGATTTTATGAATCGCAAGAAATGGATGGCCGTGCTCTCCGTGCTGGCTTTGGCTCTTGTGGGGGGATGGTTTGTTTTGAAGCCTCATCTCGTCGACGCTGACGCTGGGTCATCGATCCCAACATTTTCTACCGCTGAAATTGGGCGTCAGGGCCACTTCTACGTCGGCGGCCATTATGTCGGTGAACCCGGCAACGAAACGATGCACGGCGCCATGTACGTTGAAACGTGGGTGCCGAAAAACATTCGGCATCCGTATCCGGTCGTATTCATCACTGGGGGAGGCGGTCAGGGCGCCTACGCGCTCATACAGACGCCGGATGGCCGCCCGGGCTGGGCCTATGATTTCGTCAATCAGGGATACACCGTGTACATGATGGATTATCCCGGCAACGGCCGTTCGGCCTACGTTGTGGGCGTCGACGGCAAGGTTACTCCGCCTCGATCGGGCCCGTTGATGGAGGAGGTCTGGTCAGCGGCGCGGCTACCGTCATCAGAGTGGAGCAAACAGCAGCATATTCTTGAACACCGGGAACAGACAGGCTCGGAGTGGCCGCAATTCAAGAAGCAAACGCAATGGCCTGGCGAGGGCCCGAACAAAGGCAAGATGGGCGATCCCGTTTTCGATTATTTCGCGAAGACGGAACTCCAGAGCGCCGCGGTGGCACAGGACGTGACGGTGGAATCCATCGAGCAACTGTTGGACGCCATCGGTCAGCCAGTCATCCTCGTCTTCCATTCCGGTATGGCCTCGATTGGATGGCGGGTGGCGGACGGCCGATCACAGCTTGTGAAAGGTATCGTCGCGGCCGAGCCAGTTGGGCCGCCTGTTCAAAACGCGGAACGCGGTTCCTCCGGCCCTGGGCTGGTGTGGGGCTTGAGCAATGCTCCGTTGCACTATGATCCGCCAGTCAGGGATCCAGCGGAATTGAATCCGATTCGCCAGGATAAGGCCGACGGGCCCGACATACTGCCCTGTTGGGTGCAGAAGGAGCCTGCTCACAAACTCACCAACCTGGCAAACATTCCGGTTCTCGATGTGGCAGGTGAGGGTAGCTATCATCGCCCGTGGGCTCATTGTGTAGCCAAATGGCTCAATCAGGCCGGAGTGAAGACGACGTTCGTTGGGCTTGAGACGGTGGGGCTGTCGGGCAACGGTCACCAGTTCATGTCCGAAAAGAACAGCGCCGGAATCGCCAAGTATTTCATGAGCTGGCTCGACAAGAACGTCCACTGAGCAAGTCAATGGATTGATATCGATTCAATGTCGTCTGGCGACATCGATTACGTGCATCTACGGCGCATCAGCGGGTTTTTTGGGGTCGCCAATCCGATTTTGGCTGTCCACGGAAAATATTTTGAAATCCGTGAAGACATGTTTTCTATGGAAACGTCGGCCTAGAAAATTCATATAGAGTTCAGCACTGGAGGGAAGCCAAAGTTGTGCTTCTTCCGTGGGGGATTTCACGGGGCTATACTCGATGCTTTGGTGTTCCAGGTGAAGACGAACCTTAGGGACGGATTCCTTTAAATCCGTTTCCAATCGCGCGACCTGGAACGAGTCCGCAAGGATCCAGGCCCTGCCCCGAAGATTCACGCGGTACACTTCCTGTCCCATAACGACTGAGGAGGTAAGGTTGGGGCGGTCTTCGCGTTGCTCAAACCGGACTTGCCACGCCGGCTCTCCATGCCAGTGCCCCAGACCTTCGCATTCCATCTCAAAATTAATAATGTTTAGCGGGTGAAAAATCAGGACGAGGCTGGGCGTGCCGAGGGTTGCAATTTTACTCGGAAACCCATCGCGCGAAAGGCTCCCGTTACGGTATTCATTCACTTTTAAGTAGCCATCCGCGCTCGGCGTGTAGGAAACCAAATAGTTGAACTGGATCGCGGTGGGATTCCCCGGGTGGCCGGACCGATCCACCGACTGGTGTATCAGCATTTCCGTGGCTGTAAAGCGATCTACATTGTGAACAAGCTCCAGAATTCTTTGGCTTGCTCCGTCGAGCACGGCCTGTTGCGGGCAGGCTACTCCGAAAGCTACCGGCAGGTCGGCGTGATCAATGTCTGCGGGCACCCAACTCTCATCCGTCTCTCCGGGTTCCGCCATGGAAGCCACGGTTCCGCCCGCGGACAAATCCGTGAGCGCTTCACCCTCCACACTTCCGTCTGGTATTTCGGTTTTCGGAACGTTGTTGGCAGATGTTTTCGCCTCGAGCTTAGCCAGATATTTGGTCAGTGCATCTTGTTGCTCTCGATTGCCGGGGTGTTTCAGGGTCAGCCGTAAATAGGTCGCCGCGGCAGCCTGGTCACCCCCGGCTTCGTAAATTTGGGCCAGCAGGATGTAAAGAGGCGAGTAACTATGGTTGATATCAATCTCAGCGGCGTGTAAAGCACTCTTCTTCGCGGAAACTATATCTTTCCGATTCAAATAAGCCATCGCTTGGTAGTAATACGCGTATCCGTTTCCATCCGCACTGAGGCCGAGGGCTGTGTTCGCCAGGTTTAGAAGCTGATCCCATTCACGATTCCGGACGGCAAACTCCGCCGAACATAGATAAGCCGGCAAATATTTCCCGCTGATGGTGCTGGCATGGGAACACGCGTCTCGGGCTTCCCGCTCCTTGTGTTGTTCGTCTAAAACCACCCCTAACAAAACCCAGGCCACCGGATAGTCCTTGGATTTCGCAATTGCGCTGCGCAAGTGCTGCTCGGCTTCCTCGAATTTCTTGGCGTGAAACGCGTTGCATGCCTTTTCATATTCGTTCCGCGCCTTCGACGAAACTTTCAGTGCTGGAGCACTGACTATGGAAAGTCGAAGTGCCGACAGGTTCCAGGGAAGACATTTCTCGTCGTTGGCGGCCTCAGGCTTTAGAAACGGCGGTATATCGGGCATCGGCGGAGGCACGTAACAATCTTTCTCGGTACCGGTTCTACACCCTCGGCCCGTAATGCTCCCGATCCCCGGGGTAGCTTGCGCGTGTATCGTCAGGACCGGTAAAGCCATAGCCAAAGTAAACAGAGCCAATTGGTTCAAGCTTGTAATTAGGTCAAGTCTCTGGCGATGAGGTCTCGTTGCACGGCTGTTCTGATCGCGCATCATTTCATCCGACTAGGCTCGCGGGGAGCGGATAACGTACTGTACGAATGCTAGTTCGTTTACTAAGCAGAAGCAAGCTGCGCGGGAAGGGCTCTAGAATTTCTGAAGTTCTGCGGTTAACCGTCCCATTAACTGCGGACCCGGTTGGCAGTTGTCCAAGCTCGACACATACTCCCAATGATCCAATGCACGCCGTCAAAAGAAGCGCCGAAATTGTCGTGAAAAAGAATCAATCTAGAGTTTCGGGGCATCCTCGGAGCGCGCTATTGGGGTGCCGATTGGACCGGTGGGAAGATGGCCGGGAGACGACGGACCTGTTTCCGACTCCGCATCGCGCTTGCGGCCAAAGACTCGCGCGCCCCAATGTTTTGCATCTTCCATATAAATGTAAAACACCGGGGTGAGGAAAAGCGTAACGAGCTGGGAAAAAGCCAGTCCTCCGACAACCGATACTCCCAGCGGGCGACGCGACTCGCCGCCTGCTCCGATGCCCAGCGCGATCGGGAGCGTACCCATTAGCGCGGCCATCGTGGTCATCATGATGGGGCGGAAGCGGACCAGGCAACCCTTGTAAATCGCGTCGGCCGGACTCATTCCTTCCTTGCGTTGCGCCTCGAGAGCGAAGTCAATCATCATGATGGCATTTTTCTTAACGATACCTATGAGCATCATGATTCCCACAAAGCCGTAGATGTCCAGGTTCATATCGAGCAGCGGCGAAACCCAACCCTTCGACGCAGCCGTGTGGAAAATGAACAGCGACAGGAGCGCTCCAAACCCGGCGGACGGCAGTCCGGAAAGAATTGTGATCGGGTGCAGGAAGCTTTCGTAGAGAATTCCGAGAATGAGGTAAATCACGAGAATGGCCATCGCCAGCAGCATCCCGAGTCCGGCGAGCGAGGATTGAAAGGCTTGCGCGTTGCCCTGGAAACCTGTCGTGGTCGTCGGCGGCAGGGCCTGCCTCGCCAATTCGTTGATTTCGGAGACTGCGTCGCCAATCGATGTGCCCGGCTTCAGGTTGAAGGAGATCGTTACCGCCGGCAGTTGTCCCAGATGGTTCACGGAAAGCGGTCCGAGCGTTGGGCTGAGTTTCGCCACGGCACTGAGGGGTACGAGTTGGCCGGTCGAGTTTGAGAAACCCTGTGTTCCTGCCGATGAGTGTATGTAGAGGGATGCGATTTTACTCGCGTCGCGCTGATATTCCGGCTCCAGTTCCAGGATCACCCAATACTGGTTATTCGGCGCGAAAATCGTGGAAATCTGGCGCTGCCCGTACGCGGAATAGATTGCGTCTTCGATCTGGTTGACGGTGACTCCGTACGAAGATGCGGCGTCGCGGTCGATCTGTACGTTGATCTGGGGATTTCGGATTTGCAGGTCGCTGCTTACGTCTGTGAGGCCCGCGAGTGCGCGCATCTTCGTCGTGAAGTCCTGCGCCGAACTGTAAAGCTCGTCCGTATTTGCGCTCTGAATGGTGAATTGATAAAGCGCCTTGCTCTGCAGGCCGCCGATGCGGATCGGGGGATCGTTGCGCAGGAACGTCATCATTCCAGGAACCGCGGCAAGCTTGGGGCGCAGCTCGTTGATGACCTGGTCGACCTGCGGACGCTCGGTCCGCGGCTTTAGCCGGATGTTGAGCCCGCCCTGATTCATGGTTCGGTTGCCGGCGCCGACGGTTGACATTACGTAAGCAACCGCGGGATCCTTGGCAATGATTTCGGCAATCTGCTGCTGATGCTCGACCATCGCGTCAAACGAAATGCCCTCGATCGCCTCTGTGGTGCCGTTGATCTGATTAATATCCTCGCTTGGCAAGAACCCCTTCGGAATGATGACGGCAAGATAGTAGGTTCCGACCGCCAGAAACACTGAAAACATCATGGTTGCAAACTTGTGGCGAAGCGAGAACCGCAGGCAGCGCTCGTAAATACGCTCAAGTCTTACCTGCGTGGACTCAAAGAAATTGTAGAGCCGGCCGTGCCGGATTTGGTGCGGGGGTTTCAGGAAGCGGCTACAAAGCATCGGCGTGAGCGTCAGTGACACGAATCCTGACACTAGGATGGCCGTCATGATGACCACCGCGAACTCGTGTAAGAGCCGGCCGAGAACTCCTCCCATGAACAGCACCGGGATAAACACGGCCGTGAGTGACAGCGTCATGGAAAGAATCGTAAAACCGATTTCCCCCGAACCGTTGATGGCGGCTTGCATCGCGCTTTCGCCTTCCTCCATATGGCGCACGATGTTTTCGAGCATCACGATCGCGTCATCCACGACGAAGCCCACGGAGAGGGTCAGCGCCATCAGAGAAAGGTTGTCGATCGAATAGCCGCACAGGTACATCACTGCGAAAGTGCCCACGAGTGAAAAGGGAAGCGCGAGGCTGGGAATCGTGGTCGCCGACAGATTCCGCAAAAACAGGAAGATCACCATGATTACGAGAAAAAGCGCCAGCTCCAGCGTGAACTTCACGTCATCCACCGAGCTGCGAATGGTGATCGAGCGGTCAAAAAGTACCCTCATGTTGACGGAAGGCGGCAACTGCGCCTGCAAACGGGGAAGCATGGCTTTGATGCCATCCACCACTTGCACCGCGTTGGTGCCCGGCTGCTTGAAGACCACCATCGGGATGGCGGATATTCCCTGCGGGGAGTCCGCATCGTAGAAGAAATTGATGTTTTTATCGTTCTGAATGCTGTCAATCACGCGGCCCAAATCCGACAGCCGAACCGGGGAACCATTTCGATAGGCGACGATCAACTTGGAGTAATCCGCGGCGTTGTACAGCTGCCCTTGTGTTTGCACGGTCGGCGCGCGCTGCGCGCCCCAGATCGTGCCGGTTGGAAGATTGACGTTGCCGCTCCTCAGAGCATTCTCGACGTCGTCGATTCCAATCTTCCGGATCGCCAGCGCCTGGGGATCCAATTGGATGTGCGGAGCATACTTGAACTGGCCGTAGATCTGCACGACAGCCACTCCGTTGACCGTGGAAACACTCGGCGCTATGAATGTCTCGGCATACTCATCCACGGCAGACATGGGAAGCGTGTCTGAAGTCAGCGCAAGGAACAGGACCGGATAGTCGGCCGGGTTTTGACGGTAGTACGAAGGCGGAGCCGGCATATCCGGCGGCAACTGGCGTTGGGCCTGAGAAATTGCAGCCTGCACATCCTGCGCAGCACCGTCCAGATTGCGACTGAGGTTGAACTGAAGCACGATCGAGGTTGCGCCGACGCGGTTTGACGAAACCATGGAATCGAGGCCGGCGATATTGGAAAACTGTTTTTCCAGAGGCAATGCCACCGCCGCAGCCATCGTATCGGGGTTCGCACCGGGCAGGTTTGCGTTCACGTTGATCGTCGGGTAATCGACGTTCGGCAGGTCGCTTACGGGCAAGAGACGATAGCTTGCAATCCCAAACAGCAGGATGGCCGTCATGACCAGCGTGGTCGCGATGGGGCGTTGAATAAATCGTTCGGGAATGCTCATGCCATGCTCCCGTGAAAGACGTGGAAGTGTTTGTTATCGAGACTTGCTGCGACTTGCATTGCCTGAAGCAGAATCCGCAGCCGCGGCTGCTTCGCCGGGATGTCCGGCAGCCCCGGCCATCGCTTCCGGGACGCCGTTTTTGGCTTCGATTTTCGTTCCCGGCACAAGATTTACCTGGCCGTCGGTGACGATCACTTCCCCCGGCTGCAGGCCTTTTTCGACCACCGTATCGTTTTCAATGGTTCTGTTCGGCACGATCGTGCGCTGCTCAACGGTGTTGTTTGCTTTCACCACATACACGTACGAGCCCTGCTGCGTCGTGACGATGGAATGCGCCGGCACTACGGTAGCGTTTTTTTCTTGTGACAGCGTAAGCAGGACATTGACGTACAACCCGGGCCACAGGCGGTTCTGAGAATTCTCGAATGTGCCTCGCAGGTGAATCGTCCCGGTTGTGGAGTCCACGATGTTGTCCACAAATGTCAGCGTGCCCTCAACGTTCCGGCCGGGATCCTGGGGTATCGTGGCTGTGACTCGCAACGCGCGGCGATCGACGTCCTGCTTGATATCGGGCCAGAATTGTTGAGGAACTGTAAAGTTCACATAGATCGGGTTTACCTGGTTAATGACCACGATCGGGACGTCCGCCACTTTCACCAGATTGCCGGCTTTCACCATCACGGTCCCCGTCCGCCCGTCGAGCGGCGACTTGATCGTGCAGTATTCCAGGTTAAGCTCGGCCGTCTTCACGGCGGCTTCGTCAGCGTTCACGACAGCGTCAGACGCATCCGCTTCGCTGGTAAAAGAGTCGACCTGTTGCGCCGGCACGACGCCCTGTTCGAAAAGCGTTTTGTAGCGCTGCGCTTGCGCGCGATTGAATTTTCCAGTGGACCGATCGCGCTCCAGCGCGGCTTTCGCCTGCGCCAGCTGTGCCTCGTAAGGCCGCGGGTCGATGGTCAGCAGCGTCTGCCCCTTCTTTACGAAATCGCCCTCTTTAAAGTGGATTTCCTGGACCTCGCCAGCAACCTGCGCCCGGATGGAAATCGTGGATATTGCCTCGACGTTTCCGACAGCCGTCACTTCGACGGGCATCGTTTTTTGGATCACTTTCGCAACCATTACCCGAGCGGGTGGTCGCACGGGCGGAGCGGCTTGCTCCTTGGCGCATCCTGAGGCGAGTATTGAGAAAGCAATCAAGCAGCCGGCAGGCCACAGCACGCCTCCGCCCGGGCCCTTGCGGACCTTGGAGTTGTTTCGGGACCGGATCATGATTCAGGCACCCACTTATCGAATTGGCGCATTTTCTCCGACCTTACACTATGACGTGCAATGTTTGACGGCTGGGAGGTTATCCAGGTTTCATCAAGACTCGCGGTGAGGAGCAATCTCCGGCGATCCCACAATCTTGGCCTGCTCGTACCCGTCGATCTGTCCGTGCCGACGGCCTGGCTCTGGTCCTGGCCAGGCAAGCCTTAACCAGAAAGATCCAGATCGTCGTTACACCAGATTCTAACGCAAAATTGACGCGTTGTGCTTTGCTTTAACCCCGTACTACCACGACAGCAAACTCGCGTTTTGTTGGCGAGGGAGCGTTTTCAAATCCCAGAATCCGAAAATGTATTTGATCCCATGATCCGCGAGTATCAAAATGTGTTGAAACTGTTAGAATAGGTTGACTTTTCGGCCCCAAGGTCGCTAACTCCTGTCCGGCATCCGTGTATTACAAAAAACGCGGTAATTCCCGTTGTTGCCGGTTCGGACCACGCGAGATGCGCGGGCTTGAAACGCGCGTGGGTCGTTTCGTCGCCGGCGTAACCGGGGCGTCCTCGGGCACGTCAATAGAATCGAGTCAATCATATATACTGACAGGATAAATATGCCCATTTCTCATTCCTCTCCACAAGCCGATGCAGAGCGTGAAGCCGAGCTGCATCCGCTCAACGACGATGGCGGCAAGCCCAAAAAAAGTGGCTGGCTTTGGATTCCCGTGCTCATCCTGCTGGCCGGCGGCGGCTACTACTATTACAGGTCGCGGCCTTCGTCCGAGAGTAAGGCTGCCCCCGCACCCGGTGGAAGAGCGGCTGCGCTCGGTCCCGTCTCTGTGGCGGTCACCGCAGCGTTGAAGCAAAACATTCCCTATTATCTTTCGGGCTTGGGAACGGTGAATCCTTTCAACACCGTTACGGTCAAAAGCCGCGTCGATGGCCAATTGGAAAAGGTCAATTTTACGGAAGGGCAGTTTGTGCACGAGGGCGACCTTCTGGCGCAGATCGATCCGCGACCATTCCAAGTCGCTCTGGAACAAATGGAAGGGCAACTGGCCCGAGACCAGGCCCAGCTGAATAACGCGCGCGTCGATTTCAAACGCTATGACCAGCTGCAGAAAGAAGGCGTCATCGCCTCGCAGCAGGTGGACACGCAGAACGCGCAAGTGGGGCAACTCGAAGGCGCGCTGCGTTCCGATCAGGCTCAAATCGACAACGAAAAGCTCCAGCTAACATATTGCAGGATTACCGCGCCGATCAGTGGACGCGTCGGTTTGAGGCTGGTTGACCAAGGCAACATGATTCACGCCTCGGACCCGGGAGGCCTCGTGGTGATCACGCAGGTCCAGCCGATCGCGGTTATCTTCACTCTGCCGGAAGATAATCTTCCGGAAGTCATTCAGCACATGAAGAATGAACAGCTGGGTGTTGAAGCCTACAGCCGCGACGATCAGAACAAGCTGGCCGTCGGAAAACTTTTGACTGTCGACAACCAGATTGATCCGACTACCGGAACGGTTCGATTCAAAGCCGCGTTCGACAATCACGATTTGTCACTCTGGCCGAATCAATTCGTGAATACGCGCCTCATGCTCGCCGTACGCAAGGATGCCATCGTGGTGCCGCTCGCGGCGATTCAGCGCGGCACGCAAGGCTCTTACGTTTATACCGTGAAGTCCGGCAAGGCCGCCATGCAGCCAGTGAAAGTGGATCTGACGCAGGGGAATATTGCGCTGATTGCCAGCGGTGTCGCAGCGGGTGATCAAGTCGTGGTCGATGGGCAGGAACGATTGCAGGCGGGTACTCCGGTCGAAGTACACAACGTTTCATCGGGCGCTCCTCCAGCCACTTCCACCAGTGGCGCCCTCGGTGCCCCCAATCAGGCGCCGCCGGCTGGCGGCGATCAGCCCGGCCCCAGGAAAAACGGCAAGGGCGGAAAGCAGAACTGATGAATCCGTCTCGGCCATTTATTCTGCGTCCGATCGCGACATCGCTGCTCATGGCCGCGATTTTGCTGGCCGGAGCCGTGGCCTACCGGCAGTTGCCGGTATCCGCATTGCCGCAAGTTGACTACCCGACCATTCAGGTTCTGACTTTTTATCCCGGCGCAAGCCCGTCCGTGATGGCTTCGTCCGTGACCACACCGCTCGAGCGGCAATTCGGGCAGGTGCCCGGGCTCAATCAGATGACCTCGACGAGCTCGTTCGGGGCGTCGCTGATCACGCTGCAATTTGTACTCGACCTGAATATCGACGTGGCCGAGCAACAGGTGCAGGCTGCGATCAATGCCGCGACCACCTACCTTCCAACGAATCTTCACAACCCGCCAATTTAAAGCAAGACAAATCCTAAGA
>Ga0157378_10004317_pt1 | contig 12516 bp, 10 predicted proteins | sample M65metaG_FD_115309 | JGI IMG/M metagenome (GOLD analysis project Ga0157378, IMG submission 115309) | Miscanthus rhizosphere microbial communities from Kellogg Biological Station, Michigan, USA - M6-5 metaG | ecosystem: Host-associated > Plants > Roots > Rhizosphere > Soil | place: USA: Michigan...
CGCTGGATTGATTTGGGGTCGCTTGCAACCAGGATAAAAAAAGCTAAATAGCCGGCAAGTTCGAATTCGTTCTTCGATTTGGCCCCACGTCGATTCCGGCGTGGGGCTTTTTTTTGGTTGCCGGGTTGCCAGGTTTCCCGGTTGCCGAGACGTTGGGAACCTGGCAACGAGGCAACCGGGCAACCACACATGCAGGACTTCATACAGGCAATCGCAGACGAGCACATCTACCTCTTCGACGGCGCGATGGGGACGATGCTCTACGCCAAGGGCGTCTTCATCAACAAGTGCTACGACGAGCTGAACCTCCGCAATCCGGAGATCGTGGCCGAGGTGCATAAACAGTACGTGAGGGCGGGCGCGGAGATCATCGAGACCAACACCTACGGCGCCAACCGCGTCAAACTGCGCAGCTTCGGCATCGAAGACGAGCTGCGCGCCATCAACGAGAAAGGCGCAGCGCTGGCGCGCGACGCGGCCGGCAGCGGCGTTTACGTTGCCGGCGCCATCGGTCCCCTCGGCATCCGCATCGAGCCGTACGGACCGACCGCGCTCGACGAAGCGCGCGAGTACTTCCGCGAGCAGGCCGCCGCGCTGCGCGATGCCGGCGTCGACCTCTTCGTGCTCGAGACCATGTCCAACATCGCCGAGATCGAGCAGGGCATCCTGGCCATCCGCGATATCTGCTCGCTGCCGATCGTGGCCCAGATGACCATCGGCAACGACGGCCGGACGATTTACGGCGACGTGCCGCGAACGATTGCCCAGCGACTCGACCTCGCCGGAGCCGACGTCATCGGCCTCAATTGCTCCGTCGGCCCCGACGTCATGCTCGACGCCATCGAGGAGATCACCGCCGTCACCGCGAAGAAGATCTCCGCGCAGCCGAACGCCGGTCTGCCGCGCGAGGTGAACGGGCGGCAGATGTACATGGCCTCGCCCGACTACATGGCCAAGTACGCCAAGCGGCTGATTCACAAGGGCGTGAAGTTTCTCGGCGGCTGCTGCGGCACCACACCCGAGCACATCAAGGTCATGGCCGACGCCGTGCGGCCGCTCTCGCCGCGCCGCTCGTTCGTGATCGTCGAGCGCGATGCCAGCATCGCCGGCAGCGAGGCGAAGGAAACGATCCCGCTGGCCGCGCGCTCGAATTGGGGAAAGAAGATCGCCGCGGGCGAGTTCGTGACCACGATCGAGATCGTGCCGCCGAAGGGTCCGAATCCGGACAAAATGGTCGAGTCGGTGCGCTCGATCAAAGAGGCGGGCGTCGATGCCGTCAATGTTCCCGACGGTCCGCGCGCGCAGAACCGGATGGGAGCGATCGCCGTGGCCGTCCTGCTGCAGCAGCGCGTCGGCATCGAGACAGTGCTTCACTACTGCTGCCGCGATCGCAATCTCCTGGGCATGCATTCCGATCTTCTCGGCTGCGCGGCGCTCGGCCTGCGCAACCTGCTGCTGATCACGGGCGATCCGCCGAAGATGGGGCCGTATCCCGACGCCACCGCGGTGTTCGACATCGATTCGATCGGTCTGACGAACATGGCCAACCTGATGAATCACGGCCTCGACCTCGGCGGCAACCCCTTCGGCGAGCCGACGAAGTTCACCATCGGCGTGGGGGTCAATCCCGGCCACCTCGATCTCGACTACGAGCTTCGCCGCCTGGAGTGGAAAGTGAAAGCCGGCGCCGAGTACGCCATCACCCAGCCCGTATTCGACGTGGAAGTGCTGGAACGCTTCCTCGAACAGATTGCGCCGATGCGTTTGCCCGTCGTGGCCGGCATCTGGCCGCTGCTGTCGTATCGCAACGCCCAGTTCATGAACAACGAAGTGCCCGGCGTGTCGGTGACCGAGGAGGTCATGGAGCGCATGCGCATCGCCTGCGACAAGAGCAAAGAGCACGGCCTCCGCGAAGGCATTGCCATCGCCCGCGAGACGCTGGAGCGCGTACGCGGACGGGTGGCGGGAGTGCAGGTGTCGGCACCGCTGGGGCGGGTCGATCTGGCGCTGGAAGTGTTCGAGGGATTGGTGGAGCAACGCGCCACAGGCGCGTGACCGTCAGCCTTTTTTCAGGAGCTCACCCCTCCTGCAGCCGCAAGCCGAGGCCGATGTGGCACAGACACTCTTGTCTGTGCTGCCCGGCCGAAGCCGCCTGACAAAAGGGCTTGCAGTTTTAGGTCAGTGCGAAACCCAGCACAGACAAGAGTGTCTGTGCCACATCGGTCTCCCGATCACTTCGTCCGCTGCTTGTGGCAAGAGTTGATCAGGCTACTCCGCCGAATCGATTCGCACCGGTTGCTGGAAAACCTTCTGCAGGCTCCCCTCCGGCGAGTCGAAGTAGGCCACCACGCGCACATTCACAGGCTCGCGCTTTCCCGCGCCCGCCATCGGATCGGTGATGAAGGCGTTGGTCTGGAATTCGACAGATTGCACGGCATGCGGCGCGATGACGGTGTCGAAGGGCCGGTTCTTCGATTCGATCCTGATCCCGATTCCCGCCTGCCCGGTCAGATCGATGTGCTTGAGCGTGATCGGCACCTCGGCGTTGTTGACGATGCGGAACGACAGATTGGCCACGACGCCGGTGGCGACGGCCGGCAGATTCGAGAGATCGGTGCGGCCGGTGATGGTGATGTCCGGCGCGGGGATGTGGGCCTGCGGCTTCGCGCTTTGATCGCTTGACGCGCAGCCGGCAGCGATGAGGAGAATCGACAGGAAAAACGCGTTGCGCATCATCAGTTACCGCCTTCCGGTGCGATGTTCTGCACCACGATCTTCTGAAACTGCCTCGATCCCGACTCGAACTGCAGCGTTCCTCGCAGAGTCACCGGACCGTTTGCGCCGGCCACGGTCTGCATGGCGACATACGCGGGCGCCCAGAACGAAACGCGTTTGGTCTCGCCCGGCGCGATGGTCTCGTTGAATCCCTGCGAGTACGCCGGCAGCGTGTAGGAGCCGCCGCCGATCGACTGCACGGCCACGCGGCGGAGCGTGACCGGCTCGGCCAAGGTGTTCTTCACCTCGACCGCGTAATGCGCCGACACAGGTCCGGTGTCGTACTGCGTCCCCTCGGGAACGCGCGAAAGCTGGATGATGGCCGCTTCCGGCTCGGGACCGGATGGCGCGCTGTCCGTGGCGCAGCCGAGGACGAGGAGAAGTGCGGTGGAGATCAGAATGGTGCGCATGATGTTTCTCCCAAAACACGACGGGGAGCGTTTCCGCCCCCCGTCAGCTTTTCACAATCGATTCGCGAAGTTGTTTCACTTCACGTAATTCAGCATCTCTTTCGCCGTCGGGGCATCCTTGCCGTTCGGCTCGAGCTCCAGATACTTCTGCAGGTTCACTTTCGCGTCGGCGTTCTTCTGGGTCCTTACATAGAGCATGCCCAGCTCGTAGTACGCCTGCGCGAATTTGTCGTTCGCCGCGATGGCACCCTTCAGCAGCGGCTCGGCCTCGGCGTCTTTGCCGCCGTTGATCAGGTGCGCGGCATCGTTGAACATCGCCGCGGCATCAGCCGGCAGTTTCTTCCGATACTCGGCCGCCTTCACCTTGTCGCCCTTGGCGGCGTAGGAGTCCGCCAGGACGCTGAACATCTCCTGATTGTCGGTGTCGATCTCGAGCACCTTGTTGGCGCGATCGATGGCCTTGTCGTAGTTCTTGCTGCGCTCATACAGCTTGGCCAGGGCCTGATAACCGGCGGTGAGATCCGGCTTGGCGGCGACCGCTTCCTCCATCCTGGCGATCGCTTCCGGGACCTTGCCGGCGTTGGCCAGCTCCGCCCCCTCGTTGTACGCGGCCACGGCAGGATCCGGCTTCGCCGCGGCGGGAGCAGAGGTGCCGCCCGCCGTAGTCGAGCCCACGGGAGCCATGGTCACGTCTTTGGTGTTGATGTCGCCAAGGGTCAGCTTGATCGTCTGCTCGACGTTGTTGTAGCCCGGCGCCTTGTAGGTGAACTTGTACATCAGCGTGCCGTCGAGGATCAGGAAGCGGTAGGCACCGTCCTTGTCCGCTTTAAATTCGTTATGGACGCTGTGGCCGGTTGTGGCGTCGACGAGAATCACGGCATTCGGGATCGGTTTGTGGGTCGCGGCGTCAGTGATTTTTCCCTGGACGCGGGCTTCGCCGAGGGCGAACGCGTTACCGGCCACGACCATCAGAGCCAGCACGGAAAGCGCGAGTGTTCTACGCATCTGCATCTCCTGTTTGATTGAATGTTCGTCGGAAGTTAACGCCCCCTCGGAAGTACCCATTCCGATTCATTTGGTGCCGTGGTACACGACCTCGCCGGCCACGACCGTATACCGCACCTTCGTCGAAAAAAGCTGTGATTGTGGCGCCTTGTAGAGGTCGCCTTCGACGATGGTGAGATCGGCCAGCTTGCCCGGCTCGATCGTCCCGCGGCTCGATTCCTCGAACGCGGCGTACGCGGCGTCCGACGTAAAGCCGCGGATCGCTTCCGCCAGCGTCAGCTTCTGATCCGGATACCAGCCGCCGGGCGGATTGCCCTGCTGATCCTGCCGCGTCACGGCACTGTAGAGCCCGAAGAACGGGTTGACCGCCTCGACCGGAAAATCGGAGCCGAGGGCCAGCCGGGCACCGGAGTTGAGCACGGTCCGCCATGCGTAGGCGCCCTTGATCCGCTCCGGGCCGACGCGCGCTTCCGCCCACGGCATGTCGGACGTCGCATGCGTCGGCTGCATCGAAGCGATGATTCCGTGCTTCGCCAGCCGGGGAAAATCGGAAGGGGCGACGATCTGGAAATGCTCGATGCGGAATCGATCCGCTGGCGTGGCACCGGCCTGTTCGTAGGCGTCGATCACGTTGCGCACACCGCGATCGCCGATCGCATGGGTGTTGGCCTGATAGCCGGCCGCGCGTACGCGTTTCGCCACATCGCGCATGTGCTCCTCTTTGCTGACGAGCAGCCCGGTGTTGGACGGATCGTCGCTGTAGGGCGCGAGCATCGCCGCGCCGCGACTGCCGAGGGCGCCGTCGGCGTACATCTTCACCGAGCGGACGGTCAGGCGGTCGCCGTAGCCGAGCAGCGGCTTGCGGGTCAGCCACGAATCGAGCAGCGCCGCATCATCAGTCAGCATCACGTACACGCGAATCGGGAACTTGTGTTCATCGATCAGCTGCTGAATCGCCGTGATGGTCGATTGCTCCGCCCCGGCGTCGTGCATCTCGGTCAGCCCGTTCTCGGCGATCTTCTGCGCCGCCGCGAGAACGCGCGATTTTCGCAGCTCCGCGGACGGCGGCGGCACTTTCGAATCGATCAGATGCTGGGCGCCATCGATGAAGACGCCGGTGGGATTTCCTTTGGCGTCGCGAAGGATGCGTCCTCCCTCGGGATCCGGCGTCGCCGCCGTCACCCCCGCGGCGCGAATGGCCGCGGTGTTGGCGACACCGGCATGTCCGTCAACGCGGCGGATCCACACCGGATGATCGGGGATCGCTGCATCGAGCGGCGCCGCGGTCGGAAACTGCTTGTCCGGCCAGCGATTCTGGTCCCACCCGCGGCCGATGACCCACTCGCCCGGCGCCGCGCGCTGCGCGCGCTCGCGAACTTTTGCCACAACCTCATCGAACGATGCCGCGCCGACGACGTTCACCGTGTCGAGCGACAGTCCGAGGCCGTAGAGATGCCCATGCGCATCGGTCAGTCCCGGCATCACCGTCGTGCCATGCACGTCGACGACCTTGGCCGCAGGATGCGCAGTTCTCATCGCATCGGCCGGTCCGACCGCGACGATCTTTCCATTCGCCGTAACCACCGACCAGTTCGCCTGCGGTGTCTGGCTCGGCCCGGCAAGCACCGTCCCGCCCGCGTAGATGGTCTCGGGCACAGCAGCAGTTGCATGTTTGGTATCCGGCATCGTGCAGGCGGTGAAAGCGAGGAAGAGTAGCGCAGCGGCGGTTCGCTCAATCGTCATGAGGGGAATCGTATCGGATTCGCACCTTTGTCATCCTGAGCGTCGAGCGAAGGATCTCAAACTACGGTTTCTGCGATGAACCCCCCGGATGACAAATCACCCCTCCCCCCACTTCAACTTCGCCCGCAGCACGTCGAAGTAGCTTTTGCGAGGCGTCCGGATCAACGTCACCGGATTCGGCGATTTGCTGATGCACACCGTGTCGTTCTGCGCGATGGGCAGACCTTCCTGGCCGTCGAGCGTGAGGAAAATCTCCTGGTTCGGCGTGGCGATGCCGATCTCGATGTCCAGGTTGTCGGGCAACACCACGGGACGATTGCTGAGCATGTGCGGGCAGATCGGCGTCAGCACCACCGCGCCCATCGTCGGGTAGATGATCGGGCCGCCTGCTGAGAGGTTGTAGGCGGTCGATCCGGTCGGCGTGGCGATGATCAGACCGTCGGCGCGGAACGCCGAGACGAACTCACCGCCGACGGTGACGCGCATCTCGATGATGCGGGCCAGCGCGCTTTTGTTGATGGTGGCGTCGTTGAGCACACGATAGACGCGGTGATCGCGTCCCGACCCGCGCACGGTGACGTCGAGCGCGACGCGCTGCTCGCTCTCGTAGTCGCCCGCGAGCACGCGCTCCATCACCTGCGGGAAATCTTCGACCTGCACCTCGGTGAGAAACCCGAGCGTGCCCATGTTCACGCCGAGGATCGGCACGTCCTTCGGCGCATGTCGGGCAACGGAGAGCAGCGTGCCGTCGCCGCCAAATGTCATCAGCAGATCGGAATGCTTGCCGAGGTCGCCCTTGGCCACGCACTTGCCGCGATCGTTCAGCTTATCGGCGGTGGCGTAGTCGAGGCAGACGCCGAAATCGCGGCCTCGAAGATCGGCGGCAACCTTCGCGGCAAACTGCAGTGCCTCATCCGAAGTGATCTTCGCCGAGATCCCGATCGTCTTCACGCGGTGAGTTTACGCGATCGCCTTCCGCACATCCTCCGGCTCGATCACCACGCGCTCGCCTGCGCGCTCCGGCCCGGCGAACAGGACCGGATGGAGGACCTTCTCCAGGATGGCGCGCAACGCCCGCGCTCCGAGCTTCTGCCGCAGCGCGGCTTCGGCGATGGCAGCGAGCGCGGCGCCGGAGAACTCGAGCTGGATCTGATCGAGGGCGCAGAGCCGCTGGTACTCGGGGATCATGGCCTCGCGCGGCTCGGTCAGGATCGTCACCAGATCGCGCGCCGTCAGCCGGTCGAGCGATACGTGCACCGGCAGGCGCCCGAGGAGCTCCGGCAGGAAACCGTACTTCACCAGCTCCTCGGTGGTCACTTCCTTCGCCCGCGTCTCGCCCTCGCCGAAGAAGCCGATCGGCTTGGTGTCGCTGTTCTCATCGATGTCGCTGAACGAGCCGGCGCAGATGAAGAGGATGTTGGCGATGTCGATCTCGGCGTAGTCGTACTTGTTCCAGTGCGAGGTGACGTTGAGCGGGACGAAGAGTTTCTCGCCCTCGAGGATCTTGAGCAGCGATTGCTGGACACCCTCGCCGCCGATGTCGCGCGATCCCGCGCCGGTGCGGCTGCCGCCGGAGCGCCGGGCGATCTTGTCGATCTCGTCAATGAAGACGATGCCGTTCTCCGCGGCGTCGACGTTCTGATTGGTGGCGTAGAGCAACCGGCCGATGGCCACTTCGACGTCTTCCCCGTAGTACCCGGCCTCGGTGAAGGCGGTGGCGTCGTTGTAAGCGAAGGGGACGTCGAGAATCTTCGCCAGGGTGCGAGCGAGATAGGTCTTGCCGCAACCCGACGGCCCGATCATGAGAATGTTCGACTTGCGGATGGAGACATCGCCGCCGAATTTCAGGTACTCGATCCGCTTGAGATGGTTGTACGCGGCGATGGCCAGCACTTCTTTGGCGTGCTTCTGCCCGACGACGTATTGATCGAGCTGTTCGTAAATGCGCCGCGGCGTGACGTGGAGGAAGCGGTAGATGTCACGCTTTTCCTTCATCGGAGTGCAGCGAGTATAGCCTTGACCTCCATGTGCGGCATCAACGGCATCTTCTCGTTTCACGGGGACGCGCCTCCGATCGACGCCGACGAGTTGATGCGGACGCGGGAGGCGATGCGGATGCGCGGGCCGGACGCGGCGGGCATCTGGATTTCGCCGGATCGGCGCGTAGGCCTCGGGCATCGCCGGCTCTCCATCATCGATGTCAGCGAGCGCGCGAATCAGCCGATGGCCGACCGTGACCTCGTGCTGACGTTCAACGGGGAGATCTACAACTACAAAGAGTTGCGCACGGGAGAGCCGTTCGAGACGAACTCCGATTCGGAGGTCCTGCTTCGGATGTACCGGCAGTGGGGCGCGGACATGCTGCCGCGGCTGCGGGGTATGTTCGCCATCGCCATCTGGGATGCGCGGAAGAACAGCCTGTTTCTGGCGCGCGATCCGTATGGGATCAAGCCTCTCTACTACGCGAACGACGGGCGAACGTTCCGCTTTGCCTCGCAGGTGAAAGCGCTGATCGCGGGCGGCGGCGTTTCGGCAACGCGCGATCCGGCGGGAATTGTCGGATTCCTGCTGCGGGGCCATGTACCGGAGCCGTTCACGAGGTACGACGACATCCGCGCGCTGCCGGCCGGACACTGGATGGAGGTCACGCGCGATGGCGCCTCCAAGGCGCGCCCGTACTTTGCGATCGCCGAGGTGCTGCGCGATGCAGTGAACGAGCGGAGGAGCTATCGCGATGAAGAGCGAGCGGCCATCATCGCGGACGGCGTTCGCGAATCGGTTCGCTACCACCTCGTGTCCGATGTCCCGGTCGGCGCCTTTCTTTCGGCCGGACGCGACTCCGGCTCGATCGTCGGGCTGGCCGCGGAGAAACCGCTGCAGACGATGACCATGCGGTTCGAGGGACAGGCGAACGATGAGACAACGCTTGCGGCCGAGGTGGCGAAACAATTCGGGACGACGCATCACACCGTCACGCTTTCGCGATCGGCGTTCCTTGCCGAACTGCCCCGCGCGCTGGAGACGATGGACCAACCGACGCTCGACGGACTGAACTCCTACTTCATCTGCGCGGCGGCAAAAGAGCGAGGCTGGAAAGTGGCACTCTCCGGAACCGGCGGTGATGAGCTGTTCGGAGGCTACTCGACCTTCCGCAACATCCCGCGATTCGTTCGCGCCCTCGGCATGTTCAAACACGTGCCGCGTGGCGCCTCCGCGTTCGCGCGCGTGTACGGACGAATCGCCCGCGATCCGGCGCGCTTCAGCCCCAAGACTGCATACACGCTGCGGTACTGCACCTCATACGAAGGCGCATACCTGATGAAGCGCGGTCTCTTTCTGCCGGAGGAGATTGCATCGGTCGTGGGCGAGGAGATCGCACGCGAGGGACTGAAACGATTGCAGATCATCGATCTCATCCGCCAAGCGATCACGCCCGATCCCGGAACGCCATTCGCCCGCGTCGCGGCGATGGAGTCATCGCTCCTGCTGCGCAATCAACTTCTGCGCGACATCGACTGGGCCTCAATGGCGCACTCGATCGAGGTTCGCGTGCCGCTGGTCGATGCCTTCCTCCTTCGCCGGATCGCGCCTGCCGTCTTCTCGACCAACAAACGCGACGGCAAGGACCTCCTGGCACGCGCCGCCAATCTTCCCGACGCCATCCTGAAGCGCCGCAAGACCGGCTTCACCATCCCCAACGTCGCCTGGCTCGACGACCGCCGCGACATCAGCAAGCACTTCGGCATGCGCCCCTGGGCGCTCCACGTGCTGCGCGCGTTTTAACTACGGAGCGCTGGCGTCCGCGCCGGCTGGCTCGGCGTCGTCTCGACGCCGAGCCCCGGCAAGACACCAACATTCGCTGATAACCCGGCGGCGAGGACGCCGCCGGGCCAGCCGGCGTGACGCCAGCGCTCCTCTGTCAAAAACCCTTTACTTCCCCACCCAATTTGACGCCGCGCATCCGCGCGTTTGCGGCTAAGCCTCTATCAATCAGCAACTTACCAACATCGGCACGCTGGCCGTCCGATCGCACTAGGGGTTCTCCGAAAGGAGGTGGTGCTAACGGAGAGAGCGAAATCCAACTGATGCAGAGGATCAAAGGTCCTCGTGTGGGAAACAGCCAAAAAACAACGAAACGCGTCAACGGTCAACGAAGAAAAAACCAACAAACAAGAAGGAGAACAGACCATGCGGAAGTCCCACCTCATCGTCCTGGCAGTCATTCTCATCGCCTCCATTTCCACCTCGGCCATGGCCGCCGAGGCCCAGCCGGTTCCGGTTCCGACAGCGACCGGCGTCGTCAACATCAACACCGCCGACATCGCCCAGCTGGCTCTCCTGCCGCGCGTCGGAGTGAAGGCCGCGCAGCGCATCGCCGACTATCGCAAGGAGCACGGCAACTTCCGGAAGACCTCCGACCTGATGCAGGTCAAAGGCTTCGGCCAGAAATCGTTCGAGCGCCTCTCGGCCTACGTCACCGTCGACGGCAAGACCACGCTCACGGCGAAGATCCACATCCAGACCCCCCGCAGCAAGTCCTCGAAGAAGTCCGCAACGCCCACCCCCGCGGCGCGATAGCGCGCCGTCCCTCCAACAGGCCGCCTCGCGAGAGCGGGGCGGCCACCTCGGAGGGCAGTCGACTAGTCGATCAGTCGATGAGCCCGCGGATTCGTCCTGATCCACTGATCGACTAATCCACTGATCCACTCGATCCACGAACCCACCCGCTTCACCAATCCCCCCGCGTCACTGAAAGGAGAACGTGTGTTCAAACGACAGCAAGGCACCACCCTCATCGAGCTCCTGGTCGTCATCGTCATCATCGGCATCCTCGCCCTCTGCGCGGTGCCAGCCTTCGCAAACTACCGGCGGCAATCGTCGGTCATGGCCGCGGCGAACGAGATGCGCAGCCTGTTGCGCTCCGTGCGGTCGCGGGCCATCGCCCATGGACGCAACGCCGGTGTGAAGTTCGTGAAGTCGGGGAACGACTGGACCTACACCCTCTACGACGACGGAAACGGAAACGGCATCGCCAACGCCGACATCACCAAAAAGATCGACAAGCGCTACTTCGGTCCGGCCCTGGTCATGCCGTCGTTCCGCACGGCCTCGATCTCCCTCCTGCCGAAGACGATCAAGGACCCCGACGGCGACAAGCTCCTTCCGACGGACAACGCCCTGCAGTTCGGCAACTCCACCATCTGTTCGTTCTCGGACCTCGGCAGCGGCACTGCCGGCACGATCTACATCAGCGACGGCATCAGCAATCTCTATTGCGTCCGCGTCTACGGCGCCAGCGGCAAAGTGCGCATGCTGCGCTACGACTCCGGCAAGCAGAAGTGGGAGGAGCGCTAGTGTTCGCCCCCGCTCCGCCGCACCACCAGCCGCTGCGCTTCGTACGTCTGCACCAGCAGCAGCGGATTCGATCGCAGCAGCTCCTCGGAGAAGGCTTCCGACAGCACGCTGCCGTCCATGTCGCGGCCGACCGGCAGTCCGGCCAGGTAGAGCACCGTCGGCACGATGTCGACGGCGTACGCGGAGCGCGGCTTCTCGCTGTGGACCACGCCCGCGCCGCGGATCAGCACGAAGCCGTCGTCGGAGCTCGGATCGGGCGGATCGATGAAATCGTGCAGCAGCGCGTACGGCGTGGCCGGCAGCTGCGGCGGAACGGGGCCCGAGGGCGAGACCACCACGATCATGTGATTCGGATAATCGCGCGCCAGCCCGGCCAGCATCCGGTCGATCTGCTCGGCATACGCGCGCAGCACCAAACCTTTGACGGTGGATCGCGCCGGCAGATCGTCGCTGAAGATGTGGATGGCGCGCTGGGCCTGCTCGAATCCGCCCAGCGTGCAGACCGTGAGCGGGAACGAGGCCGCGGAGTTGCGCAGGATGGCCATCGACGTCAGATCGGCAGCCAGGCCGTTCACGATCCGCTGCCGCGCGGCGCCGGTGCCGTTGAAACGCTGCATCTCGGATTCCGGCGCAGCGGTCTGAAACTTCGCGATCTCCGCGGCGAACTGCGTCGGAGCGACGTTGCCCGGCTGATTCTCGAAATAGCGATCGGTGACGATGCGCGCGGCGCCCGCCGGCTCCGACCACGGCCAGCCGATCACCGCCGCGTGCAGGCCGAGCCGCTCGAAAAGAGTCCAGAGCGGAAGTGCGAGGCCGGAGGGGAGCGGCGTCGGCACGCGCGACACCGGCGGGTTGAGGCCCCATGCCTGGAAACCGACACCGGCAGGAATGATCAGGAATCGCTCGCCGGCGCGGTTCAGCGGTGTCCGGTATCCGAGCCGTCCGGTGACCCCGTGCCGAAACGGCAGCTTCCCGGTAGCGACGGACGCCCACAACGACTTGGGGCTGATCGTCGGGAACGGCTCCAGCCGCGTGAAGTAGCCGCGCGTCCGGGCCTGCTCGAAAAACGGCAGGGACCCTTCTCCCGCAAGAGTGAGGATCCAGTCGTACGGAAGATTGCGGATGGCCACCACGATGACCGGCCGCTGTCCGGCCACGGTCCCAATGGCCGCCACCACCACCGCATGCTCCTCGGTGCGATAGCTGTCGCGCCGCTGGTAGAGAAAGA
>Ga0157378_10004328_pt1 | contig 12495 bp, 7 predicted proteins | sample M65metaG_FD_115309 | JGI IMG/M metagenome (GOLD analysis project Ga0157378, IMG submission 115309) | Miscanthus rhizosphere microbial communities from Kellogg Biological Station, Michigan, USA - M6-5 metaG | ecosystem: Host-associated > Plants > Roots > Rhizosphere > Soil | place: USA: Michigan...
AACCGTCTTGTCGATTCGAAGTTGCTGCAGGTGAGGTAACAAATCTTCCGGCATGAAATCGCGATAGAGAACCGGAAGATTGGGACTCATCCAATGATAGTCTCCGCGGCTGACCTTCCAAAAATGTTGGTGAGCATCGATTCTCATCTGTTACCCCTAAGGCTTGCGATAAGGACTGGTCTCACTCTCCCGGCCCAGAAAGCGGGCCGCAATGTCCAGATACTTGAACTCGTATTCTTTGGCTGGTTCAATTTGAAGGCACCACGCCCAATCGTTCCATCCCGAGATGAAAATTAACCTGGGATCCACTTGGCGGACTTTGAGAAGTTGATCTTCAAAGTACTTACCGTCAGCGCGATTCTGGATAACGACCGGTGCGTGCTTTCGCAGCGTCACATTGTCGACCGGCTTGCCCTTCACGTGCTCGGTGATGAATGCATCCTCGAGATAACCATCGGCGCCGGGATTCACAGTCATTTCTTCCGCTCCACCCAGTGGCCCAAAATAGGTCCAGTCCTTCGTTCCTGTTTCCGGAGTAATGCGGCGCAGGGTAAAGAACTCCGAGTATTCCTGATCAATCGCGGAGAAATTTGGCGCCGGGGCGTTGAAATACCGTACCACAAGCGGTTTTCCCTCGAATTGAAAGTAAAAATCATGGTTAACAACATTCTTGCGAAGGTAGTCGAGGGCAAAGCGATACTCATCGGCCGAAGGATTGGAATTCCACCGTTCCAGCCAGACCACAAGTTTCAACTTCCGGGATTCATTCTCCTGATGGGACAACTCATCCATCAGCAGTCTTAACGTCTTTTGTTTGGGCAGGGCAAACAAGTTTTGTTCCGGCTCGACCCGGACGGCGTCATAGAAAATCACATCGATCCCTGCCCGTCGCATCCACTTCAATTGCTGGCGAAGAATCTTCCGATTACCGGTCTTGTAGTTTCCTAAAAGCGGATGGTAGGGCCCGTTCCATTTCTTGATGGCATCCCAGTCATGAATTCCGGTGGTTTCCAAATGGCTTCCATACCAGACCGCGACTGCGCCTTGATAGCGATTTTGTTGGGCCCAAACTGCATCTCGACCGGACTCTTCAGCCGCGGCGCTCTGAATACCTAACAACCCCGCCAGCAAGAACAACATTGTCTTCGTCTTCATGATCTCTCCCTGTGTATTCCGAGGGCTTTGCGGTAATTCCTGCAAATCTTTTCAAATCAGTGAAATTCGTGCAACGCGGTTCGGTGACGACTGATGAAATCCCAATCGTAGGCAACACCTAGACCGGGTCCTTCGGGTACCGGAACGCACCCGTCCGGTCCTATGTCGTGAAGATTGTCGCTGTAGTCGCTGGCATAGACCGGGGGCAGCGGATTCTTCGCTTTGGGACCGACCAGGGCCAGCTCATAGAAACTTGTGTTTCGGGTAGCCGCCATCAGGTGGCGATGGGCCGGCCCACAGGCATGAATTTCGACGTCCAGTCCAAGCGCTTCGGCTAGATGTGCGATCTTAAGGGCGCCAGTAATTCCAAGATCATATTCCGGATCGACCCGCAGGATGTCAGTGCCACCATTAATGACAAAATCGGCTTTCGCCTCCAGGCCTCTGACATGTTCGGTGATGAGAAGCGGTGTGCGGATCATTTCGCGAAGTCGCTTGTGCGCGAAAGCGGAAACCCCAGTATCGCGGAAGGGGTCCTCGTACCAGCGAAAGCCCGCCTCGTCACAGACTCGGCCAATGGTTACTGCATCAGCGAAAGTGCGGATCTGGCAGGCTGGATCCAGCATGAGCGCCATGCGATCGCCAAGGCGTTGACCCAGGAGTCGAATGACCGCGCTCTCTTCCGCGACATCTCCGTCATACCAACCATGCATCTTGAAAGCGCGATAACCCAACGAGTAACACTCTTCGGCAAAATCTAGGTAGTCCTGTGGCGACGACAGTGCTCCATTACGATCCCCGTGCATGGTCGAGGCATAAGCCGGAAGGCGCTTCCTCCACCCGCCAAGCAGGGTTGCAATGGATAGTCCGGCCTGCTTTCCGAACAGGTCCCATAAAGCGATGTCGATATAGCCAAAACCCATGTGATCGTATTGGCGGAGCGCGCGCTTGAATTCGCCGTAAATTAGTTCGCGCTCAAGTGGGTTATGCTTCAAAAGGTGAGGCGCCAAGGTCAGCGTCTGGCTCAAGGAAATGCTGGTCGCTCCCCATTGCCCTACATACTCACCACGAGTCCCGTCATTGGTTTCGATCACCAGCGCGAACTTGCTGATGGGCTGCCGATGTCCAGGCATCTGTACGAGATCGAAGCCGCCGGCGTCGATGCCGATGTCATTGGCCTCGTAAGTGAATTCGTGGATTTCTACTCGCGAAACCCTGGACATTGATCTGATCCCCTCCGGCGTATTGAAGCTCGCGGCGAGCATAAGGTTCTGCCGTCGAATGCTTGCCGCCGTTTCAGTTTTGTATCTCGATCACCTTTTTAAGTTTTACCGATTGTTCGGCCGCCTCAATAATTCGTAGAGCGTCAGCCGCATCGGCCAAGGTCGAGAGCGGGGGTTCCCCCGCTACAACGCACCTATTGATGAAGTGGTCAATTTCATTGACGAACCCTTCTTCATAGCAGGGAAGGCCCCACGCAGGTCCGCGGTCGTCGTCAAACTGGGCCTCATTCCACGAATAGCTGGAACCTCCCGAGGTACCAAGCACCTTGTACATGACCGTCCACGGATCGCTGGTCAAATCCTTCGCTGCGAAACTGCACCAAAGATTAGCCACCACTCCGCCTGGCATCTCGCACACAATCATTGCCTGATCTTCACAGGTAAGCTTCTCGTAGTGAACGCTCGAGACCGTAGCCATGACGCGTCGCGGCCTGCCCAGAAGGTAGAGCAGCGAATAGGCGTGATGAGTGCAAATGGCGCGGAGCACGCCACCGTACTTGACTGCAATGTCTTCTGGGGTAAATACGTTGTAAATAACCCACAGGCTGGCGATCTTGCCCAGCTTCCCGCTTGCGATCAGATGCTTAGTCCGTTTGAGAGCAGGCGCGTAAATATAGTTGTGGGCGGGCATACATACGCGGTCCGCCGCTTGGGAAGCCTCTTCCAATTCGTTTATTTCTGAAACACAAAGCGCAACTGGTTTTTCGACCAGCACATGCTTCCCGGCCCCAAGGCACGCCAGAGCTACTTGCAGGTGGTGTTCGGGAGGAGTGATTACATGTACAGCATCCACCCGGTCGTCCAAGAGAAGTTCATCCAGGGTTTGAAATGCCGTGCCCCCGAACTTCCAGGCGATCGCCTTGGCATTGAGGGAATTAGGATCATAGACGCCTACAAGCTTGGCTTGCTGGTTCGCCACTACACCGCGACCGTGCATTTCCGCTACTAGTCCGGCTCCAACAAAAGCTACACCTATCATCGATCCTGTCTCTTTCTTGAGGGACTATGCCCGCGCCAGTCTTTTTGAACTCTTGCTTTTCTCGCTCTTCGGGCTGAATTGATTCGTGATCTCAGCCACCCGGTTCTCATCCATGGTCAGCAGCCCTTCCATGCGAAACATCAATTCGTCGAACCGAGTCAGGATGTGCCTTCGCATCGCCTGCTCCGCCTCCTCAGCAGACTGGTCCGCCAACGCGACCGCTAACTCTTCGTGCAGCACCGGCGGCACGCCAAGCAGCTGATGATCGTAGAACCAGTTGAAGAACAGGAGTTGTTTGCGTTCGATGGTGCGGGCGAGATAAGGCATGTGCGAGCACTTTGCAATTTGCATGTGGAAGCTCATGTGAGCGCAGCGCCAGCGGTAGTATTCCTTTGAATTAGGGACTTCCGGCTGCATAATCTCTTCAAATAGCCGATCGAGTTGACGCCCGGAGTCGATCAGATCGCGTCGTTCTTTGCGGGTCGCGGATTTGGTGAAGAGCCGTGCGCTTTGTACTTCGAGGGCCTCACGCACTGCCCAAAACCCTCGGATATCGAGGGGTGTGGGGATTCGCACCCGGGTCTGCACCCGCGCGGTGTTTTCAATCAGGTACTCGCCTTCAAGACGGGCCAGTGCTTCATTGATTGGAACCTGGCTCATCCCCAACTCAGCAGCCAGTTCGCGCCGGGAGATTACAAAACCAAAGGAATAAACGCCTTGCAGAATTCGTTCGCGTATCACGTTATATGCCCGGTCCGCCAGCAGTTGCCCTGGCTGCGTCGAAAGTTGAACCCTCATTTCACGTCTCTGTAGGGTCTTTTCCGCAGGACGTTCCTTTTCCCATTCAAGCTGTTGCAGAATGCGCCGAGCATTCCTCGGTTTGTATCGAACGTGGCACTCTTCCTCGATTAGTTGAGCCACTCGAGTTGGTGTCCACTGATCGCTCTCGTATCCCAAAGCCTGCGGCCCTCTTTTCAGTCCGTGTTCGATCCGGGTAAGGTCTTTTGCACTCAGCCTGGCTTTGCGTCCGGCGCGCCCCGCGCCCTTCAGAGCAGCCGGACCACCTACTTCCAGTTGTTGCGCCCATCGGCTTACCGACTGTCGATGCACCCCGAGACGGCGTGCCACTTCTGCCTGCGACATGCCCTTGCGCAACAGTTCGGCAGCATCGCGGCGGCGCTGTTCTAATCCCTCGAAATCTCGATGGACTCCCGCTGGATTTCCCATGCCGAGACTGTAGCATGCGAGCAGTCCGAATGTCACTATATTAGTGCACCTACTCCGCAAACAGTTAAGTGACAAAGGCAGGCCGGACTGCCATGTGCGCTCGACGCCCGCACAGATTACTCGATGAACACTGCTTTGCCAATAAATATCGTTAAAAATATCCTTGACAGCAGAGAAATTGCTTTGCTAATGTTTGCGCTCAAATCTGATATATCAGATACCGCGGGTGACATTATTGAAATCAGAGCGCAAGGGTTTGGGCGCAGCGGCTAAGCAACGATTTTAGAGAGGGCCAGGAATTTAGGACTAAAACTTCGCCCAAGGGTAAAAATCAATGAATAGTGACAACCATCACCTCCGCAAGCATGGCCCCACCAAAGTCGTTGCGGACTTCGGTCGGAGAGTCATAGCCACCGCGATGTTGGTGCTCGCGTCCATGAGTCTGGCCCAGACCGGTGCCACTGGCACCATCATTGGGACCATTACGGACGCGTCGGGTGCGACCGTCCCTAATGCCAAGGTGACGATTGTGAACGCAGCCACCAATGTTGCCCGCGAAACGACAACATCTTCAACCGGAACCTATGCCGTCCCGTTTCTAATACCGGGGGTTTACAACGTCACCGTGGGTAGCGCCGGTTTCTCTAACCAAGTCGTAAGTGGAGTGACGCTCGCCGTGGGCAAGGAGCTAGCGGTAGATGTTCGACTAAAGCCCGGTTCGGTAACGGAATCAGTGAATGTTACCGGCACGGCCGTACTGCTCGACACGGCAAATGCCGCTACCGGTACCGTGATTTCTGAGGCCCAGGTACAAGATCTGCCTCTCAACGGCCGCAATTTCACCCAGTTGTTGCTATTGGGAGCGGGAGCGGTACAGAGTTCCGGCGAGCAAGGTAGCTTCCGTAAGAACGAGGGAGACTCCATCAATATTCAGGGTGCCCACCCTGGTTCCAACCGTTTCATGCTGGATGGCATTGCCATCAATGACGTCTACTATCAGACGCCCGCCATCATTCCATCGATTGATGCGCTGGAAGAATTTCAGGAGCAGACCAAAGGCTACTCGGCGGCATACGGCTTCGGCGCTAACCAGATCAACCTGTCCACGAAATCGGGTACCAATGCCATTCACGGTACAGCTTACGATTTCCTGCGCAACGATGCGCTTGACGCCAAGTCCTATTTTGACGATCCCAACGCCAAGATCCCCCCGCTTCGCCAGAATCAGTTTGGTTTCACACTAGGCGGCCCGGTTTGGATCCCCAAGATTTATGACGGCAGGAGCAAAACGTTCTTCTTCGTCAACTATGAAGGTTTGCGAGCGAATACCAGCACGACGAGGTTCGGGATTGTCCCAACCCCGGCCCAGTTGAGTGGTGTTTTTCCTAACGAGATCATTAACCCCAACACCGGAACCCCCTACCCTAACAACACCATCCCTGAGAGTGATTTCTCAACATTCGGAAAAGCCGCGATTGGTCACTTTCCGGAGCCCAACGGAGATTTCGACGGGAACAATTACCGCTACACGGCGGCAAACATAACCAAGGCGAATCAGCAAAATTACCGCATTGACCACACCTTCAGTCCCAAGGACACGGTTTTTGGCCGATACACGCAAACCAGTTACGAGGTTTCGTCGCCCGCGATTACCCCCGAGGGAAACACCTTCCAGAAGCAGCCGACGCGTCAGGTTGCGGTGAGCTATACCCATACGTTCTCGCCTAGCGTACTTAATCAATTTCGCTTCGGATGGACCAAAGAGAAGGTAGACATTCTAGGAACTCCCACCTCTCAAGACGAATTCAACGCCACCGGACTAGGCGGCACGTTTCCCTACGACAGCACTTACACCATGTTCCCCAGCATTGGCCTGCGAGGCATGGACACGGTTGGTGGTCCGACCTATACCCCAAACCTTTTTCACCAGCCTTCCTGGCAATTCTCTGACACGCTGTCATTTGTGAAAGGCGCCCACAATATCAGCACGGGTATCGACATTATTCGCATCGAGAACTATGTGAACACCACTATCCAGCCCACTTTGGGTTTTGATGGGTTTTGGACCGGCTTCGGTGTGGTGCCAGGGGCAGGAGATCCAGTTGCCGACATGCTTCTTGGACTGGCATCGTCCGCACAGGCCAGCGTGCCGACCGACTACGCCAAGTCGATTACGGATGCCAACAGCAATGACTTCTACCACCTACAAGTTGGGCCATGGGTCCAGGATGACTGGAAGGTCAACAGCCGACTTACGGTAAATCTGGGCTTGCGTTGGGACTTCTCGCCGCGTCCAACGGACGTTCGGGGAAACCAATCCTGGGTAGACCCGACCCGTCCTGGAGGCGGGCTGTGCATCGCCAGCAAGAAGATCATCGACCAAGGTTTGGGAGATGATCTTTTGAGGTATTGCGGCAACTCTCCGGGGGAGACGCCTTGGAAAGTTTTCGCACCCAGGGTCGGAATCGCTTTTCGGCCTACCAACAGCGACAACACTTCGATCCGCGCCAGCTTCGGCATTTTCTACGACAGCTTTGAAGCGAAGGAAGGATTCACCGGGAGCGCCTGGCCATTCTCGTTGTCGCCAACCTTCCAACACACCCCCGTCGCCAATCTTTTCCCCGTCACTCCACCGGCTCAGCCCGTGACCTCGGCGGATCTGAGTTTTAGCTTTGTTCAAAATCCCATCCACCCGCCCTACATGGAGATGTGGACGCTATCGGTCCAGCATATGCTGCCGCGCGGTATCAAGCTGGAGGCGGCATACCTGGGATCGGCAGGCCATCACCTGGTCGGTCGGACATGGGCTAATGCCCCAACGCAATATGACCCTGCCAGTGGAACTGACCCGTCCGATATATCCGGCCGGGTTCCTTACCCGAATCTCGGGCTGATCCTCGACCATCCTTATGTATTCAACTCCAACTACAACGCCTTGAATTTGCAGGTTGAGCATCGCGGCAGGAACCTCACCCTCTTGGCCGGCTATACCTGGTCCCACTCTCTGGACGTAAGGTCAGGCGCAACCGGAATCAACAATGAACTTTCTGGAAACGGCCCCATGAACCAGTACGATTTCAACGCCGATTATGGCAATTCAGCGTTTGACGCCACCCATCACTTTGTCGGGAGTTTTGTCTACAACCTCCCGTTCGGAAGGGGGCAATCTATGGCTGGCAACGCGAATCGGGCCACAGACCTGTTGATCGGTGGGTGGCAGGTGAACGGCATCGTTACCTTCCAGACCGGGTTCCCATTCTCTATCGCCGCCGACGATCTTCTATTTGCGAACTTTGGGTTCGCTCAACGTGCGGATATAGTTGGCAACCCTTATCCGTCAGGATTTCATAGATCGAGGACTCAGTGGTTTAACACGGCAGCCTATACGAACCCAGTTGTGGGAGCTTATGGCAACTCGCGGCGAAACAGTCTGCGAGCGCCGGGAATCTCCAACTTGGACTTCTCGCTCTTCAAGAATATTCAATTGGCCGAGAGCCTCCGCCTACAGCCGCGCTTCGAAGCATTTAACTTGTTGAACCACCCTCAGTTCGGTACGCCAAGCAGCTATGTCAACGGATCCAGTTTCGGAGTAATCAATTCCGCGGGGCCGGGACGAATTGTACAAGTCGCCATGAAGCTGATTTGGTGACAAGCAGTTTGGGGGCAGGAAGTCGGTTCCTGACCCCTTCTTTCCTGCTACGAATGTTTGGCGAGTCGTGGCACTATTCTCTCTTCAGCTTCAGGGAGAAAATGGAAACCCAGAAAATCCTTCGTCGTTCCATCCAAGCGCGTTACCTGCTTCTCGGACTCCTGGTGCTGGTTGGCCAGGTCATCGTGGCTCAAGAGGACATTCAGAATCTTTACGCCGAGGCGCAGGCGGCCAAAGCTCGCGGTGATGCTGGCGACGCTATCGAAAAGCTTCAAGCAATTCTGAAGCTCAATCCCAAGCTGGCACCGGTTTACCACAACTTAGGGATCTTATTTTTCGAACAGGGTAAATTCCGCGAAGCGTCACAGGCGTTTGCCGCGGGTTTGCAGCAAGACCCGACAATGTCGGGCTCGCTGGTGCCATTGGGTATCTCCTATTACCAGATGGGCCAACTGGGTAAAGCCCGGGAAGTGTTGGAGAAAGCCGTTAACCTCAACCTAGAAGATCCATCCGCGCGGTTATATCTCGGACGCACAATCTTTGATCTAGGTCAGCCGGAGGCGGGCGCGGCCGTCCTACAAGAGGCGAGTCGTAAATCTCCCAAGGATTCGCGCATTCTCTATGAGCTTGGCCAGATGCACCTGAAGATGGCCACAGGCATCTTGAGGAAGTTGGAAAATCTCGATCCCGATTCCTATCTTGTCCACCTGATTCACGCTCAAATGATGGAAGGCATGGAAAACTACGAAGGGGCGCTGGTGCAATATAAGAAGGCGGCCGCGAGAGAGCCCGGCTTGCCGTATGCACACTACAACATCGGAAATGTCTATTGGCTAATGAGGAAATGGGACGAGGCTTCCGCGGAGTTAAAGCTGGAGATCGCCGCTAACCCATATGACTGTTTAGCCTACGGTCAACTCGGGAACATCCTTGTCAAAAATCACGGCGATGCGACTCAGGCCCGTTCCTACGTTAAGAAAGCTCTGGATTTATGCCCAAACCTTTCGCAGGCACGGACGGATTTCGGCCTGCTTCTTGCCGATGGCGGTGAATATGACAAAGCGATCGAACAGTACAAGCGCGCGGTGGAGCTAACTCCGGAGGATGACCGAGTGCATCTCTTGCTTGGCCGCGCCTACCAAAAACTCGGACGGGCCGAGGAAGCGAAGGCCGAATTTACGATCGCACAAAACTTGCAGAAAAAAGGCAGCGAACGCGAGCGGGCTCGCCGGGCGGATGTGGGTACCCTGCAATAGCAGACCAGTATGACAATTGGCCCAGGGAAAACGAGACTGCATTCGATCTGTGGCCAATTTCTCAGGGTCGTGGGCCTTGGGTTCGGCGGATGTTTCGTGGGTTTGCTGTTGTGTGACGCCTTGGCTCAGACAAATCCCTCCCCTTCCGCCACGGGAATTCCAGTGACTTACAGGGATGTCACCAAGTCCGCCAGGATTCAGTTTAGACAGGATTCCACCCAGACAGGAGACAAGTATTATCTGGAAACCGTTGGCACGGGCGTTGCCTGGCTCGACTTCGACCAGGACGGCCTGATGGATATCTTCTTCGTACAATCGGCGGCCACAGACCTCTACGAACCTCCAAAGCCCCTGCAGTGCGCCCTTTACCGCAATAATGGCGACGACACATTCACCGATGTCACCGAACAGGCCGGCGTCGGAAGCAAAGGGCTCTATGGGCAAGGCGTTGCCATCGGTGATTTCGATAATGACGGATATCCCGATCTGTATCTGACCGGCTACGGCCGGGCGATTCTCTACCGCAATAATGGCAACGGAACGTTCACCGACGTTACTGCCAAGGCAGGGGTTGCCGATAAAGGCGGATGGTCCACCAGCGCCGGCTGGTTCGATTACGACAAAGATGGTTGGCTCGACCTGGTCGTTACGAACTATATCGATTGGAGTCCCAAGAACAATATTTGGTGCGGCGACCATAAGCCTGGCTATCGTTCCTATTGCCATCCCGGAAACTACAAGGGGCAGAAGACGAAGCTTTATCACAGCAACCATGACGGAACTTTCTCTGACGCCAGCGACGCATCAGGCGTAGGAAGGCCGGAAGCGAAGGGCATGGGCCTTGTTCTTGCCGATTTCAACAACGACGGCTGGCCCGACATCGCCATTGCCAATGACTCGTGGCCGAATTTTCTTTTCCTCAACCAACACGATGGAACATTTGAAGATGTCTCCCTTTCCTCAGGTGTTGCCGCCAGCGAAGATGGCCACTACGAGGCGGGAATGGGGATTGACGCCGCCGACGTTGATGGAGACGGATGGCAGGACCTTTACATTACCCACCTCGACTACGAAGTAAACCGCCTCTACCGTAATAATCACGACGAAACGTTTGACGACATTACCTATCGCGCTGGGATCAACAAGGCGAAGTTCCTAAGCGGAGTCTCCATGAAGTTTGTCGACTACGACAACGATGGGTGGAACGACATTCTGCAACTGAACGGCGCCATGCTGGATAACATCCACCTCTATCATCCCGAGGTTTCTTACGCCGAACCGTTGCTGATGTTTCGGAACATAGGGAAAGGCCATTTCGAGAAAGTATCCGATTCGTTGGGAATTGATTTCATCCACCCTGTTGTCGGCCGAGGCGTCGCCACTGCGGATTTCGACAATGACGGAGATCTCGACATCATCACCAACAATCGCGGCGATGTTCCGACTTTACTTCGCAACGACGGCGGAAATGCCAATCACTGGCTGACCGTCCAGCTAATCGGAACAAAATCGAACCGCGATGGTATTGGCACTTCTCTAAAGCTGACTTCAGCGGGGATTGCGCAAGTCGAGCAGGCTAAGGGAGGCATGGGGTATATGTCGGCGAGTGATCCCAGAATTCACTTCGGTCTTGGAAAGCGCCCGACCATCGAGTCTTTAGAAATTACGTGGCCAAGTGGACAAGTGGATCGGCTGACGAACGTGCCAGTCGATCAGATCATTGCGATTAAAGAAGGCAATGGGACTGTGCCGAGAACATTCCCGAAGATCGTGGTAGCGCATTAGACCGTTGGAATGCTCCGGGTTTTCTCGACATCACCAACCGAGTCAGAAGGGCCTTCGTATATCATTCATCGGGGCTGCGCCTCAGCGGAGGCCTCGTGGGTTCTAAACTGGTGAGGGTGCCTTATGAATGAATCCGGCTTGATTCTCCTGAATCCTCGCGACAACGTTGCGGTGGCGCGTGTCGAAATCGTTGAAGGGCATACCTTTAGTGAACTAAGGATAATCTCCCGGCAAGCGATTCCGCGCGGACATAAGATTGCGCTCAGGGATATTCCCGGCGGCGATGTCGTGATCAAGTACGGTCAGATCATCGGTGTTGCTTCGAGTCCCATTCAGGCTGGAGACCACGTGCATCTTCACAACCTGGTGATGGCCGAGGGTAGACTGGCGGCCGAAGTATTGAAGGACCCTTCCGATCCCCGATTGCCAGAATCGCAGCGAAAGACGTTTCTTGGCTACTTACGCGCTGATGGCCGGGTGGGGACGCGCAACTACATTGCGATCATTAGCTCGGTAAATTGTTCGGCGACCGTCTCCAGGAATATTGCCGAGCATTTCAACCGGCAAGGGGGTTTGCAAGAACGCTCCAACATTGATGGCGTCGTGCCACTGACCCACGGCGGCGGATGCGCTCTCAATCTTAAGAGTGAAGGTTATCGCGTTCTGACGCGAACTTTGCAGGGCTACGCCCGGAATCCGAACGTTTGTGGCGTTTTGATGATTGGCCTGGGATGCGAGACCAACCAGATCCCTCAGATTGTCGAAAATTATGGGTTCAAGGAGGGTACGGTTTTTCGCACTATGACCATTCAGCAGGCCGGGGGTACGCGAAAGACCATCGATGCCGGGTGCGATGCTATTCGAGGCATGTTAGACGAAGTTGACGATTGCCGGCGAACAGAGCAGCCACTGTCCCACGTCCGCGTAGGTTTGCAGTGCGGCGGGTCGGACGGCTATTCGGGGATCTCTGCCAATCCGGCGCTGGGGTATGCGGCTGATCTCCTCGTAAAGCACGGTGCCACGGCTGTGCTTAGCGAAACTCCAGAGATCTATGGTGCCGAGCATCTGTTGGCCAGCCGGGCGGCGTCGCCCGCAGTTGCGGAGAAGCTGCTTTCCCGTATCGAGTGGTGGCGAAAGTATACGGCTCAGAACGGGGATGAG
>Ga0157378_10004329_pt1 | contig 12494 bp, 10 predicted proteins | sample M65metaG_FD_115309 | JGI IMG/M metagenome (GOLD analysis project Ga0157378, IMG submission 115309) | Miscanthus rhizosphere microbial communities from Kellogg Biological Station, Michigan, USA - M6-5 metaG | ecosystem: Host-associated > Plants > Roots > Rhizosphere > Soil | place: USA: Michigan...
ATCAGCATGGAGCCCGCCGCGCCCACCAGGACGAGCGAGGGCCGGAAGCGGCGCACGCCCTCGGCGATCGCGCGGGCCACGTCGGGGAACTCGGCGCCGCTGTGGTAGAGCGCGCCGTGCGGCTTGACGTGCGTGAGCGTGCCGCCGCGCGAGCGGACGAAACCGTCGAGCGCCGCGACCTGGTAGAGCACCAGGTTCTCGATCGCGTCGGCCGCGAGCTCCATCGTCGCGCGTCCGAAGTTCGCGCGATCCGGATACCCCGGGTGCGCGCCGACGCGCACGCCGTGCGCCAGCGCGAGCGTGACGGTCTCGTCCATCACGCTGGGGTCTCCCGCGTGCGCGCCGCAGGCGACGTTGGCGGAGGTCACGAACGGCAGGAGCGCCGCGTCGTCCATTCCCTCGCCGACGTCGGCGTTCAGATCGATGCTCAAGCGGACCTCCGACGGGTGAACAAGGGAGCCTCAGGATACTCCCGGAGACGACGACCGGCGGGCCCGAAGCGCGTCCTCCGAGGCCCTCAGGGCCTCCTTCAGTCCAAGGCCCTCAGCGCCTCCTCCAGAGTGACCCGGGCGAAACGGAGGACGGCGCCCGGGCCGGCCCGGCCGAGGAGGGCGAGGTCCGGACCGATCACGGTCGCGATGCGGGGATAGCCGCCGGTCACCGGCCCGTCCGGGCCCAGCACGATCGGCAGGCCGCCGCCCGGCACCTGGATCGTTCCGGGGACCGTCCCCGACGGCGGGATCTCCGGAGCCGCGCGATGCGCGAGCGGCGTCGCGCCCTCGAGCCCCTCGAGGCGGAGCCCCCGGCGGTCGCATTCCGCGGAGACCCTCCACGCGCTCGCGAAGAAGCGCGCGAGCTCCGACGGCTCGAACGCGCCGGCCTCGGGACCGGGGAGGACGCGCAGGCGGAGCTCTCGCGAGGAACCCGAGGGAGTCACGGTTACGGGCAATGGAGCCGCGGATTCCGGGGCGCCGAGGCGCGCCAGGAGGTCTCCCGCCGCGAGCCTCGGCTGCGGCGGGAACCGCGCCGGCGGCTCGAGGCCGCCGCGCACCGCGAGATAGGCCCAGAAACCCTCGCGCACCCGACCGACCCGCAGACGATCGCCCGCGGCGCCCTCGAGCGGCGTCGCGAGCGGCGCCGGCCGTCCGTTCCATTCCGCCTCGACGCCGCCGCCGAGCGCGATCACCGCGTCCGACAGAATCTCGACCTCGCAACCCAGGAGCCCCATCTCGAGGCCCGGCGTGTCCGGGGCGTTTCCGGCGGCCGCGTTCGCGCGCGCCAGCGAGAGCGGGTCGGCCGCCCCGCCGGGAGGGATCCCCGAGGAACCCCGCCCCGGCTGCGCGGCTCCCTGGACCGTCGCGGCGACGCCGGGGGACAGCACCCGCAGGATCGGGACCCCGCTCGGCTCCTTCGAGCCGTCGCGACGAGGCGCCGGAGAAGGCAGGTCCTCTTCGCGCACGGACGCGAAGCGGACGCGGTCGCCGGCCGCCAGCAGCACCGGCGGGTCCGCCGCGGGATCGAGAAGACGCAGACTCGTCCGCCCGATCAGGCGCCAGCCTCCCGGCGAGGCCGCGGGATAGACGCCGGTGTACGGACCGCCGATGGCGACGCTGCCGGCGGGCACGCGGGAGCGTGGGACCCGGAGCCTCGGCGCGTGCAGCTCCCGTGCGAGCCCGGTCAGGTACGCGAAGCCCGGCGCGAACCCGAGGAAGGCCACGCGGTAGTCGCCGCCCGCGTGTCGGCGCGCGAGCTCGGTGGACGACATCCCCGCGGCTCGCCCGAGCTCGTCCAGGTCGGGTCCGTCGTACACGACCGGCACGATCAGGGTGCGCCTCTCGGTACGGCGAGACGCGTCCGCCGGCGCGACGAGAGGGCCTCCGACCGCGTCCCGGAGCGCCGCGGAGGAGAGCCGCCGCGGATCGAAGACGATCAGCAGCGAGCGGGCGCCCGGAATCGCGTCACGGACGCCGCCGCCGACGCCTGGGTCGGCGCGCAGCCGGGCCCCGAGCGCGACGCACGCGCGGTTCGCCTCCTCGTCGGAGGCCTCGGGGAATTCGACCAGCATCGCGCCGTCGCGAAGGTCGAAGACCGCGGGCCTCATCGGGGCTCGCGACGCAGCCCGACCCGCCAGAGAAAGAAGACGGGAACGCCGGAGGCGAGGAGGAGATATCCGGGCCACGTCGCCGTCGGTCCGCGCAGCAGGAGGAGGATGAGCGCCACGCCCGCGGCCGCGTAGGCCCACTGAAGCCAGGGGTATCCCGGAGCACGAAAGGGCCGCGGTAGATCGGGGCGCCGGCGCCGCAGGGCCGGCACGGCGAGGACGAGCATCACGTAGAGGAGGAGATCCGCGGACACGACGTAGCGCAGGAGCTGGCTGTAGGTTCCGCTCAGCACGAGGACCGAGGCCCACGCCGCCTGGAGCCACAGGGCGTGCGAGGGAACGGCCGCCGGGTTCAAGCGCGCGAGGCCGGAGAAGAAGTGGCCGTCGCGCGCCATCGCGTAGGAGACGCGGGCGCCCGCGAGGATGAGGCCGTTCACGCAACCGAACGTCGAGACCATGACCGCGGCGGCCATGGCGAGCGTGCCGGCCGGCCCGAAGAGCGCGCCGGCCGCAGCCGTCCCGACGCGGTCCTGCGGCGCCGCCGCGATTCCGCCGAAGCCGAGCGTCTTCAGATAGGCCACGTTGGTGACGACGTAGGCGATCGTGACGATCAGGCAGCCGAGGACGAGGGCGCGAGGAAGGTTCCGCCCCGGATCGCGGACCTCCTCGCTGGCGAACGTCACGTTGTTCCAGGCCGTCTGCGCGAAGAACGGACCCACCATCGCCGCCGCGAACGCGAAGGCGCCGTCGAACGCCATCCGCGGCGCGAGGAGCGCCCGAGACGCGTCCGGCGATCTGCCGACCTCCGCCGTCCCCAGGAGCAGTCCCCCGAGAATGAGCGCGAGGAGCGCCACGAGCTTCGCCGCCGTGAAGACGTTCTGCGTCAGCGTGCCCGCGCGCAGGCCGGTCCCGTTCGTGGCCGTGAGGACAACGATCACGCCGATCGCGACGAGCCTCTGGGGCGACAGCGCGAGCGGGCCGGCGGCGATCCAGGGCGTGTCCGACAGCCGCGGGAAGAGCACCGCGAGGAATCGCGCGAACGCCGCGGCCACCGCCGCGATCGTCCCCGTCTGGATCACCAGCAGCATCGCCCACCCGAACAGGAAGCCCGCGAGCGGCCCGTAGGCCTCGCGGAAGAAGACGTACTGTCCGCCCGCCTTCGGGAGCATCGCCGCGAGCTCCGCGCAGGAGACCGCCGCGGCCATGGTGAGGAGACCCGCCACGGCCCAGACGGCGAGGAGAAGCGACGGAGTCCTCACGAGCCGCGCGCTCTCGGCCGAGACGATGAAGATGCCGGATCCGATCATGGATCCGACGACCAGAGCGACCGCGTCGAGCCGGCCGATTCCGCGGCGCAGGTTCTCCGGCGCCGTGGCGGGCGCGGAAGCCGGACTCACCGCAGTCGGCGCCGGCGCGGGCTCAGAGCTCTCGCGAACAGGAACGCGGCCGCGCCGACCGCGAGTCCCGAGGCGATCAGCGGCGCGGCCGAGGCCGCCGGACCGGGCGGCGCCGGGATGCGGGCGCGCTCGGCCGGCGTCGCGCAGCGCCGCCGCGAGAGCTCGAGGGAAAGGCTCTCCTCTCCACGCGCCATCGCCCAGCGGTGGTTGAACTCGAGGAGCGGGCGGAGCAGCGGCGTGAGCGCCCGCAGCAGCGGCTTCTCCGCGCGGATGCGCCAGTCGTACGCGATCGCGGTGAAGGGTCCATCGGCCTCGAGCGTCCACTCGCCGGAGCCCGCCAGGTCGCCCTCGGCCTCGAGGGAGAACCCGCGGGGGCGGCGCGACGCCGTCACGCGGAACTCCCAGTCGAGCGTGTACGGCAGCCAACCCTTCGTGTGGACGCGGACGCGCCTGCCGACTCCGTCCTCGCCTCCCGCCTCGAGCTCATCGGCGCGGAGGTAGACGGCGGGCCACCAGCGAGGCAGCTCCCGCGCGTCCGAGAGGATCGCGAACGCCTCCTCGGGCGTGCCGAGCACCCGCCAGCGCGTCAGGAACCGGTACTCGGGCGCAGGCATCAGCGCCGCGTTCCCTTCTTCGGAGGGGCGGCCCTCGCGGCCGCTCGCGGGCGGAGGCGAGCCCCGGTCCTACTCTCCGGAACCAGCTCGTCCACGAGGAGCCCCATGCGGATCACGTCGAGCCGCCCGCCCCGCCGGAAGATCTCCTGGCGCAGGACACCCTCGCGCCGGAAGCCGACGCGCTCGTACGTGCGGATCGCCGGATTGCCTTCGTAGACGTCGAGGCGGACCTTCACGAGCCGCAGCTCCTCGAACCCGAAGCGGCAGAGGGTCCGGACCGCCTCCTCGCCGAGCCCCTGCCCCCGGCAGTCCGCCTCGCCGATGAAGATGCCGAATGTGGCCGTGCCGTTGTCGCGGTCGATCGCCTCGAAGCCGCAGTTGCCGATGTGGCGGTCTCCCTGCATCAGGCAGATCGCGAAGAGCATCTCCGAGGGGTCCTGGCCGCGCGTGGCGCGCTCGACCCAGTCGGCCTCCTTCGCCAGAGACATCGGGAAGCGCTGCGCGAGCGTGGCTCGCAGGTCCGGGTCGTTCATCCAGTCGTGGCAGCGGGCCAGGTCGTCGCGCTCGATGGACCGCAGGTAGAGACGCTCGCCTCGGATCACACGCAACTCCTTGGCGGTGAAAGATATCCGATACCGCCGCGGCGCGCCTCGGCCGGAAAGCGTCCACGCTCGTCCTTTCACGCGCTCGCGCCGCGGAACCTGTCGCCGCCGCCTGCGTAACTCCCCTCGAGGCGTGTTTCCACGGGCGCTGGGCGCCTTGCAGCGGTTCCGGCGCCCGGTCGAGGAGCGTGGCCGAATTCGGGGAGGGCGGTATGTCGAAGCTGTTCAAGACTTTGGTTTTGCTCGCCGTCCTCGTGGCGATCGCGGCCGGTCTCTACGCGCTGGCGCGCAACGGCAAGGGCGGCGACAACGACAAGAAGCAGGTCACGGTCGAGAGGGGCTCGATCACCGAGAAGGCGCTGGCCGTGGGCCAGATCCAGCCGCGCCAGAAGTTCTCGATCAAGTCGAAGATCTCCGGGATCGTCAAGCACTGCATGGTCAACGTCGGCGACAAGGTCAAGGCCGGAGACGCGCTCTTCGAGATCGCGCCGGATCCGACGCCGCAGGAGCTCACCGACGTCGACCGGCAGCTCGACTCGACGAAGGCCTCCTACGACCGCGCGAAGGCGGACTTCGAGCGGGCGCAGGAGCTCGCGAAGAGCGGCGTGCTGCCGACGTCCGACCTCGACCTCAAGCGCGAGGCCTACGAGCTCGCCAAGGTCGCGGTCGCCAAGGCGGAGCAGCAGCGCGACCTGACCCGCAAGGGCCGCGTCCAGACCGACACGATCTCGATGGAGTCGATCCTGCGCGCGCCGGCCGCCGGCACCGTGCTGACCCGCACCGTCAACCCCGGAGACCCCGTCGTGCCGTTGACGTCGTACCAGCCGGGCACCGAGCTCGCGGCCATCGCGGACATGTCGGACCTGATCTTCAAGGGCACCGTCGACGAGATCGACGTCGGCAAGCTCAAGATGGCGCTGCCGGCGCGCATCAAGGTCGGCGCGCTGCCGACCGACGTCGTCACCGGCCGGGTGGCGCGCATCGCGCCGCAGGCGCAGCAGAAGGACGGCGCGACGCTCTTCGACATCGAGATCGAGCTGGATCCGGGCACGCACGTGACGCTGCGAGCCGGCTACTCCGCCAACGCCGACCTCATCATCCGCGAGCGCAAGGACGTGCTGACGATCCCCGAGCGCGTCGTGGTCTTCGAGGACGGCGGCAAGAAGACGTTCGTCGAGGTGCCGGGCGCGCCCGAGAAGGCGCCGCCCGTGAAGACCGCCGTCAAGCTCGGCGTCTCCGACGGGCTGAACGTCGAGGTCACCGACGGGCTCGCGCAGGGCGCGAAGGTCCTCGAGCGGCCGCCCAAGAAGCTGACCTCCGCGGTCGACTGAGGAAGAGGCCGTGCTCTCCGTCCGCGACGCGTTTCGCCAGATGTGGCGGGACATCCGGAGCCAGAAGCTCCGCACGTCGCTCACGGTGTTCGGCATCGTGTGGGGCACCGTGTCGGTCAGCCTGCTGCTCGCCTTCGGCAAGGGGCTGCAGCGGCAGATGATCCTGAACAGCTCCGGTCTCGGCGACGCCATCTGCATCGCGTGGCCCGGCCTGACGTCGGTCCCGTACGAGGGGCTCGGCAAGGGCCGCAAGATCCGGCTCGATGAGGACGACGTCGAGGCGATCCGCCGCGAGGCGCGAGGCGTCAACGCCATCTCGAGCGAGTACTCGAAGACGCTCAAGCTCAACTACGGCGCGAAGACGATCGCGATCGACATCTCCGGCGTCTCGCCCGAGTTCGGCGGCATGCGCAACCTGATCCCGCAGACCGGCGGGCGGTTCTTCAACCCGACCGACATGGCCGCGCAGCGGCGCGTGCTCTTCCTCGGCAACAAGATGACCGAGGACATCTTCGGGAAGGGCGTCGACGGGGTCGGCAAGACCGTGATGCTGGGCGGCTCGCCGTTTCTCCTGGTTGGCGTCCTCCAAGCGAAGGTCCAGAACTCGAGCTACAGCGGCCGCGACAACCAGAAGGGGTTCATCCCGGGGACGACGTTCCGCGCGATCACCGGCGAGAAGTGGGTCGACAACCTGATCTACCAGCCGAAGATCGCGGCCCAGTCCGAGCAGGTCACCGACGACGTGCGGCGCGTCATCGCGCAGAGGCAGCGCTTCGATCCCGACGACAAGGAGGCGTTCTCGGTCTGGGACACGACCGAGAACCTCAAGTTCTTCCACACGTTCTTCCTGTCGTTCCGGCTCTTCCTCGGGATCATCGGCAGCTTCACGCTCATCGTGGGCGGCATCGGCGTCTCGAACATCATGAACGTCGTGGTCGAGGAGCGGACCAAGGAGATCGGCATCAAGATGGCGCTCGGCGCGCGCGACCGCTGGCTGCTGCGGCAGCTCCTGCTCGAGACGATGCTCATCACGGGGATGGGCGGCGCGCTCGGATTCCTGATCTCCTTCGCCGTCTGCGCCGTCTTCCCGAAGTTCGGCGTCACCGAGTTCGTGGGCGATCCGGACCTCTCGCTCTCCGTCGCCGCGCTCACGGCGATGATCCTGGGGCTGACCGGCCTCGTCGCCGGCTACTTCCCGGCGCGCGACGCGTCGCGGCTGGATCCCGTTGTGGCGATGAAGCTATGACGACGGGTGAGCGATGAAGCGCGACCTCTCGGTCATCCTCCAGCTCTTCCTCGCGTCCGCGCGCCTCCAGAAGAAGCGCGCGACGCTGACGATCGCCTCGCTCGCCTGGGGCACGGTGACGATCCTGCTGCTGCTCGCGTTCGGCGAGGGCCTCAAGCGCCAGATGATGTCCAACGACCAGGCCATGGGCAGCAACCTCTCCGTGATGTGGCCCGGCGAGACCTCCAAGCCCTACAAGGGCCTGCCCGAGGGCCGCTCGATCAAGGTCAGGCTCGAGGACATCGACTACGCCCGCGAGCGCCTGCCCGAGCTCGACGCGATCTGGGGAGAGCTGACCTCGTGGAGGACGGCGCTGACCTACGGACGCAAGACCGTCAACGGCCGCGTCATCGGCACGCGCTGGGACTACGGCGACGCGCGCAAGCACTTCCCGAAGGGGCGCGGACGGTTCCTCGACCCGCGGGACGAGGACGAGAAGCGTCGCGTCGTCTTCCTGGGCGATGAGCTCGCGAAGGACATCTTCGGCCCCGAGGACGCGCTCGGAAAGACTCTCCTCATCAACAACTCTCCCTTCACGGTCATCGGCGTCATGCAGCGCAAGCGGCAGTCCTCGACCTACGGCGGGCCCGACAAGAACCACGCGATCATCCCGCAGTCGACCTTCAAGGCCGTCCTCGGCGACAACTTCAACGTCCTCGTCTTCCGCGTCAAGAAGACGGACGAAATGCCCGCGGCGCTCCGGCACTTCAACGAGGTGATGGGGCCGCGGCTCGGCTACGATCCCGAGGATCCGCGCGTCTGGGGGATCTGGGACACGGTCAAGAGTCAGCGGACCCAGGAGAAGATCCTCCTCGGCCTCGAAATCTTCTTCGGCGTCATCGGCGGGCTGACCCTGATCATCGGCGGCGTCGGCGTCGCCAACATCATGTACGCCGTGGTCAAGGAGCGCACCAAGGAGATCGGCGTCAAGATGGCGCTCGGCGCGCGGCGCGGCTGGATCACGGGCCCCTTCATCCTCGAGGGCCTGGTCTACACGCTCGTCGGCGGGCTCTTCGGAGCGCTCATCGCGATCCTGATCGTCACGGGCGTGTCGTTTCTCCCGATCGAGGGCAACGACGTGCTCGAGTTCATGGGCCGCCCGACCCTCTCCTGGCCGATCGGCCTCGCGACGATCGCCATCCTGGGGTCGTGCGGCCTGCTCGCCGGATATTTCCCCGCCCGCCGGGCCGCGTCGATCGATCCGGCCTCGACGCTGCGCTACGAATGAGACTCCGGGAAGCGGAAGGAGATCGCGTGACCGCCATCATCGACATGGAATCGATCCGGAAGGTCTACGACACCGGCAAGGTCAAGGTCGAGGCGCTCAAGGGGATCGACCTGAAGGTCGAGCCCGGAGAGTTCGTGGCGATCGTGGGGCCCTCCGGGTCCGGGAAATCGACGCTGATGAACCTGATCGGCTGCCTGGATACGCCCTCCGACGGCCGCTACCGTTTGGGCGGCGAGGACGTCTCGAAGTTCACCCGCGACGAGCTCGCCGACGTGCGCAACCGGCGGGTCGGGTTCGTCTTCCAGGGCTTCAACCTGCTGCCCCAGATCTCCGCGTTCGAGAACGTCGAGATGCCCCTCCTCTTCGGGGGAGTGGCCCCGAAGAAGCGCAGGGAGCGCGTCGAGCAGCTCCTGACCCGGGTCGGGCTCGGCGAGCGGATGGATCACAAGCCGACCGAGCTCTCGGGCGGCCAGATGCAGCGCGTCGCGATCGCCCGGGCGCTCGCCATGCAGCCGGACGTGGTCCTGGCAGACGAGCCGACCGGAAACCTCGACTCGAGCGCCGGCGGCGACATCATGGAGCTCTTCACGGAGCTCTGGAAGCAGGGCTCCACGCTGGTCGTCATCACCCACGACCTCTCGCTCGCCCGACGGGCGGGACGGGTCGTCGAGATCCACGACGGCCGGATCGTTCGCGATGGAGAGGCCGCCGCCTAGGACTCCTTCGGTCCCGCGGTGCACTTTCGTGTAGCGAAATCCAATGCTTTGAACCCCGGCCGGCGGCCGAACCGGACGGAGTGCCGCCAACCCCTGTGTTTCCCGGCGAGTTAATGATTCCTTAAGTTGCCCGAATGGCGGCACCCCGTTTGCCTTCTTTCTGGAAGAATCTTGGCAAGTTCTCGGAGGAAGGGCTTCACGAGCAATTAAGGAGGGGACGGATGAGGAGAACCGGGCAATCACTCCTGCTGGTCGTGGTGTGTCTCGCATTGCTTTCATTCACGGGCTCGATGGCGTTGGGGCAGGGCGTCCAGACGGGAACGCTCACCGGCACCGTCAAGCTGCCGGACGGCTCCGGCCTCCCCGGCGTCAACGTCACGGTCTCCTCGCCCGCACAGCAGGGGCCGCGTACGGTCGTCACCGGCTCGGCCGGCGAATACCTCTTCAAGTTCCTGCCGCCCGGCGACTACAAGATCGACTTCGAGATCTCCGGCATGAAGACGGTGACGCGTTACGCGTCGCTCGCCGTCGGCGGCTCGGCCGTGGCGGACGCGACGATGGCGCCGTCCGCGACCGCCGAGGTCACGGTGCTCGGCGCCGCCGAGGAGGTGGACAAGACGACGGTCCATTCCTCGACCTACGAGCAGGCCGAGATCAACCAGCTCCCGATCGGCCGGCGCATCGACCAGGTCGTCACGCTCGCGCCGAACGTGAGCGATCAGACGCCGAACGGAGGCGTTCAGGTGTCGGGCGCGCTGTCCTACGACAACGTCTGGCTGGTGGACGGCGTCGACATCAACGACAACCTCTTCGGGACCTCCACCAACAGCCTCGTCATCGAGGAGGCGGTCCAGGAGACCAAGATCCTGACCTCGAGCGTCTCCGCCGAGTACGGCCGCTTCTCGGGCGGCGTCATCAACGCGGTGACCAAGACCGGAGGCAACGACTTCCACGGCAGCGCGCGGATCGACCTGACCAACAACGACTGGCAGGCGCTGACGCCCTACGAGGAGCAGAACGGCATCACCCACCCGAACAAGACCAACGAGGTCTACTCCGGCACGCTCGGCGGGAAGTTCATCACCGACCGGCTCTGGTTCTTCGGCGCCGGCCGCTACTTCAAGACGTCCAACCAGGACACCTTCGACATCACCAACGAGACCTTCGACGCCACCGACGAGGAGCCGCGGTACGAGGCGAAGCTGACCGCGAACCTCTTCCAGAACCACACCCTGCAGGGGACCTACACGCACTCCAAGGAGACCCTGGTCCAGAAGCCGCTCGGCTTCTCGATCGAGTCGAGCACGCTCGTCGAGCCGACCTATCCGTCTGACCTCATCGTCGGCACGTACAACGGCGTGCTGACGCCGAACCTCTTCGCCTCGCTGCAGTACTCGCGCAAGAAGTTCGAGTTCCAGGGCTACGGCGGGACCGGCAAGGACGTCCAGCTCGATTCGCCGCGCATCTGCTTCTTCCTGCCGCTGTGCCAGTTCGGCCAGCCCTACTTCGACGCGACGGATCCCGAGGACCGCGACAACAACCAGTGGGCCGGCAGCCTCAGCTACTTCCTGTCGACGAAGGATCGGCAGCCACGACATCAAGGGAGGGTTCGAGGTCTTCAAGTCGATCTCGCGAGGGGGCAACTCGCAATCGTCGACCGATTTCACCTTCTACAACGACTACAAGACCGACGCGAACGGCAACCCCGTCTTCGACGCCAACCACCAGCTGATCCCGATCTGGCAGACAGGCGGCGACCTCAACATCCACTGGTTCTCGACGCGCGGAGCCGAGGCCGACATCCAGACCTCGTCGTTCTACTTGAACGACATCTGGCGATTCGGCCAGGTCACCGCGAACCTCGGCCTGCGTTACGAGAAGGTCAAGGGCCACGGTCCGGAGGGCACCGTCACGGCGGACTCGGACTCGATCGTGCCGCGGATCTCCGTGGCCTACGACTTGTTGAACGACGGGCGCTACACGGTGACCGGCAGCTACGCCGAGTACTCGGGCGGCTACAACCCGATCGCGTTCAACCAGATCACCAACGTCGGCAACCCGAGCTACGTCTACTACTTCTATCTCGGCCCTCCGGGCGAGGGCTACAACTTCGCCCCGGGCTACGACTTGAACAACTACGTCCTCGCCGGCGGCGCCTTCCCCACCCGCAACGTGTCCCTGCAGGACGGCCTCCACTCGCCCCGGACGCGCGAGTGGTCGGGCTCGATCGGCGGGCAGATCCTGCAGAACACGTACGCCGCCGTCACGTACCTCCACCGCGACTACAGGGACTTCATCATCCCGGTCATCACGATCGAGACCGGCTCCACCTCGATCCCGGAGCTCGACGGGGCGGTGCTGGACAACAAGGTCTACAGCAACACCAACCTGATCAAGCGCACCTACCAGTCGATCTCGATGCAGAGCCGCAGCAACTTCATGCGGAACTTCTGGCTGCAGCTCGCCTACACGTACACGCTCCGCAACGACGGCAACTCCGAGGAGGAGGCCGTCAACCAGCCCTTCTCGCCGGCGAACATCGGATCGTTCCCCGAGCTCCAGGCGCCCGACCGGAACTTCCCCTTCGGCCGCCTCAACACCTACCAGAAGCACAAGCTGCGCGTGTTCCCGAACTACACGCTCTGCACGCTGGTCGGCAACTTCAACTTCGGGATGATCTACAACTACGACTCGGGGCTTGCCTACAGCCTCCTCGCTCCGAACCAGCCCTTCTCGGACACCCAGCTCGCGCGCGATCCCGGCTACGCGGTGCTGCCGACGACGCAGGACATCTACTTCGGCAAGCGCGGCACCGGCACATTCCCCGGCCAGAGCCGCTTCGACCTGGCGTTCTCCTACGACATCAACGTCTGGAAGACGTTCGCGCCGTGGATCCAGCTCCGGGTCATCAACCTCTTGAACACGAGCTACCGGACCGGCTTCAACACGACGGTCACGCCGTGCTCGGATCCGAGCCAGCCCGGCTGCAACGGCGCGGCGCCCGTGGACGCCAACGGGCTGCCGACGACGTTCACGACGGTCGGCACGCCCTTCGGCACCGCAACCTCCAACACCCAGTTCCAGCAGTCGCGGACGTTCTCCATCAACGCGGGCATCCGTTTCTAGAGTCGACGAGGCTCGATTTCCCCGAGGGGCGGCTCGCGCCGCCCCTTTTCTTTAGAATCCGACGGAGTGAGATCCTCCGTCGCCGTCGCGCGGG
>Ga0157378_10004330_pt1 | contig 12493 bp, 17 predicted proteins | sample M65metaG_FD_115309 | JGI IMG/M metagenome (GOLD analysis project Ga0157378, IMG submission 115309) | Miscanthus rhizosphere microbial communities from Kellogg Biological Station, Michigan, USA - M6-5 metaG | ecosystem: Host-associated > Plants > Roots > Rhizosphere > Soil | place: USA: Michigan...
GAACCGCCTCTCGCCGTCCGACACCCGCGCCATGGAGCGCGCCGCTACCTACCCCGGTATCGCTGCCGCCATGGCCGAGCAGTGGGGAGGACAATCGTGACCGGCGACGACTACCAGACCGCCATCGAAACCCTCGGCCTCAACCAGCAGGCCGCGGGACGATGGCTCAAGGTCGCCCCGCGTACCGCGCAAAACTACGCCAAACGAGGACCGCCCGAACCTGTTGCCATGCTGCTCCGCTTGATGCTTACTCTCGACCTGGATCCAGCGGACGTGAAATGATCAGGGTCAAGTTGCTCTACGAGCAGCGCAAGCATGGCAGCTTTGCCTATGCCGTCGAAGGTTACCCCTTTGGCGGCATTTCGCGTCAGCCCCTGCTCGACGCCTGCCGGGGCCTGCACAAGCTCGGCGTTCCCGATACCGAGCTGGTGGGTACATACCGCGGCGATCGGCTCCAGATGACGTGCACGATCGGGTACGGCCGCAAGCTGACGGTATTCGAGCCGTCAAATGGTAGGATCCGCTTCGTAAACTGGAGTAAAAATCCATATGGATCAAAATCTGAAGCGGTTTAAAGAGCAAAAATCCGCAGCAAAACAACGCGGTATCGAGTGGCGACTGGAATACTGGGAGTGGCTTCAGATCTGGATTGATAGCGATCATCTGGAAGAGCGCGGTATCCGCAAGGGTCAGTGGGTGATGTCCAGGCCTGGTGATGTAGGACCATACTCAGCCGACAATGTCCGCATTGTTCTCCGGGAGACCAATACTGCGGAAACTAGAGGTAGGCCGTTTAAACGGCGTCCAAAGCCCGTGTATCGCCGTTTGGAAACGATAGACCTACCTAGCTTCCCTTGGCTCTAACTCACCAGCGACGACACGGCGGCGCGTCTAGACCCCATCCAGCGCCAGTGGTAGCGTGCCAAATCGCTGCCGGGGGCCAAATATCGTGTCAAATATGAAAACCGTTGCCCTCGTTGCCGAGGAATTAACTCGCGCAGAGGCAAAATTGCGCGACGATATAAAGGCTTACGTTGCTACGCTCGACCAAAAGATTAGCAGCCTGGCGCAACGTGTTGCAGACCTTGAAGATCTCGTTTTTGTAGACGACGAAAAGGAGGGGGATGCTACCCCGCTAAATGCCGACAAAGGCTAAGAAAACAATTACTGAGCTGGAACTCAAGTCAATGGCTCGAGGCTACACCGAAATCAGCATCAAGCGGTTGGCCGGCTACGTCATGCCCGACGAAGGCATTGAGGACGACATTCGGCTGCGCGCAATAGGCATGTTGCTCGATCGTGGCTGGGGCAAGCCATCGCAAGACAACACGCACGAAGTCAAAGGCGAGATCAAAGTGATCTTACGTCAGATGCTGGACGATGAAGATGACTGACGTGGATACGATCATCATTGCGTTTGGCATCACGGTGATGATCGGCTTCTGCCTGGCGCTAATGACGAAGCCGCTCAAATGAAAAGCAACCAGCAAAACGAAACGCTGCGGTTTGCGATCGATATGTTTGATCGAATACAGCGCGACCATCGCTGTCAGTGCAAGGCGTGCAAGACCGTGCAGCATGCGTCGTATTGCGCTGTACATAACGAGCCTGCAATGCCGATTGGCGAGTGTAGTTGTGGGGCACTGCCGTCATGAACGGATCATTCGACAGCAACGGCAAGCTCAGGCGCGACCGCAAGACGCCGTGCAAACAATGCGGCCAAATGCGCGAATGCGATTTGTGCTGGGAGCATGTGCAGGACTGGTCGCCGTTCGGTATCTGGCACTGCCTGCTCTGCCATATGCCGCAAGCTATCTACGACGCACGCGGCGCCGGCATTGGTCCTGTTCGTTGCGACTTTTGCGGCTGGGATGAAACCACTGAAACCACAAGCAGCGATCCCGAGCTGATGAAGGGCGACACGAAGGACATCTTTCGATGAACGCCATCGATCTCACGATGCACCTGCCCGCGCTAGGCTGGAAGCCTCGGCCGCATCAGATGAAGCTATGGCGCTATCTCATGCGCGGCGGCAAGAGGGCCGTTGCCATCTGGCACCGACGCGCCGGCAAGGACGAAGTGTGCTTGCATGCAATGGCGGTCTCGATGATTAAACGGCCGGCCAACTACGTCTACATGTTTCCGCGGTTCACCGATGCCCGACGCGGCATATGGGACAGCGTCAATCCGCATACAGGAAGGCGAAGGATCGATGAAGCATTCCCCCACGAAATGCGAGCCAACACTCGCGACGACACCATGCAAATCCGTTTCCACAATCAGTCAACCTTCGCAGTTGCCGGCAGCGACAGCGTCGTCTCAGGAACTGGTATCGGTTCAAGTGTCGCGGGTTTCGTATTTTCGGAATACGCGCTCGCCAACCCATCAGCCTGGGGCTACTACAGGCCCATTTTGGAAGAAAACAACGGCTGGGCGGCGTTCGTCTCTACTCCCCGAGGACGCAATCATGCGCTCACCCTGTTTCAGCATGCCCAGCGAACCCCAGGCTGGTTCGCCGAGCTACTCACCGCGGAAGATACTGGCGCTATCTCACCAGAGGCTCTTGCCGAAACCCTGAGAGAATACCTGGCGCTGTACGGCGAGGCCGGCCAGGCCATGTACGATCAGGAGCTAATGTGCTCGTTCAACGCCGCCATCCTCGGTAGCTTCTACGCGCGCGAGATGGCGATGGTGCGTGCCGAGGAGCGTGTGCGCGATGACGTGACGGCGCTGCCTGACCAGTATGTGCATCGTGCCTGGGATCTCGGCGTTGGCGACGACACCAGCATCTGGTGGTTTCAGGCCCAGGGCGCCCAGCTGATCGTGCTCGACCACTACGCTGCATCCGGCGTCGGCCTCGAGCACTATGCCGGCGTGATCGAGAAGAAGCACAAAGAGCATGGGTGGCTGCATGGCACAGACTACGTCCCGCATGACGCCAAGGTGCGAGAGTTCGGATCAGGGCGAACCCGCGTCGAGACTATGCAGGGCATGGGACTTCGCCCTGCGTTGGTCCCCGATCATCGCGTGGATGATGGCATTAATGCTGTTCGTCGTTCGTTACCTCTTTGCGTATTCCACAGCCGTTGCGAGGAGGGAGGCCTGTCGGCGCTGGAGCAATACCGACGCGAATGGGATGACGATAAAAAAGCCTTCCGCGCGTCGGCGGTCCATGACTGGACATCGCACCCGGCGGACGCATTCCGCTACCTGGCGATGAGCTGGAAGCCGGCGCCGCGCATCAGGCCGCCCGAGCCTAAGCAGGAGGGCTGGCACATACCGCCGCCGCGGGAGCCAACAAGCAGGGGAGGGCTGCGGCTATGAGCGAGAAGGTCACCAGGACATACACCCTCGACATGCTGCGCGATTTGTTCACCGAGGAGGAAATGCGCCGCACTGGCAAGGTGCCGCCGCCGTTGTCGGCGATCACGTCGGCCGAAGGTGATAATGGGCTGGGCATGATCATCGTGGAGTTTGGCGGGGAGGACGAGCAATGACCGACGCACAACTCGATCTCGCCCACAAGCTGGTGTCGGAGCTGTCGATGTACGCCAAGGCGATCGACAGTGCCGGCAACGCAGGCATCTCGGCCGCAATGCGCAACGCCGCCTCGCTGTTGCAAGTGATGGTGGACGAGGCCGAGCTGGCCCAGGCAAAGGAGCTGGCGACAGAGCTGATGGAGCGCCGCAGGGAGAACCCCTCGCCATGAAGCAGCTCAAGATCATATCTCATCGCAAGGACAGCTCGAACCACCTCGATCATCACTACCGCACGCGCGAGGCCGAGCAGCTCGACGCCTATGGCGTAGCGATGACGATCGACCCGGTCGAGACGCCCGAAGAGTTCATCCTGCGCCAGGAGCGCGCCGACGCGGTGCGCAAGATGATGCTCGACTTGCCGGCCAGGGTGGAGCGGGTGCTGCGGCTGCGCTGGTTTGAGGGTCTAACGCTGGACGAAGCCGGCGAAGATATTGGCGTAACAAAAGAGCGCATCAGGCAGCTAGAGATCAAGGGCATGCGCATCCTGCGGCGCCGGCTCAGGCATGAGTTTGGCGCGGAGGTGGCGCGGGCTATCGCGACCGAGCAGCGGGCCGAGCGCGAGAAGTTGAAAGCCCAACGCGCACGCGATGAGGCCGAATACCTGGCGCGCAAGGCACGCGATGAGGCTTATGAGGCCGAGCGTGAAAAATCGTATCTCAAGCGGGTGCGGGCGGCCGAGGCAGAGCGCAACAAGGCGCTTGATGACTTCGTCATCGAGGCCCAGGCCAACTACTACGTCATGCGCGATCGTTTCCTGTCGCGTGCCGGCATGCCCGACGAGCAGTTAGCGTATCGTGAGTACATCGCAGCCGTTCACTTGCGCACCGAGGCCGAGCGTGCCTACCGACGAGGGGGTCAGTGATGGCTGAATATGACGGCGTCGACGCTCCGGTCGAGGAAGATACCAGGCACGATGATCTGGAGTTTAACCCGACGCTCGAGCCTAAGTCGGCCAAGGCCTGGCTGAACCTGCTGCTGGAGAGCGAGGACGCATTCGAGCCTTGGAATGCTCACTGCGACAACGTCGACCGGATCTATGCCAGCCTCGAAAAACTGTCGACCAGCGATGCCAGCCGGCTAACGCGCGACAAAGAATACCAGATGTTCTGGGCCAATTGCGAGGTGTTGAAGCCAAGCATCTACGCCAAGCCGCCTATTCCCGTGGTGGTGCCAAAATTCAAGGATCGCAGACCTGTATATCAGGCTGCATCCGAGCTGGCCGAGCGATGCGCGGTGGTGGCGTTCGACCTCGCCGGCATCAACGAGCTGATGACGCTGATCCGCGACGACCTGTCGATGATCAGTCGCGGCGTAGCCTGGTGCCGCTATGAAAGCGGCAAGGGCGGCAAGAGCCACTACAAGCACGAAAAGGTCTGCATCGATTTCAAGAACCGGCGAGACTTCCTGCACTCGATCAGCCGCACCTGGCGCGAGGTGACGTGGGTCGCCGCGGCCAGCTACCTGACACGCAGCGAAGCTCGCGAGCGGTTCCAGAAATATTCCGGCGACGAGTACCAGGACGCCGACTATCGCGTCGACAAGGACAGCCAGGAAGTAGGCGGCGCCGACGCGCGCGAGCGCGCCAAGTTCTGGGAAGTGTGGTCGAAGGACGATCGGCGCGTGGTATGGGTCGCCGAGGGCTGCGAGAATATTCTGGACGAGGACGACGCGCACCTCGACTTGCGTGAGTATTTTCCCTGTCCAAAACCGGCCTACGGCACGGTACAGCGCGGCTCGCTGATCCCTGTCCCTGACGTGATGCAGTACCGCGACCAGCTGGACGAGATCAATCTGCTGACGTCGCGCATCCACGCATTGAGCGATGCGCTCGAGGTCAAGGGGTTCTATCCGGCCGGCGGTGGCGAGCTGGCCGAGGCCATCCAGACGGCGATCAAGATCAAGACGCCAGGCGAGGTGCTGGTGCCCATCAAGAATTGGGCCACCTTCGGCGGCACCAAGGATATTCTGATCTGGATGCCGATCGACATGATTGCGCAGACCATCACACAGCTGGTGGCGCTGCGCAAAGAGATCATCAGCGACATCTACCAGATCATGGGCCTCTCCGACATCATGCGGGGCGCCACTGATCCCAACGAGACGCTGGGCGCGCAGCAGCTCAAGACGCAGTACGGCAGCACTCGAATACGCGACAAACAGCAAGAGATGGTTCGCATTGCGCGCGATCTGGTGGAGATCACGCTCGAAATTATCACTGAAAAATTCGATGAAGTGACGATGATCGAGATGAGCCAGACGCAGCTGCCTACCAAGGAGATGAAGCGGCAGGCGCTCGAGCAGTTGCAGGCGCAAGGCGCACAGCTGATGCAGCAGATGCAGGCGCAGGGACAGCAGCCCCCGCCGCCGCCGCCCGAGCCTGGCCAACCGCCGCAGCAGGATCCCAATGCGGCGCTACAGCAGCAGTTGCAGCAGCTGCAAGCCAACATGCAGAAGGTGATCGAGAAGCCAACCACCGACCAGGTCTTTAAGTTTTTGAAAGACAATCGCGCCAAGAGTTTTGTTCTCGATATTGAAACCGACAGCACAATTCTCCAGGACGAGAACGCCGAGAAGCAGCGCCGCACCGAGTTCGTGCAGATGCTGGGCGGGCTGCTGCCGCAACTGGCGCAGATGATAGCGGCCGATCCGCAGACGGCCGAGTTTTGCGGCGAGGTGTTGAAGTTCTCAACGGCGCCATATCGTGCCGGCCGCAGCCTCGATGGCGCCATTGATAGTTTGATTGAGCAAATGAAGACAAAAGGCGAGCAGCCGCGTGGCGACGACCCGACGACGGCACAGGGCAAGGTGGCGTTGCAAATCGAGCAGATGAAGATCCAGGCGCAGACGCAGACCGACCAGGCCAAGCTGAAGCTACAGGCGGCCGAGCTACAAATGAAGAACGAGCACAAGAAGGCCGAGCTGGACAACGAAAAGGCCATCAAGCTAGCCGACATGCAGGCCCGCAAGTGCAAGCAGATGTCGGAGATACAGCGCACCAATCAAGAAGCGATGCACGATCGCGAGACGCACCGGGCCGAGATGATCAAGAGCCAGCAGGACATCGAGCTGCAACGGCAGAAGGCGGATCTCGCCATGAAATCGCACATGCTCAAGACCAGCCAGGCGCAGCAGGCGGCGGCGCTGAAGCAGCAGGCGCTGAACCAGAAGGGGTTTGGGGGGCAAGTGTAATGGGCGTCCGCGACACCATAGCCAAGGCGATCATGGGCATCAAAGCCTATCACTCAAGCCCGCACGACTTCGACAAGTTTAGTCTGTCAAAGATCGGCACCGGCGAAGGCGCGCAGGCCTACGGGCACGGGCTGTACTTCGCCGAGAACCCGAAGGTGTCAGGGCAGGGCGGGCAGTATTGGAACCAGTTTCTGAACAAGTTCAGCGGGGATGATCGGCTCGCGGCTGATTTCCTGCAATCGAAGGGTTTTGACAGGTCTGCGGCTATTGAAGCCAATAATCAAAAGATGGTGCAGATACGCGATTTTTATAAGGATGAGCCAGCAACGGCACAGAAGATAATCGACAGGTTACGACAACAAAATGAGGTGCTTGCGAGCGGCGCGCCTGTCGGCCCGCGCACCTACGAGGTCAACATCAAGGCCGACCCGGCGCAGATGCTGAATTGGGACAAGTCGATGAGCGCGCAGCCGGAGGTGATGAACAAGATACGGCCGTTGTTCAGCGACTACAGGCTGGCACCCTCAAACTATCTCGGTGAGAGCGTGCATAAGGAGATCCGCGACTTCCATATGGGGCAGGGTATGTCAAAGCCAGCGGCAGCGGAGGCTACGGCGATCGACCTGCGCAGCAGCGGCATCCCCGGCATCAAGTATCTCGACGAGGGGTCGCGCGGTCGCGCGATCTCAAACAAAGACGCACTTTGGCAGGAGCCGCTTACCAGTAACTACGTCATCTTCGATCCATCCATCATCGACATCGCGAAGAAGTACGCCGTACCTGGCGCGGTTGGCACCACCGGCGTTATGGGCGCAATAGCCGACCAAGGACAATATCAACCACCTGATCCAATGGCGGGGACGATCAATGCCACAGGCAGATGACTGGATCCTGGGAGCGACGGCCGCGCAGGGCGCCTACGCACCCGACGAGGGCGATCGTAATGCGCAGCTACTGTGGCAAGACCCCAACGCCATTGCCGCGGCTCGGTTGCGTGGGCCTTACGCGAACCGGCAGATGTCGCAGGGCAGCGCCATCCCGGCCATTGCCGACGCCATCGCCAGCGGCGTGGCCTCCGACGTGATGGCGCCAGGGCAGGCGATGAGGGCCAACCCCTACCCGCCAGGCACCGAGGAGGCCGACTGGTACGATCGGCAGCGTTTTGAGGGCGCTGACAAGTGGGCGCGCGGCATGGCGCTCAACACCATGGGCACAGGCGCCGTCATGGGCGTGCCTGTGAAGGGTGCTGAGGCGGTGTTTGGCGCCGGTGCCGTGCGCAGGAAGGCCAGCAAGGCCGACGAAATCCCGAAGGCCCCAGATAACAAATCAGGAACAGTCCCAGATAACAAACCGGGAACGGATCTTTACGATCAAGGCGCCATCATCCGGCCAAACCCGATTGAGCGGTACGTCACAGATCCGCAGCGGATCTACAAGCCAGGCATCTACAAGCGGCCTGACGTGTTGGCGCGAGAGGCTGAGGCCATGGTTGGCCCTGAGCATCCAGCCATGAAGCAGCTGTTTGGCGTCACCCGTGGCGACCTCTTCGACATCAGCCAGGCCGGCACGCGGCAAGGTAATGTAGCGCCCAACATCTGGACGCCAAGCCGGATGCAGGGATCGTATGCGGCCGAGGCCATCATGAACCCCGGCAACGCGCAGCGGTTAGTCGACACGATTGGCGAGGCTCAAAAGAATGCGCCAAGACTGACGCAAGGCATGGTCCCTTGGTATGTGATGGATCCGGCCTTTCAGCGTCTGGTTCAGTTAGTTGGACCAGAGCGCGCCGTCGGCGAATACAACAAATTTAATTCAATGATGACGCCGTTTTCGGCTTCGTCGGACGTAATGAAGGAAATCAACCGCGGCACTGGCGCCAGGATGATGGCCGAGCGCGGTGAGTTTGAGAAGTTTAGAAAGTTTGGTGGTGTCGCCGAAGAGAACCGTGGGCGCGATTTTCCGCCCGAGCTAAAGGACATCATCAGCCATCCATATCACGGCATCCACACTGACCCAGCCGGCAGGTTTGTTCTGACCGGACAGCACGGTTACGGCAAAGACACAGTAAAAATCCCCTTATACACGCAGGCGAGTGGTGTACCGCAGACTGGGTTCCAGACGGCGTGGCCGGTCCCTGACGCACACTTTACGCGCGCGGCCGGCATGTCAGATGTTCGCAAGAACGCCAGCCCCGGCGATTACATGGGCGGCTCGGAGTATCGCACGTTTGCGCCGTGGTTCAGGGAGCACGTCGCGGCGCCGTCGGGCATCGAGGCGGTGCCGACGCAGGCGCTCATGTGGGGCGCCTACGCGCCGCAGACAGGCGTCAAGACGGCGATCGGCGCGCCCAAGCTAGAGTTGATCTCGCAACGCATGTGGGAGCGTGCCAGAGAGCTTGGCGTCAATCCGCAAGACTTCCGTGACCAGGTACTGCTCGGACAGCAGCACTCTGCATTAGAGGACGACAGCGGACGAATGTACGGCTAGTCATGAGAGACACGATGGCGTTTTCTTCGATTATTGTTTTGCTGCACCCACGTCGCCCAGCGACAATTGTCTGGTTCGTAATCGCCATTGTTGTCAATGCGATCAAGCGTGAGGCCAGACGGCTTTTCGCCCATGTCCGCAAGGAAATTTTCAAAGCTGTTGCGCCAACGGTCGCAAACCTTGATGCCGCGACCGCCGTGATTTTTAAACTTTTTAATCCGTGGATTGTAGCATCGCGTTTTCATGTCGGACCAAGTGCTGAATGTGGCACTGTGAGTAAGTCCGTGGGTAACACTCTGTTTCCCAGCAGTTTCCCGCTTAAAGCAGCCGCAAGACTGCGTGTTACCGCTACGCAAATCACTTGTACTGACGGTTACTTCAACTCCGCAAGTACAGCGGCACTGCCAGTGAATGATGACAATACGTCGCGATCGGCGATAGCGATGGGAAATACCAAGAACGGTCAGACGACCGTATTGTTGGCCTGTGATATCGTTGAGTTTGGGCATCGCGCCGCTCCTATCGGTTCGAAGTCAAGTGGCGGTCAGACCTTGCCGGGTCTGGCCGTCGCGCTTTCACTGTAACCTTAAACAGGAGCTGAAGTCATGTCGCAATCCGCGATTACCGTTACCCCACCGAACCCGACGCCGCCCACCAATATGTCGTTCCTCGGCACTACGCCGCCAACGGCGCCGGCACAGCCCGCTGTCGATGATGGCGCCGCAGGCACGCTGACGGTGTTCGCCGCCAAGACGGCGTCGAGCGACAACGCCAACTTTCCGAGCGTGGACGCCGAAGGCAAGGGCACCGAGGTGACGGTGATTGCGCCAGGATCTCGCGTCGAGGCGCCGACGGTGGCGTTCTCGGACCTCGGCAACTACACCTCGACGCCGAACGCGCAGCATGCCTCCAGCCTGTCGCCGACGACCAACCCGACGCTGTCCACAATTACGCCGACTACGGCAGTATCAGGTGCCAGCGGCACCGTGGCGCTGACGGCCGTCACCGGCGTCGGCTTCACCAAGCAGAGCGTGGTCTACGCTAACGGCGTACCGGCTCCGACCGTATTCGTCTCGCCGACGACGTTGACGGCAACGATTCCAAAAAAGACTTCCGCCGGCACCTGGCCGATTACGGTGGTCACCGGCGGCGTTGTGACCACCACCGCGCAAACCTTTACCTGGACCTAAACCACCCTGCCATCCGTTCTTGCTGCGAAGGCTTGTTACTCAAGGGAGACTACATCGATGACGACGCAGAAAAATGTTCACGATAACGAGCCAAAGGGCGACCATGACCTGGTCAAGCACGGATCCAACGATCCACGCGGCAAGGGAGCCGCGGCGCCGCCGGCGCCAGGTCAGCAGCAGGGCCAGCCTGGCCAACAGCAGGGCCAGACCGGCGTAATGCCGCGCCAGCAGCCCTCGGCGGAAGACCAGCAGGCGCTACAGCGGCGCCAGCAAGATGCCTGGGACGCCGCCGCCGAGCGCGAGAAGAGCAACAACCCGGCAACCCGCCAGGGCCGGCAGTACGACAAGAACGCGCTTGGCATGCATCCCGCCAACCAGCCCACCGAGAACACGCGCATCAACAAGGGCACGCGAGTGGATCTGGAGGATCTCACCGGCAACCCCGGCCACCGCGGCGTCAATCCCGACGCGCCGGCAGGATCGATCAACGGGCCGCCGGCCGATCGCACCGGCCGCGTCGAGAGCATCAACGAGCCGAGCCATATCGACCAGAATTATCGCGAGGGGCCGAGCCGATTACAGCAGACGCAAGGCGGTCAGCAGCAGGGCGCCTATCCGCAACAGCAAAACGCAGTTGGCGCGGGCGTGCAGGGCAGCATCAACGAGCCTGAAGGCTCGCAGGTGATCCCGCCTGGCGCAGGGCAGGGCGTAGGCGGCGAAGGCGGCGGCTCAGGTACCGAGTACGAGACGCCTGACATCGAGGCGCTCGAGCCTGACGAAATCGCGCTCGGCGCCGCGGCTACCACCCTGAGCGTCAGCGGTACCGGCTTCACCGACAAGTCGGTGATCAGCATGGACGGCGAGGACGTGCCGACGACGTTCGTCAGCGCCGAGGAGCTGACGACCCCGCTCGATCCGGCGCAGTGGTCAGCGGCCGGCGTGGTGCAGGTCGTCGTCAAGAACGGCGGCTACAAGTCCGAAGAGGTCGAGTTCGAGATCCTCGAGGCTGGGCCGGCCGCTTCTCGGCAGAGCAAGCGCACCAAGGCAAAACCTCCCGGCAAAGGCAAAGGCAAAGGCAGGGGCAAACGCTGATGGCGATGGCCGTTATTACGGTCGCCAGTGGCGGCCTTCCGGTGGTCGACGTTACGGCGTCGACCCCAAAGCTGGGGCTTCCGGTGACGGAGGCCCTTGCCGGTCGCGGTATGGCCGTCACCAAGGTGGCGGCGCGCGGCATGCCGGTGACCTACAGCACGGTCGCGGATTATCCGCCGCCCAGTGGCGGCACGTCCGCGGAGGCGACGGCATTTCTAGCGCGTACATCAGGTCTCGATGCAACGCACACCAATGCCTACACGGCGTTGATCGACGGGTTGGTGGCGGACGGCATTTGGGCGAAGCTAGATGTGCTGTACATCTACGCCACCGACACCAGCGTAAATGCTGTGCTCAACCTTGTATCCACCAACTACAACGGGACCATTAGCGGCTCCCCGACGTTTACGGCGGATAGGGGATTTACCGGGACCGACAGCAATACTTTGAATTTCATCAACCCCGGTTTCAACCCAACGACGGCACCGTCGCCAAAATCCGTGTTAAATTCCGCGCATATATCGCTGTGGACAAACGCAACCATATCAGGAAACGGCAGCGGTATTGTTGCAACCCAATGTGCTTTTATTGCACCAAATCATAACAGCGGTGCTTTTTACTCTCGGATAAACTCAGCCAATGCTGGCGGCACGTTTAGTGCGTCGGCTGCGGCTGGGCACTACCTTGGCAGCCGAACGGGTGTTTCAGCGATTGCAGGTTACAAAAACGGCTCTAGTGTCATGACGGACACGCAGGCTTCTACGAGCCTACCTAATTTCAATTACGTTTCACTTGGATACAACAATAGCGGGGCAGGGACCGTTGGTTCTAGCCAGCAGCATGCAATGTTCAGCATCGGCTCTGGGTTGAACTCGACTGAAGCTGGCAATTTCTACGCCCGTCTGCGCACCTACATGACCGTCGTGGGGGTACCATGAGCGTCGAGTTGGAGGAGTTCGCGCCGGGCCGCTGGAGGGTAAAAAAGCCGAGGATTCA
>Ga0157378_10004331_pt1 | contig 12491 bp, 6 predicted proteins | sample M65metaG_FD_115309 | JGI IMG/M metagenome (GOLD analysis project Ga0157378, IMG submission 115309) | Miscanthus rhizosphere microbial communities from Kellogg Biological Station, Michigan, USA - M6-5 metaG | ecosystem: Host-associated > Plants > Roots > Rhizosphere > Soil | place: USA: Michigan...
TAGCTGAAGCTATTGATATAAACAATAAGAGGCGTTCCATCATCCGCTTTCAGGGGAGTGAATTGCTGAATGATTTCATCCGACACGCAGATGTCTAAAACTTTCCTGAATTCCGGAACGGAAATGCCAACATTCTGATGCGCGATGAATTCCCTCAAATTTTTCAAAGCCATCGGAATACTGATGAGAAAATGTGCTTTGCGTTCGAATAGTCCGCGAAAACCATATGCGCCTAACACCTGGAGTAATCTGATCATAACATAGCCATTATATTGACTATGAAAAATTGATCGATCAATGGGCTGACCAACCATTTCTTCAAAGGAGGTCATGTAATCATTCAGCAAATCGTTTTTCCATGCATCTGGAAGATTTGCTTTTGCCTGCCATAACATACTGGCAACGTCATATTGCGGCGCTCCGCGCATCCCACCCTGATAGTCGATGAAATGAACAGTATTATCGGGCTTCACTAGAATGTTCCTACTTTGGAAATCCCGAAACATAAAATATTTGTACTCCGTATGCGTGAGATAGTTGCTTAACGCTTCAAAATCGTCGATGAGCTTTTGTTTGTCATATGGTTTTCTCAGTGCGTCAAGGAAATAATATTTAAAATACAGCAGGTCTGCCATGATCGCCTGCTTACCGAATTCCTTGTTAGTGAGACACTGATCATAATCCAATTCTTCATGACCATTCACTTGCAGGTGTGCCAATTGCTTCAGGCTCTCAGCAAATAGTCCATATATTCTTTTTGTATATCCTTCAGCTTCCAGTAGCGTGAGCAGGGAGTCATCCCCAAAATCCTCCTGCAGGTAAACAGTGGTATCATCATTTACAGCCAGAATTTTGGCTGTAGGCAATCCTTTCGCAGCAAAATGATTCGAGAAATATATGAAAACTTCATTCTCTCTCACATTGATGCCATGTGTTGCAATCACCGAATAATTTTCTCCACATAGCCTAAAATATCGCCGATCGGATCCTGATTGAGGCAATACGTCCAGGCTCAAGGGTGGCGAACCGCTCCACTCCTCGTAGAGTTCTTTAATGGCATCAATAATCGTCACTATCATAGAATTGAATTTAGTCAAATAGTTTTTCAGCGATGTCCAGCGCTTCCGGTTTTCCTACATCTACCAACTTATCGCCGGTGTGATCATAAGCAAGGATCTTATGTGACGCGGCAAGGTCCAGGTAAACATCCACGAGGGAAAATTTTCCTTCCCGTTTCATTAGCGAAAAAATAGTGGGTTCAAAAACAACCACACAGCTATATGCCTTCGGAACCAGGCTGGCCTTATCGATGCTGATCCTTCTTTCGCCCGTCTTAGTATTCTGCCATCCGCAAAGTCTTTGCTCATTATCAAACAGGAAGTATCGAGAAGTTTTCCTGTCGCTCACGGCAAACGAAATAAGGGGCTTCTTTCTTGCATGAAAACTGATCAGTTTATCCAGATCAAGGTTGGTGAGAATGTCCACGTTTATGGTAACGAAGGCCTCGTCCGTATCAAAAAATGATTTCGCCTTTTTTAACCCTCCGCCCGTTTCCAATAACTGACCTTTTTCATCACTTAAAGTAATCTTGCTTCCCCATCCTTTGTTGGACTCGATGGCCTGCATCACCTGTTCCGGAAAATGATGCACATTCACGATCACATCCGTAATTCCAAATTGTTGTAGCCACTCAACGTTTCTTTGCAACAAACTCTTTCCATTCACAAGCGCTAACGCCTTGGGATGCTTGTCGGTCCACGGTTTGAACCGCGTGCCCAAACCAGCAGCAAAAATCATCGCTTTCATATAAACACTAATTACGCGAATTAAGAAACCCTAATTACACGAATGAACCGCGAATTACGCGAATAATTGAACACGAATTACACGAATTAGGGAGCGCAAAATTACAAGAATATCTAAGCGAATGACCTGATGGGCTACAACACGATGTTTTGTACAATTTCGCTTTTGGACATGTGGTCAGTATTAAAATGCAGGCCGCGACTTTCACGCCTGAACGTGGCGCACTTCACAATGAGATACCCTACACTTATCATGTTTCTCAGCTCACATAATTGAGGAGATAGCGTTGAGGTTTGATATAATGATTCAGTTTCTTCCCATAAAAGATCGATGCGTTTCAATGCCCTGCCTAAACGAACATTCGTCCTCACAATTCCTACGTAATCACTCATAGCTTGTTGCAATTCCTTAAGGCTTTGCGTGATCAGGATCATCTCTTTGGGATGTGTTGTTCCCTCTGCATTCCAGTCGGGTATTGGTTTCCGCGGACTCTTTATTTCCCCTGCCTTTACTTTATGCATGGCATCTACAAAACATCTGTGTGCAAATACCATTGCTTCTAAAAGAGAGTTGCTGGCAAGACGATTAGCGCCGTGTAATCCGGTACTTGCGCATTCCCCCGCCGCATATAAATTGCGAATCGACGTACGTCCCCATTCATCAGTTTTGATACCGCCGCAACTATAATGAGCAGCGGGTGCAACAGGGATCATTTGTTTTGCAACATCAATTCCGACCGATTTGCATTTCTCATAAATATTCGGGAAATGATCTACAAACTTTTTCATATCCATGTGCCGGCAATCAAGGTACACATGTTCAGTACCTGATATCTTCATTTCACTGTCTATTGCTCGGGCAACTATATCACGAGGCGCTAAATCTTTCCGTTGATCGTATCGCTGCATGAAGGCTTCACCGCTCTTATTACGCAGGATGCCGCCATCACCCCGAACAGCTTCTGTAATCAGAAATGATTGTCCGCGCAAGCCAGGTTCATATAAGGCAGTGGGATGGAATTGTATGAATTCCATGTTTTCAATTCTTCCCTTTGCACGATATACCATGGCCACACCATCGCCAGTGGCAATTGCAGGATTTGTTGTAGAGCGATATACCTGTCCGTTTCCGCCGGTGGCAAGGAGCGTTACGGTAGAAATAATTTTTTCAATCTGGTTAGTGGTTTCATTCAGCACATAAACTCCATAACATTCTATATCAGGAGTGGCTTTTGTTACCAGGTAACCAAGGTGATGCTGCGTCACCAGTTCTACTACGAAGCAATGTTTTATTACTTCAATATTTTTAAACTCACTGATTTTTTGCACGAGGGCTCTCTCCATCTCTTTACCCGTTACATCTTTATGATGTAGAATTCTGAATTCACTGTGTCCGCCTTCTCTTCCCAATTTATAATCGCCATCCGCTTCCTTGTCAAACTGCGCGCCCCATTCAATTATCTCTCTGATGCGTTCAACGCCCTCCTTCACCACAATTTCAACGATGTGCGGATTACACAACCCATCACCTGCAATCAATGTGTCTTCGATATGTTTTTCGAAACTGTCCTTGTCCGTGTCCATTACTCCCGCAATGCCACCTTGCGCATATTTCGTATTCGTTTCATCGGTGGCAGCTTTTGTGAGAATGAGAATCTTCTTATCTGGAAATTGTTTTGCCGTCTTCACCGCAAAGGTGAGACCTGCAATTCCCGAACCGATAACCAGGAAATCAGTTTGTATCATCTAGTATTCTATCGTGTATTCAAATTTTTCTGGAGAAGTAAACATGTCGAGTAGATTCTGCCTGATGATCACCGTTTTCTTATCGTCAGAAAGCTTTGCGGAGGGATTGTCCACTTTTTTCACGGGTCGCGGCAGCTTAAAGGACGTTGTATATAGTACTTCCATTCCCATATCAGATCCTTGCTTCAATTGCATCACTTGCGGATCCGCCATGAGTTTTTTGTATTTCTCCTGGTTCAATGTTTTTTTGATCAGTCCATTACTCGCGTTAAAATCAAACACGCCAGTCAACTCCCCCATACCCGGCGTATTGACCGGTGCCGGCTGATCCGTAATCCCAATAGAAGTATCCTTTCCACCACCTGGAGCACCCATCATCGTTTTCATAATATTATCCATTCCGCCGGCGCCACTGTTCAACAAGTTGGATAACTGCTGGTATTTCTCCAGGTTATCAAAAGGAAATTCCATATTGATGTTGAAGATTTTTTCGGAGATATCCATTCTGAGTCGCACCTTCCCATTGCGCAGCAAAGCTTTTTGATCCGGAGTCATTGTTGTGGAGGTATCAACAAATTTTTTCAGCTCAATGACGCTATCGATCTTTTGATCTTTCTTTTTCTCAAAATCTTCCCCACCAAAAGTTTGCATCATATCGATCAATTGGCTCAGATCGGTAGTGGTAGATACTTTCCCACTTCCATTTTCCTTGATCTCTACATTTTCATTGATTTCCAGACAAGCGGTCATCAAAACGCAACACGAAGCCAGCAAAAACAGTTTCAGCATTTTCATCACAAAAGATTGAGTGGGCAAATTAGATATTTTCCGCCACCTCTACCTGGTAAAATACGCGGAAGGTACGGCCAGCGCCGGGCGGAAGCCTTGTGAGGCCCATATGGTTGTTGAAACAGTCTGGTGCACCACTCAGATTTTCGATTGCAATACTTTTTCTTGATGGAGGAATAAAAAGTTGCAAATATGAATAGCCGGGATTGGTAAAGAAATGAACCGATACATTATTCGCTGGATTGCTAAGCGTACACACCGGCTTGAACTCGTGAATTTTTAGAAAGAAACAATTGTCGAGATTAGTGCTTCCTATTTTTCTCGGCTCATTAAACTTACTATACGGAACCAACATGCCAGTAGGAATGAGCCGTTCACTAAATTCCACCATCGACATTGCGGGAAAATGAATTTCCCAATCATCCACCTTACCACCCAATTGAAAATAAGGATGCCATCCATCGGCAATGGGAATTTCTCCTTCACTTAGGTTGTGAATGGTGGTCTCTATTTCCAGCAACCTTCCCGGATGAAGCGCATATTTCACATCGCATTGGTAGATGTATGGATACCCTGGGTCAGTCCCTTCGTATCCATTTCTCAATAACACCCATGCAGTGTCTTCAGTAGCGTATTCGTCAACATATTGAAATGGCTGATCAAATAATAATCCGTGCAAAGCTGATCCATCTTTGAATCGCTTGCTGATAGTGAAATCCTTTTTGTCAAATTTATATTTGCCGTCCGCTATTCTGCATGGCCATGGAGAAAGCTTTACACCTTTGAATGAAGTTGCAATCGCTTCTTCAGAAATTTCGGCGTCCTCGTAACTATCAATAAGATTCAATGAACTTCCATTCAATGGCACTTCCATTGCGTGGAGCATCGCACCGAGCGACGGAATAATGGTTACATGAAAATCTTCAGCATTGTGAAGCTTAATGTAGGGCCTGCTTCGAACAGTGATGTGCTCTACGCTAAATGCCATGTTGAAATGAGAATTGATTTGGAGAGATTACCTAATTTTCCGCATGGTCTTTCACTTAAATCAACAATTCAACGATCTATTTGGAAAACAACCGATGCTGTATGCGGCACCGGGAAGGGTGAACCTCATAGGCGAACATACGGATTATAATGAAGGATTCGTACTACCGGGTGCAATCGATAAAAGTATTTACGTAGCTATTCTCAAAAATGACAAGAGGAGGTTGAATGTTTTTGCCAATCAGTTTAACGAGCAGATAAACGTTCCAATTGATGATTTGAAGCCGGTAAAGGGTTGGTTCACCTACCTGGCAGGGGTCATGTTTCATTTGCAACAAAAGGGAATTCCCATGAGTGGAGTGGACGTTATCGTGGATGGCGATATTCCGGTGGGTGCAGGCATGAGTTCTTCCGCGGCTATCTGTTCGTCGTTTGGATTTGCTTTAAATGAATTGTTTTGCCTGGGCCTAAGCAGGATGGAACTAGCCCTGATAGGACAAAAAACTGAACACAGTTTTGCCGGCGTAAAATGTGGCATTATGGACCAATTTGCCAGTTTGCACGGAAAGGCTGGATCAGTAATGAAACTGGATTGCAGGAGCCTGGAATATGAATACATCCCTTTTCATTTCCCCGACTATAGGATCGTACTCGCAAATACCATGGTAAGTCATTCGCTTGCGTCCTCAGAATACAATACCAGGAGGCAACAATGCGAAGAAGGCGTGCGTATCATGAAGCAATATAAGCCCGAAGTAAGATCACTTCGCGACATTGATATCAATGAACTGGAAGCGCATGAAAATGAATTTCCAAACGAAGTATACAGGCGCTGCCGCTATGTATTGAATGAAAACGAACGATTGCTGAAAGGTTGTGATCTTTTAAAGAAAGGTGACATCAGCGCTTTTGGGAAACTGATGTTTGCAACTCACGAGGGTTTGAGTAAAGAATACAATGTTAGTTGCGCAGAATTAGATTTTTTGGTTGACACAGCTAAGAAAATTGACGGCGTTGCAGGGGCAAGAATGATGGGTGGAGGGTTTGGGGGCTGCACTATCAATCTTGTCAAATCAGAGGATATTCCAATCTTTGAAAAAGCGATCAAATCTTCCTACCTGCAAAAATTCAATAAGGATCCTGAAATTTATGTCACACAGGTAGAAGATGGCGCGCGACGAATTCCATCCAATCAATAAAATATCATACCCGTAGATCACTCACAGTGTATGCGAACTACTTTTTTGTTTACAATGTTATTGTGTAGCCTGGGGGCGAAATGTCAAACCTGGGAGTGGTGGGCCAACCTGGTAAAATGGGACGGTGTTAGTCCATGGCAACGCTATCTTAAAACGGCACCAAAATATCTGGGGCCAAATGGTCTGTCTGTACCTTTTATAACGAATGGCAGTATTGATAGCGTCAACGCATTAGGTGTCTCGGGCAATTTTCATTTTAGTGATGGGGACAATACGCAAAACATTGTATTGTATGGAAATTATTGCCTGGTAAAGAATGTCATTTCGTTTGATGCCTCTTACATCCCATATGAAGTATATTCCATGAGTCATGAGATCAAAGAAGAACGACACGTATTTTCTCATTACTATTACGACACTCATGCTCATGGCGATCTTTATTTCAACATGAATGTGAACCTGCTCAACAAGTGGAGAAAATACATTCAACTTGCCGGCAGAATTGGATATCGCTTTCCTACTTCAAGTGGGATCGGCACTGCAAGGTATATTGATGCTCCCGGTTATTACCTGGATATATCATTTGGCAAACCATTTAAGAATCATCCAGCATTTAAATGGATAGGTATGGCTGGCTTGTATTCATGGCAAACCAATCTGGATGGTAAGCGACAGGATGATGCGTTTCTTTTTGGGGGAGGACTTGAATATAATAAACACTGCTTCCGACTACAAACATATGCCGCGGGATATCTTGGCTACATGGAAGGATACGGTGATAAGCCAATCGTGTTCCGCACTTCACTCGAGAATCGATGGAAACATATTTTGGTGTTCATGCGATTCCAGCAAGGCTTGCACGACTTTGAATACACGAGTGTTGAAACAGGTATGAAATACTGTTTTTGAAATAAGGCAGAAGTATCAAGATCCAAGATCCAAATAATGCAGGCCAATTAAAACAAAGAGAATCGGAAGAAAAAAAAGTAGAATAAATAATATCAAAAAAGGGAAGTCTTTTGCTTCCCTTTTTTTTATTTGCTGTTTCTTGAAATTTCCTTGGTTCTTGGCTCTTGGCTCTTGGTTCTTTTTCCACCTAGTCCTTCCTTCCTTCCTTCTGATCAGTTGGCAACTTCACTTTCGCATCCGAAAGTTTCTTCTGATCCTTCATCGAAGAAGGAGTATTCTGTTTCATTTGCGTTTTATTAGCCTGCGAAGCTGAAAGCGTTAATGAGTCTGAGCTCAGTTTCGGCTTTTCTATTTTCTTCGCGCTTTCTTCCTTTGCAACTGATGTTGAATTTGCCAATTGTTTCACCTTATCAGTAGACGGAGCAGCTTGCTTTGCCGGCGCTATTGTTGTTTCAGCTTTTTTATCTGCGGCTATCGCAGTCACCTCTGTATTTGCGCTCAGTTGTTTTGCTTTATCAGAAGTAGTAGTTGTAGTTGAATTCGCATTTCCTTTCTGTTGGTCAGCCTTCTTCGCTTTATCGCCATCCTGTGCAATGTCAAACGAAGTTGACAGTTGTTTCGCTTTGTCGGAGGTTACTTGTTGCGTTTCTTTCTTCTCTTCCGTAGCAGCGAGTTTCGCCTGCTCGCTTTGCGTTGCATTAGCAGATGCGGCCATCAACGACTTCGATTTTTCAGATGGCATCCTCATTTGTTTAGTCTCAATCTTTGCCGCATTCTTATTTACAGTTACTACGGTAGGCTGCTCAACTTCATTGTTCAACATTCTTCTTTTCTGTTCAACGCCATCATTGACTCTTTCCATTGCTTTACTCTCTGCCACGCGCGCATTAGCAAGAGGCGCAGATTTTCCTTCGCCCTGGAAGGCAGGCAATGCTGATTTCATGAATGTGATACCATCTTCACGTGCTTGTCCATATAACTCCGGATATAAATATTTTCCCTTTTCCTTTCCCGTTTTTTCAACTTCAGGAACAATTCTATTTTTTTGCGCAAATGCATCATTGCGCACTCCGGTTACCTGCCAACTCACTTTTACATTTGGCTTGTCAGTAAGAATGGTAAATTGATTGTTCTTGATTTCATCTCCGATGATGGCTTGTGCAAACTGACCAATCACTGTGAGTTGATATTTGAAATCTTTATTCTCCGCCTCAAAATATCCAGGCAGGTCAACAACGGCTTTTCCTTCTCCGTTGGTAACAACATTTCCATTGTACACATTCATCATATCTGGGCTTTCAACAAAACTGTGCACGAGATACTTATTGGCAGGATCCTGTGGATGGTCGATCTTAAAAGAACCACCGCCTTTCGAAAGAATACCTGTTACGTGAACATCGCCTTCAAACAATCCTGCGAATCGAGGTCCCGGTCCCGCGAATGCTACACCGTAAATAGCCGCGTTCTTACTGCTTCCTGCGGCACCGCCTGCAATCCAACCCAACACTCCTGCATTTTCAGTAGCACCCCCTTTCGCGTTTCCTACTATTCCATAATTGTATTCGGAACCTACAGAATCCGCTTGTCCATATGCACCCACGCCAACTCGCTCACCTGTTCCTGTATATACAAAGCTTCCACCTGCGTGTGCAACCAATCCCAATCCGGCATTGCCTTCGATCCTGGCGGTTTGTTTACCAGTGTTCACTACATCATAAAAATTAGTTAGGTTTTGAAAACTGCTCATGCTTACCATCAATGAACGTCCCGCACCAACTCTATTGATCACAACTGCATCTTGCGGGTTACTTGGATTCGCAGCAAAGAATGAAGCCACATTGCTTAATGCATTACTCTGCGCATACAGTGTAGGAACCACAGCATTTGATCCATATGAAAGGAAATAGGCCGCGTTACCAACACCACTTTCACCATATACTCCAACAGAACTATCAGAATGTCCAATCGTTCCATAAGTGAGTGCTTTAGTTCCCCATCCAATCACGCCATTACCTAATGTACCATCATGAAATCCATACACGCCACTCGTTGTAGTATTATTATTAGTGCCGATACCTGCAACACCATAACCTACTCCATTCGTTTCTCCCCTGATGGCTGCCCTTGGACTGGCCGTGTTGTTGATGATTCCTTCCACTGGTCTACCCAATCCATTAGTTGTTGACAGGATCAAATCGTTTGCATTTGACGCATTTAAATTTTCAAATCTGCCTGCAATGCCGAGATTGCTTGAAGCGTATATGCCATTTCCAGTTCCTGCATGATTCACCTCAATTCCGTTTGATGCATTTGAAGCATTAGACATATTCAACAGAATGCCTCCCCCAGTTTGCGAGTTGGAAATTTCAACGGCATTTGAAGTATTGGGCAAAGTATTATCAATTAAGAATTGTCCGGCTGTTCCACTATATCCTTGTGCGAATAAACCAACAGAACCTGCACGAACACCAACACCAGCAACTCCAGCAGAACTATCAGAGTAACCAACTACACCCCAACCAAGAGTCTTGGTTGCTCTTCCAAAAATGGCGTTACTTGAATTGACCGTCGTTAATACATCAACAACACCCCCGAATACTGGTCCCGGCAAATTAGATTGTGCGAAGATTGCGCGCCCGGTTCCAACTGATCTTATATCAAGTGTTGTTGAAGCATTTGAGGCATTCGTATTTGATAGTTTCGCAGCAATTCCAAGGTTACTGTTAGAAAATAATCCTGATCCAGTACCGGCTTGATGGATCTCAATCCCACTTGCATTATTTGTTGGATTACTCATAGTCACCATCACACCTTTGCCAGATTGTGAATTAGAAACCTCAACCGTATTGGATGCATTTGCCAATGAATTATCGATGATAAACTGTCCCGCAATGCCGCTATAGCTCTGACCTCTCACACCAATAGATGAAGCTCTGATACCAATACCAGCTACGCCTGCGGAACTATCTGAAAGCCCATATATTCCCCACGCGTCGGGCCTTAATCCTCTTCCATAAACCGCATTGCCGCCAATTGTTGTGGTGAGACCATCAATTACACCACCATTTACAAAGCCTGGCATATTTGATTGCGCTTTAATTGCGCGACCGGTGCCATTTGAATTTACGTCCACTGTTGTAGACGCATTTCCGGGATTGAAGTTTTCAAATTTTCCTGCAGTTCCAAGAAAACTGTTAGCGTTAAGAGCGTTACCGGATCCATCATGATTGACTTCGATGCCGTTGTTTATACTGGCACCGTTCGTCATATTAACCAGTAAGCCTTTGCCTGTTTGTGAGTTGAAAATTTCAACAGTGTTTGATGTATTCGCAAGTGAATTGTCAATCACGAATCTTCCTGCAGTACCACTATAACTTTGTCCAAATAGACCAATTGAACTTGCTCTTATACCGATACCTGCAACACCCGCAGCGCTATCTGAAAGACCATACACTCCCCATGCATCTGTTCTCGTACCGCGTCCATATATCGCATTGCCACCAAGCGTTGTGGTTAAAGCATCCACCACACCACCATTCACATACCCTGGCATATTGGAACGTGCTACTATTGATCGACCAGTTCCATTTGAAAGTACTTCTATAGTAGTGGAGGGATTCGATGCATTTGTATTCTCAAACCTGCCCGCCAATCCAAGATTGCTATTTGAATAAATACCAATTCCATTTCCCGCATGCGATACATCAATTCCTCTTGCGCTATTGGCAGGGTTGGTAAGATCAACTGTGATCCCATTTCCGGATTGCGTATTCAGAACTTCAACCGTGTTTGATGTATTGGGTAAAGAATTATCAATAACAAATTGTCCGGCGATACCGCTATAGCTCTGACCTCTCACACCAATAGAAGACGCCCTGATACCAATGCCTGCCACGCCAGCTGAACTGTCTGAAAGTCCATACACGCCCCATGCATCAGGTCTTAATCCGCGTCCATATACCGCATTGCCGCCAACGGTTGTGGTTAACCCATCAATTACACCGCCGTTTACAAATCCGGGCATGTTTGATTGCGCTTTGATTGCGCGACCTGTTCCAATTGAATTCACATCAAGTGTAGTAGAACCATTGGAAGCATTTGTGTTTTCAAAAAATCCAGATTTGCCTAAACCCGCAGTAGAAGATTCCAGAACGTTACTTGCGTTTGTTGGATTGAAAATTGAAAATCTTCCAGCTACTCCATTGTTACTTTGCGAATACACTCCATATCCATTGGCGAAATGATCTGCATACACTGCGGCAAAGCCGCTAAATGATACACCTTGCACTCCAATTCCTGTATTGGCCGCACCCACTACACCTGAACTTGTGTTTGACACGCCAAACACGCCGAAGCCATCACTAGTTTCCCCCCAAACACCTTTTCTTGCTCCGGCACTGATGCCTCCGGATCCATTGATTGCGTGTACAGCGGTCGATAAGAACGACGAGGAATTAGTTGTTGCCAACACAACGTCGGAAGTATTACCGACATTAGTATTTTCAAATCTTGCGGCATTATTACTGAAACTATTTCCATAAACACCAAGGCCTCCAGATGTAGCTAATGCATATACCGCCACGCCATCATTGTGTAATGCTTCATATGTTGAAGAATTCGTTTGTCCATATACGCCAGTAGAACTATCAGCTATTCCAAGTGCTCCAAATCCATCTGCACGTGTTGCATATCCAAATGTTCCGTTCCCACCAGCGTTAGTAGCATATCCAAACACGCCGGCCAGATACCCTGCACCAGAATTAGAATGGCCAAACACACCAGAACTCGTATTACTATTTCCGTATACCCCATAGAAAGCGTTGCTGTTTCCATACACACCAATGCCATTCGGCGCAGTTCCATATACTCCATATCCTGCTGTATTGTGAGATCCATATACGCCCACGCCATTTGATCCTGCACCCAGGTTTTCACCACGAACTCCGGCAGAGAATGCGCCAGGACTTGCATTGTTAACCTGGCCACCGGTACCAAATGCACCTCCCGCTCCTGATCGCGTTTCACCAAATAGTGCGCCGGTGGTGGAAGTATTAGA
>Ga0157378_10004332_pt1 | contig 12491 bp, 8 predicted proteins | sample M65metaG_FD_115309 | JGI IMG/M metagenome (GOLD analysis project Ga0157378, IMG submission 115309) | Miscanthus rhizosphere microbial communities from Kellogg Biological Station, Michigan, USA - M6-5 metaG | ecosystem: Host-associated > Plants > Roots > Rhizosphere > Soil | place: USA: Michigan...
ACCCGCAGGTGCGCATCGGCTTCGATCTGGCGGATCTGAGCGGCTACGCGTACTACAGCGGCGCGCGTTTCGCGGTCTATGCCGCCGATGTCGGCGAGGCGCTGGTGCGAGGTGGCCGCTACGACGAGGTGGGCGCGGTGTTCGGCCGCAATCGGCCGGCGGTGGGATTCAGCCTCGATCTGAAAGCGCTGTCGGCGCACGGCCCTCGGCAGGCGCCGCGCTCGGCGATCCGGGCGCCATGGGGCGAGGACGCAGCGTTGCGCGCCGCGGTGCGCCGTCTGCGCGAACAGGGCGAGACGGTGCTGTGCATCCTGCCGGGCCACGAGCACGAGGCGCAGGAGTTCGACTGCAACCGCGAGCTGGCCGCCGTCGGCGGCCAGTGGGTCCTGCGTGCGCTGTAGCGCGCGCCTTCTTCTCACTTCGGCAGTTTCAACATGAGTTCTGACGCTTCGATCGCGCGCGGCCGCAACGTGGTGGTGGTCGGCACCCAGTGGGGCGACGAAGGCAAGGGCAAGGTGGTCGACTGGCTGACCGATCACGCACAGGCGGTGGTGCGCTTCCAGGGTGGGCACAACGCCGGCCACACGCTGGTGATCCAGGGCGTGAAGACCGCGCTGCAGCTCATTCCGTCGGGCGTGATGCGCGAGGGCGTGGCCTGCCTGATCGGCAACGGCGTGGTGGTCGATCCGCAGCACCTGCTGATCGAGATCGCGCGCCTCGAAGGCATCGGCCTGGACGTGCGCTCGCGGCTGCTGATCAGCGAATCGTGTCCGCTGATCCTGCCGTTCCACGTGGCGGTCGACGCGGCGCGCGAGGCGCATCGCGAGAGCAGCGGCAGCGGCAAGATCGGCACCACCGGCAAGGGCATCGGCCCGGCCTACGAAGACAAGGTGGCGCGGCGCGCGTTGCGCATGCAGGACCTGAAGCATCCGAAGCGCTTCGAGACCAAGCTGCGCGAGTTGCTGGCGCTGCACAACGAATCACTGACCGGCGCGCTGCACGCCAAGCCGCTGGAATTCGCGCCGATGCTCGATGCGGGCTTGAGCGCGGCCGAGCACCTGGTGCCGCTGATGGGTGACGTCGGCAGCCGCATCGCGCAGGCGCACCGCGCCGGGCACAACGTGTTGTTCGAGGGCGCGCAGGGCACGCTGCTCGACGTCGACCACGGCACCTATCCGTTCGTCACCTCGAGCAACTGCGTGGCCGGCAACGCGGCCGCCGGCTCGGGCGTGGGGCCGCAGATGCTGCACCATGTGCTGGGCATCGTGAAGGCGTACACCACGCGCGTCGGCGGCGGGCCGTTCCCCACCGAGCTGCCGATCGACATGCCGGGCACCGTGGGCCATCACCTGTCGACGGTGGGGCAGGAGCGCGGCGTCGTCACCGGGCGCGCGCGCCGCTGCGGCTGGCTCGACACCGCGGCGCTGCGGCGCGCGATGCTGATCAACGGCGTCTCCGGCCTGTGCATCACCAAGCTCGATGTGCTCGACGGCCTGAGCGAGGTGAAGATCTGCGTCGGCTATTCGTACGGCGGCCGGCGGCTCGACATCCTGCCGCTCGACGCCGACGAGATCGCCGCCTGCGAGCCGATCTACGAGACGCTGCCGGGCTGGCGCGACAGCACGGCGGGGCTCACGCGCTGGGAGCAGCTGCCGCCCAATGCACGCGCCTACCTGGAGCGCATGCGCACGCTGATCGACGCACCGATCGACATGGTGTCCACCGGCCCGGACCGCGCGCACACCATCGTGCTGCGCCATCCGTTCCGCGGCTGACCCCACGCAACCAGGAGACCTCACCGCCATGCTCACCGACGACGGCAAACACCTGTACGTGTCGTGGGACGAATACCACCTGCTGATCGAACGGTTGGCACTGAAGGTGGCGGCGTCGAAATGGCAGTTCGATCAGATCCTGTGTCTGGCGCGCGGTGGCATGCGCCCGGGCGACGTGCTGTCGCGCGTGTTCGATCTGCCGCTGGCGATCATGTCGACCAGTTCGTACCGCGCCGAAGCCGGCACGATCCAGGGCCGCCTGGACATGGCCAAGTACATCACGATGCCCAAGGGGGAGCTCGCGGGCCGTGTGCTGCTGGTGGACGATCTCGCCGATTCCGGCATCACGCTGCGCGCGGTGGTCGACCGCCTGCGCGGCATGCCGTCGATCAGCGAGTTGCGATCGGCGGTGATCTGGGTCAAGGGCGTCTCGAGCTACACGCCCGACTACTATGTCGAGCTGCTGCCCACCAGCCCGTGGATCCACCAGCCGTTCGAAGAGTACGACGGGCTGCGCCCCGAAGGGCTGGCGAGGAAGTTCGCCGTCTGAGGGCGGCTGATCGCAGTCGGCTTATGCCGTACAAAAGAAAAAGGGTTCGCGCCAGCGAACCCGCTTCTCCATCCAACATTGGTGCCCAGGAAGGGACTCGAACCCCCACGCCGTTAAGCGCTAGTACCTGAAACTAGTGCGTCTACCAATTCCGCCACCTGGGCCCAGTTTCAAGAGCGAAGGATTTTAGCATCAAGACCCTGAACGACACCGGCGGCAGCGCGCTGGCCGGTGCACTGATGAGCGAGGTTTGCGGCACGGTCATCGGCCACCGCGACGGGCACGGCTTCGTGCACCGCGACGACGGCGAGGCCGACATCTACCTGTCGCCGCAGGAGATGCACTCGGTGCTGCACCGCGACCGCGTGCGCGTGCGCATCGTGCGCTACGACCGCAAGGGCCGGCCCGAAGGCCGCGTGCTCGACATCGTCGAGCGTCGCAAGACCTCGATCATCGGCCGCCTGCTGCACGAGAACGGCATGTGGCTGGTGGCGCCGGAAGATCGGCGCTACGGCCAGGACATCCTGATCCCGAAGAACGCCACCGCGAGCGCCACCGCCGGCCAAGTGGTCGCGGTCGAGCTGACCGAGCCCCCGTCGATGTTTTCGCAGCCGGTCGGCCGCGTGGTCGAGGTGCTCGGCGAGATCGACGACCCCGGCATGGAGATCGAGATCGCGGTGCGCAAGTACGAGGTGCCGCACCGCTTCTCGGCCGAGTCGCTGGCGCAGGCCGCGGCACTGCCCGACCATGTGCGGCCGGCGGACCGGCGCCACCGCATCGACCTCACCGATGTGCCGCTGGTGACGATCGACGGCGAGGACGCGCGTGACTTCGACGACGCGGTGTACTGCGAGCCGGCTCAGATCGGGCGCGGCAAGGCGGGCGCTGCCGGCTGGCGCCTGGTGGTGGCGATTGCCGACGTGAGCCACTACGTGAAGCCCGGCGAACCGATCGACGACGACGCCTACGAGCGTGCGACCTCGGTGTACTTTCCGCGCCGTGTGATCCCGATGCTGCCCGAGAAGCTGTCCAACGGGCTGTGCTCGCTCAACCCCGAGCAAGAGCGACTCTCGATGGTGTGCGACATGCTGGTCGATGGCGACGGCGCGATCACCGCCTATCAGTTCTACCCGGCGGTGATCTGCTCGCAGGCGCGCTTCACGTACACCGAGGTGGCGGCGATCCTCGCCAACACGCGCGGCCCAGAGGCGCAGCGACGCAGCGCCCTGGTGCCGCACCTGATCCACCTGCACGAGGTGTATCGCGCGCTGCTGAGGCACCGCGGCAACCGCGGGGCGGTCGACTTCGAGACCACCGAGACGCAGATCGTCGCCGACGAGAACGGCCGCATCGAACGCATCGAGCCGCGCAAGCGCAACGAGGCGCACCGCCTGATCGAAGAGGCGATGCTGGCGGCCAACGTGTGCGCCGCCGAGTTCATCGCCGAACACGGTCACCCGGCGCTGTATCGCGTGCACGAAGGGCCGACGACAGAAAAGCGCATCACGCTGCAGAACTATCTGAAGGCGATGGGTCTGGGCATGTCGCTGTCGGACGACCCGACCCCCGGCGAGCTGCAGGCGATCGCGCTGGCCACGCGCGAGCGGCCCGATGCGGCGCAGATCCACACCATGCTGCTGCGCTCGATGCAGCAGGCGCACTACACCGCGTCCAACAGCGGCCACTTCGGGCTCGCCTACGAGGCCTACACCCACTTCACGAGCCCGATCCGGCGCTACCCCGATCTGCTGGTGCACCGCGTGATCAAGGCGCTGCTCCATGGCAAGCGCTATCAACTGGCCACCGGTGCGCTGGAGGACGCGCCCAAACCCGCCAAGCCGGCGAAGACGGCCGACGGCAAGGGCGCACCGAAGCGCACCGCGTCGGCGCAGGATCTGGAGCAATGGAACGCCGCCGGCGCGCACTGCAGCGCCAACGAACGGCGCGCCGACGAAGCGTCGCGCGACGTGGAGGCGTGGCTGAAGTGCCGCTACATGCGCGAGCGGCTGGGCGAGGAGTTCAGCGGCACGGTCAGTGCGGTGGTGCCGTTCGGCCTGTTCGTCACGCTCGACGACCTGTACGTCGAAGGGCTGCTGCACATCACCGAAATCGGTGGCGGCTACTACCGCTACGACGAGGTGCGCCAGGAGTTGCACGGCGAACGCAGCGGCGTGCGCTACGCGGCGGGCACGCGCGTGCGCGTGCAGGTGAGCCGCGTCGACCTCGACAGCCGGCGCATCGACTTTCGCATGGTGCGCGACGGCGATGCCGATCGCCTGCTGGCGCGCGGCCGCAAGGGCGACACGCGTTCACCGCAGGCCGAACTGGCTGCGGTGCGGGCGCGCGATCGCGCTGCGAAGAAGAGCCTGGCGCGCGCCGCCAAGGCGCGGCCGCGTCCGAGCGGCAAGAAGAACGCCACCAAAGGCACGCGCGCGCGCAGCCCGCGCGGCTGACCTGCGCGCGGCAGTTCGCGCTGCGCAGCGCGGATCGTCAGCGTTCGAGCAAGGCGTCGCGCGCCGCGACCATCGCCTCGATCAGGCGCGACGCGCGCAACGGCCCCACGCGCGGGCCGTGGTCGACGGCCGCACCGTGCAGCCAGGCGGCTGCGCGCAGCGCGTCGTGCGCGCCGGCGTGCTGCGCATGCGCCGACCACAGCCCACCGACCCAGCCGGCCAGCACGTCGCCGCTGCCGGCGCTGCCGAGCCGTGCGTCGCCGGTGGGGTTGATCGCGGTCGTTTGTCCCGGTGTCGCGATGACGGTGCCCGAGCCCTTCAACAACACGCTGCATTGCAGCGCGTCTGCCATGTGCGTGCTGGCGCGCAGCCGGTCGGACTGCACGTCGCCGCTTTTCTGGTCCGCCAGCCGTGCCGCCTCGAGCGGATGTGGCGTCAGCGCGCTCGCCAGCCCACGCGCGGCGCGCGCGCGCAGCGCGCGCTTGAGCGCGCCATCGCTGGCGATCGCGTTGAGTGCGTCGGCGTCGAGCACCAGCCGGCGCGCGTGATGCAGCACGGTGGGCAGCACGTCGCGCACCGCGCTGCCGCCGCCGCAACCGCACACCACGGTGGCCTGATCGAGCAGCGCGGGCACCACGAGCTGCGCCAGCGGACGCGCCATCAGTTCAGGCTGCGCGGGCTCGTACCACGCCGCGTCGGTGGTTGCCAACAGTCCGAGGTAGACGCGCCCCGCGCCGGCGGCCAGCGCGGCGCGTGCCGCCAACAGCGCGGCGCCCACCATGCCGGTGGCGCCGCCGATCACCACCACGTCGCCGAAGCTGCCCTTGTGCTGCGCATGGCGGCGCGGCAGCGCGAGCGCGCGCGCCGCATCGCCGCCCGTGAGCTCGAGGCTGCTCGGAATGTCGCCCAGTTGCAGGTCGTCGAACCACACACGGCCCGCGTGGTCGCGCCCTTGCGCGGTGAACAGGCCGGGCTTCAGCGCGAGCAGCGCCAGCGTGTGCGCCGCCCGCACCGCCGCACCGTCGACCGCGCCGCTGTCGCTGTGCAGGCCCGATGGCAGATCGACGGCGAGCACCGGTGCGTCCGCGTCGTTGAGCCGTTGCACCGCCTGTGCCAGGGTGTCGCTCAACGCGCGGTTCACGCCCAGGCCGAGCAGCGCATCGATCGCCAGATCCGCCGCCACCCGCTCGGGCAGACCTGCGCGCACCGGCACACCGGCGGCACGCGCCTGCTGCCAGGCGTGGCGTGCATCGTCGGGTGCGCGCGCGGGGTCTCCCACAACGACGAGCTGCGCGTCCTTGCCGGCGGCGCGCAGGTGGGTGGCCGCGACGAAGCCGTCGCCACCGTTGTTGCCGGGGCCGCACCACAGCTCGAACGTGCGCGCATGCGGTGCCAGCGCGAGGGCCAGACGCGCCACCGCGTCACCCGCGCGTGCCATCAGCGTGTGTTCCGGCAGCGTGGCGGCGGCGCGCTGCTCGATGTCGCGACAGGCGGTGGCCAGATGCAGCGGCCAACTGCGTGAAGCGGTGAGCACCGGTTGCGGACGCACTGGCAAGGTCATGGACCGCAGTCGATTTTTGTCGGCGTGAGATCGAAGGCCGCAGACATTGTGCTCTACTGCGGGCCCTCGACTTTGAAGGAGCCTCTTGCATGAAGCGATTCGTCGCAGCCGTCATTGGCGCGCTCGCGCTGGCGGGCGCCGCGCAGGCGCAGCAGTTCTTCCGCATCGGCACCGGCGGCACCGCCGGCACCTACTACCCGGTGGGCGGCATGATCGCCAACGCGGTGTCGCAACCGGGCAAGATCGTCGTCACCGCGCAGGCGAGCAACGGCTCGCTGGCCAACGTCAACGGCATCGCGGCGGGCTCGCTCGAATCGGGTTTCTCGCAGGCCGACGTCGTGACCTGGGCACAAAAGGGCACCGGCATCTTCGAGGGCAAGCCCAACATCCCGAACCTGCGACTGATCGCCAACCTGTACCCCGAGAGCGTGCACATCGTGGTGCGCAAGGGCCTCGGCGTGAAGACGCCGGCCGACCTCAAGGGCAAGCGCGTCGCGCTCGACGAGCCCGGCTCGGGCACGTTGATCAATGCGCGCATCATCCTGGCCGCCTACGGCGTGCAGGAGAGCGACATCAAGCCCGAGTACATCAAGCCGAATCAGGCGGGCGACAAGCTGAAGGATGGCTCGCTCGATGCGTTCTTCTTCACAGGCGGCGCGCCGGCGGGTGCGATCTCCGAGCTGGCGTCGGCTGGCGGCGGCATCGAGCTGATCCCGATCGAGGGCCCGCAAGCCGACGGCCTGCGCATGGCCAGCCCGTTCTTCGCACCCGACGTGATCCCGGCCGACACCTACAAGGGCGTGGCCGCAGTCAAGACGCTCGCGGTCGGCGCGCAGTGGGTCACCAGCGACAAGGCCGACGCCAACACGGTGTACGAGGTCACCAAGGCGCTGTTCAGCGACTCGACGCAGCAGACACTGGCTGCGGGCCACGCGAAGGGCAAGCTGATCACGAAGGAGAATGCGGTCAAGGGTGCGGGCATCCCGTTCCACCCGGGGGCCGAAAAGTACTATCGCGAGGTTGGGCTGATCAAGTAACGCAAACGGCCCGTGCCACCGCACGAGGGCGGCGCGCTGTCAAGGCGCCCGCCCTCGTGTCGCATGCGACAGCACGACGACAGCCAAGAGGGACTGACGATGACGGCCACCGCGATTGACGATCGCGCGATCTCCGAGCTCGAGCAGAAGTTCGATCCCGAGATGCGCTTCCGGCCGACCTGGCCGCCAGCGTCGACGGTGTTGAAGGCGCTGCTGATCGCGCTGTCGTGCTTCCACTACTACACCGCCGGCTTCGGCCTGCTGCGCGAGGCCACGCACCGCGGCGTGCACCTGGCATTCGTGCTGGGGCTGATCTTCATCGTGTTCCCCTTGCGGCGCGCGCACGACGCCAGGCCCGCGCGCAACGCTTGGTCGCCCGGTGGCGTGCCGCTGTTCGACTGGCTGCTCGGGCTCGCGGTGGCGCTGTCGGTGCTCTACATCCCCTACGTGTTCAACGACCTCGCGTTTCGGATCGGCAACCCGACGCTGCTCGACGTCGCGATGGGCTCGATCCTGCTGGTGCTGCTGCTCGAGGCCACGCGCCGCAGCATGGGCTGGCCGCTTCCGGTGATCGCGATCGGCTTCATGTTCTATGCCCTGGCCGGGCCGATCTTCCCTGGCCTGCTGCAGCACGCCGGCGCATCGTGGGGCCAGCTTGTCAACCACCAGTACCTCACCAGCCAGGGCGTGTACGGCATCGCGGTGGGCGTGGTCGCGACCTACGTCTTTCACTTCGTGCTGTTCGGCGTGCTGGCCACGCGCATCGGCCTGGGGCAACTGTTTCTCGACATCGCGTCGACGATCGCCGGGCGCTACGCCGGCGGCCCCGCGAAAGTGAGCGTGTTCGGCTCGGCGATGTTCGGCATGCTGTCCGGCTCGTCGGTGGCCAACGCGGTGACGGTGGGCTCGCTGACGATTCCCGCGATGATCCGCGTCGGCTACCGGCGCGAGTTCGCCGGCGCGGTGGAGGCCGCGTCGTCCACCGGCGGGCAGATCACGCCGCCGGTGCTCGGCGCGGCGGCGTTTCTGATGATCGAGTTCCTCGCGGTGCCGTACCAGACGATCATCGCCGCGGCCGTGGTGCCCGCGTTCATGCACTTCTTCGGCGTCTTCATGCAGGTGCACTTCGAAGCCAAGCGCTTCGGCCTGCGCGGCCTCACCGAAGAGGAGATGCCAAAGCTGCGCGAATCGCTGCGGCTGCGCTGGCCGACGCTGATTCCGCTGTTCCTGCTGATCGGCATCCTGGTCAGCGGCCGCACGCCGTACCTGGCAGCGTTCAGCGGCATCAGCTCGTGCGCGATCGTCGGGCTGACCACCGGGGCCGGGCCGGCGGGCCTGCGCAACTGGGCGCTGCTGGTCGCACTGCACGTCGTGCTGCTGGTGCTGGCGTTCGGCGGCTTGCAGAGCGACGCACTGCGGGTGGGCATCTTCGCGGCCGCCGTGATCGCGACGCCGTTCCTGTTGAAGGCGCTCGACGTGCGCGGCCGCATCGGCCTGGCCACGCTGGTGGAAGCCTTCGAGACCGGTGCCAAGTACGCGCTGGCGGTCGGCGCCGCCGCGGCGACCGTGGGCATCGTGATCGGCGTGGTCACGCTCACCGGTGTCGGCTTCAAGCTGTCGACCATCATCACCGGCGCCGCGCAAGGCGTGGCCGGCGGCATGCTGAGCTTCCTGCCCGACGGCTGGGTCGACGTCAAGGCGCTGACGCTGCTGGCCGCGCTGGTGATGACCGGCGTGGTGTGCATCCTGCTCGGCTGCGGCATCCCGACCACCGCCAACTACATCATCATGGTGACGGTGGCCGCGCCGACGCTGGTGCTGCTGGGCGTGCAACCCCTGGTGGCGCACTTCTTCGTGTTCTATTACGGCGTGCTGGCCGACATCACGCCGCCGGTCGCACTGGCCGCGTATGCGGCCGCCGGCATGGCGGGCAGCGACCCGTTCAAGACCGGCAACATGGCGTTCCGGCTCGGGCTGGCCAAGGCACTGGTGCCGTTCGTGTTCGTCTTCTCGCCGTCGCTGCTGCTGGTGGCCCATGGTTTCACGCTCACCGACTTCGTGATCACCTTCGTCGGCTGCGTGATCGGCATCGTCATGCTGGCCGCCGCGCTGTCGAAGTACCTGCTGAGCGAACTGCAGCGCTGGGAGCAGGCGCTGCTGGGTGCCGCCGCCCTGCTGTTGGTGGCGCCCGGCATTCCGAGCGGGCTGGTCGGCCTGGTGGTGGCCTCGCCGGTGTTCGTGCGCCAGTGGACACGCCGCGCGCGCGCGCTGAGCGCGGGCCCATCGCACGCCGCATGAGCAGCGGCGCGCGCACTCAGCGCAAGCGTTCGATCCCCAGGCCGTCGAGGTCGATCGCAGGCGGGCGTTGCGACATCTGGTCGGCCAGCACGCGCGCCGATCCGCACGCCAGCGCCCAGCCGCTCGAGCCGTGGCCGAGGTTGAGCCAGACACCGGGCACGCCGCTGTCGCCGATCACCGGCGGGCCGTCGGGCAGCATCGGGCGCGCGCCTTTCCAGCTCTGCGCCTGCGCCTGCACCGAGCAGCCGGGGAACCAGTCGTCGAGCACCTTGTAGAGCGTCGCCAGCGCCGCCTCGCTGGGGTCGCCCAGCGTGCCGCCCAACTCGGCGCCGCCGGCCACGCGCACGCGCTTGCCCAGGCGCGAGATCGCGACCTTGTAGCGCTCGTCGATCAGCGTCGAGCGCGGCCCGGCTTCGCCGTGCTCGGTGATTTCGCGCAGCGGCGCCGTCACCGAATAGCCGTGCACCGCGGCCAGCGGGAGCGCCACTTTCAGCGGCGTCAGCAGGTCGCGCGAGGCCATCGCGGCGCACACCACCACCGCATCGAACTGCTCGCTGCCTTCGGACTCCGGCAGCGTGGTCGGCTGCTCGGCGCCGGCCAGCTGCGTTGGATCGAAGCGCGGCAGCGCGCGATGGTGCACCGTGGGCAGCGGGCCGCCGTCGATGCGCCGCACCTCGCGATGGAAGCGGAACATCGCGCCGCGCCCCTGCGCATGCTGTTTCAAGAGGTGGGCAAACTGGCGGCAGTTGCCGACCTCTTCGTCCGGCAGGTGCAGCGCGGCGTGCAGCGCCGTCTCGGCGTTCAGGCCCGGCTCGATTTCGCGCGCGCGCGCCGCCTCGATCACGTGGCAGCTGACGCCCAGCTCGGCCAGCAGCTTGACGCCGGGCCGCGCGAGCGCGAGGTCGCGCGGCGTGCGCATCAGCACCATCAGCCCCTTGGCCTGCTCGAACTCCAGTTGCAGCTCGGCGGTCAACAGGTGCATGCGCAGCAGGCTGAAGCGCGCGAGCTGGATCATCCGAGCCCGGTTGGCCTGGTACACCGACGGCCGGCAGGCGCGCCACCAGCGCCAGGTCCAACCGAGCAGCGACGGCGCGAACGGCCGCGCCAGCCGCACCGCGGCGTGGCTGCCGAACATCTGACGCAGCACCTTGCCCGGCATCCCCGGTGCCGCCCACGGCGTCACGTAGCCCGGGGCGAGCACGCCGGCGTTGGCGAAGCTGGTTTCGGCCGCGACGCTGGCCTGGCGCTCGAAGACGGTGACCTCGTGGCCATCGACCGCCAGTTCGTACGCCGTCGTGACGCCCACGATGCCGGCGCCGATCACAGCCACACGCATCGGGTCAGTTCGCTTTCGCGGCGCTGGCGCGCAGGGCCGACTCGATCGCCAGCGACACGCTGAGCACCGTGTCGTCGGCCAGTGCGCCGCTCCACACCATGAGCCCCACCGGCAGCTCGCCGGCGCGCTGGCACGGGAGCGACAGCGCGCAACCGTCGAGCAGGTTGACCATCGACGGGTTGCGCAGCAGCAGTCCGTTGGCGGCAAAGAACGCCTCGTCGCTGGCGCGCAGTGGCTCGATGGCCGGTGCGACGATCGGCACGGTGGGCGACAGCATCGCATCGAAGCCCTGCAGCGCACGCGCCATGCGCTCGATCCAGCGCCGGCGCGCATGGATGAGGTCGATGTAGTCGGCCGCGCTCATCGACTCGCCGCGCCGGATGCGCAGCGCCACGCGCGGGTCGTAGCCGCCACCGCGCTCGGCCATGCGCCGCCGGTGCCAGGCCCAGCTCTCCGGTGGCGAAAAGCCGCCGCCGGCGTTGATCGTGGCCACCTCGGACAACTCGGGCAGCGCGATGTCGTCGATGTGCGCGCCACCGGCGCGCAACGCGTGCAGCGTGCGATCGAACGCGCCGGCCACCGCGCCGTCCAGCGCATCGAGCATCAGCGTGCGCGGCACCGCGAGCCGCCAGGCGCGCAGGGGGCGCGCGACGAGTGCGACGCGGCGCTGCGCCAGCACCTCGTGGATGGCAACCGCATCGCCGACGTCGCGCGTGATCGCGCACACGGTGTCGAGCGTGGTCGACAGCGGGACCGTGCCGTCCAGCGGCGTGAGGCGCTGCGTGTTCTTGAAGCCCACCAGCCCCTGCAGCGCCGCCGGGATGCGGATCGAGCCACCGGTGTCGGAGCCCAGTGCGGCCAGCGCCGCGCCTGCGGCCACCGAGGTGGCGCCGCCGGACGTGGAGCCACCCGGAGCGCGCGGTGTCGTCGCATCGAGCGCCGCGGCGGCCACGTTGAGCGGGGTGCCGAAGTGCGGGTTGATGCCGACTCCGGAAAACGCGAACTCGCTCATGTTGGTGTGCCCCACCAGCACGCCACCGGCGGCGCGCACGCGCGCCACCGCGAGGCTGTCGTGGGCGGCGATCGGCGCGTCGTGCATCGTGGCCGACGCGGCGGTGGTGGGAAAGCCCGCCACGTCGTAGAGGTCCTTCACCGAGATCGCCGCCCCGGCCAATGGCGGCAGCGGCGCGCCGGCGTGCCGCTGCGCCTGCAGCGCGCTGGCGGCGGCCAGCGCCGACCGCTCGAACAGCCGGATGAATGCCTTGTCGCACGACGGCGCGCGCGCCGCCTCGAGGGCCTGCTGCGTTGCCGCCTCGATCGAGGCACCGCCTTCCAGCACGCTGCGGCGGTGGCTTTCGAGGGTCGGGGTGGGCACGGCTGCTACAATCCGCGGGTTCAACTGGGTGTTTCCTGCCATCGGCGCTGGCGAGTCAACTCGTGGCACTCGGCGCGGACTGTCGCAGTTGATCAATCCCGAACCG
>Ga0157378_10004334_pt1 | contig 12483 bp, 16 predicted proteins | sample M65metaG_FD_115309 | JGI IMG/M metagenome (GOLD analysis project Ga0157378, IMG submission 115309) | Miscanthus rhizosphere microbial communities from Kellogg Biological Station, Michigan, USA - M6-5 metaG | ecosystem: Host-associated > Plants > Roots > Rhizosphere > Soil | place: USA: Michigan...
ACAACGGCTCGCAACCGCGCCCTCGACGTGTTGCGCCGGCGCCAAACCGAGCACGACAAGCTGGAGAAGGTTCACACCTTGGCAGAGCTCGAACGAACTCCCGACGACGCCGGCGACGACACCGCAGCCGGCAATCCCGACGCCGAGACCTACGGCGACGACCAGCTCCGCCTGCTGTTCATGTGCTGCCATCCGGCACTGCCGTTGGCCGGCCGAGTTGCACTGACACTCAAGACCGTCACCGGGCTGTCGACGCGAGAGGTGGCACGGGCGTTCCTCGTCAGCGAGGCCACGATGAGCCAGCGGCTGTTGCGGGTGCGCAACAAGATCACCAACGCCGGCATCAGCTTCCGGTCACCGCCGCCCCACCGCGTGGCCGAACGTACAGCCGGCGTGCTGTCCGTCGTGTACCTGCTGTTCAACGAGGGCTACGCGGCGACCGAAGGCGAGCCGTTCCGCGACGAGCTGTCGCTGGAGGCGATTCGACTCGCCGACCTGCTGACCCAGCTGCTGCCACTCGACGACGAGGTCCACTCGTTGCGCGCACTCCTGTGCTTCCAGAACGCCCGTCGGGCGGCGCGTGTCGACGCCCACGGCGATCTCGTCACGATGGAGGAACAGGACCGCAGCCTTTGGGACACCGAGCAGATCGCCTCCGGCCTCGACAGCCTCATCATCGCCCGCTCGATCCGCGACACCCCCGGCTACTACCGGCTGCAGGCCGAGATAGCCGCGCTGCACTCCACAGCGGTCGACGCCGCTTCCACCGACTGGGTCGCGATCGTCGCCCTGTACGACGACCTTCTCGCGCTTCATCCCTCCCCTGTCATCGCGCTGAACCGCGCGATCGCAGTGGGATTCCGCGACGGACCCGACGACGGTCTCGTCGAGCTCGCCCGCCTCGAGGCGACCGGAGATCTCGACGCCTACGCGTTGATGCCTGCCGTGCGCGCCGACCTGCTGCGCCGTGCCGACCGAATCGACGAAGCGATCGTTGCGTACCGCCAGGCCGTGCAGAGTGCCGGCAGCGACGCCGAACGCCGCCTGATGCAACGACGGATCGACGAGATCAGCGGTCGATGACCCGACTGTTCGTCGCGCTCACCGTGCCGGACGCGGCGCGTGACGCTGCGCAGCAGTCGATCGCCCCGATTCGCGACAGCGAGTTGCGATGGGTGCCAAAGGAGCGTTGGCACGTGACCGTCGAGTTCATCGGCGAGGCCGATCCGGCGGTGACGGCGCGGCAATGGTCCCAGCGCGTCGATGGCATCGCCCCGTTTCGTCTCCGCCTGGCGGGCGCCGGCGCATTTCCGAAAGTTCGCAAAGGCACCGTGTTGTGGGTCGGCGTGGAGTGCAACCCCGACGAGTGGCATCGCCTCGCCGCCGACGATCAGCAGCCGCACATGACGGTGGCCCGCAGCCGGCGACCGACCGACCTGACCGACGTGGTTGCCGCGCTCGCCGACCATGCCGGCCCGGAGTGGACCGCCACGGAGGTGGTGCTGTTCGACTCGCAGTCCGGCCGGGACGGCGGCGGCCCGGTGTACTCGGTGATCGACAGCTTCCCGCTCAGCGATCCGACGATCAGTTGACGCGGCGCGTCGGCCTGCGGCTCAGCAGCAACGCGAATCGCTCCGCGGCCGCATCGACGCCTTCTTCGTCGCCGGTGGCGACCAGATCCAGCAAGAGCCCTCGACTGACCGCCAGGCCGAGGCGCACCATTGCCCCGTCGACGGGACCATCCGTCACGGCGTCGACGCTGGCCAGCCAGGCGTCCACGGCGGCGGGCACCATCCGGGCGAATGGAGCCTCTCCATTCGCCGCTCGTGCGTAGCACTCGAAGAACAACCGCTCGAACGGTCGCATCTCCGGGCGGCGGATGTCGGCCCACATCGCCCTGAACGCCTCTGCCGGATCGTCCGGCAGATCGTCGAGCATCGCGGTCTGGCGGCGCTCGACCTCTTCGACGACGGTCAACAACAACTCGTCGCGTGAACCGAAGTAGTGCAACAGCATCCGGTGGCTCGTGCCGACCGACTCGGCGATGTCGCGCAGCGATCGCCCGCCGATCCCGTCGCGGGCGAACGTCGCGATGAGCTCGTCGAGCAGTTCGCGGCGACGCCGATCGTCAGACGGACGAGGCATTCGTGCGGCCGCGCTCGACGCGCGCCTTGAGGCCCTCTCCTTCGAGATGCAGGTACCGCTTGGTGATGCCGCGGGTGAGTACGCCGGCAATCACGCCGAGCGGGCCGCGTTGTTCGATGCGCTGGCGCACGAGCGTGCGGCCGGTCCCCAGGGCGACGAGCTCGTGCGAGGCGATCGTCCTCGAACCCAACGACCGCTGACGCCACGTCCACGACGTACCTGGATCAACTGCCGTGACCTCCCACACCAACTTCGGGAACCGGGGTTGTTTGATCTCGAATCGATGTCCGATCTCGAGGCCGGCATCGCCCACCGGTGTGACCCGGTCGATCGACGCAGTCCACTCCGACCAGCGCTCCACGTCTGCGTAGATCGCCCAGACCTCCGCCATCGGCGCATCGACTTCGATACTGCTGTTCGTCATCATGTACCAAATGGTACATCAATTGTCCGCGCGTGAAAAGGGCTTGTGACAACCGTGACAACATCTGGGGCCATGACGACGTGGAACCAGTCGGGTGGCGACTTCTCGGAACTGTGGGGCGACACGCTCCAGGACCTGTACGACGAGATGAACGGCTGGAATCTCGACGAGGTGGGGCGGTGCAGTTGGCACCCTTCGCTCGACCTCGCGTGGGACGACAACCACATCGTCACCGGCGGCAGCCTGACCGTCGACATCGAGGTGCTCGTGCCGGCGTGGGCGAAGCGCTCGCAGGCCAATTCTGCGGTGGGTGCCGAGTGGGATCGGTGGTCGGAGGCGTTGATGACGCACGAGATGGGCCACTACAACCTGGCCTACCAGTACCTCGACAACTTCGAAGCGACGCTCGTGGGGATGCCGAAGGACGACGCCTGGACGGCATTCGAGAGGGTGAAGCAGGACCTCCAGACGGCGAGCGACAACTACGACTCGTCGACGAACCACGGCATCTCCCAAGGCACCACGCTGGACACCAGCATCACCTGAGGTGCCATGATCGGCAGTGACACCGACCAGCAACATCGTTCATCGATCGAAGTGAGGAGACCGAAATGCCGGCAAAGGGATCTGCGGAATGGAAGGGCGATCTGCCCAGTGGAAGCGGTACGTTCACCGCCGGCGACTCGATCAGCGGTGGCTACACGTTCAAGTCGCGCTTCGAGGACGGGCCGGGGTCGAACCCTGAGCAGTTGATCGCCGCGGCGCATGCCGCGTGCTTCTCGATGGCGCTCTCCAGCATCCTGGCCAAGGCGGGCACCCCGCCCGAGTCGGTGCGCACCGACGCATCGGTGACGTTGCGGATGGTCGATGGCTCGCCGACCATCACCAAGATCGATCTCGTCACCGTCGGGCGCGTCCCCGGGCTCGACGCCGCCGCCTTCGCCGAGCACGCTGCGGCGGCCAAGGCGGGTTGCCCCGTCAGCAAGGCGTTGGCGTCGGTGCCCGAGATCACGCTCGACGCAACGCTCGAGGGCTGAGAGGACTCAACCATCGACGCGCTTCGCGGACGCGTCGCGGTGGTGGCCGGAGCGACGCGCGGCGCCGGCCGCGGGATCGCGCTGGCGTTGGGAGAAGCCGGCGCAACGGTGATCTGCACGGGCCGCAGCAGCAGCGCGCAGCGGATCCCGTCCGACTACGACCGACCGGAGACGATCGAGGAGACCGCGGCGATGGTCGGCGACCTCGGTGGAACCGGCGTCGCCCACGCCGTCGACCATCTCGATCCGGATCAGGTCGCCCGGCTCGCCGAGAAAATCGGGCGCGAGCACGGGCACATCGACATCCTCGTCAACGACATCTGGGGCGGCGAGGTCCTGAAGGGCGGTCCGCCGGCATGGAACCGGCCGATCTGGGAGGTCGACCTCGCCGACGGGCTGCGGATCCTCCGCTTGGCCATCGACACCCACCTCGTCACGTCCCATCACCTGCTGCCGCTGATGATCGACCGGCCCGGAGGTCTGGTGGTCGAGGTCACCGACGGCACCTCCAGCTACAACGCCACCCACTATCGGCTCTCCGTCTTCTACGACCTGGCCAAGACCGCGGTGAACCGACTCGCCTTCTCCCAGGGTCACGAGCTGGCGGCACACGGAGCAACCGCGGTCTCGCTGACACCCGGCTGGTTGCGGTCGGAGATGATGCTCGACGCGTTCGGAGTCAACGAGGACAGCTGGCGCGACGCGCTTGATCCGAAACGTGCCGAAGCCGGCCGGCCGGTCGCGCCTCCCGACTTCGCGCTCTCCGAGTCACCGCGCTTCGTGGGCCGCGCAGTTGTTGCACTTGCAACAGACCCGCAACATGCGCGCTGGAACCAGGCCTCGGTCAGCTCCGGCCAACTCGCCCGCGAGTACGGCTTCACCGACATCGACGGCTCGCGCCCGGATGTGTGGCGCTACATCGAAGAGGTCAGCGACAAGGGCCTGACCGCTGACCACGCGGACTACCGCTAGGCGACGTCGAGCGTGACCAGTCGCGACGCGGCGTAGGCGATGATCAGCCCTGCCGCCGCCAACAGCATCAGCCGCGGCACGCGCATCCGGAACGACGTCGTGACCCCGGCGAAGAACAGCGCCGACGCCAGCAGCAAGGTCGTCAGCACGTAGTCGTCGCCGAGCGAGCCGGCTTCGGAGGCCTTGGCCGTATCGGCGTCGGCGGTCGCCTGAGCCTTGGTGTAGTCGGTGAACACGTCCGTGAGGTACTGCGGGTCCTGGAAGAGATTCGTCGGCGGGGTTCCACCGGCACGGACCTGGTCCTCCCAGCGCTGGACCACCGGCAGGAACTCGGGCCGGAACAGGGTCGACCGGTAGAAATCGGTCAGCTTGGTGTTGCCGTCGATGAACGCCTGCGCGTACTGCGCAACCATGCTCGCGTCGTAGGCCACCTTCTGCGTCGCCAGCCCGAACTGACGTGATGCCTCGACGCGAGCGTCGGTCGCGGCTCGAGCCTCGTCGTCCTGTTTGCCGTTCCACTGGCTCGCCTGATACCCGCACCACGCCGAGCCAACTGTGGCGACACCCAGCATCAGGACGGCGACGATCTCGATGAGGCGGTCACCGCGCTCGGCACGAACCCTGTCCGTCTTCGAGGCGGAGCTCACGACCCGTCCTGGTCGGGCGCCGATGGCTCGGCCTCACCGGAGGTGTCGGTCGCCGCCGGGCGCGCAGCGAGCGCGGACAGCGGGCTCGACGACCCCACAGCACCGGGAAGCGGTGCCTGCACGAATTGCCGCCACACTCCGACCTCGCGATACCTCAGGGCCTGGTCCATCGACGCATCACCGAGGAGCGGCAACAACTCCAGGTCGGTCTGCACCTCGGCGCGACGAGTCGCCGCCTCGGCCTGCTCGCGTTCGAGCTCGAGCCGTGCCCGAACGGTCGCCTGGATGACGTCGCCGGTTCGCCCGAGATCGACGTCGCCGAGGCTGAACGACGTCAGCTCGAACCCATCGGCGCCGAGCATTCCACCGAGGGACTCGGACAGGCGCGCTTCGAGATCGACGCGGGCAGCGCCGAAGAGGTCGTCGATGCCGACGTCGGGACTGCTCAACGTGGATCGAATTGCACGGGCGCTCGTGTCCCGCACTGCCGACCAGATGCCGTCGGGCCCGAACCGCTCGTGGGTCTCTTTCAACGCAGACGGATCGAGGCGGACTCGCACGGTGTACGACAGGTCCACGTCGGCGCGGTCTCCGAGCGTCACCTTCAACACCGGGCCGCCGTGCTCGAAGTCCGTCCACTTCTCGCTGTCCTCGTCCCCGGCGCGATAGGCGAGCTCCAGCGACGGGTAGACCTCGATGCTGATCCGGCGCAACACCGGGACGAAGTGCGGCCCGGGCGGCAGCGACTTGTCCGTCGCCTTGCCGCGGTTGACCACGAGGCCGAGCTTGCCCGAATCGATACGGACGAACGCCTCGTCGAGGATCAACCAGGCCAGCAGACCGATCACCGGGATCACGATCACGAGGAAGATGATCAACGCAACCATCTCGTGCTCCTCCCTTTCACCTGAAACGGTCGTGCACCCGCACCGTCGCACATGCGGTCGGCCACCGGGTCACCCGCCGCGGGTGACCATCAGCTGTGCAGTGAACGATTCCGGGTGCTCGTTCGTATACATGGACATCAACATCTGTCACCTGGCGATCTCCCTAGCTGCCGGCGTCGCGCTCTTCCTGACATCCTGCGGCGACAACTCCTCGACTGGCTCCACCGGTTCGGTCGCTGTGAGCACTGCCGCGACCTCTGGCAGCTCCTCGGCGACAAGCGCTACTTCCGACCAACAAGTGGTCGTGCAGGGGTACAAGTTCCCCGCGATCACGGCCGCCGCCGGGTCGACCCTGACCCTCGTCAATCGCGACCTCGAACCGCACACCGTCACTGCCAACGACGGCTCGTTCGGCTCCAAACCCTTCAGCACGAGCAAATCCGCCACCTTGACCGTTCCGACCTCGCCAGGCTCGTACGCGTTCCACTGCAAGATCCACCCAACCATGCACGGCACCCTTGTCGTGCAATAGCCCCCAGGAGAATGACATGCGAACTACCCGCACGACCTTCGTCGCACTGACAGCACTCGGTGTATTGGTGGTTGCCGCTTGCGGCAGCGACAACAACAGCAGCTCGACCACGGTCGCCACACCGACGACCGCTGCGGCCGGCTCGGCGACGACGGCTGCTGCAGGTGGCTCGGCGACCACGGCCGCTGCAGGAGCCGCCGTCACCGGCAGTCTCGATGCCGCGGATCAGACCAGTGACGGCACGGAGTTGACCGTCAAGTCGGTCACGATCAACGGCGCCGCCGGCTTCATCGCCATCCACCAGGACGCCGACGGGGCACCAGGACCGGTCGTCGGCCACGTTGCCATTCCCGAAGGCGACAGCAGCAACGTCGTCGTCAAGCTCGACAGCAAGGTCGCGACAGGCGCGTTCTGGCCGATGCTGCACCTCGACGCCGGCACGAAGGGCACCTATGAGTTCCCCGGCCCCGACGGGCCGGTCAAGTCCGGTTCCGACATCGTCATGAAGAAGATCACCTTGACGGTCGGCTGAACCGACAGACCCCCGGCTGGGCGTCCGTTCACCCGTCCCGGCGGACGCCCAGCCCTCCCACCCACAGCTGCATCGCCATTGACTTCATCACCGGCCACCATGGAGGCTGAGGCGTCGTCCTCCGCCCGCACTCCGCAGTGAACGCGCGCTCCCGTTCATCCGTCACCCAGCCGACGTTTGCCGACGACGAGGGAATGCGAACGGCGATCAACGCCTACTCCGGCGAGATGTTCGGCTTCGCCCAGCGGGCACTCGGCGACCGCGGACTCGCCGAGGACGCCGTGCAGGAGACCTTCATCCGCGCCTGGCGGGCCACTCGTCGATTCGATCCTGCGCTCGGTTCGCAGCGCACGTGGCTGTTCGCAATTCTGCGCAACGTCATCATCGATGCCACGCGTCAGCGGACCGCCGTGCCAACGGCCGCGAAAGCCGACGGTGCGATCCAGGACCAGATCGACGAGCTGTTGCGATCGTGGGTCATCGAAGAAGCCCTCCGTCGCCTGACGACCGAGCACCGACAAGCCGTGATCGATGTCGCCTACCGGGGTCGCCCGGCAGCGGACCTCGCCGGCGAGCTCGGGGTGCCGGAATCGACCATCCGCACTCGCCTGTTCTACGGCCTGAAAGCATTGCGGTTGGCTCTCGACGAAATGGGATGGAACGATGCCTGAGAACTGCGAGCACTGGCATCGGGTCATCGCCGAGCGTGCTCTGCGCGATCTCGACGCCGAAACCGAGGCCGGGGTCGCAACACATCTCGCATCGTGCCCCGAGTCGCGCGCCCTCGCCGAGGAGTTCGGCACGACTGCGGCCGCGCTCGGCCACGCCCGTCCGGACAGCCGAGCGTTCGCCACCGACCCGCCCGAAGAGGCGTACACGCCGTCGCCACAACGCCTCTACAACGAGATCAGCGCACGCCTCGCCGCCCTGCGAACGCGTCGCCGCCGGCGCAGCTGGGCCATCGGCGTCGGCGCCGCCGCCGTGCTGATCGGCGTCTTCGTCATGGTGTTCAGCACCACGAGATCCACCCCCGTCGCAGCACCCGGCGTGGCGTTCACCAACGACGTCGTCGATGGTGTGGTCGCTCTCGAGGAGAGGTCATGGGGAACGGAGATCCATCTGCGCGCGGAGGGGTTCACCCCGGGACAGCAGTACAACGTGTGGCTGGAGCGGGCCGACGGGTCCCGCGTCGGCGCCGGCACGTTCACGGGTGTCACTCATCCGCCGGTCGTGGTCACGTTGTCCAGTGCGCTCGCCGAGTCGCACGCCGTGGCGATCGGCATCTCCCAACCGGACGGCACTCTGGTCATGCGCAAGTCGCTGACCTGACGCGGGTCAGCGCTCACCCACGGGCATCTCGACGGTGACGACGTTGTCGGGCGGCGCCAACGGACACGCCCACGCCGGGTCGTACGCGCACGACGGGTTGTAAGTGAAGTTGAAGTCGAGCACGATGCTGTCGTCCGTGTCACCGGGCCCGAGGTCGGCGCCCTTGATGGTGTCGATGGCGTACCGCCCACCTTCGTACGTGCCACCCGGTCGTGCGGCGAGCGCGTCCTTGACGGGAATGAACAGTCCGCCTCCGTATGACGAGATCCGCCACACGCCGAGAGACCCGACGCCGGGCACCTCGACGTGCCCGAGCAGTTCGAACGGCACGACGCCGTCGGTGCCGGTCAACACGTCGAGCGAACGCGGTTCTGGCGGTGGCTCGATGACGACGTCGAACCTCCACGCCGGGTCGTACTCCGCCACGCACAGACCGCGGAAGCCGTAGCGCTCGGGCGCCGGCACGGGCGTTGCCGGATGCGTCGCGAACAACTTGTCGCGCTCCTCGCGCCAGAGCTCGTGCGCGGCGCGCGGGTCCGATGCGCTGATCTCGCGCACCTTCGCGTACAAGGCGAAAACCCGCCGGCGCCAATCTGCGATCGCCAGAGCACCGGTGACATCGGGCACTTCGTCACGTTAGCCGCCGTCGTCGAGAACCGATCGGCGGCCCTGTGCGTACCAGTGGTGCACGACCTCGACACGAGGCACTCTCCCCCCCAAAAAAGAGACAGAGGAGCACCAATGAACATCACACGGAAATTGATCGCAGGCGCAATGGTCGCCGCAACGGCGGTCGGCGGAGGCACGACGATGGCGCGGGCCAGCGACTCCGATCGCGAGGCGGAGGTCAAGGTCTGGGTTCCCCGCTCAGGCGACGTTGCCGGAGTCGGCAACAAGGCGTTCTTCATCGACATGTCGATCCGCTACAAGCACAGCGATCTGCTCGGCGCGGGATTCACCACGCCGCAGTTGACAGGTCCCGGCGCCCACCAGAACCTCCCACCGTTCCCCAAGACCTCGGGCCTCGGTCACGACGAGAGCATCCCCAACCTGGTCGTGTTGCTCGACGGCACCACGGTCGGTGCCAAGCAGGGTCAGAACCTGGCGAACCTGTTCGAACTGACCGGCGTGACCAACCGCGAAGACGACGAGGTCGAGCTGTGGGACACGTGGATCGTCGGCGCCCCGAACTTCGGCACCGGCCGCGCCACATTGCGTGTCGCAGTCGTCGATGACCTCAACCACAACGGCATCCTCGACGACGCACCGGACACGGTTGCCGACAGTGATCACGACGGTGACGTGGACTCGGCCGACCTGCAGGCACTCGGCCTGGCGTCGGACGTGCGGCAGGTGACCTTCACCATCAATCCGAACGCCTGAACCAACAATTTTGGGACGGCCGTCAGGGCCGGGTGCTGCCCAGCGTCGTGCAGCACCCGGCCCTGTTGCGCGTCGGCGATGCCGTACGATCGTGAGAGCCGATGAGCACCGATCGCACGCCCGACCACTTCACGATCTCGTTCACAGAGTGGATGCGACTCATGACGGCGCCGATGCTGTCCGGGCCGCGCCACTGCAGCGTGACGGTGTCACCGGATCGCCTCGACGTGCGGATGGGCCTGGGCGGTTGGGCGTTCGCGGCCAACGTGCATCGATCGTCGATCGTCGACGTGCGCCGCGTCGACCGGAAGGTGTGGGCGTGGGGTGCGCACGGATGGGGTGGACGATGGCTGGTCAACGGCTCGTCCGAAGGCCTCGTTCAGATGACGATCGATCCGCCCGAGCACGCCCGCTGTCTGCTGTTCGCCGTCAAGCTGAGGCAGCTGACGTTGAGTCTCGACGACCCCGACGGGTTCGTCGCCGCGTTGAACCGCTCGTCCTAATCTCTGGCGGGTGGAGCTGCTCGAGCGCGATTGGGCGCTGGACACGTTGACCGGCGCGAGGGAGTCGGCCTCGCGCGGCCAGGGCCGCGTCGTGATGGTCACGGGCGAACCGGGCATCGGCAAGACGTGGCTCGTGCGCCAGTTCCTTCACGACCTCGGCGGCGAGGCAAGGGTCTTGTTCGGCACGTGCGACGACCTGTCCATCCCACGGCCGCTCGGACCCATCCGCGACCTGATGGGGAACGTCTCCGAACCGCTCCGCACGGCATTGTCGATCGGCGCCGCGCCACACGAGATCCAGACCCTGCTGATCGAGGAGCTGCAGCAGCCACCGTCGCCGACGGTGATGGTCATCGAAGACGTGCACTGGGCCGACGACGCGACCCTCGACTCGATCACCATCCTCGGCCGGCGGATCGGTGCGCTGCCGGCCATCGTCGTGTTGACGTTCCGCGGCGGCGAGGTGCCGCCAGGCCATCGACTGCATGCGACCATCGGTTCGATTCGTGCCGACAATGCGGTCGTGATCGAGCTTCCGCCGCTCTCACGCAACGCCGTGATGACCTTGGCCGGTGTCGATGCCACCACCGTCTACGCGGCGACCGGCGGCAACCCGTTCTACGTCACCGAGATGCTCGCCAGCCGACCCGCCCCCGACCTTCCGCCGTCGGTCGCGAACGCGGTGCTGGGTCGGGCCTCGCGCCTCGAACCGTCGGCGCGTTCGCTCGTGGAGCTGGTCTCGATCGTGCCGGGACGGATCAACACCTGGCTGCTCGATTCGGTGATGCCCGGATGGGACGCGTGCGCCGAGGAGCCGGAGCGCCGCCAGCTCATCGAGGTCGACCTCGCCCACGTGCGATTCCGTCACGAGCTCGCCCGCCATGCCGTCGAATCGAACATTCCCACGGCCGCGCGACGCCGGTTGCACGGCGTGGTGCTGGCGGCGCTGCTCGCCGCCGACGCCGACCCGTCCGACATCGTGCACCATGCTGAAGGTGCCGGCGCCGTCGACGTGGTAGCCGACTACGCGCTCATCGCCGCCCGGCGGGCCGCGACACTCCACTCGCGGCGCGAGGCGTACTCGCACTATCGGCGAGCGGCGACCTTCGTCCATCGGCGTTCCACCGCGGAACAGGCCAAGGTGCTGGAGGAGCTGGCCACCGCCGCCTATCTCGTCAATCAGATCGACGAGTCGTTCGAGCCGATCGACGATGCCATCGAGATCTACCGCCGTCTCGAGGATCCCGAAGCCGTGGGAAGGGGTATGCGCCTTCGGTCCCGTTTCCACTGGTTCGCCGGCGACGGGGCGGCAGCAATGTCCAGCGCGTTGGAGGCCATCGAAATCCTCGAACCGCTCGGTGAATCGGCAGAACTCGCCCATGCCTACAGCGCCATCTCCCAGCTGGCGATGTTGGCCAACGACGCAGACCTGGCGATCGAGTGGGGGGAACGCGCTCTCGACCTGGCGACACGACTCGGTGATCAACAGATTCGCGGCCACGCGCTCTGCAACATCGGCGCGGCAAGGATGTTGGTCGATCCCGACGACATCGCCACGTTGCTCGAGGCGCACGAAGTCGCCCACGCGGCCGGCGATGCGTATGAAGCGACCAGGGCGCTCGTCAACATCGCCTACACGGCGATGTACTCGGGCCGGCACGACGCCGGAATGGACTATGCCCGCCGAGTGGTGGCCTACGCGCTCGAGCACGAAGTGCACAACCTGTCGTCCTACGGCGCGATCATGATCGCCTGGTTGCAGCTTCGCGCCGGCGAATGGGACGAAGCGGAAGTCCTGGCCCGCGGTGAGCTCACGAACACCGCCGGCATCTTGCAACTCGCCGCTCGCACGGTGCTGACCGAACTCGCCGTACGGCGTGGCGATGCCGATGCGGCGGATCTGCTGGCCGACCTCGACTCGCGAGCGGCACTCGGCTGCCGAGATCGCGCATTCGCCGTGCGACGTGCTTGACCAGCGGCTCGGCGCCGAGGCCGCGGGCGATGTCGAAAGCCTCGACGAGCGAGTCCTCGTCGTCGAGCATCGACAACATCAGGGCCCGGTCGTACGTCCAGCCGATCGCTCCGAAACGGA
>Ga0157378_10004337_pt1 | contig 12479 bp, 5 predicted proteins | sample M65metaG_FD_115309 | JGI IMG/M metagenome (GOLD analysis project Ga0157378, IMG submission 115309) | Miscanthus rhizosphere microbial communities from Kellogg Biological Station, Michigan, USA - M6-5 metaG | ecosystem: Host-associated > Plants > Roots > Rhizosphere > Soil | place: USA: Michigan...
GCAAACGCCAGCCACTCCGGCGGCGCGACCAGCTCCATCTCTTCCTCCGCCAGCATCGGCTCGCCCGCGCAGTTGAAATGCTCGCACCCGAACTGCTCCGCGCACTGCGGACACGGCGGCGGATCATTGAAATCCGCCAGCTCCGCCTCGGTCAGCACGCGCATCGTCCCGCCGCGTTTCTCGCGAACGTAGGTCAAGCCGCTCTCGCTGCTGGAGAGCAGGTCGAAGCGGCGGGCGATGGGGTCGTTGTCGGGCATGGGATGGCGAATCGTAGCGCATGCGCGCCGTTCGTAGCGCCGGCGGCCTCGCCGGCTGTACCGCCGCCGGCTCGGCGGCAGTACGTAACCTATTGCCAGCGAGCCGCTGGCGGTACAGCCATCGAGCCGATGGCGCTACGCCGGCTACATCCAGAAATCCCGCGGATACAACCGCACCAGCGTCCCCCCAAACGTCTGCAGATATCGCTCGTACGCGTCGAGCTGCTTGTCCGGCCCGATCACGAAGTACACCCCATCCGCAGCCGGCTTCCATGTCGCACCGTCGTAACCCGGCAGCACCGCCGAGTACACGCGGTCCTTGCGGTCGAAAAGGATGTTGCCGAGGTTCGGGTCCTTGCGGAGGGTGAGGATCGACTGGCGGAACTTGCGCACCTGATCGGGCGTCTGCCCGTCCGCCAGGTCCGCCGCCATCGCCTCGGCGCGCGCCTCGTACGTTTGCGCGCCACGGAGGTCGGCGAAAACCTGGGCGATGGTGTAATCGGCCAGCGACGCATCGCGCGCGCCGTTGCGCAGCTCGTTGATGACGAAGCGGATCGTCTGCGGCAGTTCCGGCGTCCGCTCCGCGTAGTAGCCGGTGCGCCCGGCGCCGACCGAGCCGCGCAGGCCGTTGCTGTAGGCGAGGCCGGCTCCGATCGTTTTCAGGAAGATCCCGTGCGCGCCATAGCCGGCAAAGAGTCGCGAGGAGAGGAAATCGAGCTGCTTCTCGCGATCACCGAAATCGGCGTACGACGGCCCGGCCACCGAGGTGATGACCACGCCGCCGTTCATGTTGGGGGCGAGCAGACCGACGAACGGCGGCGGATCGGTGATCGCGCCGCGCTGGCGCAGCCGCGCCTCCACCAGGTTCTGGCCCTTGATCATCACGCGAGTCACCGGCGCCGGATCGAGCCCGTTGACGAGTCCGGCGATCGACGGCGCGAGCGACGTCTGCGTCGATGACGATCCGGCGATGAACATGCGCGCATTGCCGGCGTGCAGGATGTGTTTGCGCACGACATCGAGCCGCGCCAGCGCCTCGGATGGTGGGATCGCCAGATCGTCGCGCATGTCGGTCACCAGCTGCGCCCAATCGTTTCCCAACGAAGCATCGGGAATCTCGACCAGCGTCAGATCGAGATCGCGAAGGGCATCGGCGGCAATCGCTTTCGCACCCGGCGACAGCTGCGCGTACGAGGCCGCGAACGACGCCAGACTCTCCGGCGCCGTCCCTTTGCCATTCACCGTCGCCGCGATGAACGCCTTCAGATCGGCGCGCGATGCCGGCTTCGCCGCCGGAATGATCGACGTCAGATATGCGGCGATGGCGTCGCGATCGGTCGCCGGCGGCTCCTTCAGCATCCAGCGCAGCCGCAGCGCGTTGTGCGAACGGGTGAGAAACGAGTTCGTCGCCATCAGCAGCGCGCTGTCCTGCCGCCGCCACGCCTCGGCCGGATTGTTCACCCACTGCTCCTCGGCGCCCTGCATGGTGTTGCGCAGCTGGCTGAGCGACTGATCGACGGCGTCGCGGATGCGCGCGAGATTCTCCACGCGCCAGTCGGGATGCTCGAGAACGAGGCGCATCCACTCGATGGCTTTCTTCGATTCCGCCAGATCGTTGCCCGCTCCTCGTACGACGAGCTCCGCGCGCCCTGTGCGCGTGTTCGTGCTGAACGAGGCGTTGAGCGAAAGAATCTCGTTGCGCAGCCGCTCGGTCATCTCGTCGAACGACACCGGTTTGCCGTTGTCGATCACGCCGACGCGGGTCAGCAGAACCGGCATCAGCGCCAGATAGCGATAGTCATCCGGCGGCAGCGTGTCGAGGCGCAGGGCGATGCCGGTGGTGGCGCTGGTCATGTTGTCGAACGTCGACGCGACCATCGGCACGTCGTGGGCAAGCTTCGTAGTGGCGAACTTCAGCCCTTCGTCGATGGTCATCGGCGGCGCGTCGACGAACTTCGGCGGAGCAACTGCTTTGGCCGCGGTGTCGATGCGCGCGGTCTCGGCGTCGTAGTCGGCGCGATAGCGCTTGATCGCTTCCTGCGGATCGGTCACGCCGTACTGCGTGGCCAGCCGCTGGGCCTCGGCGTTGGCACGCGCGGCGCGCTCGGAGTCGTTGCGGGCGATCATTTCCGGACTCGGTTTCGCCGCCACCGCGTATGGCTCGACGCCAGTGATCTGCCACTTCGCCAGCTCATCGCGCCAGAAGTTTTTCTTCGAGGCGATCAGCTCGTTCACATGCGCCAGCTGCGGTTTCATCGTCAGCGACTTCTTGAACGTCCCGGTCTTCTCCAGCGACAGAAGGTGATCCATCCAGGCCGAGCCGGTGTTGCGGAAACCGAAGAGCGGCGGCGAGTTGACGAACTTGGAGAGATCGCGATGCTGCTCGACCACGCGGCCGGCGATCCGTTTGTTGAACTCCTCGAGCTCTGGCGAATTGTCGGGAAGTGCGGCGATGCGCGCGATCTCGGCATCGACTGCCGCTCGCACCTCGGCCAGCCGCTCGGCGGTCAGGTTCGTGGCGGTGACGTCGCCGAAGAAGATCGAGACGGGATGCCCCTGATCGGAGCTGACGCGATTGCCGACCGACTTGGCGCCGATGTCGATCGTGCGGGTCTTGCTGTCGACGAACTTCTTGTAGAGGTTCGAGGTGGCGTCGCTGGCGATGTTGTCGAAGAAGAGATTGAGCAGCAGCTCATCGCCGGCATCGAGACTCATCCGCGTGGCCGGCCAGGTAAGCGTGATGGGACTGGGCTGCTGCGGATTGCGATTCGGGTACTCGGCGAAGGCGATCGTGCCGGCGGGCGAGGCCGCCGGCTTCGGCTGATCCTCCATCCGCAGTCCCTTTCGCACGCCGGCGTTTCGTTGCAGGCGATTGAGGATCGTGCCGATACGCGTCAGCGCCTCGTTGATGGGAACGTCCGGCGGCAGCGCCACGATCGTCCCCATGTTTTCGAGGTAGTAGTGCGCGTCGTGAAAACCGCGGATGTCCGCCGGCTGCATCGTCCGAATCCCTGACGGCTCGCCGCCGGCGTTGTACGACAGCGGATGGTTCTTGCCGTAAACCAACTGTCCCGAGGTCCGGAAAAGCTGACGGAACGGACTGGAGGAGGAGCTGGTCATCTCGTTGTAGACCGAGCCCTTCTCCTCCAGCCGCAGCGTGTGGTCGGCGTTCTCGGTCACGCCGAAGTTGCGTACCTCGCGGCGGATCTCTTCATCGGTGTAGTCGGGATTCAGCAGCGCATTGAGCTGCGCGTCGAGCAGTTTGAAGAAGACCTCCGGGCCGGCCGAGGTGTTGAAGACGTAGTTCGTGCGCCACTGGCCGGTATACGCGCTCGACTGCGAGAGCCACATCGTGTCCAGCCCGGCGAAGGCGCGCCCGGTCAATCCCTTGCCGACGAGGAGATGCTCCTGCGTATGCGGCTCGCTCTGATCGGACACTGGAAACGAATTCACCCACGTATGCCCCTGCGGCACCGACTCGATCTGCAACAGATCGAGCGTGAACCCGCTCCGCCGGTGGATGAATCGAGCGCCAACCGGTTTGCCGGCATCGTTGAGATACACCGAGGCGACGGTGAAGCCGTCGATCTCCTGGTCTTTCGTCAGTTTGGCGAGATCGATCGGAGTGGCGGCGAAGACGGACATGGCGATGAGAAGAGCGAACGTAGCAATCAGGACGCGCATGGCGCGGCATTGTGCCTGAAGCGCAGAACAAACGGAGCGCTGGCGTCCGCGCCGGCTGGATCGGCGGCGTCCCGCCGCCGATCTGGTACAAGCGACACCTCGGTACCGGCGTCGAGACGCCGCCGTGCCAGCCGGCGGGACGCCAGCGCTCCGACCGCTACAATGCGCGCTCATGAAGAAGCTTGCTTGCCTGCTCCTCCTCACCTTCGCCCTTCCGCTTGCCGCGCAGATCGATCCCGGGCTGTTTCAGGAGATGCGCTGGCGGATGATTGGTCCCTTCCGCGGCGGTCGCACCGTGGCCGCCGTCGGCGTGGTGAAACAGCCGAACGTTTTCTACATCGGCGTCAACAACGGCGGGGTGTGGCGCACCAATGACTACGGCCGGATCTGGACACCGATCTTCGATGACCAGCCCTCCGGCTCCATCGGCGCCATCGGCATTTCGCAATCCGATCCGAACATCCTCTACGTCGGCAGCGGTGAAGGACTGCAGCGTCCCGATCTGGCCACCGGCGACGGGATGTACAAGTCGACCGACGCCGGCAAGAGCTGGACGCACCTCGGGCTTCGCGACGCCCAGCAGATCCCGCAGATCGTGGTCGATCCGGCCGATCCGAACCGGCTCTTCGTGGCCGTGCTCGGCCATCCCTACGGTCCGAACGAGGAGCGCGGCATCTTCCGCTCCACCGACGGCGGGCGCTCGTTCCAGAGAGTGCTCTACAAGAACGAATTCACCGGCGGCATCGACGTCATCCTCGATCCGTCGAACTCGCAGACCGTCTATGCCGCGCTGTGGCAGGCGCAGCAGGGTCCGTGGGAGAACGCCTACTTCGCCGGCCCGGCCAGCGGGCTTTTCAAATCGACCGACGGCGGGACGACCTGGAACGAATTGAAGAGCGGTCTGCCGGCGTCGAGCGTCATCGGCCGTTGCGGCATCGAAGTCGCGCAGGCCGATCCGAAGCGGCTCTACGCCATCTGCGGCATCGATGACAAATCGGGCGGCCTCTATCGCTCCGACGACGGCGGCGCCACCTGGACGCGCGCCAACAAGGACGAGCGCATCTGGGGCCGGCCGGGCGATTTCAACGAGGTACGCACCGATCCGAAGAACGCCGACGTCGTCTACGTCGCCAACGTCGTGACCTGGAAGTCGACCGACGGCGGCAAGACCTTCGCCTCGTTCCGCGGCGCGCCGGGCGGCGATGATTACCACCGGGTCTGGATCAATCCTAACGACACCAAGACGATTCTCATCGCCTCGGATCAGGGCGCCATCATCTCGGTCAACGGCGGCGAGTCGTGGAGCTCCTGGTACAACCAGCCGACCGCGCAGATGTTTCACGTCAACGCCGACAACGCCTTTCCGTATCGCGTCTGCGGCGGGCAGCAGGAGAGCGGCTCGGCCTGCGTGGCCACGCGCGGCGATGACGGCGCCATCACGTTCCGGGAATGGCATCCGGTCGGCGTCGAGGAGTATGGCTACGCTGTCCCCGATCCGCTCGATCCCGACATCATCTTCGGCGGGAAAGTCAGCCGCACCGATCGCCGCACCGGCCAGGTCAAGGACGTCACGCCGAAGCCGCTCCGCAAGGGCGGCTATCGCACCGTGCGCACCGCGCCGGTGGTTTTCTCGCAGGCCGATCCGCACGCGCTCTTCTTCGCCTCGAACACGGTCTGGAAAACGACCAATGGCGGCGAGAGCTGGACGGAGATCAGCCCCGATCTGACGCGCAAGAGCTGGACCGTGCCCGAGAGCGCGCGCGGCTACGTGAACACGCCGGTGACGAAGGTGACGCAGCGCGGCGTGGTCTACGCGCTGGCGCCGTCGCCGATCGACATCAACACGCTGTGGGCCGGCACCGACGACGGCCTGATTCAGGTCACGCGCGACGGCGGCAAGACGTGGAACGACGTCACCCCGCCGGAGATGAAGCCGTGGGCCAAGGTGTCGGTGCTCGAGGCGTCGCACACCGACGCCAACGAGGCCTATGCGGCCATCAACACCATCCGACTCGATGAGCTGCATCCGCACATCTACCGCACGCGCGACGGCGGCAAGACGTGGCAGCACATCGTCAGCGGCATCGCCGACGGCGCCACCATCAACGCCGTCCGCGAGGATCCGAAAAAACGTGGTCTTCTTTTCGCCGGCAGCGAGACTCAGGTGTGGTTCTCGGCCGACGACGGCGATTCGTGGCATTCGCTGCGGCAGAACATGCCGGCGTCATCGATCCGCGATCTGGTCGTTCACGACGATGACGTCATCGCCGCCACGCACGGCCGCGGATTCTGGGTGCTCGACGACATCGAGCCGCTGCGCCAGCTGCATCCGATGTCGGAGCCGGCGGTGTTCAAGCCGCAGCACGCCCTGCGGGTTCGCTGGAACAAGAACACCGACACGCCGCTGCCGCCGGACGAGCCGATGGGACAGAACCCGCCGGACGGCGCCATCATCGATTACTACCTGCCGGCTGCCGCGTCGGGACCGGTGACGCTGGACATCCTCGACGGATCGGGAAATGTCGTCCGCCACTACGCCAGCACCGACCCCGCTCCCGCTCCGAAAGATGAGGGCAACATTCCGTGGTGGTGGATCCGGCCGGCGAAATCGCTCTCGGCCGCCGCGGGCATGCATCGCTTCACCTGGGATCTGCACTATCCGCCGGCGCCGGGATCGCGCAATGCCTATCCGATCGCGGCCACGCCGCACGACACCGCGCCGGCGCCGTCGTCTCCATGGGTTCTGCCGAGCGTTTACGAGCTTCGCCTCGGCGTCAACGGAAAGAGCTATACGCAATGGCTGACCGTGGAGATGGATCCGCGCGTGAAGACCCAGACCATCGATCTTCAGCATCAGTTCGCGATGTCCAAGGAGATGTACGACGACATCGCCCAGCTGGAGGCGATCAGCGGCCGTATGAAAACGACGCGGGCGAACCTTCGCGCCGCCACACAGTCCGACGCCATCAAGGCGCTCCGCAAGCAGGCCTCGGAGCTCTCCGGTGCCGCCGGCGAGGAGGACGACGAAGCGCCGCCTGTTGCCGCTCCCGATCACGAAACGCTGAGCAGCCTCACGCAATCGCTGCGTGCAATGTTGCGGCTTCTCCAGGAGGATGACGCTGCTCCAACCACACAACTCGCCGCCGCCGTCGAAGACCGCCGCCACGCCGTCGCCGAGATCCTCGGCCGCTCGCAGGCCTTCGAGACCGCGGTCAAAGCGGCCAAGGTGCCGGAGGCACCGAAAGGATCGAGCGCGATCAAGCCGCAGCCGTGAGGCGCGGAATGCCGCATACTCTTGGACAAGTTGTGAGATCGAAATGGACAAGAACGAATGGAACGTTGGAGAGGCCAAACAGCAGTTCTCCGAAGTGTTGCGTCGCAGTGAAACGGAGCCGCAGCTTATCTATCGGCGCGATCGCCTGATTGCGGCTGTCGTTGCCATGGATGAAACCAAAGCGGCTGGCATTGCCACTCCGCTCACCGTTGGCCAGCGGTTCGAAGAACTGCGAGAGATTCTTCGTAGCGAGAACTATCAGATGCCGCCGATACCAAAACGGCGGAATCGCAGGAACGACTTCGTCAGGACGTTGAATGAAGTGGCTGGCCGACACAAACGTTCTAAGTGACCTCGCACGGCCGCGTCCAAATCCTGGTGTATTGGCGTGGTCGGCAGTGGTGCCTCGGCTTTCGATCAGCGCGATCTCAGTCGACGAAATCATCTACGGATTGAGCTGGAAACCCAACACGAAAACGGTCAACTGGTTCGCTCGCTTTCTTGCGGAAACATGCGATGTCCTGCCCGTTACGGCGTCGATCGCGAAGCGGGCCGGGACGATTCGCGGACAGCTTCGCGCGCGAGGGGCCACAAGGACACAAGCGGACATGTTGATTGCGGCGACAGCCGAGCTTCACGGTTTGACTTTGGTGACGAGGAATGTTCGCGATTTTGACGGTTGCGCCATCGACCTGTTTAATCCGTTTGTGTGACCGGTGGTCGGTCTTCGCGTCGAGAATCAAAAACGCCCCGCGGCATCACGCCGCGGGGCGTTCGAGAAAAACCTACTGCACGTTCAGCGCAAAATCGTCGACCACGAACGATGTCTGCAACGAGCTGTCTTCGGAACCGACCAGGTAGACCTGAATGGTCTGGCCTTTGTACGCGCTGACGTCGAACGACTTCTGCACGTAGCCGGTGTTCTTGTTCAGATTCGAATACGTTGCCAGCGTGGCCAGAACCGCGCCGCTGCTGTTGCGGATCTGGACCTGCAGCGTGTCGAAGGCGCTGGTGGTGGTCGTTTCCGCGGTGTCGATGTGCAGCCAGAACGTCAGCGTGGCGGTAGTGGCGGTCGAGGCGATCGACACCGTCTGCACGATGCTGTCGGTGTGCGTCGAACCGTAGCCGCACATCCACGCCTTCCACGATCCGGCATGCGCGGCCTCGCCGGTGGAGCTGTCGACGACGCCGGACGTAGTCGTCCACGGCGCGGTGTTGGTCGAGCCGTTTTCGAATCCGGAGTTGCCGATCAGCTGCACCGGTCCGCTGTTGGAGACGGTGACGTTGACCGTGGAGGACGTTCCCACATTGTTCGCCGCGTCGTATGCCTTCGAGGTGATGGTGTGGGCGCCGTTGCTGGCGGTGGTGGTGTTCCAGCTGTAGGCCAGCGAGGTGGCGTTCGTGTTCGACGTCTTCAGCGCGCCGTCGATGTAGATCTCCATCTTGGTCACGCCGACGTTGTCGGAGGCGGTGGCGGTGACGCTGATCGTGCCGCTGACCGTGGCGCCGTTCGCCGGCGCGGTGATCGAGGTGGTCGGCGCGGTAGTATCGGCGGCGCCGGTGGTCACTGCCAGCGAGACGTCATCGATGCGGAACCAGGTCGGCAGCGAGACGTCGGTGGTGGCCCGGAACTGCAGGGTGATGGTCGAGCCCTTGTAGCTGATCAGATCGATCGCCGCCGGTTTGAAGTAGACGCCGTTGGTGTTGCTCGACGATGTGGAGCTGTTGTTGTTCAGCGTCAGCTTCGTGGTGGTCGTGCCGGAGATGATGTTGACGTAGAGGAAATCGTACGGACCGGTGTTGGCCGCCTCCTGCGTGACGATGTTGGTCCAGAAGGTCAGCGATGCCGCGGTGGCGTTGGCCGGGATGGTCAGCGTCTGCGTCAGCGTGTCGGTCTGGTTCACGCCGCCGCCGAGCTCCGCGTAGGCCGTGCCGGCGTGCGGGAACGAACCGCCCTTGATGATCAGATTGCGGCCGGCGGGACTCGGCGTGCCGGTCCATCCCGGGGCGCTGTTGCCGCTGGCCGTGGCCTGCTCGAAGTCGCCGTCGACGATCAGCTCGGAGCCGCCGCCTCCGCCGCCCGCGGGGGTGACGGTGAGGGAGACCGAAGTGGTGTGCGTTTTCGAGCCGCCGGTTCCGGTCACGGTGATGCTGTAGGTTCCGGTGGCCGTCGACGCGCCGACGGTGATGGTCATCGTCGACGAACCGCTGCCCGGCGCGGCGATGGAGGTCGGGCTGAAGGCGACTGTTGTGCCGGAGGGCGCGCCGGTGGCGCTCAGCGCGATGGCGCTGTTGAAGCCGCCGGAGACGGTGGTCGTGATCGTCGACGGTCCCGAGGTTCCCTGGACGAGCGAAACGGAAGCCGGCGATGCGGCGATGGTGAAGTCAGGGGTTGGAGTGCCGTTGAAATTATTGACGAAGGCGGTGGCGTCGACGGTGCCGACGCCGGTGACGGCGTCATATCCGGTACCGCAGCTGAAGCCGGTCACGCCCGGAACGCTGTTGTTGCCGCTGGTGACGTCATGGAACATCACCGTCCCGCCGCTGGCGTACTGCGCGTTGGCGAGCGAGTAAAACTTGGTGTTGGCGTTGCCCCAGCGCTGTCCGGTCTTCTGAACGACGAGGGCCATCAGTCCGGCGAACGACGGTGACGATGCCGAGGTGCCGCCGACGGCGCCCAGTCCGGAAACCGTCGCCGTGTGGCCCTGGACGACGAGATAGCCGTCATGGCCCGCGGCGGTCAGGGCGATGTCGGGAACGTAGCGGACGTTGTTAGCCGGAACGCCGACGCAGACCTGCCACGACGGCTTGGTGTAGACGCTCGACGCGCCGCCGCTCGAGGCCCACAGTCCCGAGCCGCCGCTGACGTTCCCGCTCTCGTTCCAGGCCATCTCGGGGATGTAGCTCTTGGCCGAGCCCTGGTTCGCGGCGTTGGTGGAGTTCCACCAGGTCGAAGGCGAAGCGGTGTCGTTGAACTGCGTGCCGCCGACGGCGACGTTGAACGGTGTCGACGCCAGGCCGGAGACGGCCGCGCCGCTGCCGGTGGTGTCGCTGCCGCCGTTGCAGCCGGCCGCGCCGCTGTCACCCGAGGAGACGAACGAGGTGATGCCCTGCGTGGCTGCCTGCGACCAGAGGTTGTTGTAGAAATTGTTCTCGGTCGTTCCCATCGACGATTCGCACTGGCCGAAGCTGGTGCTCATGACGTCGCCGACGTTGTTGTTGACGATGTACTGCGCCGAGAGATCGACGCCGTCGGTGGTGGCCGTCGACTTGGAGATGACGAATTTGACGGTGGCATTGGGAGCGACCGCGCCCGACCACTCGACGTCGAGATCGGCTTCCCCTTCTTCACCGCCGCCGAGGTTGCCCGGGTCGGTGCCGTTGTGCACGAAGATCGGATCGTTCGCCACCAGTCCGAAGAAACTGCGGAAGTACTGCACGTCGGCCAGGGCGATGTCGGTGCGGCCGACGATGGCGATGGTCTTGCCGGTTCCGTTGATCCCGGCGCTGTAGAGCGGGCCGACGTTGTAGATCGTTGCGAAATCGGCAGGCGAAACGTAGTGGCTCGTGCCGCTGGTGTAGAACGGCACCGGCTTGAAACCGTGGTTCATCGCCTTCTTCGGGAAGTTATGCAGTGTGACCACGCCCTTCACGACGTCGGAAAGCGCACGCGGGATCTCGGGATCCTTGGTGTTGGCGTGGAACTGCTTCCCATCGACGTCATAGTCGTGGATCGAGGTGTGGAAGGCGCGCTCGACCTGTCCGACGTTGCCGCTGAAATTGATCCAGCCGCGGCCCGGCGCGATCTCGTCGATGGTGAAGCCGTGCAGCTGCAGCCAGTCGGTGATGTCGCTCAGGTCGTCGTCGGTGATCCCGAAGCGTTTGCCGAACTGCTCGGGCGTGAGCCAGTGGTGATAGTTCGGTGAGCTGGGGTTGTTCAGGTCCGCGACCAGGCTTTCGATCGAGTCGCGCCCGCTGACGCGCGGCTGCAGGAGAAGGATCATCTTCTCCAACTTGAGATTGCGGTCGCTTTGACCGCGATCCGCTTTTGCCTCGGCCTGAGGCGGAACGTTGCCGTGGACTACGACCGTGTCGTTGTCGTCGACGTTTCGCTTGCTATGCCCGTTATTGGCTGCAAGGACTGCGGTACTGCACACGAGGGAGAGGACCAGTAATAGGGGAGCTATACGCTGACGCATTCAAAAATATCCTTTCGTCCGATCTCGGGCTGGGGCGGGCAGTAAGGCAATCGGACTGCCAGGAGATGCGATTCGCTAAATGATTGATAACAAAGGCAAGGCTTGAAGAAGTGATTGTTACGGATGGGTCAACGGTAGGCGAGAAATCAAAAGCTGACCCGTGGCTGGAGCGGATGGGGGTCAATAAATGCTGAGACTTATTCCACGCCTCCCGCCTGAAACGCCTCCGCCGGAACCGGCTCGCCAAACAGAAAGCCCTGCACGTCTTCGCATCCCTGCTCGCGCAGGAAGGCCAGCTGGCTTTCGGTTTCCACCCCCTCGGCGGTAACGCGCAGGCGCAGGCCGCGGGCCATGCCGATGACGGCAGAGACGATGGCACGATCGGCGGCACTGGCTTCGATCTCCTGCACGAACTCCTGATCGATCTTCACGCTGTCGATCGGGAAGCTGCGCAGGTAGTTGAGCGATGAGTGTCCCGTTCCGAAGTCGTCGATGGCGATCTGCACGCCCATCTCGCGCAGCCGTTGCAGCGTCGAGATCGTGCGCGTGGTGTTCTGCATGGCCAGGCTCTCGGTGATCTCCAGCTCGAGCTCGTGCGGCGCGATTCCGGAAAGCTCCAGCGCCGAGGCGATGACGTGAGGGAGATCGCTGTGCTGAAACTGGCGCGGCGAGAGGTTCACCGCCATGCGGAAGCCGTTGGTGCGATCGCCCCGCCACTTGCGGGCCTGAAGACAAGCTTCGCGCAGGACCCACTCGCCGATCGGCACGATCAGCTGCGTCTCCTCGGCGATGGGGATGAAGTCCTTCGGGCCGACCAGACCGAAGCCCGGCCGGTTCCAGCGCAGCAGCGCTTCCACGCCAGTCACGCGTCCCGAGGCGATGTTGATCTGCGGCTGGTAATGGAGCACCAGCTCACCGCGATCGAGCGCGTGGCGCAGATCGTTCTCCAGCGACAGCCGCTCCAGCGCGCGATTGTTCATCGCCGGCGTGAACATCTGGTACGAATTCCGGCCCGCATCCTTGGCGCGGTACATGGCGTGGTCGGCATTGGCCAACAGCGTCTCC
>Ga0157378_10004338_pt1 | contig 12476 bp, 9 predicted proteins | sample M65metaG_FD_115309 | JGI IMG/M metagenome (GOLD analysis project Ga0157378, IMG submission 115309) | Miscanthus rhizosphere microbial communities from Kellogg Biological Station, Michigan, USA - M6-5 metaG | ecosystem: Host-associated > Plants > Roots > Rhizosphere > Soil | place: USA: Michigan...
CGAGCTACCGCTGCTCTACTTCGCGATGTGTGGGGTGCAAATGTACGGTAAACACTGATTACAATCCAAAAAGAAATCATTTTGATTTTGGGATTGCGGGAATGGCGAAATTTTTAGATTGATGAGCGCGAAATTGAAGAATATCTGGATAACACAAACCTCGAAAAAAAGCATCCTTGACTAACAAAATCCCCAAAATACCGCCATCCCAAAATCAACAATCGCCTCATGATTTTTTAACACTGCTGCTTCCGCTGGTATGCATTTTCCTGATCACCGCGTTGCCCCTGTACCGGATATCGCTGGAACCGCTGGCCTTTGCATTCAATTCTTTTTCAATCGTAACCTGCACGTCCGATGAACCCGATACATTGGCATCACAATTTTGCACCACCAAATCATAGTCTTTAAAATCGCTGGAACCACTGGCATCTATATTCAGAAAATTAACTTTACCACTAATGGTAATATCCGAAGCACCGCTCATAGTAGCCTTTAAATTTTCTACCTCAACAACTCCCTTTAAATCGCTGGAGCCGGCCAGCCCAATGCTGAGATCAGTTGCTTTTAGTGTGCCGTTGATGTATACATCACTGGAGCCGGATGCATGCAAACGATTGATGTTTTTAAAAGAGATATAAGCTCTTAGTTTTTTACTGCCGGTTCCCCAGTTAAGGCCTTCACTGTCGTACCATATTTTCAATATGCCATCCTTTACCTCTGTTTTTATACGGTCGCGGTATTTAGGTTCGGAGGCACTTACGGCTATCCCATCTTCATTGCCCTGGGTAAGATAAATATCGATGCCGCCGGAAACATTCACCCCGTTGAAACCGGGAACATTTCTTTTTTCAGCATTGGCATCGTTCACAATTGTTTTTTGCGCGTTGGCCAGCATAACGGTGCTGACCATTATCAATAACAGAAGTATTCTTTTCATAATTGCTAATTGATATCGATAGATCATTTCATTACCTCACCCCGACCCTCTCCAAAGGAGCGGGAGCCAGACTCACGACTCACGACTCCAGACTCCCGGCTGATTACTCACGCCTTCTTCACACTTCCCCCGCTGCTGGTAGACACTTTTGTAATAACGCCGTTTCCTTTGTAACGGATATCACCCCCACTGCTGGCTTCCGCAGATAATTCTTTATTGATGCTTACCTGTATAGTTCCCCCGCTGCTGGCGTCTGCATCGCATTTTTCTGTTACCAGTTCAAATCCGTAAATACCCGCGCCGCTGCTGGCTTCGGCACTCAGGCTTTGTACTTTCCCGCTGATATGTGCGGTTGCTCCACTGCCACCATCCAGGTGAAGGCTACTGGCCTCAATTGCCCCTTTAAAGTCTGCACCGGAAGATAACTCAATTTTCATATTGTCTGCATGCATCTGCCCCTCAACCGTGGTGGAAGAACCAGAGGAACCATGCAGCAAATCGATCTGTTTAAACGATACATATGCTTTCAAATTTTTCCCGTGCGAATTCCAGTTTTTGTACCACTTCGTATCGAAATAAATTTTCAATACACCGTTTTCTACTTCCGTTTTAATATTATCACGGTATTCTTTGGATGACGCACTTACCGCCACCGCTTCCGTGCTGCCCTGGCGGATAATCAGATCGATACCCGTTGCTACCTTAATGCCGTGAAAGGCGCCTACTGTACGGGCTTCGGCGTTGGGATCATTTATTATTTTATCCTGACCAAAGGAAAGAACCGTTGCCAGGCAGGCCAACAGAAAAAGAGTTGCTTGTTTCATAACCAATTTTTTTATTAAGACGCACCAGTACTTCAAATGTTACAGAATATATAATTGTTGATTATCTTTGCTGCCTTCTCCCGCTGTTGCGGGGGGACAGTGTCCTCGGGGTGCTTGCGGTTATACCGGCAGGCTGAGATAATACCCGTTGAACCTGGTCAGGGTAATGCCTGCGCAGGGAAGGTGAACCAAACAACAGTTCCTCCTCTTTTGCTTAGCAGCATTTCCCTCAAACAATTTTTGTAACAAGGTAAAAGGTTGAAGGTTTAGGGTTTAAGGCAATACCGCCACAAACCCTGCACCCTATACCCTACGCCCTTAACCATTTTTAAAATGAAAAAATTGCTTTGGGGAATTTGCTTTTTGATTGTGACGCAAACCATCGCCGCTCAGTCAAAAACAACTTTCCTTATTTCCGATGCTGACGGCAATGCCGTAGCCAATGCCAGTATTGAACTCGAAAGAACAGGTGTATTTTCCGCCAATGAAAAAGGCCAGCTCTCTATTTACACCCGGCAAACCGGCGCGGTCAGGTGTCATGTCAGCAGTGTAGGCTTCAAAAATGTTGACACTACAATTATGTTGCCCGCCAGTCAGCTGACCATTGTCATGACCCGCCTGGCACTTTTCCTGGAGCCGGTAGAAATTAAAGCGCTGCGTGCGGGTGATAAATCGCCATTTGCCAAAAGCAACCTGAGTAAAACCGATATTGAGAAACTCAACCTCGGCCAGGACCTGCCTTTTTTGTTAAGCCAGTCACCTTCTGTTACGGTTACTTCCGACGCGGGCAATGGCGTGGGCTACACAGGCATCCGGATCCGCGGTACAGATGCCACCCGCATCAATGTTACGATCAATGGCATACCGTACAATGATGCGGAAAGCCAGGGGACTTATTTTGTGGATTTACCCGATATCAGTTCTTCGCTCAGCAGCATACAAATTCAAAGAGGCGCAGGTACTTCTTCCAACGGTGCAGGTGCTTTTGGGGCAAGTATCAATCTTAGCACCAACGAGGTAAATGAAAAAGCCTATGCTGAAGCCAACAACAGTTTTGGTTCTTTTAACACCTGGAAGAATACGGTGAAATTTGGTACTGGACTAATCAATAAACATTTTACGTTTGATGCCCGGCTATCTAAAATTTCCAGCGATGGTTTTATAGATAGGGGCGCCACTTCCCTGAAGAGTTTTTATACCAGTGCTGCATACATTACGCAGCGCTCTTCTATCCGGTTCAATATTATTTCGGGCACAGAAAAAACCTACCAGGCCTGGAACGGCATACCGCAATACAAACTATTTTACAATAAAGACAGCCTGCTAAACCATTATTACAATAACCTGGGCTCTTTGTATTTTACGGCAGCGGATTCGTCCAATCTTTTTAACAGCAATCCCCGCAAATACAATGTATTCACCTATCCCAACCAAACAGACAATTATCAACAGGATCATTACCAGTTGTTTTTTAATCACCAGTTTAATTACGACTGGTCATTGAACACCGCTATTTATTTGTCTAAAGGAAAAGGGTATTACGAAGAGTATAAAAATGATGCTGCCTACAGCAGTTATGGTTTACCCGATCCCGTTGCGGGCAATACGACGATCAGCAATACCGACCTGGTGCGCCGGCTATGGCTTGATAATAATTTATATGGCGGTATTTTTTCTTTACTGCATAAAACGCAAAGAGATCAATTCAGTTTCGGCGGCGGCTGGAACGAATATGATGGCAAACATTATGGCAATATTATATGGGCCGCTAATGGCGCACCAAAAGATTACCGGTGGTATTATAACAAAGCCGTTAAGAAAGATTTCAATCTTTATAGTAAGTACCAGTATAAGATCAGCAATCGGCTGGAAGCCCTGGTGGATCTGCAATACCGTCGTGTTGATTACAGCATCGACGGTACCAGGAAATTTCCTGACCTGAAACTCAACAATCATTTCAATTTTTTTAATCCGAAGCTGGGCATCACTTATTCAGCCGGCTCTATGGTAGCTTATGCGTCATACGCTTTTGCAAACAAAGAACCCAATCGCGATGATTATGAAAATGGTGCGCTTAGCAGCACGCCACCCAAACCGGAACGGTTGCAGGATCTGGAACTGGGGCTGGAAGAAAAAAAATTCAATTACAGTTGGGGGATAAACCTGTATTATATGGACTACAAAGACCAACTGATATTGACCGGCAAAATCAATGATGTGGGCGATGCGCTCCGCATTAATACTCCGCATAGCTACCGCGCCGGTATAGAATTACAGGGCAGGTATAAAATAAATAAAACCGTTCAGCTCAGCGGCAATCTTACACTAAGTGATAATAAGATTAAAGATTTCAACGATTATATTCCAAGATATGACGCCAGCTTTAACCTGGTACAGCAGGATACATTCCATTATCGCAAAACCAGCCTGGCTTTTTCTCCATCGCTGATAGCGGCAGGCATGTTGCAGGTGTTTCCATTTTCGAATGCTGAAATCAATACCAGTGTAAAATATACTGGCAAGCAATTTTTAGACAACAGTGGCAGCGACGCCAAAAGCATCGATGATTATTTTGTGCAGGATCTTACTGCGCAGTATAACCTGCACACCGGTTGGATTAAAGAAATAACCATCATCGCAAGGCTGAGCAATGTATGGAACCCGAAATACGAATCTAACGGTTATACCTACAGCTATTTTTATGATAAATCGCTGGTGCGTGAGAACTTCTATTTCCCGATGGCGGGCAGAAATTTTATGCTGGGGCTGAATGTGAAGTTCTAGACCAGTCAGTAGTCGTGAGTCAATAGTCGATAGTCATAGTTCGCGTTGAAGTTATCTATACAATCCGGTCAAGCGGACTAATGACTCCTGACTAACGGCTCATGACTTTTTATCCCCCAAACTTCTCCTGCCAGGCCAGTACACCACCTGTTACATTTACGGTGTTGGTAAAGCCCATGCTTTCCAGGAACAATGCTGCGGTGGCGCTGCGTTTGCCGCTGCGGCAATGTAATATCACTTCTTCATTCTTGAGATCGTCCAGCTCATCGGCCTGCATAGACATTATTTTTCCCAATGGAACCAGTTTTGCGCCAATATTAAATTCCTGGTATTCGTTGGGTTCCCGAACATCTATAAGGTTCAATTTTTCGCCCGCATCCATTCTTGCCTTCAGTTCTTCAACACTGATATTTGTCATATTTTATCTTTAGAAAGTTCAACTAATTAGCAGGTGCATCCGGCTTTTTGCCCGCGGAATCAATGGCCGGTTTTGTACTGCTGCATTTGATATCAATTAACTGGCCCTGGTGAATGCGGTTGACACGATGATCTTCAGTAAGCCGCGATGGATTTTGCCAGTAAATATATGCACTTGCCGAATCTGTGATGCCTGGCTCAAAAACCTTTGCGCCAAATTCAAGGTTACTGCCTTCCATCAGCACTTTTGCTTCGCCATAAGTCATACCGATTAAATCGGGTATTGACATATCTGCATCGGAGATACCATTGCTGATAACCAAATCAATTTTAGAACCAACCGGTATTTTGGTGCCGAATACAATTTCTTCGCCCTTATACAATTGCCGCTTGATAGAATTTTTTGCGAAGTCGGCCACAAAAGAAGTATCTCCGAGTTTCAAACCGGTTTGCCGCAATAATATCTCAGCGCTCCGGAAGCTTTGTCCAACCAGTTGCGGCATTGATATCAACGGTGGCGCCGCGCGGTTAATGGTCAGGTAAACGGTGCGGTTGATTTTTACTTCTGCGTCTGCCTCGGGGAACTGTTTTACCACGTTCAGCGGAGGAATTGTATCAACATATACCGAATCCTGTATTACAATATCAAAGCCCTGTTGTTCAAGCTGCTTTTTGGCATCTGGTAACGATTTACCGGTTACAGGAGGTATTTTTAATATTTTGCCGTGATGGGTGATCCAGTTCAATGAAAGAAGAAAAATAAAAAGAAGCGCGGCTACCAATGCAATGGCAAACAGGATATTTGCCCAGAGCGGTCGTTTAGTAATGAATTGAAACACGTTATTTTTTTAGATTACAAATAGGCGCGAATGAATACGAATGAAATGCGAATTTTATACGCCGCCAACGAGCTCACGACTCACGACTCACGACTCACGACTTATGACTCGACTGACGCCGCTCCAGCGCATCATTCACCAGTGCCGTGTAAAATTCTTTCAAATTCCAGCCCATAGCGGCTACCTGTTGCGGTACCAGGCTGGCTTCTGTTTGACCCGGCACCGTGTTTATCTCCAGCATATAAGGTTCACCTTTCTTTTCGTTGTAAATAAAATCTATCCGCACAATTCCACGGCAATTAAATACCTCGTATACTTTTTTGGCAGCAGCGCGTACTTTGCTGGCAATGGCTTCATCCACCACCGCGGGTGTTATTTCATCTGTAAACCCGGCAGTGTACTTGGCTTCAAAATCAAAAAATTTGTTCTTCGTTTTTATTTCAGTAAAAGGCAGTGTAATAATTTTCCCTTTCGATTGAAATACGCCGATGGTAAATTCCCTGCCCTCTATAAATTCTTCTACCAATACCTGGTTGTCTTCCCTGAAGGCTTTTTCAATGGCTTTACCCAGTTCTTCCGAAGGATCATTGACCCTCGACATACCAATGCTGGAGCCTCCATTATTGGGTTTTACGAATACCGGGAAGTTTAACTGGCTGGTTACTTCTTCCGGGCTTTGAAACCTGTCTTTGATAAGCAACACAGACTTTGCAACATGTATACCAGAAAAGGCGGCCACGGCTACGGTGTACCTTTTATTAAATGTTAAAGCTGACGTAGCCGCATCGCAGGAGGTGTAGGGCAGACCCAGCATATCGAAATAACCCTGCAGCTTACCATCTTCGCCGGGGGTGCCATGTATTCCAATGCAAACGGCATCAAATCGTATTTTTTTTCCCTCAATGGTTAACGAAAAATCATCGCGGTTTACCGGTATTTTTTCGCCTGAGGAAGCCGTATATAACCAGGCTGCTGGTGTTATATCAATGGTGTAAACCTTAAACAGCTCAGCGTCCAGGTTTTTTTGAATGGTAACAGCACTTTTGTAAGATATCTCTGCTTCACCGGAATAGCCGCCGGTGACAAATGCAATATTGGGTAAAGCCATAATAAACCGGTTTCTCTTATTGGCTTTAAGCCAACAATAACGCAAATATTGAGTAAAAATTCAATACCATGAAAACTCTTGTGAAAATTATAGCAATTGCCAGAGAGTACCCAAATTTGCGGCAGGGCACAAAAAAGGTGAAGGGTTGTATTATCGCCCTTCACCAGATTTCCAGCGGAACATATCACCCGCTTATGTAGTGTAGCTTTCGCTACAGGTAGAAATGAGTTTGGATAAGTAAGGTAAAGCATTTTCCTTTTTCAAAAAATGTTTTGTCGCTAAAGTTTTGCACAGGACGTGGCGGGAAATATTTTTGCTGCTGATTCGCTGATTGCTAAAACCGGCATTGCAAAAGAACAAACCCATCTGTGAATCTGCAGTCCTCAGATATGAAGTTTCTCTTTTTTGGCCATCAATTCTTCTACTGTTTCAGTATACATTTCATCGGGTATACAGCAATCCACCGGGCAAACGGCTGCACATTGGGGCTCTTCATGAAAGCCCTGGCATTCTGTACATTTATTGGGAGTAATATAGTAAGTATCCACACTAACAGGCGCCTGTTTCTGGCTGGCATCCACCACGGTACCATCCAGCAAGGTAAACTGTCCTTTTACCGTAGTGCCATCTGCAATGGCCCATTCCACACCACCTTCATAAATAGCATTATTAGGACATTCGGGTTCGCATGCCCCGCAGTTGATACATTCTTCTGTTATTTTTATAGCCATGTCAGGAACTATTTAATGGTTTAGTTTACAATTATCTTTACCCGCAAATTTAATACTGCAAAATGAATTTACAAGAACGGATTGATTTATTAATAAAACTGGGGCATTACCTGCGATCCGAGACCGCAGAATGGTCCCTGGTGAAAGAAAACGCCGAGCGGCAGAACGGATGGTTTACACAGGTATTTATCAATAAAGCAATTGAAAACATCAACCATAATTTCCTGGATACAGATAAATTGAAGGCCTTTACAGCAAACTACCCGTTGATTGAACAGCCCTTATCGCCAAAAAATATAGGGCTTGTAATGGCGGGTAACATACCGCTGGTAGGGTTCCACGACTGGCTCTGCATTTTTCTCAGCGGGCACAATGCCATCCTTAAGCCATCCTCCAAAGACACGGTGCTGATATCGCATATCATAGAAAAATTAGCAGGCTGGAATAATGAGGTTAAGCACCAAACCCGTTTTGCCGACATGCTGAAAGGAGCCGATGCTTATATCGCCACCGGCAGTAATAATTCTGCCCGGTATTTTGAATATTATTTCAGCAAATATCCCCATATCATACGAAGAAACCGGACATCGGTAGCGGTCTTAACAGGCAATGAGACCTTTGCCGAGTTGGAATCCCTGGCCGACGATGTGAACCTGTACTTTGGACTTGGTTGCAGGAATGTTACCAAACTCTACCTGCCCAAAAAGTATGATTTTGTTCCGCTACTGGAAAGCTTTAAAAAATACCTTGCCTTTGCCGACCATAACAAGTACAAAAACAATTACGATTACCAACTGGCCATCCTGCTGCTCAATAACAAGTACTACATGACCAACGGGGCCATCCTGCTGGTGGAAAATGAAGCGCTTTTTTCCGCCATCAGCCAATTGCACTATGAATTTTACCGCGATGACCCCGGAACAATTATGCCCGGCCTGCAAAACAACCCGGATATACAATGCGTTATTGGTAAGGGCCTGGTTGATTTCGGCCAGGCACAAAACCCACAGTTATCTGATTTTGCAGACGGAATTGATACAATGGCGTTTTTAACGTCAGGTCTGACCTCAGGCGTGAGGCGGGAATCGTGAGCCTGCGGGTAGCAGTTGGTCGGGGAAAACTGACGATTGACGTCTGACGTTTGACGATATTTCCCGGCTGACGATTCGTCCTGTACCGGGATTATTATGTAAATTTGAACTGACAAGTACGAAGACTTTGGTAAAACATTTGTTAAACAAGATAAGCGGAAAAGCGTAATGTTAGATGCTTCGTTATTTTGTATGAAAGCGGGCATTTAATTTGAACGAACCCCCGGGAATAAGATAAATTTTAATTCATATGAAACTGAAACAAGTAGCAGCCATCATGTTGATTAGTGCCACTACCACAGTGGGCAGTATGTGGGCTTACAACAAGATTTCAAAGAATGATACCTATGTCTACCCGTCGCAGGTATCTGGCAGTGCAACCACAAAGACGCCTTCCAATTACGCAAAATTTGATGGCGTTACAGGCCTCAACAATACACCTGCAGATTTTACGGCAGCCGCCAGCGCCGCCATACCTGCTACGGTGCATATCAAAACCAAGACCAACGCAGTTGCTACCAATAATCTTCCGCGCAGCCGTAATCCGTTCTCCGATTTATTTGGCGATGGCTTTGATGATTTGTTCGGCGATCGCAGCCGCAGCCTTCCCCAAATGGCTTCGGGTTCGGGCGCCATTATCAGCGAAGACGGCTATATCGTTACCAATAACCATGTTATTGACGGAGCAGATGATATCAATGTGACCCTGAGCAACCAGAAATCTTTCAAGGCAAAATTGATTGCCACCGATCCCAGCAGTGATCTGGCAATTATCAAAATAGAAGCAAAGGGTCTTCCCTTTTTATTATACGGCAATTCAGATGAGGCGCAGGTTGGCCAGTGGGTATTGGCAGTAGGTTATCCATTAACACTGGAAGCTACGGTTACGGCCGGTATCATTAGCGCCAAGGGCAGAACACTGGATATAAACCGTCGCCAAAGCAAGAGCCCGGTTGAATCATTCATCCAGACAGATGCTGCGGTAAACCCGGGTAATAGTGGCGGTCCGCTTATCAGTACCGATGGTAAACTGATTGGCATTAACTCGGCTATTGCATCGCCCACCGGTTCGTATGCAGGTTATTCTTTTACGATACCGGTAAACATCGTTAAAAAAATTACTTCAGACCTGATGAAATTTGGAACTGTGCAGAGAGCTTACCTGGGTATCAACTATGCACCCAGCAACCTGAGCGATGATGTAAAAAAACAAAATGGCATCAAAGACGGTGATGGCGTGTATGTAACCAGCGTTACAAAAGATGGCGGTGCAGCAGCGGCAGGTATCAAGGATGGTGATTTCATTACCAAAATAAATGGAACCTCTATCAGCTCAGGTGCCGACCTGGTTGGCCAGATTGCAATCTATCGCCCCGGTGATAGAATCAAAGTATCTTATGTGCACGAAGGAAAAGAACTCACCACTGATGTGATACTTAAAAACAGCAGCGGTAATACCGATGTGGTAAAAACCTCCATGCTGGATAAACTGGGCGAGTTTGAAACCCTTAGTAAAAAAGAAGCAGCAGAAAATGGTTTGAAGGGCGGTGTAAGGGTAAAATCCATCAATGAAAAAGGTCCTTTCAGCAAGACCAGGATTGAAGACAACTACGTTATCACGAAAGTAAATGGCAAAGAAGTTTTAACGGTGGATGATCTGCGGAGAGAATTGGAGAAAACACCTTCGGGCAGTGTACAGCTTGATGGCGTTTACCCGGGTTATGAAGGTAATTATCCCATTACTCTTAAGCTGGGAAGCGATAACTAAAGCGGAACAACAGTAAATCCCAGGATATATCCTTTTAATAAGGCCGGAGCAGTAAGATGCTCCGGCCTTTGCATTTTTTATGAGCTTGAGGTTTTTTTACCACAGAGGCGAAGAAGGCACTCACAGAGGTATAAGTGTCAACTGCTCCCATTACCTCTTGTGAAAACTTCAGTGTTACTCTGTGCTAAAATCGCGGTACAACAATCCTTAAAGAAATTTCGATGTATACCCGGCCTTTGATTTTTTCAGATCTGCCGGCGTGCCCGCAAAAACAATATTGCCGCCATCGGCGCCAGCTTCGGGACCGAGATCAATAACCCAGTCAGCACTTTTTATTACGTCCGTATTGTGTTCAATCACCAGTATGGAATGCCCCTGTTCAATCAATTCATTGAAAGAAGCCAGCAATTTTTTGATATCATGAAAATGAAGGCCTGTAGTGGGCTCATCAAAAATGAAAAGAATATGGCCTTGTGCCCGCCCTTTCCCCAGGAACGATGCCAGCTTTACCCGTTGCGCCTCCCCTCCTGAGAGTGTATCGGACGATTGCCCCAATTTGATATAGCCCAGTCCAACATCCTGCAGTGCTTTTATCTTGCTCACAACATCTTTCTCTTCTGAAAAGAAAGCGATCGCATCGTCTACGCTCATCTCCAGCACATCGTGAATGTTTTTTTCTTTATAACTTACTTCCAGCACTTCTTCTTTAAATCTTTTTCCGCCGCATACTTCGCAGGTTAAATGCACATCAGCCAGAAACTGCATTTCAACCACCTGTTCGCCTTCGCCTTTGCAGGTATCGCAGCGGCCTCCGTCTACATTGAAGGAAAAATGTTTGGGTTGAAAAGCGCGCATTTTGCTCAGCGGCTGTTTGGCATACAGATCTCTTATTTCATCATACGCTTTGATATAGGTTACCGGGTTGCTGCGCGATGATTTTCCAATGGGGTTTTGATCTATCATCTCTACCTGGCTGATATAATCAATATCTCCGTCGATTGTTTTAAAGCTTCCGGCTTTGTCACCCGTCTCTCCTATTAATTTCCGGAGGGCCGGGTACAAAATCTGTTTTACCAGTGTTGTTTTTCCGCTGCCGCTCACCCCACTGACCACACAAAGCAGGTTTAAGGGAAACTCTACGTCAATATTTTTGAGGTTATTCTGGCGGGCGCCGGTTATTTTTATTTTTCTGTTCCATTTGCGCACTTGTTTGGGAGCTGCAATAAAAAACTCGCCTTTCAGGTATTTACCGGTCAGGCTTTTTTCATTCGCAATTAATTCATCGTAATTACCCGATGCCACTACTTCGCCGCCCAGGTGGCTGGCCAGTGGTCCCATGTCAATAATATAATCTGCTTCACGCATCATCATCTCATCGTGCTCAACCACTACCACTGTATTGCCAAGATTGCGCAGCTCTTTCAACACCGAAATCAGCTTTTCCGTATCCCTTGAATGCAGTCCAATAGAAGGCTCGTCAAGAATATACAATGAATTGGTAAGATTACTGCCCAGGCTGCGCGTAAGCTGTATGCGCTGGCTTTCTCCGCCACTTAAAGAATTGGCCAGGCGGTTCAATGTAAGATAGCCAAGGCCCACATCCATCAACGTTTTAATGCGATGATGTATTTCAAGCAATATTCTTTTGGCAATTTGCCTATCACTCTCTCCCAATACCAGGTCATCGAACCATTGCTGCAGGTCCTTTACCGGCGTTTCACATAATTCCCCAATATGTTTGTTGCCCAGTTTTACATACAATGCTTCCTTGCGCAAACGGTACCCACCGCAATCGGGGCAAATGGTTCTGCCACGATATCTTGATAACAGTACCCTGTACTGTACTTTATACAAATTCTGTTCTACCTCTTTAAAAAAATCATTAATGCCGTTGGCAAATTCATTTCCCTTCCACAGCGTCTGGTATTCCGCTTTGCTGAGATCAATAATGGGTTTGTGCACGGGAAAATCAAA
>Ga0157378_10004341_pt1 | contig 12470 bp, 13 predicted proteins | sample M65metaG_FD_115309 | JGI IMG/M metagenome (GOLD analysis project Ga0157378, IMG submission 115309) | Miscanthus rhizosphere microbial communities from Kellogg Biological Station, Michigan, USA - M6-5 metaG | ecosystem: Host-associated > Plants > Roots > Rhizosphere > Soil | place: USA: Michigan...
ACGTCAGAAACGAGGAGAAGCTCCTCCGCGCCGAGCGCTGCCGCGATCGCTGCCGCGGCATCATCGCCGTTTACGTTGAGCGCGCCACCGTTGACACTGCTTGCGTTGTAGGCAACAGGGGAGATCACCGGCAGGTATCCGGCGTTCAGCAACGAACGAAGCAGATCGGCGTTGACCTTCACCGGCCGGCCGGCAAAACCAAGCTTTGGCTTGTCGATGGTTTCCGCGGCGATCAAGCCACCGTCCTCACCGGAGATTCCAATGGCCGGGAGCCCCGCACTCACCAGACTGTTCACCAGTCGCTTGTTGACCACTCCGGAGAGAACCATCCGTAGCAGCTCGATGTCGCCCTCGGATGTCACACGCCGTCCCCCCACGAATGCGGGCTGTTTGCCCAGCGCGCGTTGCATGGCGGACATCTCATCGCCACCACCGTGCACGATGCACAATCCGCCGGGCGCGTCCTGCCAGGCGTCACTGATGATGGTCGGGAGCTGTGGGTTGGCCTGCGGCCGTCCACCGATCTTCACGACTCGCATTACGCTGGAAGACCTGCCTGCTCGTTCAATCCAAGCAGGACATTGGCGTTCTGAAGCGCCTGTCCGGCCGCGCCTTTGACGAGATTGTCGATCGCCGAGATGATGATCAAAGTAGGCTGACGTGTGTTGGCGGCCTTGGCCACGCTGAGCCGGACGACATTGCGGCGGACGACGTCCTTCAATGAAGGAGGCTGATCCGCGATCTCGATGAAGGGCTCACCCTGATAGCACTCGCGCCACAGCGCCGCGGGGTCTTCCGCGTATTCCTTCACCGGAACCGTGATCGTCGCCAGTATTCCACGAGCTACGGGCAGTAAATGGGGCGTGAAGATGATGTCGTTGTCCCGTCCGCCCAGCTCCGCGGTGACCGCACGCATTTCCGCCAGATGGCGATGCTCGTTGCCTACCGAGTACGCCCGAAAATCCTCGGCGACTTCCGCAAAAAGGAGATCTGGACGTGGCGAATACCCTGCCCCGGTGACTCCGCTGGCGGCGCTGACGTTTATGGTCGCGCCCGGCTGGATCCATCCCTCGCTGACGAGCGGCGCGATCGCGATGAGCACGGCGGTGGGATAGCAGCCGGGGTTGGCAACGATTCCGGCGCCGGGAATGCTGGCCCGCATCAGTTCGGTCAGTCCATAAGGAGCCCGCGGCCGGCTTACGCTCGTATCGACTCCGGGGCGGAAATCGGATGACAGATCGACCACGCGTGCGCCGCTCGCCCTGGCGTTCCCGACCCAGGTCGCAGCCGCACCATGCGGCAGCGCGGTGAATACGATCTCCGCCTTGGCGAGCGGTGCGTCTTCCGTCGCGACGTAGGTGACCTCGGTGCCGCCGACGCGCGCGCGCTGCCCCCGCTGCTCATTGGCAGACGCGAACGCGAGTTCGAGCCCGGGATGCTGGGCGATGAGTCCGCACAGCTCCCGACCGGCGTAACCGCTGGCGCCGAGTACACCTACCGGAACTTTATGCATAGAGAATGCATAACATTACACTCTCGTCCAGTCAATGATCCGGACCGCGCTGTCTCGCGCAATTAGCATTGTCGTGCTAAACTCCGCCCGTGGCCAACAAGCGCGAACGACACGACACCATCCTCGAGATCATCAACGCCCGGGTGGTGAGCAGCCAGGAAGATCTGCGCAAGCTCCTCCTCCAGCGCGGCTGGGACGTAACCCAGGCAACACTTTCCCGTGATCTGCGCGAGCTCCGCCTGGCCCGGGTGCCGACCCCCGAGGGAGCGAGATACGCTATAACCGACGGGAGCATAGAGGAGAGCCGCGCCGCTCTCGATACCCTCCTTCCCCAGCTCTTTCTGAGGATCGACGGCGTCAGTGAGATGATCGTTCTCCGCACCGTGCCGGGCGGCGCGCAACCGATCGCGGCCGCTCTCGATGGCGAGGGCTGGTCCGACATCCTGGGCACCGTCGGCGGTGACGACACGATCCTCATCATCTGCCGCTCCCTCGCCGCCCGGGAGCGGACCATGAGACGCCTTCGGAGTATGGCCGGGGAGCCCTCCTGAAGCATTGACGGACAGGTCCGGACCGATTAAATATTCAGTCATTCTGAATACTTATTGAGGCAACCGTGATCCGTACAATTGCTCTTGCCTACTCCGGTGGGCTCGATACTTCAATCATCGTCCCCTGGCTCAAGGAGCGCTACGACGCCCGCATCATCTGCGTCGCCGCTGACATCGGCCAGGGAGAAGAGCTCGAGGGCGTACGCGCGAAAGCGATCGCATCGGGGGCCGATGAGTGCTACGTCGAAGATCTGCGTCAGGAATTCGTGGAAAAGTTCGTGTGGCCCACCCTCCGCGCTGGCGCTATCTACGGTCGTAAATACCTTCTCGGTACCTCGATGGGTCGCCCACTCATCGCCCGCCGCCAGGTCGAGATCGCCCGGCAGGTAGGTGCCGATGCTCTCGCCCACGGCTGCACCGGCAAGGGCAACGATCAGGTTCGCTTCGAGCTCACCTATGCCGCTTTCGCGCCAGACCTGCCGATCATTGCGCCCTGGCGTGAATGGGACATCCGGAGCCGCGAGGACGCGATCGCTTATGCGGAATCACATGGCATCCCGATAACCGCGACCAGAGAAAAGATCTATTCGCGCGATCGGAATATCTGGCACATCTCCCACGAGGGAGGCATCCTCGAGCAGCCGTCGGCCGCTCCACCGGCTGACCTCTTCATGTTGACCACCGCTCCCGAGGCCTCCCCCGACGAGCCCGAAGAAGTTACTATCGGCTTCGCCAACGGAACTCCGGTCTCGGTAAATGGCGCGGAGCTCGATGCAGTCGACCTGCTTGGTGCTCTGAACAAGATCGGCGGACGTCACGGCATCGGCCGGATCGATCTCGTCGAGGATCGCCTCGTCGGCATGAAGTCACGCGGCGTCTACGAGACTCCGGGCGGTACCCTTCTCTACTCCGCCCACAGCGAGCTCGAGCAGCTCGTACTCGATCGGCGCACCCTCGCCGCCAAGGATCTCATCTCGCCCCGCTACGCAGACCTCGTTTACGAGGGCCGGTGGTGGACCACCGAGCGCGACGCCTACGACGCTTTCGTGAACGTCACGCAGGAGCGCGTCACCGGTTCGGTTACCCTCAAGCTGTTCAAGGGCAACGCCTCGGTCATCGGCCGCGAGAGCGAATACGCATTGTACGACGAGCGGTTCGTCACCTTCGGCGAAGATGACGTCTACCAGCAAAGTGATGCAGCCGGCTTCATCCGTCTCTACGGACTCTCGGCACGCGTTCGGGCGATCCGTGATCAGGAATTGGCCGCGGCCCGAATCGAGCAGGAAAAAGCGGCTGCCGCCAAGAAGGAACCGGCGTCGTTGGCTATTGCCTGACCGGGGGGCAGAAATGTCCGACCATACTTCGCACAAGCTTTGGGGCGGCCGGTTTTCGACACCGACCGCCGCCGCCCTTGACGCGCTCAATCGATCCATCGGAATCGATTATCGCCTCTGGCCGTTCGATATCAGTCTATCTCAGGCCTGGGCGGTGGCTCTTTGGGGGGCTGGTGTTCTGACCCTCGAGGAAAGCAAGAAGATCGAACGTGGACTCGGCGTGGTCGGGCAGAAGCTTGCCGCTGGTGCCCAACCGGTGGAATCCGATGAAGACGTTCACACGATGATCGATCGGATGCTGCACGATGAAGTCGGAGACATCGCCTCCAAGCTTCACACCGGTCGCAGTCGCAACGATCAGGTTGCTACCGCGACGCGCCTCTGGTCGATGGACGCCTGTTTGAAGCTCGATGCGGCAGCCCGTAGTCTCCAGCAGGTGATGGTCGATCACGCCTCCGGGCTCGAGGAAGTCCTCATGCCCGCGTACACGCATCTGCAGCGCGCCCAGCCGGTCTCGGCGGCGCACTGGATGCTCTCGCACTTCTGGCCGCTGGATCGGGATCGAGCACGTATCGCGTCCGCCTCCCGCGCTGCTGCCGTGTTGCCGCTCGGCTCAGGCGCGATTGCCGGCTGTGCATTCCCGATTTCTCGAGTGCTCCTCCAGGGAAGCCTCGGCTTCACTTCCCTCTCGCAGAACAGCATCGATGCCGTGGGCGACCGGGATTTCGTCGCCGAGCTTCTCTTCGCCGTCGCAATGATGGCAGCTCACATCTCCCGACTCGCCGAAGACCTGATCATCTACGGGTCGAGCGAATTCGGATTCGTGCAGTTTGGTGACGCGTTCACCACTGGCTCTAGCATGATGCCGCAGAAGCGAAATCCCGATGCGCTGGAGCTGGCCCGGGGAACAGGTGCACGCGCGATCGGAGATCTCTCCACACTTCTCGCTACACTCAAAGGATTGCCCAGCGGCTACAACAAGGACTTGCAGGACGACAAGCGCGTGCTGTTCGATGCGGTCGACACCATCCTGCTCGTGCTGCCCGCGGTCACCGGCGCTCTCCAGGAAATCCGTTTCAACGACAAGCGCATGCGCGCGGCGCTCTCGAGCAGCATGATGGCAACCGATCTCGCGGATTATCTGGTGGAGAAGGGAGCCAGTTTCCGCGAGGCACATGGTGCGATCGGGTCGCTGATCCGCGAGAGTGAGCGCGATGGCTGCGAGCTGGACGGACTACCACTCGCATCTTTCAAGAAAGCCCACCCACTGTTCGGAGACGATGTCCTGGATTGGCTGGAGCCCGGACGATCCGTTGCCCGAAGAGATGTACCCGGCGGTACTGGACCAACTGCCGTGAGTGCGCAGCTGCGGGCCGCGCGTCAGGCGTTGTGGCCGGCAACTGAGGTAGCTCGCGGAAACGAGCTCGTTCTCAGAGCGGTGTAGGGGAGCGAAAAAAAGAAAAAGGGGCGCGATTGCGCCCCTTTTTTCTTTTCGCCGCTCGATCAGAACATGAAGCCCAGCGTGATCGGCACAAACTGATAGACTCCGCCATCGGCTTCTTTACGCGAAACAGTATGGTACCTGGACTCGATGAACGTGGCGATCGGTCCGAAGCCGAAGGTCGCGCCCAGCCCGGCATTAAAACCCCAATCGTTCTTTGACTTGGCGCCGTCGACGTCAGCTTTCGACTTGTAGAGTCCACCGCCGGCAATGATATAGGCCTTCGCCGTCGTTCCCGGGAATGCATAGACGAGATTGGCCAGCAATCCGGTAACGCGGAGCTTGGTGCTCGTCACACCACTCGGTGGCGAGTTCGTATGCGCAAGGTTGTTGTAGATGCCGTCAAAGCGAAAACCGAACGGCAGATCTGAAAGACCCATCGCCAACGAAACGAGCGCATTGTACCCGGTTGCCTGGCGATCGCCGAGCTTCCCGACCGGGATTGCCGCGCCGCCGCCCAAGCCGATCGCGTAACTTTTCTGGCTGAGTGCCTTGGATGGCGCCAAGGCCTGAGCAGGGAGGGAGAGTACTGCGAGCGTGAGCAGGAGTTTTTTCATGGCCGATTGGGTCGTGTGTCTCTGGCGCCGCCAATATAACCGATCGCGAGACGATTGACGGGCTCGCCCTGGATGAAAGCACCATGGCTCATCCGTATACCAGCTCTGGCATTAATTATCCTTGATTATTAGGATTATTATATGCCAAGAGCATATACTGTTGCTACTGCTGCACTTGCGCTGGGGACATCCCCAAAGTGGATCGATAACGCGTTATCCCACCATACCGTCGCCGACCTAACCCAGGGCAGACAAGGTGTGCCCCGCCGCCTGAGCATCGAGGTGCTTTTGGTTTTAGCCATCGCACTCCTGTTGACCGGCGAGCTCGGCACCACCTTGATGCCGGCGATCCGAATTGCGGAAGAGTTGGCGCGTGCACCAGGGGTGTTCAAGTCCGCAACCGGCCTCTCGATCCAGCTCGACCTCGACACACTCAGGATGACCCTGCTCGCTCGCCTCGAGGAAGCCGTTGAAGTAGCTCCGCTGCCGCGTCGTGGTCGACCACGCAAAAACACAACGGGGCGCCTCGATTGAGACGCCCCGCCAGATTGTGCCAGTGAAGCTGACGTGACCTTATGCAGTCTTCGTCACGTTCTCGGCAGCAGGACCCTTCTGACCTTCAACGATGTCGAACTCCACCGCATCGCCCTCGGCGAGGGACTTGAATCCCGAGCCGGAGATCGCGCTGTAGTGAACGAAGCAGTCTTTCTGCCCGTTGTCAGGTGTAATGAATCCAAAGCCCTTCGCGTCGTTGAACCACTTCACTTTGCCGGTCGTACGCATTCCCAACTCCTGAAAAAATTGTGTCTTGGGGAGCGAGAACGCCCGACCCTCGACAATCTGTTACGCGAGTCTCTTACAACCTCGCGCGAGAAAAAGCCAAACGCACGGGAGCGTCCCATACCCTGGCTCGACTGGCGGAAAAAATAGCAAGGACCGGCTGAGCAGACAATAGAGAGATTTAGGGAGCGATCCGGGTTACTTTCGTCACGAAATACGGGGTCTCGCCGAAGCACGATGAAGGAATTCCCCTATGCTCGTCGTACGTGAGCGACACTTGTTTCCCGGCATTCTGCTCCAATACGTGAGCGATCGAGTCACTCCTGACCGTGAATGCGAAGATCTGCGGCATGGATCCGGGAAGATTGGCCATCGCCAGTTCTCCCTCCCACGTTTTACAGACCCAACCTTTCTTGGAGATTTTTTGAACGTACCCGGCGCGATTCCCCTGCGAGTAGGTGTAACCGAGCGCGACCCACGTCCACAGCGCGAAAATCACAATCGGAAGGATTAAGATCGTTACCAGCAGGATGCCGAGCTTGCTGCGCTTTTTCTTTTTGACAGGAGCCGGAGCAGCTGGTGGCGCTGTTTCTATGTTGTCTGGATTATCAGCCATCTAAGCTCCGAGAAGATCGAGAAAGGGAACCACGCGCGGCATCTCAGTGCACCGCTCGCGCCACGGAATTAGCTTTCGATCTCGCCACACGCAAGCATACTTTTGCCCACTATAGCCCGTAGAAGCACCGTTACCGCTCTCGTAGGCGGCGTACCCGTTGGCTCGGCACATCCCATCGTCGTTCAGTCGATGACGAACACGGATACAGCCGACGCCCCAGCCACCGCTTTGCAGGTCGAGCAGCTGGCAAGAGCCGGTAGCCAGCTGGTTCGTGTCACCGTCAACAACGATGAAGCTGCCCGCGCCGTTCCCGAGATCGCCAGCCGGCTCGCGGACATGGGTGTCACCGTTCCAATAATCGGGGACTTCCACTACAACGGCCATCTACTGCTCACGAAGTATCCCGATACGGCAAGAACGCTCGCCAAGTATCGCATCAATCCGGGTAACGTCGGCGGAAAACGCCGAGATGAGAATTTCAGAACCATCATCCAGGTCGCTCTCGACAACAAAAAGCCGGTGCGAATCGGTGTGAACTGGGGATCACTGGATCAGGATCTCCTCACCACCATGATGGACGACAACGCCCGCGCGTCAGATCCACTGGACGCAAAGGAGGTCTACATCGAGGCAATGATCCAAAGCGCGCTCCGTTCAGCATCGATTGCCGAAGAGATGGGGCTGGGGCACGACCACATCATCATCTCCGCCAAAGTGTCGGGGGTGCAGGACCTGGTCGAAGTTTACCGCCGACTGGGAGCGCGCTGTGAGTACCCGCTGCACCTCGGACTGACTGAGGCGGGACTTGGCTCCAAGGGCATCATTGCCAGCACCGCCGCGCTCTCGATTCTGCTGTCTGAGGGAATCGGGGACACCATTCGTGTCTCGCTGACGCCGCGTCCGGGAGGCGATCGAACCGAAGAGGTTCGTGTGGCGCAGCAGATTCTCCAATCGCTGGAGCTACAGAGCTTCAATCCACAGGTGACTGCCTGCCCGGGTTGCGGCCGGACTACTTCGACTTTCTTCCAGCACATGGCCGAGGACATCCAGACGTATCTACGCGAACAGATGCCGGCGTGGCGCGAGCGTTACCCACGCGTCGTGGACATGAAAGTCGCGGTGATGGGATGCGTCGTTAACGGGCCCGGCGAGTCCAAGCATGCCAATATCGGGATCTCGCTTCCGGGGACTTTCGAGGATCCGAAGGCGCCCGTCTACGTCGACGGCAAATTGTCGGTCACCCTCAAGGGCGAGACGATCGTTCCGGAATTTCTCAAGATTCTCGAGGATTACGTCGAACGGACGTACGGGGCAGGGGCGGCACCCGCCCTGAAATAACCTCAGGCCGCGAGTTTCTCGAGCTCCGCGGAAACCTTGTCGAGCTCGCGCATGATTGGGGCATCGAATCCGACTTCCGCGAGTCTCTCGTAGACCTGGCGATACCACCGCGCGGTAGCAGCCCGGCCCCCGCCGAACCGCGCCCAGACCGTCTCAGCGTCGACGGTCCTTCTCAAATCGGAAATGATCGTCGAGGCATTGTGGAGCTTGTCCGCGGCGCAAATCCAGCGCGCGTCTTCACTCGCCGTGGCCAGGCGCTCGAGGTAGTCAGCCTTTCGGTCATCTCCCGAGAGCTCTACGCCGTCGTCGTCGTGACGCCGATAGGTGACGGCGAGGACCGTATCGAGAACGGTTGCGCCGAACTTGTCGCCGATTCTCTGCTCGAGCATCTCGCGGCTGAAACCATCCCGCACACAGTCTTCGATCACATCGTGCAGGATGCCGGCGACAACCTCATCGTCATCCCGGCCGTATCGCGTGAGAATTATGGCGACGTTCGCGGGATGGGTGAGGTAGGGAAGCTTCGTTCCCTTTCGCACCTGACGATCGTGGTGCTTCGCCGCGAAGGCGAGCGCATGATTGATGACGTCGGAATAGCCTGTGGCAGTCATTTCCTGATCGTGGCAAACCAGCTCAGAAGCATCTCGAGTCCTTGCTGATCCACTGGTTTGAAGGCATCCAATCGATCGGAATCTACGTCGAAGACTGCGATTAAATCACCCCGGGCATTCGTTACCGGAACGACGATCTCGGAGCGCGACCGCGCGTCACAGGAGATGTGTCCGGGAAATTTGTCGACATCCGGCACGATCACGGCTTTCATTCCCGCAGCGGCGCTCCCGCAGACTCCTTGCCCGAAAGCAATGTCCAGACAGCCGAGGCTGCCCTGATAGGGCCCGACTCGCAAGAGCTGTCCCGGGACGACGACACGATAAAATCCCGTCCACAGATAACCGAATGCGTGGTGAACGAGCGCGGCGATGGTCGCCATGCCCGTGATTTCGTCATCTACACCTTCGAGGATGACATCGGCGTGCCCCTTGAGCTCGGTGTACGCGCGAGCTCTCGGAACATCCCGCAGATCAGGGATGGTCTCAGCCATTCGGGCTACTGCGCGGTCGCAAGCTCCGGCTGGAATGATCCGGATTGACGGGTCGCGCCGAGCATTTCTTCACGTGTTTCAAGCTGAGGCATCTCGGCATCCCAGAGTACGAGCCCGTGAATGCGCATGTCGGCTCCGCGCAGGCTGTCGACTGCTGACTTGAGGCCGCCGACGGTGGTGTGAGCAATCCGCGCACAAAGAATTACGTCTGGCGCTGGAATGATGCTGCTCGCGCTTCGCTGAACGTAGCTCGTCGGAGCGGCGATAATGATGAAATCATACCGGCGCTGCATCCTGGCGAGCTCTTTCCTTACTTCCTCGACGACGTTGGGCTCGGGAAGACCCGATCGGCGGGTTCCGCTCGGCAGCACATCAAGCGGGCGATCGCGACCAATGGTGGTCGGCACAATTGCTTCCGGCCAGGTTGCATTGCCCGTGATGATTCCCGACAGACCAGGGTCGGGCCGCGTCCGCAAAACGCTGGCGACGCTGCAGGTCGTCGGATCGACATCGACCAGTAGTGTGCTGCGCGCCTCGTAGGCCGCAGACGCTGCCAGATTCGCGGCAACGGTGGCGACGATTCCTGGATCGTCGCCGGTGATGGTAACGATGGGAACGCTCGCTTCGACCGACGCGATGTGCAGGTACAGGGTCCGGTAGCTCTCCGACACCACATCGATCAGCGGGGGTGCCTCGACGTCAGCCTGGCGGCGACTTCGCTCCACCACGATCTCCGGCGGCTTGATCACCGTCAGAACCCGGGCCCCGCTTATCTGCTCTGCCTCGCGGGGATCGGCTATGTGCGGCCGCTTGAGCTCGGTGCCGAACGAGGCAGCGAATCCGACCGCCAGAGCGAGCACCACGGCAGCTGCCAGCATGGCCCATGGCGGTGCGCCTACGTTGGCGAGCTCACGAGCGTGCGCTGACTCCTGATCGATGCGAGCGTTCTTTTGGTTGATCTGCTCCAGCTGTCGCACCGAAGCTGTGTAACTCTGTTGGGCCGTCGCGCGCTGCGAGAGCAGCTTCATGGTATCGACCGTGATGACCGGTTTTACCACGGGCGCCGGAGTGGGACGAATCAGCGCCAGCTTTCCTCTGACCTCGCCTCGCTTGGCATCAGCTATTCCCTTGATCTCGCGGCCAATTGCAGTTGCCCTGGATGTCAGCGCGAGATAGACAGGATCTACTCCGCCTACCGCGCCGAAGGCGTTTCTCTCACGCTCGATATCCGCCAGAGAGTCGAGCAGCACGCGAACGCGCGGATCCGCGGCGACAGTTGGCGACGCAGCAAGAGCCCGATACGAGGTGGGAAGGGGAGCGTTCTCGGCGCGATCGATCAGCCGATTGAGAGTGGCCAGCTCGGCGCCAAGAGTGTCACGCAGTGCGCGCACTGCTGGAGGGAACGTGTCGATAACCGCGGCCGGAGGTGGTACCAGTGCCTGGCGAGTCGCATTCAGAACCGAATCCGCCGTATTGATCTGACCGGCGAAACGGTCTCTTGCGGCCACCATCGGCGCGGAGTCAGTCCGGGTTTCAATGTTGGCCGCGACCGCCTGTGCTTTTCGCGAAGCGCTTCGCGGCACGATCACAAAGGCAATCAACGCAGCAATGAACACCACGCCGCCGACTACGCCAAACACCACGACGCGTCGGAGCGCGTTGCGAGCCCTTGCCGCCATCCAGAGGTAGGCAGAGCCCCCGCTCATCCGTGCAATGCTATGAACGTTCATTAATCAAAGATTCACCGTGTGAGACTCGCGCGCAACAAAAACGGCGGGAGCTCGCGCGCCCGCCGTCGTTGTCATGGTCAAGGCCCTACTGAACGGTTATGACGCCCTTCATGCCAAGTGCAAGATGCGGAACACAGTGGTACGGGTACTGGCCGGGCTTGATGTTGGCAAACGAGACCGTAACCGACTCTCCGGCATTCGTCTTCATCGCGCTGGAGAGCTCGCCCATCTTGTCAGTGCCCATGTTGGCGTCGAGCTGGGCCTTAACATCGGCCGGAACCGTGGCGGGATCGAATCCAACGTTGTGGGGACCGCCGCTAACCACGACGAACTTGATGCCGTCGCCCTGCTTGACGGTGACGTTGGCGGGCTCGAAGCGATAACCCTTGGCATCGCCGACCATATTGACCGTTACGGTCTTGCCGGTGATCGCAGCTATCGTGGCCGTGCCGCCCGTCGACGGGGCCGGGGTCGTAGTAGTAGTTGTTGTCGACGTGGTCGTGTCGACTGCGACGTGCGTGGTGTCAGCCGCCGGCTTTTCTCCACCAGCACAGGCGACGAGCGAAATTGCTGAAACTGCAACCGCGAATCCGTAGAACCGCATCTTTTAAAGGCCTCCCAGAGCCGTACAGTAGTGCACTTTCAAATGAGTAGTTTCAAACTTCAGAGATTGTGAATTTATTCACAAGCTCGCCAAGACGCAATCAAAGCCGCAGTTTCGCTCCCATGACCCATCCCCCGAGCTTTTCGCCCGGATGATTGCAATTCCCGCACTAGACCTGCGCGGAGGGGCATGCGTCCAGCTGGCCGCCGGCTCTTACGACCGCGAGTTGTTTCGCATCCCCGACCCCATTGGAGTCGCGGCCGCCTGGAGGCAGTACGGCTTTCGACATCTCCACATCGTCGACCTCGACGGAGTAGCAGGTCACGGCAACAACACCGCCGAAATCCAGGCGATACTGGGCGGAACCGACGTCGAGGTCCAGGTCGGGGGCGGGATCCGCAGCCGTGAGCTCATCCAGAACACTCTCGACGACGGCGCGCAACACGTCGTCATCGGCACGCGGGCGCTGGAAGACCCGGACTGGCTCGTCGAAATGACCAGCCTTTTCCCCGGATCTATCGTCGTCGCCGCTGACGTTCGCGATCGCAAGATTCTGTCTCACGGCTGGACGCGAACTCATCCCAAGCTCGTGCTCGACCTGGTGGAGGAGCTGAACGGACTTCCACTCGCCGGAGTTCTGGTAACGGCAGTCCACCGTGAGGAAGCGATGCGAGGGACTGACTTGCCGCTGATGGAAGACGTCGTTGAGATCGCGGAATTTCCCGTCCTCGCTTCGGGAGGACTTGGCAGCCTCAGCGATCTTCGCGCGCTCGCCGACCGAGGAGTAGCCGCGGCTATCATTGGCGTGGCCCTTTACACTGGCGCGATGGACCCGTGGGTTGTC
>Ga0157378_10004344_pt1 | contig 12467 bp, 8 predicted proteins | sample M65metaG_FD_115309 | JGI IMG/M metagenome (GOLD analysis project Ga0157378, IMG submission 115309) | Miscanthus rhizosphere microbial communities from Kellogg Biological Station, Michigan, USA - M6-5 metaG | ecosystem: Host-associated > Plants > Roots > Rhizosphere > Soil | place: USA: Michigan...
AACTCCCTTTCGACTGCGAACGAAGCCCTGCCCAGATAGCGAGGCCAACGCCCGAACCCAAATAGAGCAGTCCGGCAAGCATTACGGGTTCGGTCTTGCCAAGCAAGATCTTGGAAAACGGTGTGCTTGCACCGAAGAGCACCGCCGCCAGGATGGCAAACGATACCCCGGTCAAAGATGTCTCTCGACGCGCCTTAATGTTCATGGCTCACACCGTGATCGTCTGCAGCGTACGCCCTATGATCATGGGCTTTTCCGGCAGAACCACTGGCCACTTTCATTACGCAAAACATATCGTTTGGCTCACAGCCACCGACTTCGATCTGAATCGTAGTATGGGCTATCCCGAAATCGTGCTCCAGCTTTTTGGTGACCGCGCGCAGTACATTCTCACCGCTTCTGACACTCTGCTCTTCTACCGTGATGTGGCAGCTGCAACAAATCATGCCCGAGCCAACGGTCCAAACGTGAAGATCATGCACTGCCAACACGCCATGCATGTCATTGATAGTTTGCTCGACCGACCACATATCCATTCCTTCAGGAATCCCTTCCAACAAGACGTTCACGGATTCTTTGAGGATGCCCCACGAACTCCAAAGGATGAGCAGGCCAATCAGAATCGAGACTATTGGGTCAGCAATCGACGCTCCAGTGAACGCGACTACCACGCCGGCGATTACCACGCCCACGGCTGATACCGCATCGCCAACCATGTGCATGTAGGCGCTGCGCACGTTCAAATCGTTCTTTGCGGCTTTACGCAGCCAGAGACTGATGACCGTGTTCAGCAGAACGGCAATCAGGGCCACGATGATCATCGGCTTGCTCTGTACCGACTCAGGTTGGCGCAGCCGAGAGATGGCTTCCCAGAAGACGAACAAGGCAATGACAACCAGAGCGACGGCATTAATCAGGGCCGTGAGAATGCCCACTCGGTGATAACCATATGAGTGTTTTTCTGAAGATGGACGACGCGCGATCCAAAGCCCGTACCACGAGAGGATCAATGCGAGTGCGTCGGCGAAGTTATGACCCGCGTCCGACATCAACGCCAGAGAGTTTGAGAAGTAACCGGCGGCTGCCTCGCCGATGACAAATGCGACAGTAATGATCACTGAAAGGAGCAAACGTCGCCCTGTCAGTGATGCTCCGTGATCATGCCCGTGTCCCATTCTCCTTAATCTCCTTCAGACGCGTTAAGACCCGTAATCAAATGAGGATCGCTAAGTACGTTTGCTTCGCACCTCAGCGTATCCCCCGTGACATCCGTTGAACAGCCATCCAAGCGCCAGAATGATTTCTTTATTTTGCTTTTTGGTCTTTGCGTTGCCGATTCGAACCTCGACTGCGGTTGAAAACAAGGCGACTCGAAATGGAGTGGGCGGTCTTGCAGCCAAGGAATAGCGCGCCCTACGGGAAAACAGATACAGATTAAGAGATGGGGCCAAGATGGGGGCCTTACGTGTTGATATGTAGCCAGCCCAAGCGATACCTTGACGACCGCTAGGCGCGTAAATACTGGCTCATATCGTTTCGTAAGACTACGTGGTACCCTCAGCAACGTTCTTATTGGTGATCGAATTGTTGCTTTCAATTGTGTGAGGCATGTCCGGAAGTTCCAGTTACCACACCCTATCTAAGTCCAAAATAAAACGCAACGGAGTAGGTACCGGGCACGCTTGTTGCTCACTTGAACTGCCAGAAGCACCATAACTCAAATCGTAAGAACAATTTCGCTAGTGCAGTAAGTAACTTGATCCAACTGCGACTCCGAGTAGGGGCCAAGGATGGGGGACTCTTCAAAGCGACGCGGTCGCCACCGGATCTTGAACTTTGGTTGCCAACCGAGATCTCGCCACGGAGTTTTATTGCGTGGCGCGCGTCATCATTGCGCAAGTTGTTGAGAAAATTCGAGTCGACATCTAATCTCAGATAGCCCCATCTTTAAGATAGGGCTCAACACTTAGTCTCGTTTGAATACGAAGAGCAAAAGAAGGACTTGAGACTCAAGATTGGAATATCAGGGATGACCTAACAGCTATCGGTGAGTCGCTTCCCAATACTTCTCATGCACACGCTTCGCCCAACTCCAGAAGCGACCATGACGAACGCTAGAGGGATCGTCTGACCAGAGATCTTTGTGGAAGTAGATGCTTTCTCCGTCGCTCACATCGAGAACCATCATCATGTCGTGGTCGTAGTGAGCGATTGGCTCGTGACCGGCGATTTCTGCGGCTAGGTTTGCCGCCGCAACCTGTCCCTGATTAACTGCCATATGGCCCATCTTTGCGCCCGCGAAGTTCACGCAATCACCAACAGCATAGATTCTGTCAGCGCCGATCACTTGCATTGTCCAATCTACGTTGACAAAACCTTCGTCATCCGTAACGCCCAGATGCGAAATCGCGCTTGAGCCAACGAACGGCGGCAGCAACATCAACAAGTTGTAACTGAGATCGCGTCCGTCGGCGGCTGAAACAGAGTTCGAACCAATTCTAACGATCGGAAACTCAGGCAGGAATTCTATTCCTTGTTTGATTAATCCCTGATGGACGAGTGCGCCCATCTTATCGTCGCCGAATTCAGACTGAATCGTGGTTGGGCTAACAACGGTGATTTTGACAGATTCTCGATCAGCGTTTTCCTTCAGCCATTTCGATAACGCGAATGCAGTCTCGTAAACCGGAACCGGAAGCCTTGCATCCGGACACTGGCCTATCACCGCGCGTCCTTCACCCAAACCGCGGATGGCCTCGCCGAATGTTAAGGAGCCGGCGACGTCCAGAAGATGATGTGCATGTTCAAAAAATCCATTGACGCGTTCGGTGGCGAGCCGCCGGCCCAGCCCGTAGATCAGATAATCGTAAGGAATACTTCCTTCAACTTCGCCGTGCGCGATAATCGCTTTACGGTCATCGGGATCGATGCGCGCAACTTCAGCTTCGATGAAATTCACCCGACGACTCAGCATCGTCTTGCGCAGATCGAACGAGACATCGTCCGGCTCGCATTTACCAAACGCTAATCTCACGAGGGCCGGATAGAAGACGAATCGATTACTGCGCGAGACGAGGGTTATCTGGTGTTCGTCGCCGAGTTGTTGGGCAAGAGCTTCGGCGGCGACAACGCCGCCAAAGCCGCCGCCAAGTATCAGGATTCTGGCCATCGCCTATTCTTACGCCGCAGCTTGTTTTGGTTGGGGCAGTCTCACGACTTCGACTGAACATTTTGCATGAGAAACTACCGCTTGCGAAACCGATCCGAGCAGCAGACGCTCCCAGGTCGGATAACCATGCGAGCCAACCACGATCAGATCCGGCTTCCAACCTTCGGCCTGGTCGAGGATTACGCTCTTGGGCGAACCTAAGATCGTCTTGCTGTTTACCGTCACTGAGTCGCCGAGGGCGGTCGTCAATTTCTCGACTGCGGCTTTAACGATCGCATCCGACTGCTCGCGGCAAATCCGATCAAGCCGCTCATAGTAATCAGGCGGAAGCGCCCAGACTTCAGGGGTTGCCGCCAGCGGTAACTCGAATGCATTTACTATTAGGATCTCTGAGCCTTTGGGCCAGCTTCGTCGCGATACCTCGTCCAATGCGGCATCACTGTACTCGGAGCCGTCTACGCCGATAAGTACTTTCATGATAGGCACCTCTTGCTGACGGACCCGAATCACAGAGAGCCCGCGCGCGATTATCGTTCACTTCTTATTGAGGCAAGCGCAGTGCCTACCATTCGTGAACTGAAACGGGTCGGTTTACCACTCGCCGGGAAATCGCTCCACTGCGTCTGTGAGTTTTCGCGCTCCTGGTGAGCACCATTACCCACCTTACTGGATTAGCCGGCGCATCAGGTGACGCTTCACGAATTCGACGAGCAGCAGGTATGTGCCGGTAGCAACGGCGATGAAAAGAAGAAACGTCCATGGCATGGGTGTAAATCCCATCAGGGAACCAAGCCGGGTGAATGGCAGCACCGTTCCGAAGAGCACAACCGCGCAGGTAGTCAAAGTCAAAGCCAGACTCGGCCGGCTGCGCAAAGGATTGCGCGCAGTGCGGATCACGAAGATAACGAGCGTCTGGGTCGCCAGCGATTCGACGAACCAACCGCTGTGAAAGAACTGCTCCGAAGCTTGGAAGATTTTGAGCAAGGCAAAGAACGTCAGAAAGTCATAGATCGAACTGAGCGGCCCAATGTAAATCATAAAGTCGCGGATCAGCTTCACATTCCAACGCTGCGGTTTCTGAATGAAGGTCTCGTCGACTTTATCAGTGGGAATCGTCACCTGGGCCAAATCGTAAAGAAAGTTATTCAGGAGGATTTGCGTCGGCAACATCGGCAGGAAAGGAAGAAAGACTGAAGCTGCGGCCATGCTGAACATGTTGCCGAAGTTGGAACTCGTGCCCATCAACAGATACTTCATGACATTGCCGAAGGACTTGCGTCCTTCGATGATGCCGGCATGTAAAACTCTGAGGCCTGGTTCGAGCAGGATGAAATCAGCCGCATCCTTGGCCACATCGACGGCCGTAGAGACGGAGATGCCGACGTCGGCGGCGTGTAGCGAAGGTGCGTCGTTAATGCCATCTCCAAGATAGCCAACCACGTGACTGCGATGTTTAAGCGCCAGAATTATTCTGTTCTTTTGCGCGGGAGAGACGCGCGCGAAGACAGAAGTTTGCTCGACGATGTGCGCCAGCGCCGGATCAGTCATCCTTTCAATTTCATTGCCCAGAATGATTCGTTCGCTGTCGAGTCCCACCTGCGAGCAGATATGTTGCGTCACCAATTCGTTATCGCCGGTCAGAATCTTGACTTCAATTCCATCGCGTCGCAGGTCGAGCAGAGAAGACTTTGCGCTCTCTAACGGCGGATCGGAAAATGTCAGGTATCCGGCGAGCACCAAATCCTTTTCATCGTCGGCGCGGTAAACGTCCTTCGGTGAGACCTTGGTGTAGGCAACCGCCAGCATGCGAAAGCCCTGCGCACAAAACCCTCGATAGGTTGTTTCTGCACGCGACCGCGAATCGGTGTCGAGCGGGTTTTGTTGTCCGTTGAGTTCGTAAGCACTGCAAACGTTAAGTACGCTTTCCGGTGCGCCCTTGGTGATAAGCAACCTAGCGCCATTATGCTCCACGACGATCGAGACGCGACGCCTTTCAAAGTCGAATGGAATCTCATCGATCTTCCGGTACTCATGAATGTCTGGGTGGTCGTGTTGCAAGACTGCCGTATCGAGTGGATTACTTGTCTGGCGCTCCTTGATCGCTTCGTCGAGTGGGTTGCTTACGCCGGTTTCGTGCAGGCTGTTTAAGTAGGCCAGCAGAAAGACTCGCTCAGCCGGATTGCCGAAAGGATCGAGGTGTTGGTCAAGCGCCATCACGCCACTCGTCAAGGTGCCGGTCTTGTCACTGCACAGCACGTCAATGCTGCCAAAGTTCTGCATCGCTTCAAGGTGCTTGACGATCACTTTCTTGCGGGCCATGTGAACGGCGCCCTGGCCCAAAGTGACGGTCGTGATCATTGGCAGGAATTCTGGTGTCAATCCGACCGCCAGCGCGACGGCGAACAACAGAGATTCCATGAAGTTGTGATGAAGAACGATGCTGATCAGTAGAACGAAGAGCACCAGCAGAATGGTGGTCTTCATGATCAGTAAGCCAAACTGCCTGGTGCCTCTTTCGAATTCCGTTTCCGGCGGCTTGGTGGCAAGCCGCGTCGCGATATCGCCAAAGGTGGTGTTCTTACCGGTAGCCCTAACGAGCGCAGTGGCGGTACCGCTGACTATGGATGTGCCCAGGAATACTTTGTGTGTCTCATCAGTGTTTGGCGGTTGGTGAGATTGAGGATCAGTCGCAGTTTTTTCTACGGGTAGCGATTCGCCCGTCAGCGCCGCTTGTTGCACATGGAGATCTCGCGCCTGAAAGAGATCCGCATCGGCCGGGACCAAATCGCCTGCGGCGAGTTTGATGACATCGCCCGGGACAACTTCGCGTCTGGGAATCTCGACCCATTTGGCATCTCGCAGAACCATGGCCGTGGGCGCAACTTCTTTGCGAATGCGATCTACGGCGCGTTGAGAACGATAGGTTTGAATGAAGTTCAGCGCCACACTCATCACAATCATCAAGGCGATGATCGTGGCGTTGAGCACTTCACCCAGAGCTGCGGAAATCACACTGGCTGCGAGGAGGATGATTGCGAGCGGATTTGCGAACAGCAGCAGAAGCTGAAAAATCGTTGCGGTTCGTTTGGCGGTTGCCGGCTCGTTAGGGCCGAACTCTGCCAACTCAAGTTTTGCTTCCGAAGAAGTGAGACCGATTGGCTGTTGGATAGCGTTCAGCGCGGAAGTGTCATTCGCGGCTGCGTTGATCAACTGCGACGGCGGATCGGATATAGGCACAACTTAGGAAGATGCTACAGATGCTAACGCGAAAACAAGTTGCGCATCGTCACAAAATTTGTTCACGTGGCCGACGACGCTTGTCCCACGGATCAGTGGTCGCAAAGTCAGAGAGGACTGTGCCGTTGTCGGCATGAGTCAGCCGCACTACTGCCGGCAACGAACTGTGTTCGAAGTCGCGAACGCTGCCGGCTAAAATAATCTGACCGCCGTCAAGCACCATAACTCGCGTTCGGGGCGCTGAGAGGTCATCCGTTTCTTCAATCCTTACTCCTTGGTCAGTTTTCACCGCACGATGCATGGCGAGGTAAGGTATCTCGTCAAGCTTCTTCGTCACATACAGCGAAGAGATTCCGTACAAGTCACGCGCGCGGATAATCAGATCCAAGACCTGGATCGCCGTCAGCGGATCAAGACCAGACGCGGGTTCATCGAAAAGCATGATCGAAGGCCAGCCAATCAGGGCTCGCGCGATTTCCAGACGCCGCCGCATTCCGCCTGATAGCTCCGCCGGCATCTTTTCCACAGCTTGATCGAGTCCGACAAACTGAAGAACTTCCATCACCGCCTTTTCGATCTCGTTTTCATCGAGTCCATGGTCCTCCAGTCTATAAGCCACGTTCTCGTAAACCGACAGACCGGTGAATAATGAGTCTTCCTGAAAGACAATCCCCATGCGGCCGCCGCGCAGCTTAAGCAACTCAACCTCGTCAAGTGCCCCCACATCCTGTCCATCGATGAGAACTTGTCCACTGTCGGGTTGATCCAACGCAATCGCCAGGCGCATCAGCACGGATTTGCCGGAGCCCGACGCTCCGGTAATAAAGACCATCTCGCCACGTTCCAACTTGAAACTAATGTCGTTCAGGACTCGCTTTTCGTCGAAGCTTAACGAGACATTCCGAAATTCGATCACCGGAGTATGGTGAGCTGATATGGACATATCTATGAGACGTTAGACGATTTTCCCTCGTAGAGCTGTTCCACGTATTCAAGGAACGACGTGTAGGCGGCGACATATATACGCCCACCTTCCACATCGTTTCGGTTAAACTCCTTTTTCGCCTTCGTTTGCTGGAAGCGGCTCGCGATCTCTGTTCTCGCAGTATCGGGAAAAAGTTTTAGCAGCGGTTCGACTTCTCCGCTATCAAGCGCCTTGTCGGCCACAGGGATCACCGGTCCGAGATCAGTTCCCGCGGGTCGTAGTCCGGTGTAGGGCTGGCCTTCGCCGGCGCGATGAATCCGAACCAGAGTTTCAAAGAAATAGCGATCAGCCAACGCACGCGCTGCCGGGCTCAGTTGCCGTACCAGAAGTGTCTGACGAAATGCCTGGCGCAGTTCAGGCTCGTCTTTCTGCTGCACCCAAATGAGCGAGTAATTGATATTCCGCGTCCGTAGTGCTTGCTTCGCAGCTTTTACAACCGGGCCATCCATCGTGTCGCAGTGCGCGAAAGCCATGTTGCACAACAAAAGCAAAACCGCCGCCGCAGGAGCTAATGCTGTCAACGATCTGATTAAAGCTTTCATCCGTTCTCCTCGTTATGGCTCCAAATAAACGCTGCCACGTTTAGCGAATGTCGAATCAGTTTAGTGACAAGCCTCGCTTCACTGTGGACCTGCCGTTTCCATGCGTCGTCGGTTTTCGTCTTCGTTTACGAACCACTTCGACCGAACAATGTGCGCGTGCCGTTACCGCTCCCGCAGTACTGCCGAGCAGGAATCTCTCAAAGCGATTGCTCAAACCCGTCGCTCCGAGAAAAATGCAGTCGGCCCGCCACTCTGCGGCAACTTTGACCAGCACTTTTTTCGGATCGCCTTCGAAAGCATCGGCCATCGCCCGAAGACCGGCAGCTCTTAGTTTCTTTGCCGCTGCGTCTACGAATCGCTTTGACTTCTGATGCTCCTTTTTGTTGAATGATGCAACTGAATGTCTCAGCGGACGAACCGCATCGCCGACGTAAGTTAACTCAAGAGGCTGATCGACGGTGATCACGCGCACCTCACTCTTTGGAGGCCAATTGCGTGAAGCGATTTGTTCGAGAGCCTTCTCCGAGTTACGCGAACCGTCAAGGGCCAATAACAGGCGCACAGGAAAATCCGGCTCATCAAGCTTTCCCCGCGCGACGCGCACCGAACAGCGAGCTTCATTCAGAAGCCACTGGGAGATGCTGCCGAGAAAAAGGCGACCTAATGCTGATCGACCGTGCGAGCCCGCGACGATCAAGTCAGCCTTCCAATCTTCAGACTTGGAAAATAATTCCCAGGTAGGCGAGCCCCAGACGGCCTCATGTTTCACCTTCCAGTTGGGAAAGTTGGCCTGGAATCTGACCGCAGCCTTCGCCGCCATGTCATCGGCATCTTTCACGGCTTGCGACGCAGCCATGTATTTTCGTTCGAGACCGAGCGCGCCCTTGGTCGTGGTTGCCATCTCAAGTATTTCAACTGAAGAGGGAGGCGGCGGTGGCAGCCAAACTTCAGCAACAGACATGACCACGGCTTCGCCGTTTTCCGGCAGGCCAGCGTGTGTCAGATCATCCAACGCGGAGTCAGAGCACTTGGAACCATCATAAGCAATCAGTACTCGCATAACTCACCTCCCCCAGGCCATCGAAACCTGTAACCATACTTCTCGGAGACTCGACTAATTAGAGTGCAAGCGTTATACCGACTCGACAGGGCGAAATAGCGGACATCTGAGAATTCAAATTGCGAAGAGTGAGCAAAAGTACGCAGCTGTTAACCAAAAACACTCAGCAATTTCACGATCGCCGTTCCCGAAATGAGAGAAGTTCACCCACGCTTCGATGGCACAAAGGATGCCGCTTGACTGCCGATGCGGGTGATCGGCTGAAATGACAAATCGGGCCTTCAACAGAACGACGCCGGCGTTAGGTCTGACGACCTTAGAAGCCGAAGCCCGCCTGCAACAGCACGGCCCAAACGTGCTGCCCGTCACACGGTCCGTCCCCTGGTGGCGACGCTTTTTGGATCAGTTTCGCAGTCCACTGATTTACATACTGCTGTTCGCACTCGCCCTCGATTTGACCATCTGGTTTGTCGCCGGACATTCAGGTTGGCCGCTTGAGTCTTGGGCTATCGCTGTGATCTTGCTGCTCAACGCCGGGCTGGGCGTTTACCAGGAGAGCAAAGCCGAAGCAGCGCTCGCGCGGTTAAAGGCCCTGGCTGAATCGTTCGTCTGGGTGATGCGTGATGGACTTATCGTCCATCGGCCGTCAGCGGAGTTGGTGCCGGGCGATGTAGTGCGCGTCGAAGCTGGGGATCGCATTCCTGCAGACGGGAGTTTGGTTCAAACGCACGGTTTGATGGTGGATGAATCGGTAGTAACGGGCGAGTCCTTGCCTATTGAGAAAGTGATCAGCAGCGAACTCCTCAGCGGAACTCTCGTAGCCCGAGGCAAAGGCTACATGGAAGTCACTCGCACTGGCGCTGCCAGTACTACTGGCAGCCTGGCCGTGATGATCGGCGCGATCGAAGCAGAGAAAACCCCGCTTGAACGACGCCTGGCAGTTTTTGGCAACCAGGTCGCACGTTGGATTTTGCTTCTCGCCATACTCGTCGCTGGTTTCGGTTTTTTTGTTGAAGGCCTCTCGCGATTCGGTCACATACTTTTATTTGCTGTGGCTCTCGCAGTTGCGGCAGTGCCGGAAGGTTTACCGGCCGTATTGACCTTGACGCTGGCTCTTGGCGTTGAGCGCATGGCGAAAAAGAAGGCCGTTGTGCGCCGGCTAAGTGCCGTCGAAGCGCTTGGCTCGGTCACTGTTATCGCGACGGACAAGACTGGCACGCTGACCGAGAATCGGATGCATGTCAGAGACCTTGATAGCCCGGATACTGACCGGGCCTTGCGCGCTATGGCCCTGGCCAACGATGCCGAAAATGGTACGGGCGCAGGCGATCCGTTGGAACTCGCGCTACTCAACTTCGCTACAAATCAACAACTTGACGTTGCCGACCTGGTTAACAGTTGTCCGCGTCAAAGTGTGTTGCCGTTCGACAGCTCGTATAAGTTCATGCGCGTAACGGTGGAAGAAAATGGACAGCTGATTAGCTATTTGAAGGGTGCGCCCGAAGTACTTTTAGAGCTAAGTGAGCTGCATCAGCACGAGCGTCGCAGTTGGGAAGAGAAAGCCGACGCTTACGCTCGCGAGGGCTTCCGCGTGCTGGCCCTGGCTTGGCGGACCGGTGAAGGTGACGACAACCTGACCTTCCTGGGGCTGACGTTACTTTGGGACCCACCGCGCGCCGAGGTGCCCGAAGCGATCAGACAGGCACGCGATGCTGGTCTGCGCGTGGTAATGGTCACCGGCGATCATCCGGCGACGGCGGTTGCCGTTGCTAATGAAGTCGGCATTCCTCCTGGACGAGTGATAACCGGTCTTGATCTCGAAACGTTGTCGGCCACTGAACTGAGTCATGCCGTGAAGGAGGTGAGCGTCTTTGCCCGCGTGGCGCCGCAGGACAAGCTGCGATTGGTGGAAGCGCTTAAAGCCAACGGCGAGATTGTGGCGGTCACGGGCGATGGCGTTAACGATGCGCCAGCCCTCAAGCGTTCCGATGTGGGCGTGGCGATGGGACTGCGCGGGAGCGACATATCTCGTGAAGTAGCCGATCTAGTCTTACTCGATGACAACTTTGCGACGATTGTGGGCGCGATCAAAGAAGGTCGGAACATCTACGAGAACATACAGAAGTTCATTCGCTTTCTTTTTTGCGCCAACTTCGCCCTCACTTTGATCGTAGTCGTGGGCGCGCTCGGATCATTCCTTCTTGGTTTGCGCGATGCGGTCGGCGGACTATTGCTCCCCCTAACTGCAATGCAACTGCTGTGGATCAATGTAATTACAAATGGGCCGCCGGCCCTGGCGCTCTCACTCGATCGGAACCATGATCTGATGCGGCAGAGACCTCGCGATCCTAATTCGCCCCTACTTGACACGGCGTCGGTGCGGTTCATCTTCATCGTCGGGGCCGCGTCAGCGGTTATCGGCGGGCTGTTGCTGGTCTTGCTTCCGCGCTTTGGTTACGGCATAGAAGCGTCGCGCACGCTACTTTTTCTTTATGCGACTATCAGTCAGCTGGTTCTGGCATATTCCGCGCGCCGCATAATTACCGCACCGCGAATGAACCTTGCCCTGCACCTATCGGTTGTCTTGTGTTTCGGCTTGCAACTGATGACGGTCGTAGTGCCGAGCCTGAGATTCGTGCTGGGCTTGGAACTGCCTGATCGCTTCGGACTGCTAACGGTTGCCGGGGCTATCTTGATGAGTTGGGGGACGGCAGAAATCTACGTTCGATTACCCATTTTGCGCTTCGCAGGGCACCAATAGACACGAAACCGGACTCACCATCAGCCTCGATGGATCAGACGAATTATTGTAGCGATCGTAGGCTTCACTGTACTTCTGATCGGTTAGCCCTTCTGGTACTACCCGGATCGGCATTCTTTGTGATACCGCTGGGACTCGCGATTCTGGCAACTGAGTTTGTTTGGGCGAGAGCGCTCCTCAAAAAAGCGCGCGATAAGTTTTCCATCTCCCGTGTCTAGTGACCCGCTTGGTTCTATCAAAAATCCGCGAGTTCGCTGACCGGTAGCGTCATGCGCAAGGCATTGGCGATTGCCAGAACGTCGATAATCTCTTGCGTAACCGCGCCTGCCACTGGCGGGAGATAACCCGAAGCCGCGAGAAACATTCCAATTATGCTAAGTCCCATGCCGCCGAAGGCGCTTTGAAGCGCAATTACGCGCATCCGTCGACCGATGTGAATCAACTCGTCGACCCTTCGCAACGAAGTATCCATGATGACGGCATCTGCAGCCTCTGAGGTGATGTCGCTATTTTGACCGAAAGCCACGCCGACCGTGGCTGCCTGCATTGCCGGCGCATCATTGATGCCGTCGCCAACGAAAAGCGTAGCGCAGTGTTTGGCTTCGGCCGTGACGATCTCCACTTTATCCTCAGGACTTTTGCCTGCGTACACCTCGGTGATCCCGACCTTGCCGGCGAGATAGCGAACTTCCGACTCGCGGTCTCCTGACAAC
>Ga0157378_10004345_pt1 | contig 12466 bp, 8 predicted proteins | sample M65metaG_FD_115309 | JGI IMG/M metagenome (GOLD analysis project Ga0157378, IMG submission 115309) | Miscanthus rhizosphere microbial communities from Kellogg Biological Station, Michigan, USA - M6-5 metaG | ecosystem: Host-associated > Plants > Roots > Rhizosphere > Soil | place: USA: Michigan...
AACGCCTGCGTCGCGAGAACGAGGTCTGCCGCTGAAAATTCATCCTTCCTTCGCGTCTTGCCAGGCGTCTTCTCCATCTCGTTCCAGATTGGAATGTGTGAACCCTCAAGCTGATCGATCAGCGGCTTCTGCATGATTTCGAGCTGCACCGGAAGGCTCATCCGACGCTGGCCTGTATTGAATGTCACCATGTAGTGAAGTAGGCCGGGTAGATCGATGTTGAAAAAAACCTCGTATCGAATTGAGCGCTGCAGAATTCGGGCGGTTGCCTCCACAGAATCGCCCTGCCGTTCGACGGCATCGCGGAAGTAATCGAAAGCGTCCCTGCTGATGATGCCCGATTCCACGGCTTTTTCTCGGAGCAACACGAGGATAATTGCGATGTTGAAGCACCAGAGGCGCTGAAGGCCGTCGATAACGGAGAACGTCAAACGACTTGTGTCGGCGAGCGAATCGATCTTCTTCGGGCCACTTCCCTTTCGGAGCGCCGCAACCTTGGCTTCAGGCATGGCGGCGCCCTCGATGAAGTCACGGGTCAGCCGGCGGTAAATAGGGTCCTCCGTATGATCGAACGGCGGACGCTGCGAGTAGTTCTCGGCGATTGAGACGCGCTGAATGTACACACCCAGCGGTTCTTTCGCCTTACCGATCAGTCCTCTCGTCTTGGGGTCACTGTCAGGCTGGTCCTCGGTAAGACGGATCGCATCGTCTTTTTCCATATATTGGCCGAAACCTGCCTGCCGGAGTTCGTCGGGAAGGCCGATAATCCGTTGCTGCAAGCGCTCGACCCGTTCGCTCTTTCGGGGTTTCACGATTTTGATCTTCCTTCCACGAGCCACTCTTCCCTCCTCAAGTTGATCGAGTTCTACAGCCAATGCGTCAGACATATCACTCTCCTCATCGTGCGGCTTGACCTCACGCTGGGGGAGGCGCAAACTACGGCTGCCACACCGAGCGCCTTTAGGCGTGAGGTAAGCCCGCTCAGCACGTCGGAGCGGGCTTTTTTGTTGCCCGAGAGACATCATGAGGCCGCCAGAACAGTTTGTCAATAATTGGCTCAAAAAATTAGAGCCAATTGTCGTAATCGCCGAAAAAACTTAAAGAGCCAATTGGCGGCGCTACCCGTGTCTCTCCGCTGCGCACATTTCATGCTGTCTCTGAACCATGGCAAAAACCACATCCGATTTCCTCATCGAACGCCTCCAGGCCTGGAACATCACCCGCATCTACGGTTACCCCGGCGACGGCATCAACGGCATCCTCGGCGCGCTGAACCGGGCGAAGGAAGCGATCGACTTCATCCAAGTCCGGCACGAGGAGATGGCAGCCTTCATGGCTTGCGCGCACGCCAAGTTCACGGGCGAGGCCGGCATCTGCATGGCCACCTCGGGGCCGGGGGCGATTCATCTTTTGAACGGGCTGTACGACGCGAAGATGGATCATCAGCCGGTGGTGGCCATCGTTGGGCAGTCGTCGCGGCTGGCGATGGGGGGGAGCTATCAGCAGGAAGTCGATCTGCAGACGTTGTTCAAGGACGTCGCCAGCGAGTATTGCCAGACGGCGATGGCGCCGGGGTCGCTGCGGCATCTGATCGATCGGGCCATTCGCATCGCGCTGGATCAGCGCACCGTCACCGCCATCATCATTCCCAACGATCTGCAGGAAAAGCCGTGGGAGGAGCCGCCGCACAAGCACGCCACCGTGCACTCCGGCACCGGCTACACCAGCCCGCGCATCGTGCCGAGGGACGAGGATCTGCGACGCGCGGCGGATGTGCTGAACGCGGGGACGAAGGTGGCCATGCTCATCGGCGCCGGCACGTTCCGGGCGATGGATGAGGTGATCGAAGTCGCCGATCTCCTCGGCTGCGGCGTGGCCAAAGCGCTCCTCGGCAAGGCGGCGCTGCCGGACGCGCTTCCGTTCGTCACCGGCTCGATCGGCCTCCTCGGCACGAAGCCGAGCTGGGAAATGATGTCCGGCTGCGACACGCTGCTGATGGTCGGGTCGAGTTTTCCCTATCCCGAGTTTCTCCCCGAGGATGGTGCTGCCAGGGGAGTGCAGATCGACATCGATGGGCGGCAGCTCTCCATTCGCTATCCGATGGAGGTCAACCTCATCGGCGACAGTAAGGAGACGCTGCGCGCGCTCATCCCGGTGCTGCATCGCAAGAGCGATCGGACGTGGCGCGAGAAACTCGAAGAGTCGATCCACGACTGGTGGACGCTGATGGACGCGCGGGCGATGGATGATGCGGTGAACGGCATCAATCCGCGGCGCGTGTTTCACGAGCTGTCGCAGCGGCTGCCGGACAACTGCATCCTCTCCGCCGATTCGGGATCGACGGCGAGCTGGTATGCGCAACATCTTCGGTTTCGCAAAGGCATGATGGGATCGCTCTCCGGCAACCTGGCCACGATGGGTCCCGGCGTGCCGTACGCCATCGCCGCGAAGTTCGCCTTTCCCGATCGCGTGGCCATCGCCTGCTGCGGCGACGGGGCGATGCAGATGAACGGGACCGGCGAGCTGCTCACGGTGGCGAAGTATTGGAAGGAGTGGTCCGACCCGCGACTGCTGGTCTGCGTTCTCAACAACCACGACCTGAACATGGTGACGTGGGAGGAGCGCGTGCTTGCCGGCGATCCGAAGTTCAAGGCATCGCAGGAGCTGCCGGAGTTCAACTACGCGAACTTCGCCGCATCGATCGGATTGAAAGGGATTCGCGTTGAAGATGCTTCTCTTGTTGGTGCCGCCTGGGATGAAGCGCTGTCCGCCGACCGGCCGTGCGTCCTCGACTTCCGGACTGATCCCGAGGTCCCGCCGCTGCCGCCGCACATCACGTTCGAGCAGGCGAAGAACTTCGTCACGTCACTGCTTCACGATCCGAGCAGGAGCGCGATCATTCGGGATTCGATGAAGCAGTTGATGGATAAGTTCAAGCATTAGAGAAGCGCTGGCGTCCCGCCGGCTGGCTCGGCGTCGTCTCGACGCCGGTTACCAGCGAATGTTGCGAGCTTGCACGTCGGGCGGCGGGACGCCGCCCGTCCAGCCGGCGAGGACGCCAGCGCTCCGTTGCGCTTCGTCAGCTATCGCCGCCGGGCCAGCCGCCGCGTAATCGTTTTCCTCCCATGAAGCCTTCGAGAAATACGCCGAAGAAAAGTCCGAGGGCTGTCCACGCGAGGATGATCGTGGGATAGAAGCGGAACCCGATGATCTCGCGGATTCTCGCCGGCAGAGAGTAGCCCCACGAATTGACGATCCGGCCAACATCGAAACTGACTTCGCGCGGAATGAAGCCGAGAAAGCGCCGGCCGGGATGCTGTTCCGAGGTGGCGTCGAGATAGTCGAGGGCGGCAACGGGCCAAGCCCATACGGAGGTTGGCGAGACGGCGGCGTGATGAACGACCGGGTTTCCCGGCCGATGCCGGCGTTCGTAGCTGGGGGCGAAGATTGCCGACAACAACACGGCGATTCCGAACGAGTGTGCCAACGCGAGGCTGACGATCTGTCGCACGCGCCGGCGCTCCGCCTTTGTGATCTTTACGACGCCTGGCTGCTCCTTCCGGTCGACCATTTCGCGCGTCACGAAGAAACGCGTGGTGACGAATGAAGTGATCATCAACAGCAGCAGCGCCCACGTCGATCCAACGAGCGGAAATTCATAACTGTGATCGAACTCGACGATCAAGGCCATCGGTACAGCGGTCAGACGTGCCAGTCGCGGCATGACGCAGGGAAACCAATAGCCAGGCTTTTCGCGCTCTTTGTTTTTCAAACGCAGCAACTTCGCCAGGGCATGAATGATCTGAGTGAACGACGCCGCCGCGGTCAGGATGAGGCCGGCTGTGAGCACGAAGAACCCAAACCCTTCCCAGGCGTGAAAGCCCCACCAATCCGCCCCCATCGCGTAGAGGCATGGCGCCAGGATCACCAGGGACGTCAACCAGAAGTTCGTGATGACCCCGTAGACTATTTGGAACCAGCGGGGCCACCGTTTGTGCAGAACCTTCCTAAGAGAATCGACATCGAGCTCGGAGGACATCCATTCGACGTAGTACTCCTCGAATTTCTCGCGCTGCGTCTTGAAGGGTGGCGGCTCGTTGTTGATCAGCTCTATGGCATGTTTACGCTCGGTTTCTGACTTCAGTTTCTCCGCCTCGGCGATGCGGATGGCCTGGCTGTTCTCGTCACAGAAATGACGCCAGAAGCTCTTCTGGTCGTTGGCTTCTCTGAACCGTCGTGCCGTCTCGCAAGAAAAGCTGATCGTCTGCTCGAACAGGTCATTGAAATGATGCATTAGCGCGATAAGGAGGCTGCGCTCCGGCGGCTGAAGACCCCTATGTTCTGCCAATGACTTCCCGATACCAACCGCATGCTGGCCGGCCTTGGTCAGCGCCTCCCGCCGGCCATTGAAGTCACCAATCTGCTTGCCGACATAATCCTTCACTTCCTCCTGCAACCTGGCCAGTTCATCTCTGAAGGTTGCATAGAGCGGCGGCCGATGATCATCACCATCGGCCAGCTCATCGAGGACGGTGAACAGCGTGGCGACGTCAGTAGTCATGCTGACCCACACCGGCATTTCGTCGGTCGTTAACTCGACGAAGAGCCCGAAGGCCTTTTTGAGTTGGATCAGAGTCGGGCTGGTCTGATGCTCGAGGTCCAGGAGAAGAGTCTCCACGTGTTCCCGCATCTCCCTGAGGTCGAACACATCACCCGATTTTCTTGCGTGGAGGACGCTGGCGACATGCTTGCGGAACAACTGCACCATGGCGCGGTCGTCGTCGCGAATGCGCGGCAGGAGTTGATCGAAGATCGACTGATGCGGGCCGCGTAGCATGACCTGGTGCAGAGACTTCGCAAAATCCGACGATTTGCCGCCAAGACGGTCGCGGCGGAGGTTCAGATCGATCTCGCGCGCGATGGCGCCGGCGATGCGGCCGCTGGCGGCAGGAGAGATCCTGGCCAGCACGTAGCCGGGCAGATCGCCGCTTCCCCATCCGCGATATTCGACGAAACGCTGAATCTCCGCATCCGCGGATTCGGCCGCATCCGGCGGCAGCGTCGACAGGAGGGTCCAGGCTTTGTCCATGGTCTCTTTGTCGGGGAGCGAAATGGTATCGATCCCGGAGAAGATGCGCTTGAGCGCGGGATTGCGCTGCAGCTCGGGGGCATCGCGGGAGATGGCGTGCAGCTGCGCGCCGAGAATGCGCGTGAGCAGCACTTTCTCGACGGTCAGCATGCCGTCCCATTGCTTGAAGATCTCGGCACTTCGGCCAAGGAGCTCTGCTTCGAACGCGATCCCGGCGATGATCGTGTGCGCCGCGTCGCTCGGCATTACGGCGGTGGGCCAGCCCTCTACCTCTTCGTCGCGCTGGCAGGTCCGCAGGACGTTCTCGAGCGTCGGCTCGCGAAGGAGCAATCGCAGTTGCTGTTCGACCTTGAATGCAGCGACGGCGTCCCCCGGGCGGCCGCGCTCCGAAATGAGAATGAGCATGCGGCGGAAGCAGGCGTTGGCGATCAAGTGACGATGGATATCGACGAAGTCCGGGCTCTTGTGCGGATGCCGGAGCTGCGTGAACAGCGTCTCCAACGCCGGTCCGGTGAGGTCGTCGTGTACCGGCTCGGCAATCAGCTGCGGCAGACCGCGATAGCAACCCTCGACGATGCCGAGGTTCGACCACCGCATGTGATTGCCGAGGCCTTCGAACAGTGGTGCAAGCGCCTCCTTCGTGCGCGACGGGCCGCCGCTGGCGATGAGGAGACGGATGGCCGTGCGAAGAATGGCGATGGTGGCGCGGATCTGGCCGTTGCAAACGGACGGTGGCCCGCCGATGCTTTGCGGAATCGCGTGTACGGCGGCGGCCACGACCTCGTCGAAGTCCTGCCATTTCCAATGAGGCTTCCGCCGCATGGCCGCGTCGATGGTGCGGAAGACACTCTCCTGAAAGCGGGCCAACGCTACGAGCGTTTCCGGCGGAGCATCCTCGCCGACCGTCAGCAGGCGGGCGGCGGCGCGAAGCTGGTCGGTGGCGTCAGCCGGTAGTTTCTGGCCTTGCCTCGCCATCGCCGGAAGAATGCGCAGCAGATCGGATTGCACGTTGAGGGCATGCTCGATCCGCTCCCAGCAGTTGGTCTCGTAACGCAGCCGTCTGACCTTGTGCTCGATCGACTCCTTGAGCTCCTTGAGAAACGCCGCGCGCGATCCGGCGTGCCCCGCGATGGTCAGCACCATGAGCCGGCGCCGATCGAGCCGCGCGAAGTACTGGTCGCTGATCTTCTGGCGCGGAGCGTAGGCGTCGTCGTGTTCGTTCTTTTCACGCTCGACCGGCAATGATTCGTCCGGGGGGAAATGCTCCTCGGGTTTGCCGGTGATCTTCAGGAGGGCGCCGAGACCTTCGACGGCTGCATCGCGCGTCGTCGGAGCACCGAGGCGGAGAACCTCGATGAGCGCGGGAATCAGCGGCATCACCACCAGATCGCGGACCGCTTGTGGCACCGCTGGTGAGCGGGGATATCCGAGATGCGTGGCCAGCTTGCACGCCACCTGCTGCTGCAAGGTGCCCTTGAGCACGAAGTCAGAAGGATCTCCGATTTGCTGGAAGTAGATCCGCGCGGAGGTTGCCTTCCGGTCGGCGAACGTTTCGCCAACACTGAACAACCGTTCGCAGAAATCGGTCAGCAACTGCTTCCGATCAGAGCGTCGCGCGGCGGCGTAGCGCTCCGCCAGATCGTCAAGAAGGCTCTTCTCCATAGTGCGGTTTTGTCGGGGACCCGCCTATGGAGAGTGACCGGAGCCGGAAAGTCCTACCCGGAGACCTGCCTTTTTCTGCAAATCAGGAGGGGTCGGACTTGAGAGTCAGACCCGCGTCTGTCTCGGTGAGGAATCAAAGATCTGCTGGTGTCAGGCCGGTGCGCTTCGCGATTCGCGCGCGAGGCCTTGCTTGATGGCCAGTTCATTCGCTGACTGCGAAAACACCTTGGAGCTCAGGGATGTCCTCGCCGTGGTCGAGACGATCGGCTAGCACGCGAAACGCCAAGGCCTTGGCCTTTGCAACGGCTTCCTCGCGCGTGGCGCCGTAGGTGAGAACTCCGGGCAGATCGGTCACCTCTCCGATCCAGCGTCCGTCTTCCTCGCGCTCGACATCGACCGTGAACTCGCTCATCGCCGCCGATTCTACTATTGGCTCACCGCTGCGTCCGTAATCTCCAGCGCCTTATCAATCGTCACGAACGCCTCCCGCAACTGCGCCTCGGTGATGCACAGCGGCGGGTTGGTGAAGAGGTTGTTCCAGTTGATGAATGCGTACATCCCCTGCTCGCGGAGATACGCGCCGAGGCGTTGCATTTCGGGGCTGGTGCCGTTGAAGGGGGCCATGGGCTCTTTCGTTTCGCGATTGCGGACCAGTTCGAGAACGCCGAAGAGGCCGATCGAGCGGACGTCGCCGACCGAGGGGTGCTTCGCTTTCATGTCGGTGTGGAGCTCGGCGAGCACTCGGCCCATGCGTTGCGTGTGACCCATCGTGTCGTCGTCGATCATCACCTGCAGACAGGCCTCGGCGGCGGCAAGGCTCATCGGGTGGGCGTTGTAGGTCAGGCCGCCGAAGAAGGTGTTGCGATCGAAGTAGCTGGCGATCCGGTCGCTGATGGCGACGGCGCCGAGCGGGAGATACGCGGAGGTCAGGCCCTTGGCCATCGTGATCATGTCGGGGACCACGTTCCAGTGATCGGCGGCGAACCAGCGGCCGGTCCTGCCGAGACCGCACATCACTTCGTCGCAGACCAGGAAGATGCCGTGGCGGTCGCAGATCTGGCGAAGACCCTGGAGATAGCCGTCGGGAGGAACGATCAGACCGTTCGTGCCGGTGACCGTCTCGACGAACATCGCGGCGATAGTGTGGCCGCCTTCGTACGCGATGATCTCCTCGACCTCGTCGAGACAGCGACGGACGAACATCTCCTCGCTGTCGCCTTCGCGATAAAGGTGGCTGCGGTATTTGTACGGGTCGAAGAAGCGGACCACGCCGGGGATCCCGGGCTCGTTGGCCCAGCGCCGCGGATCGCCGGTCAGAGAGATGGCGCCGGCCGTCGCGCCGTGATAGCCGCGATAGCGGGACATGATCTTCTGCCGGCCGCTGACCATGCGGGCGATGCGGATGGCGTTTTCATTCGCCTCCGCGCCACCGAGGGTGAAGAAGAAGCGATTGAGATCGCCGGGGGTGAGATCGGCCAGCATCTTGCCGAGTCGCGCGCGAACCGGGCTGGCCATGCCGGGACCGGCGTAAACCAGCTCGTCGGCCTGGCGCTTGATGGCCTCGATGACGCGCTTGTCGCCGTGGCCGATGTTCACGCACATGAGCTGCGAGTTCATGTCCATGTAACGTTTGCCGTCGGCGTCCCAGAAGTAGATCCCTTCGCCGCGCACCATGGCGATGGGGTTCACGCTGGCCTGCGCGGACCAGGAAAAAATCGTGTGGCGCTTGGTGAGCGCGATCATCTCTTCGGCAGTCATGCCATGAGCAATAGGTCCGGCGGCAATCTCAGTGGTCGTCATGGGCGCTAGGTTATCAAGACTCGTTCGCTGATGTGGTGTTGCGTGACGCGAAGTGGTGTTCCTCTTTGGGCGATGACTTCCGCTGCGAATCGCTCCATCTCCTCGGCCTGCGGGCTGAATTGGAGGAGCGTGAGATCGATACCGATCTGCTCCAACTCATCGAGCCGCGCAGAGATCTGCTCCGGTGTTCCGACGAGGCCCGTCCGCAGTCCGCGGTTGGAGACCGAGTAGTCCTCGAGCGAGACGTGCTGTTCGAGCTTCGTGCCGGAGAGCCACTGTTCGTAGTTGGCGAAACCCCGTGCGGTGGCTTTGACATCGGTGATGCGCGCCAGCTCGCGCCTGGCCTTCTCCTCGGAACGCCTGCAGACGACGAAGCCGGCCACGCCGAACTGCAGCGGCGGTTTTTCCGGCGCCAGGCGTTCGCGGCGCGCAGTCATGTCGGCGATCTTCAGCGCCAGGCGGTCGGGCGGATCGCCATGCATGACGTAGGCGTCGGCGCGTTCGGCAATCAGATTTTTCGCCGTCTCCGACTCGCCGCCGGCGTAGATCACCGGCTTGCGCACCGGCTTCGGCTCGAGGATGGCGTTGCGGATGGTGTAGTGCGTCCCCTCGTAGCTGAAACGCGGCTGCGACCAGAGGCCGTCGACGACGGCCAGCCATTCCGCGGTGCGTTCGTAGCGCGCGTCGTGCTCGTCGAAGGCGAGGCCGTACTGCAATGCTTCATCGCGCCACCAGGCGGAGACGACGTTGAGGGAGATGCGGCCCTTGCTGATCTGGTCGATGCTGGCGGCGTGCTTGGCCAGCAGCGCCGGATGGTGAAACGTCGGTCGCACGGCCACCATCAGCTCCAGCCGGTCGGTGACCGCGGCCAGCGCGGCGGCGGTGGTCCAGGCGTCGAGGCTGGGCTCGTCGACACCTTTGATGTCGTTGAGATTGAGCTCGGCAAGGAGGCTGATGTCGTATCCGATCTGCTCGCTGCGGACGGCCAGATCGCGCACGTAGCGCCAGCTTGCCTCCATCCGTTCGTCGCCGACGTTGCGCAGCCACCCGCCGAACATCGGTAGCCAGTACCCGAATCGGAGGCTCATGACGCACTCTCCGCACGGGCCACGAGCGCGTCGACGAGCCGCGCGGTGGGATCGAAGCCGACCACCGAGACGGGATCGGCGACGAAGTTGGAGAGAGCATTGATGTCGTAGAAGTAGATCTCGCCATCGCGCTCGCTTTCGAGATACTCGATGCCGCCGACGTCGAGGTGCGCGGCGGCGGCGATGCGCTCGACTGCGTCGATGATCTCCAGAGGCGGCTCGTACGGCTCGACGCGGAGGCCGCGTTTCACGGCATCGGCGGGGCAGGCGGAGGAGGTCAGCTCGCGATCATCGGTCGTTTTGCAGATGTCGGCCGGGCAGAGATCGAAGCCCTCTTCGTCGCCGAGGTGGACGCGGATTCCGTAGAGGTAACGATGCTCCAGCGTCTCCACGCGGACGATGCTGCGATTGCGCGGCGGGTGGTACTCCTGGAGCAGCAGCGTGCCGTCGACAGTGTCAGCGAGCGTGGGATCTTCCGACGTTTCGACGAGCGAGAGGAACGTATCGAAGCGCCGGATTCCGGCGCCGCTGCCGCCGATGTTCGGTTTGACGATGAGCGGGAAGCGCAATCCCTCCGCCGCTTCCGGCAGCAGCGACGGATGATTGACGATGCGTGTGCGCGGGCTGGGATAGCCGAGTTGTGAGAGGAGCGAGAGCTGCAAGGCCTTGCTGGTCTCGAATCGATACGACGCAGCGCCGTTGAACACGCTGACGTTCTCGCGCTCGAGATGCGCGAGGTAGTCGTGGGTGTAGAAGATCGCCGAGCGGCGGCCGCGCTTCCACGCCGAGGGCGACATGCGATTGAAAAAGAGAGCCGGCCGGGAGCCGTTGCGGGGCCCTTCGCCGGGTGTGAAGCGATGCTGGCCGGCATCGATGCGGACGTAGGGAGTCTCGCGCCGGTCCAGCTCGTGAAACAGGGGACGGAACCACTGCGGGTGCTCGTAGTAAATCGCGATCGGTCGCTGCTGTGCCATCGGTCATCCTTTCTGGTTGACCCGCACGGCGTGAGAAGTGGGCTGAAAACAGAAAACCCGCGACGGCACGCCGTTCGCGGGTTGGTTTGGTTTCGTTGAAGCTGGATCAGCTCTCGGCGAAGTCCTTCCCGCGCATGGGACACATCGGACACGCGCAGGGCATGACCATCATCGAGAGCACGGAAGACATTGGAGGAGGCTTATACGCGGGGATTCAACGACGGTCAAGCCGCCGCGGTGATCCGCCGCCGATTCGTGACAGTACCGACGATGACACCGAGGATGCTGGCCACCAGGATGGTCATCTGTACCGGCCCGCCGTTCACGCGATCGACGCTGTAGTACGCGTGCGCGATCGCCAGCGAGCCAATTTCGGCGAAGAAAATCGCCAGCAGGAAGAGGGCGATGCGACCCTGGAGTTTCCACGCCAATCCTGCGCCGGCGACGATCCCGAACAAAGTTCCGGATTCCTTGAGCGACGTAGGTGCACCAAAGCGCTCGGCGATCCGCATCAGCACGAAGCCGGTGATCCACATCAGCGCGAGGGGAGCGAGGTTAGCGACGATGGTCCGAAGAACGCCTGAGAATGCCGAAGGCTTCGTCATGTGCTTTTTCTCCAAGTTGAGCCGTCATCGTACGCCGCTTTTCGAATGAGCCAGCCTCCACACTCCCCACGCGCTCACCACCGTCCAACTCCCTTCCAGCAGGATGAAGCCATACAACCGGGCCTGGATTGCGGCGATGAGCAAACAGAATCCGCCGATCAGATTCAACATCTGATAGGTTTTCGTCTCCGCGGCCAGCCGCTGGAACTGCTGTGCGGCGAATGCGGCCAGAATCAAAATCGCTCCAACCATCGATACGACTTGAAAGATCATGATGAGACGACTCTCTCTCTGCCTTTTCGTTCTGTTTTTCGCTGTCGCTTCCCAGGCCCAGAATGCCGTTCCGACGCCTGACGAATTCCTCGGCTACAAGCTCGGCGACCGCTTCACGCCGCACGCGCGCATTCTCGACTATTTCCGCCTGCTGGCCGCGCGATCGAATCTGATCACGTTGCAGCAGTTCGGGGAAACGTACGAGCACCGGCCGCTGATGCTGGCGGTGATCACCTCGCCGAAGAACCGCGCCGCGCTCGATTCCATCCGCGCCAACATCGCCGCGCTGACCGATCCGAATGCCACCTCGCAGGCGAAGGCGAACGAGATCGCGCATTCGACGCCGGCCGTGGCCTGGCTGGCCTTCGGCGTTCACGGCAACGAGTCGTCTTCCGCGGAAGTGTCGATGGAAGTGGCCAGCACGCTGATCAATGATCCCAACTCGGCGCCGCTGCTGGAGAACCTCGTCGTCATCATCGATCCGCTGCTCAACCCGGACGGACGCGAGCGCTACGTGCAGTGGTTCATCCGCACGCGCGGCGAGCAACCCGATCCGAATCCCGACGCCTACGAGCACAACGAGCCGTGGCCGGGGGGCCGGTTCAATCACTACCTGATCGACATGAATCGCGACTGGGCCTGGACCTCGCAGCGCGAGGTGATCGCCCGCGTGGCGGAGTACCGCAAGTGGAATCCGCAGGTCTTCGTCGATTTTCATGAGATGGGTTACCAGTCGTCGTACTTCTTCCCGCCCGATGCCCGGCCGGTCAACGCCAACCTGCCGAAAGACGTCGACACCTGGCTGGAGAAATTCGGCCGCGCCGACGCCGACGCGTTCACCAAAAAGGGCTGGACCTTTTTCACCGGCGAGGAGTTCGATCTCTTCTATCCCGGCTACGGCGATTCCTGGCCGTCGCTGCACGGAGCGATCGGCATGACCTACGAGGTGGCCGGCAGCGGCCGCGGCGGATCGGC
>Ga0157378_10004346_pt1 | contig 12466 bp, 10 predicted proteins | sample M65metaG_FD_115309 | JGI IMG/M metagenome (GOLD analysis project Ga0157378, IMG submission 115309) | Miscanthus rhizosphere microbial communities from Kellogg Biological Station, Michigan, USA - M6-5 metaG | ecosystem: Host-associated > Plants > Roots > Rhizosphere > Soil | place: USA: Michigan...
ATTTCCCCGTCAGCGCCGCCAGCACCAGCGACACCATATGCGCCAGCCGCTCGTCCCTCGCCTCCTTCTTCAGGAGGTCGCGGCCGAAGATCACGCTCAGCGTCGCGCTGTTGGAGAGATAGAAGAAGCACAACCCGGCGATCGAGATGTACCATTGCACCGGATCGACGGCGACGCGGAAATCGCCGCTTTCGACGCCGCGCGTCACCACGGTGCGGATCATCTCGACGAACGGCGAGTGCATCGACTTGACCTTGGTCGAGCGCTTCAAATGGCGTGCCTTGGCCAGGTTTTCGGTGTTGAGCAGCGCCAGGAATTCCGGGTTTCGCAGAAAGTAGTTCCAGGTGAAGTCGATCAGCCGCTCGATGGCGTCGGGCGGGTCGAGATGCTCGAGGTCGAGCTCACGCTCCTCGGAACGGATCTTGTCGTAGGCCGCTTCCAGCACCGCGAGGTAGAGGTCTTCCTTGTTGCCGACATGATAGTACAGCATGCGCTTATTGGCGTCGGCATTGGCGGCGATGCGATCGACGCGCGCACCGGCGAGGCCATGGGCGGCAAATTCCTGCTTGGCGGCCTCGAGAATGCGGATCCGCATCCCCTCGGGGTCGCGCTGCCATTTCAATGCGGGTTTTGCCTTTGCCAAATCAGATGCTCGGTGGACACGCATTGGTGTTAGCACGCGGCGGCCCTTTTGAGAATGTTGGCTCGCGCGTCACTCCGTCGTCCCCGCCGAAGGCTGCACCAGCAACGTCGGGACCCTGCAGGTGCCTGAACGCACCGTCATCACCTTGGTGCCCGGCTTGCGACCGTTGCGCACTTCGGAGACGTCGATGCCGGCTTGGGTCAGCCGCGCGTGGGTGGCGTCGATATCGGCGACGCGCCAGCAGATGCCGCGCAGCCGGTCCTTGTCCAGATCGGGCACCGCATCCCCAGGCTTGCGCGGCCGGTGGGTCACCTCGACGATGAGGTCGCCGCAGCGAAAGAACATCAGGCGGCCCCAGTCCGGATGCGAGCGGTCGAGCGCCATGTCGAGCGCGAGCCGGGCGCCGTAGAGCGCGGCCGCCCGTTCCGGATCCGGCGTCGAAACGACGATATGATCCATCGCGGTAATCGCGCTGGGGGCGGTTCGCGCCGAGGATGGGCGCTCCTTGTCCCGCTCCATGAAGAACATCCGGATGCCGCGCGTGGTCTCGGTTGCCGCACGGGTCCGCTTCCACGACAACACATCGCCCGAGAGCGCATCGCGGCTCTCGACCTCGGACACCGGCTCCGGCTTCAGGGTCAGCCGGTCGAGCCTTCGATGCATCTTGGCGATATCATCGGTGCGGAAACACAAGCTCGCCAGCCCCTCGCCTTGATCGGCCAGAACGCTGCGGATTCGCTCGGCATTCGCGTCCGTGCCGGATGGCGCCATCAATTCCAGCGACATGTTGTCGAGCGTGAACAACACGCGATCGGCGCCGTCGCCGCTGTTCTGCCAGGCCGGCGCCCGCGCCAATAGCGTCTGGTAGGCGGCGGCGCCCGCCGCGATATCAGGGGTCAGGACGACGACATGATCGAGACCGGTAATCACTGAATAGCCCCCTCCATTTTGTCGCACGGTGCAGGAAACCCGCAGAGTGTCCAGCCGTTATATGTCCCGGCCCTCCTAAACCGGTCCTAGTCTGATCGCCCTCCCACCTCAAGCCGCAATGACGGCTCGGGTTGCGAATAATTTCAGCGAAACCATCCGGTATCCGGTGCTAATGTGATGGCGCCGGGCGGGACAACCTTCAGCCGACAAGGCCGAAGTACATGACGGAAATCGAATGCAGGCCCTCTTCATCGGACAGACCTATATCGACGTCACCTTCATCACCGACCACATGCCGACCGGCGACGAAAAGCACGTCGCCTCCGCCTACGCGGTGTCGTTCGGCGGCAATGCGGTCACGGCCGCGTTCTGCTGTGCGAAACTCGGCATCGTGCCCGACCTGATCGCGACCATCGCCAATGACTGGCTCGGCCGCATGTTCCAGGACATGAGCGCGAAGTACGGCATCTCGATCCATCCGCGCAAGGTCAACGCCTCCTCGCTGTCCTTCATCATGCCAAAGGACGGCAAGCGCGCCATCGTCCGCTGCCGCGACGACGAGCACATCCATCCCTTCCCGATCCTCAACCTGAAGGGTTGCCGCGCGCTGCATATCGACGGCCATCAGCCGGACGCCGCGATCCACTACGCCAAGCTGTGCCGCGAGGCCGGCATCCTCACTTCGCTCGACGGCGGCGGCCTGCGCAGCAATACCCATGAGCTCTTGGAATTCATCGACGTCGCCATCGTCGCCGAGCGGCTGTGCGAGCAGATGGAAAAATCGCCGGCCGAAATGCTCGACTATCTCAAGAGCCGCGGCTGCCGCGTTGGCGGCGTGACGCAGGGCGAGAAAGGCCTGCTCTGGTACGACGAAACCGGCGCGGTCCACACGCTGCCGGCGCTGCCGATCCCGAAAGAGCGCGTGATCGACACCAACGGCGCCGGCGACGTCTTCCACGGCGCCTACGTCTATTCCTACCTCGCCAATCCCGGCAAAAGCTGGCACGACCATTTCGTGTTCGCCCGCGCCGCCTCCACCTTCAAGATCCAGCGTCTCGGCAACGAGGCCGGATTGCCGACGCTGCAGGACATCGAGGTGGTCAAGATGGCGTTTCCGGCCAGCGTGTGAGCCGATGAGCGGGCGATAGCATGGGAAGCGTGTTCGTCGCCGGCAGCATCAACATGGACGTGGTGGCGACTGCCGACCGGCATCCGAAGATCGGCGAGACCGTCGCCGGCAAAACCGTGCATTATTTCCCCGGCGGCAAGGGCGCCAACCAGGCGGTGGCGGCGGCCAAGCTCGGCGCGGCCACCACGCTGATCGGCCGGCTGGGGAAGGATGCGTTCGGGCAGCAGTTGCGGACCTTCCTCGCCGCACAAGGCGTCGACCTTCGTTTTATCCACGATACCGCCGAGGCGCACACAGGAACGGCCATCATCACCGTCGCCGATGCCGACAACACGATTGTCGTGGTGCCGGGCGCTAATGCACTGGTCAGTGCCGAAGATGTTTCCGCCGTTGCGCTCGCCAAGGGCGATATCGCCGTCGGCCAGTTCGAAATCCCGCTCGATACGATCGCCGTGTTCTTCCAGCGCGCGCAGGAACGCGGCGCGATCACGATTCTCAACCCAGCGCCGGCGATGCCGCTCGCAAGACATCTGCTCGATCTCGTCGACATCCTGATCCTCAACGAAACCGAGCTCGGATTTCTCACCCGCACCGAATTCCGCGAGAGCGACGACTCCGCCCGCTTCGTGGAAGCCACAAAAAACTTGGGCAGCGGCCGGGTCATATGCGTCACGCTCGGCAAGCGCGGCGTACTGGCGCTGATCGATGGTCAGGCCTCTCTCATTGCAGGCCGTGCGGTGAAGGCGGTGGATACCACCGGCGCAGGCGATTGCTTTGTCGGTGCGCTGGCGGCGCAACTGGCCGGCGGAACACCAATCCGCGACGCGATCGGATATGCCAATGCCGCCGCATCGATCTGCGTGCAGCGGATGGGCGCCGCGCCGTCGATGCCGACGGCCGCCGAAGTCGCGTCGGTGCTGTCAACATAGACAACCCCACAACGTCTTGATCTCGATCGCATCACGCGACATGCTGACCATGGCGATTGCCCCAACGAACAAGGAAAAACCATGCCCAAGATCGTGCGTGTCGAAGTCCTGCAAGTCGATCTTGCGCCGAAAGCAGTCCGCACCGACGCGATCCAGTCGTTCGCCACCCAGGAAACGCCGATGGTGCGCATCCACACCAGCGACGGCATCGTCGGCACCGGCTATTCCTATACCATCGGCACCGGTGGCTCGTCGGTGGTCGGTCTGCTGCGCGATCACCTTGCGCCGCGCCTGCTCGGCCGCGATCCGCTCGACATCGAGGCGATCTGGAAGTCGCTATTCTTCTCGACCCATGCAACCGCCGTCGGCGCCATCACCGCGCTCGCGCTCGCCGCCATCGACACCGCCCTGTGGGATGTCAAATGTCTCGCGGCCGGCCGCCCGCTATGGAAAGAGGCCGGCGGTGCGCAGGCCTCGGTGCCGGTCTACTCCACCGAAGGCGGCTGGCTGCATGTCGAGCCGCAGGCGCTGGTCGATGATGCGCTGTCAGTCCGCGCGCAGGGCTTTGGCGGCGCCAAGATCAAGGTCGGCCGCCCGCATGTCAGCGAAGACATCGCGCGTCTTTCCGCGGTGCGCGAGGCGGTCGGACCCGGCTTCGAAATTATGGTCGACGCCAATCAGGCCTTTACATCGGGCGAAGCGATCCGCCGCGCCCGCCTGTACGAGCCGCTCGATCTCGCCTGGTTCGAGGAGCCGCTGCCGGCTGAAGATCTCGGCGGCCATATTCGCCTCGCCGCCTCGACCTCGCTGCCGATCGCGGTCGGCGAGTCGATCTATCATCCGAGCCACTTCCGCGAATATCTGCAGCGCGACGCCTGCGCCATCGTGCAAGCCGACGTCGCCCGCATCGGCGGCATCACGCCGTGGCTGAAGGTGGCGCACCTCGCCGAAACTTTCAATGTCCCGATCTGCCCGCACTTCCTGATGGAGCTGCACGTCTCGCTATGCGCGGCAGTGCCGAACGCAGCCTGGGTCGAGTGGATCCCGCAGCTCGACGACATCACCACCAGCCGCATGGCCATCGAGAACGGCCGCGCCAAACCGTCGGACGCGCCCGGCCTCGGCATCGCCTGGGACTGGCAGGCGATCACGAAGCTTCAAGCGTTCACGCCCATCGCGCTGAACGCGTAGGCGCTACGCCAGCGCACGCTTCAGATCGAAGCTGGTATCGGCGGCCTGCTCCGGGGTGATCGAACGATGGGCGTCCAGCAGGCGCCGCCCGAACATGTGATCGCCGGCGCGATTGACGGACTCGATGCCGAGCAACTGACCGGCCTTGTAACAGAAGGCGGAGAACGCCCCCGCGGCGCGATCGCCGCGCACCACGACCTGGTCGTAGCCGGTGGTCAGCCCCACCATTTGCAGCTTGTCAGGTCCCTGATCGCTCCAGAACCACGGCAATCCGTCATAGACTTTGGCGTTGCCGGTCAGCCGCGCGGCGACGCAGCGCGCGTGATCGGTGGCATTCTGCACCGACTCCAGCCGCAACGAACCGCCAAACCGCTGGCTCGCATACAGCGCGCAATCGCCGACCGCGGATATGTTCGGGTCTGCAGTCAGCAAATGGTCATCGACAATGATGCCGGCAGCCACCGGCAGACCGGCCTCCGCTGCCAGTTCGACATTGGGCAATACGCCGACGCCGACCACGACCAGATCCGCCGGCAGATGCCGGCCGTCGCTGAGGCTGACGCCGGTGACCTTGCCGCCGTCGGCTTCGATGCTGGTGACCTGCACGCCGAAATGAATCCGGATGCCGGCGGCGGCGTGCTGCGCCTGGGAGAATTCCGAAATTTCCGCGGTCACCGCCCGCGCCATCACCCGCGCGCCGAGTTCGACCACGTCGACCTCGAGGCCCTTGATTCGCGCGGTCGCCGCAAATTCCAGTCCGATGAAGCCGGCGCCGATCACGATGACGCGCTGGCTCGACGCCATCAGGCCCCGCAACGCCTCGCTGTCGTCGAGCGTCCGCAGATAGCGCACGCCGTCGAGGTTGGCGTTGGGAATATCCAGCAGGCGGTTACGGGCCCCGGTCGCCAGCACCAGATGGCCGTATTCCAGCGACGCGCCGGAGGCGAGCGAGACTTTGCGCGCGGTGCGATCGATCGCAGTGGCGCGATCGGTGATCAGATCGACGTGCTGGTCGTGGTAGAATTTTTCCGGCCGGAACATCAGGGTATCCGGTCCGCCGGTCCCCTTCAGATAGGCCTTCGACAGCGGCGGGCGCTGATACGGCAGATGGCCCTCGTCGTTAACGAGCACGATAGGTTCGGCAAAACCGTTCTGGCGCAACGAGGTTGCAAGTTGAAAGCCGGCAAGGCCGGCACCGGCGATAATGACGGGTCCCTTTGTCATCGGGACAACTCAACTGCGAAGGCACAGGAATAACCCATGTCGACTACTCTTTTCGTCTAGTCTCTGATGTCGGTATTTGCTGCCTCGTCCTGGATTGCGGCGCTCGTGTCCGTATCCGGAAGGATGGGCATTCCAGGCCGTGAGGCGGCTCGTGCACCCCCAAACCCCGGACGAAGTGTTGCAGACTTCATCGGGATTGTCACCCATTCCCTTCTGCGATTTAAATGCCCGACCCGTTTCGCATCTCCGAGGCCTCCTCCATGTCAGACGCCCCCGCCGCCCCTGCCTTGCTCCGGATTGACGGTCCAGTCGCGACCATCACCCTCAACCGGCCCGCAGCCTTCAATTCGATCGATCTTTCGATCGCGCAAAAGCTCGAACAGCTCGGCGCCGAGGTCGAGAGCAATGAGAGCATTCGCGTGCTGGTGATCGAGGGCGAAGGCCGCGCCTTCTCCGCCGGCGGCGATTTGCAGACCATTGGCGCCGCGGCGGCCGCCGACAATATCGCGCCGGTGGTCGGGGAACTGCTGAAGCACTATCACGCCTTCATCGAGACGGTGCGGCGAATGCCGAAGATCGTGCTGTCCAGCGTCAACGGCTCGGCGGCCGGCGCCGGCATGGGGCTCGCCTTCATTACCGACCTTTGCATCGCCGCCGACGATGCCCGCTTTACCCCCGCATACGCCAAGATCGGCGTCTCGCCGGATGGCGGCAGCACCGTCGGCATGGTCGGCACCGTCGGCACCCGCCGCGCGCTGCAGCTCTTCCTGGCGGAAGACAGCTTTACCGCGCAGCAGGCGTATGAGTGGGGATTGGTAGCCCGCGTCGTGCCGGCAGCGGAGCTGAAGGCCGAGACGAAGAAATTCGCCGAACGCCTGGCGCAGAACCCGCCGGCCGCCATCGCCGGCACCAAGTCACTGGTCTATCAAGCCGCCGTGACGCCGACCAAGCAGCAGCTCGATGCCGAGGAAGCGGGGATCATCAAGGCCATGCACACGGATGATTTCAGAGTCGCGGTGAAGAAGTTCACCAGCAAGGGGAAATGAGGAACACTACTCTGTCGTCCCGGCGAACGCCGGGACCCATACGCCGCGGCCTATCTTTCAAGAAACGGTGTTCGACGACTTATCGTAACCACGAACGATGGTGGTTATGGGTCCCGGCCTCCGCCGGGACGACGGTGTAGCGGGGACGGCGAAAACTAGGTGTTCGGGCAGATATATCCCGTCCCCGCCGGCGACTTGAAGCAGCCGACCGACTCCGGGATCACCTGCTTCGGCAGCCACAGCACCACCTTCGGGAAATAGATCGTGAAGGTGATCGTCACCAGGAACACGACATAGATCGGCAGCGCCGCGCGTAACGCCTTTGAGAAGGGAACGCCGACGAACTTTGATGCCATCAGCAGCACGAGTCCGTAAGGCGGCGTGATCAGGCCAAAGGCGAGCGTTGCAATCAGCACCACGCCCATATGCACGCCGTTGATGTCGCCGGCCTGCGTCAGCGAGTTCACCAGCGGCATGAAGATGATGATGGTCGGCACCGGCTCGATGAAGTCGCCGACCACCGTGAACAGCAGCACCAGCAACAGCATCATCAGATGCGGGTCGTTGCCGGCGAGAGCGATGATCCATTCGGAGATCACGGCGGCGCCGCGCAGATAGGCCAGCATCCAGCCGAACGCATTGGCGGCCCCGATGGTGATCAGCGGTAGCGAGAAGATCAGCCCGGCCAGGCAGAAATCGTAGGGGATGTTCCGGAAGTGCTTGCGATTGAGCGCCGGGATCACCACCGAGATGATCCAGATCACGGCCACGACGCCGGCTTCGGTCGGCGTGAACCAGCCGGTGAGAATGCCGCCGAGCAGGATCACCGGGATCATCAACGGCAGCGCCGCGTCGCCGGCCGCGAACATCACCTGGCGCAATGGCGCGCGCGGCTTGCGCATGCCGGAGGGGCCGAAGAAATAGCAGTAGATCATCAGGCCGAAGCCGATCATCAGGCCCGGCACCACGCCGGCCATGAACAGACCAGCGATCGAAACGTTACCCACCGCGCCATAGACCACCGCCGTGATGCTCGGCGGCACCAGGGCTGCAATCGTCGAGGCCGACGCGATGATCGCGGCGATAAAAGCGGGACTATAACCTTCCCGCTTCATCGGCCCACCGAGCGCCCGGCTCATGACAGCGACGTCGGCGGTGGTCGATCCCGACATTTCCGAGAAGAACATCGAGAACACGACGACGACCTGCGACAGTCCGCCCCTGATATGGCCGACCAGCGACAGCGACAGGTTGGCTATTCGCACCACTACATTGGCCGAACTCATGAGTTCGCCGACCAACAGGAAGAACGGGATCGCCAGCAGCGCCTCGGAATCGACGCCGTCGAACACCTTCTGGATGATCGCCGCCAACGAGACGTCGGTCAGCATGGCGCCGACGAACACGCCCGCCAGCAGCGAGAACGGCACCGGCACGCCGAGATAGCCGAAGAACAGGAAGCAGAACGTCATCAGGCCGAGAATAACGGGTGCGCTCACGGGCGTGCCCTCATCTCGGGGGTGACATTGACGGGCGGAATATCCCGGTCTTCCTCCGGCGGCTCCGGATGATCGAAGCCGTTGCGAAGGCCGTTGATCAGTTGCTCCACCGTGAACAAGCCGATCAACGCGCCGGCGAACGGAATCGCCGCGTAGAGCGACGCGATCGGCGTTCCGGAGGGAAGCCGGAAACTGCCAAAACCCCGGAGATAGTTGATGTAGCCGAACCAGATCAGGCAGGCCGATACGCCGAGCACCACGATGCGGATCAGGACCTCGACGATCGTGCGCGGCGTGCCATGCATCGCTTCGGAGACCGCGGTCAGGTACAGGTGGTCATTGCGGCGCGTGGCGACGGCAGCTCCAATGAAGATCGCATAGATGAACAGCGTGGAAGTGGCTTCCTGCAGCCAGAGCCAGGGATGGCCGATGGTCCGTGTGAAGATGTCGGCCGTCACCGAAAGCGAGAACCCGAAGCAGAGAATGCCGCAGATAATCATCAGGACCAGTTCGAGCCGGTCGAACGCCTGCCATTTCAGATGACGCTGCCGCTGCAGCACCAGTTTGTCGGCGATAGCCATTTCCTACCTTTACGTCGTCCCGGCGAACGCCGGGACCCATAGCCACCGGCGCATATTGCTTGCAAACGGCATCAACCCGACTGCCAATCGATAGGCCGCGGTGTATGGGTCCCGGCGTTCCCCGGGACGACACCAGTCGTGTGCCTCAGTTAATCCCGCGGATCAGGTTCTTGATCTTCTCCGCATGCGGGCCGAGCTCCTTGGCGAGCTTGTCGAGATAAGGATCGGAGATCGCCGCAAAGCTCTTCTTGTCCACGTCCTCGACGATCTTGACGCCATAGCCCTTGAGTTTGGCCGCTGCCGCCTTTTCGAGCTCGAAGGCCTTGGCCGGCTCCTTGGCGCTGACTTCAGCCGCTGCCGTCTTGACCCACTGTTTCTGGTCGGCCGAAAGGCTCTGCCACAGCTTGTCGCTGACGAACAGCAGCGCGTTGTTGGCTTCATGCTCGGTCATCGAGAGCACCGGCGCCACTTCGTAGTGCTTGTTGACGAGATAGACGTTGACGCTGTTCTCGGCGGCATCCATCACGCCGGTCTGCAGCGAAGTGTAGACGCTGCCGAACGGCATATGCACGGTCTGGGCGCCATAGGCCGGGAAGATCGCGTCTTCGGTTGCGGTGGCCTGAACCCGGATCTTCAATCCCTTCATGTCGCCGGCGTTATGGATCTCCTTCTTGCTGTAGATGCTGCGCACGCCTTGCGAACCCGTTGCAATCACATGCAAGCCCTGCGCGGTCTCGTCGATCATCGCCGTGATCGCGTCGATCACTTGCTGGTTGGCCAGCGACTTGACCAGGTGATCGGAGCTGCGGAACAAGAAGTGCAGCGACATCACGCCGGCCTGCGGCGAGATCGTCGCGGTATTCGCCGACGAGACGATGGCAAAATCGATGTCGCCCGATTTCACCAGTTGCAGGAGCTGCGGCTCCTGGCCGAGCTGCGCGCCCGGATACTGGTCGACCAGCATGGTGCCCTTGCTCAATTCCTTGAGCTTGGCCGAGAACATGTCATAGGCGACGCTGTAGCCGGTGTTGAGCTGCTGGTCGTGGGCGAAGCGGTAATGCTTCGCATCCTGCGCGTTGGCGCTCGCGGCGAACATCGCCGTCGCGGTGGCGAGCGCCACCCCCAAGAACATCCTACGATTGGCCATCCCGCCCTCCCCTGTTTTGATTTTCCCGATCATCCCATCAAGGTCGCAAGATTGTCAATAAAGCAACGGCATCTCAAGGAAGATGCGGCAATAAATCGCCCCCAAGACGCCAGATTATCAACAATACCTGTCAACGCTATTTGATCGCGCGGACTAGGTCCTTGACCTTCTCGGCGTGGGGACCAAGGTCCTTGGCGAGCTTGTCGAGATAGGGATCGGCCACCGCGGTGAAGCCTGACTTGTCGACATCGGTGACGACCTTGACGCCGATCGACCTCAGCTTGTCCTGCGACTGATGCTCGAGTTCGATCGCCTTGGCGGGCTGGGTCTTGTTGACCTCGTCGGCCGCGGCCTGCACCCAGCCCTGCTGTTCCGGCGTGAGGCTGTTCCACAACTTGTCGCTGACCCAGACCAGGCTGTTGTTGGCCTCGTGTTCGGTCATCGACAGCACCGGTGCGACTTCATAGTGCTTGTTGGCGAGATAGACGTTGACGCCGTTCTCGGCGACATCGACCACGCCTGTCTGCAGCGAGGTGTAGACGCTGCCGAACGGCATGTGAACGATCTGCGCGCCATAGGCCGGGAACATGGTGTCTTCGGTGGGCGTCGCCTGCACCCGCACCTTGAGACCCTTCATGTCGCCGATGTTCTTGATCTCGCGCTTGGCATACATGCTGCGCAGGCCGAGCGTCGCCAGCGCGATCACGCGGGCGCCCTGGACGGTGTCGGCGATCATGGTCTTCATCGCCTTGGCCACTTCGGGATCCGCGATCGCCTTGATCAGGTGCGCCTCGGAACGGAACAGGAAGTGCATCGACATCACGCCCGCCTGCGGCGACAAGGTCGCGGCGTTGGCGGAGGACGAGATGCAGAACTCGACGTCGCCGGATTTGACGAGCTGCAGCACCTGCGGTTCCTGACCGAGCTGCGCGCCCGGATACTGGTCGATCAGCATGGTGCCCTTGCTCAGCGACTTCAGCTTCTCACTGAAGATATCGCCGAGGATTCCGTATCCCGTAATTTTCGGTTGATCGTAGGCGAAGCGATAATGCTTCACCTCCTGCGCCTGCGCGCTTGCGGTCACCAGGAGCGCGGCAGCGACCGCACCAAGAACGCTTGTCAGCCTGTTCATCGTCTCCCCCTAGGATTTTTGATGTTGTTTTCTTTTATACTCCCATTGCCCTTGTTCGATTGTCAATCAAACCAAGGTGCAACACTTCAGCGAAATGATTGCGATCATCTCAGAAGCATGACAGCCGTATTCGCACGACCGTCATCGTCCGCGAAGGCGGACGATCCGGTACGCCGCAGCCTCGCGGTCTATTCTCAGCTTCGCGGAATACTGGATGCCCGCCTTCGCGGGCATGACAGCGGAGATATTGAACGGATGACTATTTCCCTTCGCGGCGCATGAAGTCGAAGTCGCAGCCCTCGTCGGCCTGCAGAATGGTTTCGTTGAACAGATGGGCATAGCCGCGCTTGGCCCAATCCGGCGTCGTCGGCGGCGCCAGCGCGGCCTGGCGCTTTCCGAGTTCGGCATCATCGACGAGCAGATCGATGCTGCGCCTGGCGACGTCGAGGCGGATCATGTCGCCGTTCCGGACCAGCGCCAGCGGGCCACCGACGGCGGATTCCGGCGTGATGTGCAGCACGATGGTGCCAAACGCCGTGCCGCTCATGCGCGCATCGGATATCCGCACCATGTCCTTGATGCCGGCGCGCCCGAGCTTCTTCGGGATCGGCAGGTAGCCCGCTTCCGGCATGCCCGGCGCCCCCTTCGGTCCGGCATTGCGCAGCACCAGCACGTCATCGGCGTTGACGTCGAGCGCGGGATCGTCGACCCGCAGCGTCATGTCCTCGACGGATTCGAACACTACGGCGCGGCCGGTATGCTGCAGCAGTTTCGGACTCGCCGCCGAATGCTTGATGACCGCACCGCGCGGCGCGAGATTGCCGTGCAGCACCGCCATCGCGCCTTCCGGCTTGATCGGATTGGTGCGCGGCCGGATCGCATCCTGTCCAGGCACCTCTTCGGCGCCGGCAACGACATTGCGCAACGTCTGGCCGGTAATGGTTTTGGCATCGAGATCGAGCAGGTCGCCAAGCTGCGCCATCAGCTTCGGCACGCCACCGGCATGGTGGAAGTG
>Ga0157378_10004349_pt1 | contig 12465 bp, 8 predicted proteins | sample M65metaG_FD_115309 | JGI IMG/M metagenome (GOLD analysis project Ga0157378, IMG submission 115309) | Miscanthus rhizosphere microbial communities from Kellogg Biological Station, Michigan, USA - M6-5 metaG | ecosystem: Host-associated > Plants > Roots > Rhizosphere > Soil | place: USA: Michigan...
CACCCCCAGAATCCCAGCGCCCCAGAATCCCGCCACCCCTACACTATCCACGATGAGAGTCCACGCCATCGCTCTCCTTCTTCTGGCTGGATGCGCTTCCACTCCGCCTGTTCCACTCGACCGCGCGGTCCTGTCGTACGACATCGCGACGGCGGATGGCATCTCGCAGCAGTTGCTGCTGAATATCGCGCGCGCTCATGAGAACGAGCCGATTCACTTCACCGCGGTGTCGAGTATTGCGGCGACCTACCGTCTCTCGACGAGCGCTGGGATCGGGCCGACGATGACCGGTGAGCATGGACGATCTGTGCTGCCGCTCCTCGGAGTCGTGGCCGAACAGAATCCGACGATCAGCATTGCACCGATGCAGGGCGATGAGTTTACGCAGCGACTGCTCAGTCCCTTCCGCGAAGCGCAGCTCACGCTGCTCCTCCGTCAGGACTATGACGTCGATGCGCTCCTTCGCCTTCTTGGTGCAGGGATCCGACTTGATGCAACCGGTGTCGACTATCCGAATCGTCCGTCGGATCGTGACGGTTACACCCTTTATCGCCACATGATGTCGCACCTCTCGACGATTCAGGATCGGCACGCGCTCTATGTCGAGCCGTTGCACTTCAATCACACCTGGACCATTCCGGAAGCGTCATTCACTCCGGAGACGTTCGAGTCGACGTACAAGGATTTCACGGTGTCCTATGACGCAGCGGCACACGCGTACAACGTGTCACGCCGCGTGAATGGGCGCGTGATGATCACGAACTACAACCCCGATACGCTGACGAACGAGGAGCGGCGCGATCTGCATAGGAAAGCGGAGGAAGCACCGCCGAACGAAGTCGTGATCGACATTCGCTCCGGTTACACAGGCGGCGAATATCCGATTCAGGGCCGTCTTCGCCTTCGGAGTTTTCACGAAGTCCTCACCTTCCTCGGGCGCGGCGTCAGTGAAGAGCCTGAGTTTGACGTGACGCCGGATCCACGGACGCCGGCGATGAATGAGAACCCGCGCAGCGCGCTGGAGATCGACGAGGTCAGCGCGGCGCCGAAGGGGCGGCTGTGTGTGAAGTTGAACGGCCGCTATTACGTCATCGCGCAACAGAGTGGCTATCAGTGGAATCAGAAGTCGTTCGACATGTTGTACCAGCTGTTCCAGATGAGCGTTTCGGCATCGGCGCAATCGGGACCGAGTATTACGATCGCGAAATGATTCGAACGCGGTTACAGCGTGCGACAGGGAGCGTGACGTTTGGCGGATTCGCGGATTCGCGGTTTCGCGGTGGTGACGCCGGTTTGAGACCGCGTATCCGCGAATCCGCGAGTCCGCGCGACCCAGGATCCCAGCTCCCCAGAATCCCAGCATCCCAAACACGAACGCGGTTACAATCCGCGCGTCGTGAACGCCAGCAAAGGAGGTCCGCAAATGAACGAGCCAGGAAGTAGTCGCAGCAGCGAACCTCCATCTTCGCTGACGATCGTGAACGACTGAGCTCGCAGTTCGTCCGTTCACGGTCAACCTGAACGGAGCGAACATGTCGCCGCGCGACACCATTCACACACACGACCGCTGGGGCGATGCAACCGCCTTCTTCGAAGAGTTCCGCCGCCGCGGCTGGTTCGATCTTCTCCTTCTCGTTGGATTCATTGGTGCGGTCTTCGGCCTCATCTCGCTTGCCGGCGAGTGGCGCACGCTGCATCCCGCCGTCCACATCGATCTCGCGCCCTCGGCGCTTCCGCTTTACGTCTTCTACTCGCTCTGTCGCGGTCTGTTCGCGTACGCGCTGTCGCTCGCGTTCACGCTGACGTACGGCTATTGGGCGGCGAAAGACGCGGTTGCGCAGCGCGTGCTCATCCCGCTGCTCGACATCCTGCAGAGCATCCCCGTCCTCGGCTTCATGCCAGGACTCGTGCTCGCACTCGTGTCTATTTTTCCGCGCAGCAACATCGGACTGGAGCTCGCGTGCGTGCTCATGATCTTCAGCGGCCAGGCGTGGAACATGACGTTCAGCTTCTACCACTCGCTGCGATCGATTCCGAAGGATCAGCTCGAGGCGGCGACGACGTATCGCTTCGACTGGTGGCAGCGCCTGCGCTGGGTCGAGCTGCCGTTCTCCACGATCGGACTCGTCTGGAACAGCATGATGAGTATGGCCGGCGGCTGGTTCTTTCTGATGATCACCGAGTCCTTCGTCCTCGGTTCGCGCGATTTCCGGCTGCCGGGCATCGGGTCGTATATGAGCGTCGCAGTGGCGAGCGGCAACGTGCCGGCGATGCTCTGGGCGATCTTCGCGATGGTGATGATGATCGTCGTGCTCGATCAGCTGCTGTGGCGCCCGGTGGTGGTCTGGTCACAGAAGTTTCGTGTCGAAGAAGGCTCTGACGAAGAGACCGCGACGTCGTGGTTCTACGACTGGATTCGCCGCTCGATCCTGATCGATTGGATCGAAGGGCTTTTCAGACGATTGTTCCGTCTCGCTTCTGTATGGCGCCGGCGACCCGCCGGCGAAACGGACCGCCGCCGAGTCGGCGGCGCCACACAGAACATCAGCTCCGCACTTCTCTCGATCATGCTCATGGTCGTGCTCATCTTCGGTGCGTGGAAACTCTTCGATCTGCTGCGGCAGCTCCCGGTTAGACAATACTTCCCGATCCTTCGCGCGGCGGGGTGGACGCTGGGCCGCGTGCTGCTGTCGACGGCGCTCGGTACGCTTTGGACGTTGCCGGCAGGACTCGCGATCGGGCTGAACCCTCGCCTCTCGCGCTTCTTTCAGCCTGTCGTTCAGGTCGCAGCGTCGTTTCCCGCGCCGATGCTCTTTCCGCTCGTCATCGCACTGTTGAAGAGTGCAGGTGTAACGCTTGGTTGGGGAAGCGTCCTGCTCATGCTCCTCGGCACCCAGTGGTACATCCTCTTCAATGTGATCGCCGGCGCCACCGCGGTGCCGTCCGATCTGCGCGAAGCGGCACGGAGTTACCGGCTCGATCTCCGTCAGCGCTTCACATCGCTGTATCTTCCCGCGGTCTTTCCGTACCTCGTCACGGGTTGGGTGACCGCGGCCGGCGGCGCGTGGAACGCAAGCATCGTTGCCGAGTACGTGACGTTCAAGGGTGATGTGCTGACCGCGAACGGGCTCGGCGCGCGCATCAGCGTCGCCGCCGAGCGCGGCGATTTTCCGCAGCTCGCGGCGAGCGTTGCCGTCATGGCCGCCGTCGTCGTGCTCTTCAATCGAACCGTATGGAAGCGTTTCTACGCGATTGCCGAAGAACGCTTCTCGCTCAGCAAGTAACGATGTTCAAAGTTTATCCCGAGCGTTAGCGAGGGATCAGCGGAGCAGCCGCGAGACTTGTGCCCAGGCGCTGCCGGCTGCTCCGCTGATCCCTCGCTGCGCTCGGGATAAACTGCAAAGGCAAACTCCAAGGAAAACGCAATGACGACCGCAATTGAAATCGCTGCCGATGCTCTCTGCGAGGCGCGCAATGTCTCGCACGACTTCGTGATGCCCAATGGCTCGAAGCTGCGCGTGCTGGAGAACATCAACGTTGCCATCAAACCTCTGGAAGTCATGGCGCTGCTCGGTCCTTCGGGCTGCGGCAAGTCGACGATTCTGCGCATCCTTGCCGGCTTGATCAAGCCGACCGAAGGCGAAGTGTTCTATCGCGGCCAGCGCGTCGAAGGTCTCACGCCCGGCGTCGGCATCGTCTTCCAGAGCTTCGCGCTCTATCCGTGGATGACGGTCGCGGAGAATGTCGAGATCGTCCTGCAGGCAGCTGGTCTTTCGCTCGAGGAACAGAAGTCGCGCGCAGAAAAAGCGATTCGCACAGTCGGACTCGCGGGCTTCGAAGAAGCGTATCCACGCGAGCTCTCCGGCGGTATGAAGCAACGCCTCGGCATCGCACGCGCGCTGTCCGTGAATCCTGAGTTTCTCTTCATGGACGAGCCGTTCAGTCATGTCGATGCGCTCACGGCGGAAGGTCTGCGTGCGGAGGTGATCGATCTCTGGGAGCCGGAGGATACGAATCCGTCGTCGATCCTCATGGTCAGTCACGACATCAAGGAAGTCGTCTACATGGCGGATCGAATCGTGGTGTTGAGCAGCCACCCCGGCCGCGTGCGCACCATCGTCGAGAATCCCTTGCCGCGTCCGCGCGACACACGCTCGCGTGCATTCGAAGAACTCGTCGATTACCTGCACGAAATCATCACCGGTACGGAAATGCCCGATGCTCCTGCGGCGCGCGAAGGACGGATTGCGCCGTTGCCGAGGACCTCGACTTCAGAAGTCGTCGGTCTGCTGGAGTATCTCGATTCGAAAGGTGGCGTGGATGACATCTTCGACGTTGCCGCAGAGACCGATCACGAGTTCGGACACATGATGGCGATCACGAAGGCAGCGGAGATGCTGAACTTCGTCGACACGCCCAAGCAGGGGATCGTGCTCACGCCCGACGGACGGCGCTTCGTCGCCGCCGAAGCCGAGACGAGGAAGCAGATGTGGCGCGACCAGATCCTGCGGCTGAAACTCTTTCAGGATGTCTATGCGCTGCTGCAGCGCGAAGAAGGGGAAGTCAGCGGCGACATGGTGCGGGAGATGATCATCCTGGCGCTGCCTCGCGAGAATTACGAAGAGCTCTTCGAAACGATGGTGCGCTGGGCGCGTTTCGGGAATCTCTTCGCGTATGAAGAAGACGCGGACCGTCTATCGATGCAGTAGCGTTTGCAGGGCCTCTTCGGGAGTCGTGGCGGATGCGATTGCGTTCATCGCTTTCGCATCCGACACGAGGCGCGACAGCGACGCGAGAAACGTAAGGTGTTCGTTGCGCTTCGACTCCGGAGAGACGAATGCGATCACGACGCGGGGCTCCGGTTTCCCTTTGACGACGCCGTCGCGATTGATCGCGATCGTGGCGATGAACTCGTTGATCGCCGTATCGCGCGCGTGCGGCAATGCGGAGTGGCCGCACGTCGTCGCCATCTCACGCTCGCGCGCGGTGACCGAGTGAACGATGCGCTCGATGTCGGCGGCCGCGATGCCGTGATCGGGAAGCGTTCGCCGCAGGAGTTGCGACGCAACATCGGCGATATCCGCGCCGCAAACGCCGATCACGATGTCACCGGTGGAGAGGATCTCGCCGAGTTTCACACTGCGGATGATAGTGGAGGATCACTTCATGCTGAGCGGAGCGAAGCATCAACCAAGGCGCCGGCGAAATGCTGCAGCGCGGCGCCTCGGTTGATCCTTCGGCGTCTTCGCGCCTTCCAAGAAACTCCAAGTGTTTATGCGGGTCTGCGCGTTGAGTCCCTTCTCCCCCGGCACGGGGGAGAAGGCCGCAGGCGGATGAGGGGGCTTGCATTCGAGCAAGAGCACGAACCCCTCATCCGCGCTTCGCGCACCTTCTCCCCTCGCGAGGGGAGAAGGGACTGTGCCGCAATTTGCGTTTCTCTTTCTCGGGCGCGTCGCGCGCGACGTCCTTCGCTCAGGATGACAGGTTGATAACCCGGCAGCTATATACTCACATCATGAAACTCAAGCCTGCGCACGCCGATCTGTCGCCCGAGGCAATCGAGCTCGTGGCCGACCGCTTTCGCGTGTTGTCGGATCCTCTCCGCCTTCGGATCCTCCAGACGCTTCGCAGTGGCGAGCGAAACGTCACCGAGCTGACCGCGGAACTGGGAACGACTCAGCCCAACATCAGCAAGCATCTGCGCGTGCTGCAGAACGCGGGGCTCATCGGCCGCCGTCAGGCCGGCAACAGCATCTACTGCTACGTCTCGGATGCGACTGTCTTCGAGTTGTGCGACGTCGTCTGCACGTCGCTGTACGCGAGGATGTCGGCCCAGGCACGCTTGCTCGAAGCGCCGCGAAAGCCGCGCAGATGAAGCAAGAAGTTATCGCCGTCCGAGTGCTGTCGCGATCTCTGACGTAAGCGCTGCGCTATCCACCGGCTTCTGCAACGCGATCGCCGGGAGCTTGCGGTTCGCCTGCCGCAACTGATGCACGAGCGTCACGCCATCCGTCACCGCCATCGACATGTCGGTTACGACCACATCGTGATGCGCGTTGAGCGCGAGAATCGCTTCGGTTGCCGAGCGCGCTGTCGTGACGCGCGCTCCGCACTTCTTCAACATCTTCGCAATCTCCTCCAGGCTTTCAGCGTCGGCATCGACGAGCAGAATCTGTTTCATGCGCAGGTCGGGATGCTGCTTCCCGCTCGGCGCAGGCTTCTCGGAGACCTCGGGCTCGTCCGCGGTCGCGATCGCCGGCAACTCGATCGTGAACTTTGCACCCTTCCCGAGTCCTTCGCTTTCCGCACGCACCGAGCCGCCGTGCAGGTCGACGAGATGCTGCACGATCGCGAGGCCGAGACCGAGTCCGCCATGCGTGCGCGTGAGGCCGCCCTCTGCCTGGCGGAAGCGATCGAACACGTGCGGCAGAAAGGAAGGCTCGATGCCCGCGCCGTCATCCTGGACGACGACGCGCGCGCGATCGCCCTCGCGCTCGACCGTTATGTCGACGCGCCCATTCTTGCGCCCGAACTTCGCCGCATTCGAAATCAGATTCCAGACGACCTGCTGCAGGCGATTGCCATCGCCCTGCACGAATCCGCTCCAGCGCGTCGAGTCGACGCTCACCGTGATCGATTTCGCCATCAGCGCCGGACGGAGAGCCTCGGCTGCCTTCTCGACGACGCCGCGCAGATCGACTGCGGCGCTCTCCAGCCGGAACTTTCCGATCACGATGCTGGAGACGTCGAGGATGTCATCGATCAGTTTGGCCTGGGCGAGCGTCGCGGACTCGATGGCCTTCAGTGCAGACGTCGTCGTCTCTTCATCGAGCGGTCCGAGCATCAACATCCGTACCCAACCGAGCGTTGCAGTCATGGGCGTACGAAGCTCGTGGGAAATGGTCGCGAGGAACTCGTCTTTCGCGGCCGCGGCATCGAGAGCAGAGCGATAGAGTTGTGCGTTATCGATCGCCAGCGCGACTCGGCGGGCGAGCATCGACGCCAGTTCGACGTCCTGCGCGCCATAGCGCGCGGGATTCACCGAGGCGAAGGAGATGGTGCCGAGGATGCGGTCGCGGGACTGGATCGGAGCAACGAGAACCGAGCCGGTTCCGAGCTCGCGAATCAGAGCAGCATGTTCCTCGTCGACCGCCGTGCCGACGATCGTCTCTTCGTCCATGGTGAGGACGAACGGCTTGTTGCTCGCGATCAGCTCGACGACATGCGGCGGCGCGTCGATGCGCGACGGCTTGTCGAGGAGACGCGCGGCCAGCGAATTCTTATCCGGGTTCGAGTGCACGGCGGCGACGCGGCGCCGCACTCCGTTTTCATCGAGCAGCGTGACGGTGCACCAGTCGGCGAGGTCCGGCAGAGCGAGTGCAGCGACCGCACGCAGAGTCTCTTCGTAATCGAGTGACGAGCTGAGGACCTCACTGGCGCGCGCCGCGAACGCCAGCGCGTCTTCGGCATGCTTGCGCGCGCTGATGTCGAGCGTCACGCCGCGCATGCCGATCGGCTTGCCGTCAGCGTCATGGACGATCGTCGAATGCGCCTCGCACCAGATCGCGCGGCCGTCTTTCGCGATCCAGCGGAACGTGTTGGTGCTCGCTCCGCCATCCCGGAAATGCTCATGTGCGTTCCGGGCAGCCTGTTCGCGATCGTCGGGATGCACGATCGAGAGCCAGAAGTTCGGAGTCGAAAGCCACTCTTCGACAGAGTAGCCGAGCATGCGCGTGACGTGATCGCTGATGAAATTGATCCGCTGCGAACCGCGATCGGGTTCGCCCCACGCTTCCCATACGACGCCGGGTACGTTGGAGACGAGACCGGCGAGCCGCTGCCGCTCATGTTCGACCTGCGACGCGAGGCGCACCGTCTCGCGTTCCGCGGAACGAAGGTCGTTGATGTCGAACGCGACGCCGATGTAGCCGCTGAAGTTTCCTGCCTGATCGAAACGCGGCACGCCGCGGCTCAGCATCAGGCGATAGGCACCGTCATGACGGCGCTGCCGGTATTCGATCTCCACCGGTTGGCGCGCGGCGAACGCAGTCTCGAAGAGAGGCATGCAGCGCGGAATGTCGTCGGCGTGCATTTCGTCGAGCCAGCCGGTGCCGAGCTCCTGTTCTCGCGTGCGCCCGCTGAATCGCAGCCACTGATCGTTGACGTACGTGCAGTTCTTGTCGGCGTCCGTGATCCAGACGATGGCGGGTGCCACGTTGGCAATGCTCGTCAGCAGTTCCTGTTCATCCTGCGTCTTCTCGAGCTTGCGCCGCTGCAGCGAGCTGCTGAACCAGGCGAGCGCGATGCTGGCGATGCCGAAGAAGGTGAGATGCACGGGGTCGGTGTGCATCAGCGCGCTGCTCAGGATCGTGCTGAGTACCGCGGCCACGATTCCCGGTCCCATTCCCATCGCCATCGATGAAATGAAGACCACGATGAAAAAAAGGAAGAACGGGATCGGACTGAAGAACGGGCGGAACGACCATTGGATCAGAGCAGCAACGAGGGACAGTGCTGCCGCTGCAAGGTATCGGAGGACCGGCGACTTCATGGGAGGGGGAAGTGTAGTGGAAAACGTGTTTCCTCGGCTGCTCCGCGATGGGAACCGAAAAGCGAAATGCAGAATGCAGAATGCAGAATGCAGAATGAAAGACGTGTGTGTGGCACGGGTTCCATTCTGCGCGAGGATTTGAGGTCGGAAATCGACGTCGGAGAGGTGCGAGGCCGAAAGCGAATGTGAATACAGAATGAGGCGTGCGTGCGGCAGGATTTCAATTCTGCATTCTGCATTCTGCATTCTGCATTCAGGTTCTCACTCTTCCTTCTTCATGAACTTCAACTGACTCGCCGTCGGGAACTGCTTCGCCCGCCAGCGTGGCGGATAGTGCTCGGTCCTCTCCAGCAGTTGCGGCGCGATCCGCATGACCTCGTCCCACTTCACCCAGCCGAGGCCTTCGATGTTTTTTGCGCTCTGGACGCGCACGAAACAGATCTGATCGACCTCGGGGAGCAGCGACGGGACACCGTCGGTCCAGCTGGTGAAGGTGATCAGCTCTCCGCTGTCTTTCTTCCGCATCGCATCGAAGTTCGAGACGAAGATCTCTTCGTTGCGGCGCAGCGCGACGCCATTGAGCAGATTCTCCTGCTCTTCATAGTCGGCCTTCATACGCTGGATCTGCAGAAGGCGGAAGGCTCCGTACGCCGGATGACCGGCGGGAACCTCCCAGTCGATCCACTGCCCGTTTTCGAGGAGCAGTGGTGATGCACAGATCGGCTGCGGCTGCTCGAACGTCTTCCGCGCCGCCTCGGTCATCGCGATGAGGGCGGCCGTATCTTCGCTGCCCGCGACCAGCAGAAGATTCCGATGCGGCAGCAGCGCGACGTGTGATCCCTGAACTTGCAGCGGCTTGATGAGATCAGGCAGAAGGATTCTTGTCGCGTCGTAGGAGTCATCCCACGTCGAGACATAGAGACCGTTGCGGGATTCGAACGAGCGGACGGCTGCTTCGCGCAGATTTTCCTTCGCGATCTCCAGAGCTTCTTCGAACGTGACATTCCATTTCTTCAGATCGTCGGCGTCGACGAGCTCCACGGTCTGGGGATAGTCGAGCACGAGTCCAAGCGCAAGATGAGCGCCGAGCGTGCCGAAGGGTTCGATGCGATGAGGAATGCCTTCCGCTTCCATTTTGAGATTGCTCGCGTCGTAGTAGGCGCGCGAGCGGACCGAAGGGCGGAGAAGCGTGCGCGCCGCGGCGAAATCCGCCGGCTTGCCGGCAGGACGCTGGAGCCACTGCTGCGCGGTGTTGACCGCAATTCCATGGCGCTCGCTGGCCGGAGCGGCGCAGAACATCGCATAGAAGTTCGCGAGGTACAGGTGATCACCGCCGATGTGGAGTGCGAACGACGTCTCATCGAAACGGACCGGTCCGGCGCCGCGCGTCTCCAGTTCGTGAATGACCATCGCTGCAAACGACTTCTGCGAGGGTGGCCCGAACAGTTTCTGAAGAATGCCCACTAGAGTTCTGAGTGCTGAGTACCGAGGGCTGAGTATGAGCCGTTGGAGATTCCCACCGCAACATGTAACACGCGCACTCAGCACTCAGCACTCAAGCCGTTGACTACATAACCATATGGGCATATCGTGTTTTTGTGAGGTCGTGACTATGAACATCGAACGCTATCTCCGTCTTATCGCCGGTTCTTTCGTACTGCTCTCCCTCGCTCTCGGCTATTTCGTCAGCCCGTGGTTCCTCGCCTTCACCGCTTTCGTCGGCCTGAACCTCGTTCAGTCGGCCTTCACGAACCGGTGCCCGATGATGACGATCCTTCGCAAGGCTGGCGTTGACGAGGGCTGCTGTTCCATGGAGCGCGTCGCGTGAGAAATCTGCTCCTGACAGCGGCCGTGTGTCTGCTGCCACTTGCTGCTGCAACCGCGCAGCCGCTGACGCTGCGCGATGCCGCGGCCGAGGCGCTGGAACGAAATCCGTCGCTCGTTGCGGCGCAGGCGCAGGTCTGCGCCGCGCGTGCGCGACGCGAAGAAGCCCGGGCGTCGTGGCTGCCGGTCATCGACGCCAGTGCCAATTCTTCGCGCAGCAACAATCCCGTGTTCGTATTCGGCTCACTCCTCGAACAGGGACGCTTCGGAGCGGAGCACTTCTCTCCAGCATTTCTGAATGATCCGCCCCCGCTGCGCAATGACCGGCTGAGTCTCAACGTGCGCTACGCGTTATTCGATCAACTGCGGCGCCGCGACGTGACGAAGCAGGCCGGTGAAGGTGTGACGCGCGCGCTCTCGGCTTCCGAGGCAATGCGGCAGCAGGTGCTCGCCGAGGTGATCGCGCGCTACTACGGCGTCATCGTTGCCGAGCAGCGGCACGCAGTCGCCTCCGAGGCAATATATGCCGCGGAATCCGCCGCGAAGAAAGCGGGTGATCGTGCGGAGCAAGGTCTCGTCGTCGACTCGGATCGACTCGCCGCCGAGGTGCAGCTCGCAGAGGATCGTCAGCAGGAGCTCGCCGCAGCGGGTGCTGTGAACATCGCGCGCGCCGCACTCGCGCTGACCCTCGGCCGTCCCTTAATGTCGCGTATCGACGTCAATACGCAACTTCCTGACACCGCCTTCACCGTGATTGCGCTCGACGAAGCCGTGAAACGTGCAATCGAAACGCGCGGCGACGTCGCATCTGCGATCGCAGCGCGCAGGTCGGCTGAGTTGCAGCTCATCACCGCACGCGGCTCCTTGTTGCCACGCATCGATGCCTTCTCTTCCTGGGGCGCCAGCGGCCGCACGTTCTCTCATCGCAATTCCGATCACACGATCGGCGTGATCGCCAGCGTCGCGCTGTTCGATGGCGGAACGTACGCGCGGGTTTCCGAGGCGCGCGCGAACGTCGAGAGCGGGAGGGCGATGGAGTCGTCAGCGCGCGACCGCGTTGCGATGGAGGCGATCACCGCGTGGAACAAGGCGAATGCAGCGCAACAACAGATCGCAGTCGCGTCAACCGCTGTCAGTCAGGCCGAGGCTGCGGCGCGAATCGTTCAGGATCGCTATGACAACGGCTTGACGACGATCACCGAGGTGCTGCGCGCGCAGACTGCGCTCGTCGCCGCGCGACTTTCCCTTCTCTTCGCCCGACAGCAATCCATCAACGGACATGCAGAGCTGCTTCGTTCCATCGGAGGACTTCGTGAGATCGATCCATTTCTTTGAGGTTGCTTGCGCCGCACTGTTGCTTGCGGCGTGCGGAACGAAGGCGCCGATTCAGCCGGCGCAGAAGGCGACCGGCCGGCTCGACGTGGCGAGAAGCGAGATGCTACCCGACACGCGCGTTACGACCGGCACGGTTCGCTCAACGAACGTCAGTCCGCTTGCTGCGAGAGTGATGGGCAACATCACGCGCGTGCTCGTCGCGGAAGGTGATCGCGTGCGTGCCGGGCAACTGCTGCTCGAGATCGATGATCGCGAGATGCAGGCGAAGAGCGCTCAGGCCTCTGCAGGTGGGAGAGAGGTCGACGAGTCAATTGCCGCGGCGGACGCCGGCGTCGCTGCGGCGAAAGCAAACGCGACACTCGCCGACGCCACGTTCAAGCGATTCAGCGCGTTGAAGGAGCGCGGCTCGGTCAGCGCGCAGGAGTACGAAGAAGTTCTGGCGCGCAAGACTGGTGCGGATGCAACGCTGAGTCAGGCTATGCGGAGTCGTGACGCGTTGCTCGCTCGCCGTGCGCAGGCGAAGGCTGGCGTCGCCGAGGCCGAGACGTTTCTCAGCTATGCGAGTGTGCGCGCGCCGATCTCCGGTGTCGTCACCGCGCGCATGGTCGATCCCGGTGCGCAGGCCGTTCCGGGCATGCCGCTGCTCATCGTCGAAGACGACACCCGGCGGCGCGTCGAGACGACGGTCGACGAGTCGCTCGCTGCCGGCGTACACGTGGGCGATGCCGTGATGATCGAACAGGCGATCACCGGAC
>Ga0157378_10004351_pt1 | contig 12460 bp, 6 predicted proteins | sample M65metaG_FD_115309 | JGI IMG/M metagenome (GOLD analysis project Ga0157378, IMG submission 115309) | Miscanthus rhizosphere microbial communities from Kellogg Biological Station, Michigan, USA - M6-5 metaG | ecosystem: Host-associated > Plants > Roots > Rhizosphere > Soil | place: USA: Michigan...
ATTCAAAGATCTTTGCCTTTTTAAGAATGGGTTCAGGCTTTGCGATTTCTTCCCCGGTAACAACTTTCCCCAATTGCGACGAATCCTTTTTTTCACTTTCAAATTCATTTTGGAAAAAGTCCTCATTCTTTTTTGTACTGTCACCGGGATTTTGTTGCTGCTGAACCTCGATCCTTTCGGCAACTAACCGTTATTGCTCCGTTAGCCGCTTTACATACTCTGTCGGTTTTGCCTGGATATTGCGGCGTCGCAAGGTATTTTCATCAACCCGAAGCCGGTATAAAAATTTGAAATCGCCTTGTCTTACTACTTCACTTACCAGGCTATTGTCACCGGCAGTTCTTGTTTCCAGCAGGCCACTCTGATAATTTGTCAATGGAAAAACATAAGATGAATCATTAGTAACAGAAACGAAACCGACAGAATCTATATCATTCTTGTTCCATTCCTTCAGCAAGCTGTCTACATCGGCCGGGCCGGGATTGCGGAGAACCTCGTCACCGATAAATACCAATGTGTCAAGGCCAGCTCTTTCCGTTTTGAAGAATCCGGCATACCTGTTATTGATCCCATTTTCATCACTTACAAATGTAAAGTGCGAAGTATTATATTGAGATGGAAAACGGGCATTTCCAAATCTCAGATCGGTAAGCTGCGAGATCTGTTTGAACTCTGATTGATTCCAGTTATCAACCATAAAAATGTTGAAATGCCTGGCGGGCAGTGAATCGCTACTACTGGCAGCTCGTGCATTAGGCCTGTTACTGGCATAAATAATTCCCGTTTTATTGGGAAAGGCCACGAACGAAGCGTCAAGGTCATCATATGCATCATTAGTGACCTGCTGGGCAGATGCTTTATCGATCTTATAAACATAAATATCAGATTGTCCTGCTTTAACCGCTGACAAAAGCAGTGTATTAGCATCCAGCATATACTTCATGTCCTGGACCTGGTCAAACTGATGCAGTTCCTGGTCCTTTATGATCTTTATCCTGTTCAGCACGTCATAAACAAACAGTCTCAGTTTTCCCTCTTTCCAGTAAATGCATGCGAGCCGCGTACCTTTTCCATCCCAGGCAAGAATTGGATAGTTGGGATTTTGCTCGTTCTCATTTGACCGGGTACCATATTTCAACAAGACTTTTCTATTCAAGAAATTCTCCATCAGCACTACCCTGTATTGACCTTGTTTATATTCAACCATTGCGTAAGTAAAGCTGCGTGGGAGCGGGTTAGCATTAAAACGGATATAATCCTTCTTACCGACCTTTTCCGTAACGGAAAGCTGGCCTTTTGGTACATTGCGCCGACCGCGAATGTCTTTATAATACTTCTGCGATTCTTCAGTCATAAAATCGGAGAGCAATTCCTTGAACTTTTTCTTCGTAACCTTTTGTGAAGCGCTGTTGAGATTTCGATAAATGCGGCTGAGGTATAACAGGTACGTCGTCTTATTTGCTCCATATTTATCTCCGATGTAATGCCAGAACGCATGACCAGCCAATAAAGGATTCGCATAGGCGAACTGATAAAATTTATTACCGTAGTCACCCGATAAAAGTGCCGATTTCAGAGCATCATCCCATTTCGGACTCCATCGTTCGGCCGCGTATTCAATATAGCCATCGGTCAGCCATTTGGGAAGATCGAGCAATGCCTGGTTGGCCGCAAACTCACCCAGGTCATCGCCGAATAGAATATTTTCCACCAGCACCCGGGCAATGCCCTTCCGGATTCGCAAACGCAAACTGTCATGATTGCCATCAAAATAAACGATCATTTTGTTGTTCACCAGTTTGGTAACCCCACCCGTCGTTTGCCAGTCGATGCCCAAACCTATATTCGATTGCTGGTATTCATCAAAATTGTTATATACAACTATATTGGCGCGGCGTTGTAATCCATACTCAACAAATTCTTCTATGGATGGTAATTCTGCTTCAGCGACCTGGGCCACAAATTTGCCAAGTTCCAGTCCATCCTGGTTAAAGTAAGTATTAAAATTTTCCGACTGGTAATATTTCCATTTGAATTTCTGGTATTGTACACGGTTTTTCCCAAATTCAACCGCATTTACCTGGGCCTGTGTAGTAAGCAAAATCGCAAGACCAACAATAGAGCTGATAATTTTCTTCATACTATCTTCTTGTTTCGTATAATCTAATCGTTCTTTCTTCGTCCACCGTAGCTTCACAAAAGGTGGGAATTTTCTTGTTTAAAGCTTTTTGTCATTTGACATTGATCCCAGTTCTTATTATTTACAGCCTGTGTAAACAACCGGGATTGCACAGCTTTGCGTTCTGTTTTCCATTCAACTTTTCTGAGACGTGAATCATGAGGCAAAGTTTACTCACAACTGGCGTTCCGTTAAAGGCTAAAACCACGCAGTAGCAAAGGTTGTAAATTGCACGTAAAATACGAAAAACCGAAATGTTAACCGTCAAGGCCTTTAGTTTTAATCCTGTTGAGGAGAACACCTATGTCCTGTATAACGAAAAAAAGGAGTGCTGCATTATTGACCCCGGTTTTTATTTTACCGAAGAAAGAGAAAAATTTAAAAAATTTATTGACGAAAATAACCTGCAACCCATTTTGCTGCTGAATACACATTGCCACCTGGATCATGTGTTTGGGAATAAATTTGTTCATGATACATGGCACCTCACGCTTCATATTCATGAAAAGGAAAAACAAATGCTGGAACTTGCCCCCGCCAGCGGCCAGATGTGGCAATTGCCATTTGAAAATTATAAGGGTGAATTGATCTTTATCAAGGAAAATTCTACGCTAAAAATTGGAGATAACGAGCTTGAAGTTCGATTTGCTCCCGGCCACTCACCGGGACACGTTTGTTTTTATGATGAAGCAGATGGTTTTGCCATTTGTGGTGACGTATTGTTTAACGGAAGTATTGGCCGAACCGATCTACCCGGCGGAGATTTTCATACATTAATAAACAGCATTCAAACCCAACTCTTCACGCTTCCGGATGAAACAAAAATATATTGCGGTCATGGACCTATGACCACAATTGGTTTCGAAAAAATGAACAACCCATTTGTAAAGCTCTATTGATCGAATGATCGCCTCTCTCTCCATTCATGGAGAGGGCTGGTCTGAAGTGTAAAAAATATTCTGAGTAAATTTAAGTATGCAACGAAAACCAACTTTTCTTGCATGTCTTTTTGTCCCGTTAGCTTTTGGGAGTATCGACTGCCTGGCACAGCTCGCAGAGTCCCGCAGACTCGCGGAGCCCGGTGGGCAATATCCTTTTGTTTTTTATACCCCGCGGGAAGGCCTGGTGAATAGCAGGGTTCGATCTATTAAGCAGGATAGCAGGGGCCGAATGCTCTTCATCACCTTTGGCGGATTGAGCATCTATGACGGAACAAGATTTATGAATTACAACCGGCAGGATGGTTTGGCCGAGGACCTCATAAATGACATCGTTGAAGTCGGTCCTGATTCGTTACTTGTAGCCACCAACGCGGCGAAGTTAAACACGTTGGTGAGAGGTAAAATAGGAGTCTACCAGACCACTGATAATTTTTATCCCGTGGTCAATCGATTTCTAAAAAGCACCGATGGATCATGGTATGTTACGGCCGATGAAGGGCTGTTTGAATTGAAAGGCAATCGCTTCCGCCGAATTCCCTTATTAAACAAAGACAAGATTGAAATTGGGTCTAATTTGGACAAGATCATTGAATGGAAAAATTATCTCCTGATGGTCCCCTGGAGTGAAAACCTTGGTGAAAAACTGATCGTGTATGATAAAGCGACGAAAAAGGTAACAGACATTGACAAGAAAAACACAATCAGCTGCCTTACAAAAGATGCATGGGGACGCGTATGGGCAGGGACGCAAAACGGCCCCACGCTGATCGACCCGATCGCCCTTTCAGAAGGAAAAATAAAGTTTGGGTACGCTCCGGAGAAATTCAGAAAGATCGCAAATAATAAACAATCTTTCATTTTTTTTGACAACGACAATAATGCGTGGCTCTATGATAAAGAGATCTTAAAAATAACTCCCGACTTCCAGCATGAATATATCACTGCTGAACAAGGGCTGGAGGCCGCCAGCCTGACCGACCTGTTCATTGACAGGGAAGGAACTGTATGGATCGCCACGGATGGAAATGGTATCATAAAGATCAGAAGCACCGATACCGAATTATTGCATACCCTGGATCAAAGGCCAATTTCCATTTCAACGATCCTCAATCAGAACGATACGATCTGGCTTTTTAATGCAATCGATAGAACTATATATCGTTTTGCCGACAATAAATTCAAATTATTTCCATTGCATGAAAAATATAAAGCAATAAATTTTTTCGTGTACGGTTCAAAACTCTATTTGAATACAGGTACAAAATTTATTTTCATTGAGAACAAGGATGAGCCACGCTCGTATGATCATCCACGGATCATTGATACTTTTAATGCCCCCAATGGCATAGGTACGGGAGTGGTTGACAGGAATGGTGCTATCATTCAATACGTGAGAGAGGCAAACAACATTTCCTATGTGTATGTTTTAAAAGATGACAAATTATTAATGAAGCAGCAGGTCAATAATTTCATTGATCAAATGGCTCTTGACAAGCAGGGAGCTCTATGGATGGTCACGCGGGACAATTATGTTCTGAGATTTACTCTTCACCCTGGGCAGCCTTCCCGTTATCTGCAGATGGACGAACAGTATCCAAAAAAAATACCTGATCTGAATCCAAGAGCGATCACCATAGATGCCAGCAACAATATTTGGATCGGCACACGGTTTAATGGAGTTTATAGGTTCGAATGCAAGGATCGTAATTTTAAACCGGCAGCTAAGTACACCACCCGCGCTGGCATAACTGACAATTTTGTGTATACGCTAACCTGTGATAGCAGCAACACGATATGGGTCGGAACTCAAACGGGACTTGATAAAATTTTTAGAAAAAACGATCAATACATCATCGGCAACGTAAGCAAAAACAATAATTTCTTTCAAACTGTCGGTAAAATTGTCACTACTAAAAGTAATACAGTATGGGCACTTACCAATGGGGGCGTCATCCTCAGAACAACTGAAAGGTTGTCACCGGCAAAAATACCTTTGGCCCCGGCACTTTTGTTTACTTCGCTGCAAGTAAATAACAAGCCTTACAATGATTCTTCAAAAAACTTTTCTTACCGGCAAAATAATCTTTCATTCACGGTGGCAGCTACCTCTTATATTGATGAACGATCGATCAGGTACAGTTACCTGCTGGAAGGAAGCAGCAATGAAAACTGGAGTGAACCTTCCAATAACTCCACATTCAATTTCCTCAATCTCTCCCCGGGAAATTATACTTTAAAAATGCGGTCAGAATTTCCCGAAGCAATGTATCCTTCGCAAATGATCGTCTATTCGTTTACTATTTTGCCACCGTGGTGGCAAGCCCGGTGGTTTTCCGTGGGAGTGGGCCTGGCAATACTGGCAATACTTTTTCTAGCCACCCGGTTCTATTATCGCAGAAAATTAGAAAGGGAGAAGGTCATTTTAGAAAGACAGCAGGCGATCGAAAAAGAAAGAACAAGAATTGCCACAGATATGCATGATGATCTTGGCGCCGGTCTTTCCCGAATAAAATTTCTAAGCGAAACCATCGGTATAAAAAAACAACAACACCTTCCTTTTGAAGAGGACATCAGCAAGATCAGGGAGTACTCCCATGAAATGATCGATAAAATGGGAGAGATCGTTTGGGCATTGAATGAAAAAAATGATTCGCTCAGCGACCTGCTTTCTTATACAAGATCATATACCGTGGAATATCTTTCACAAAGCGGCATCCGGTGCTCGATCAATTCTCCCGAGTTTATTCCAGCGGCTTTTGTAACCGGGGAGTTTCGCCGGAATATCTTTCTCTCGGTCAAGGAGATCCTTCACAATATTGTAAAACATGCACAGGCTAACGAGGTCATTGTTACCATAGAAATAGATCCCTGCCTGTGTATAAATATTAAAGATGACGGTATCGGTTTCGACCAGGCGAAAACAAGGCCTTACAGCAACGGGTTGATCAATATTAAAAAAAGAATGACAGATATAGATGGTATCATGGAAATAGAAAACAAAAACGGAACCATGATCAAGCTAAAAGCTCCCTTAACTTAATTCAATGCTCCTAACAACTTTTTTAGTAAAATGCAAATAATGCAACGAAAGCTGGTGATTCTTGCATGCTTTTTTGTATGGAATGCCGCGATAGCTCAACTCGCAGAGTCACGCGGACAATATTCCTTCGTTCGTTTTACTATCGAAAATGGCCTGTCGAATAATGTCGTCTATTCTACTCACCAGGATACCAAAGGTTTTTTGTGGATCGCGACGCATGACGGCCTGAATCGCTATGATGGTTATGAGTTTAAAAAATTCCTTCACTACCCATTCGATAAAAAAAGTCTTGCCAGCAATATGACCATCGACATGACCGGGGATGTTGAAGGCAGACTTTGGATATTGACCAACACTCATCTCCACCTGTATGATGAAAAGAACGAATCTTTCGAACGCTATACCCTACCCGCAGGCACGGTCAATCATAGCAACCAGAGCGTTTCAAGGTTGATCGATGGCGACAAACGTTTTTTATTATTGAATCTGTTCAATGGTTTATTTGTTTTTGATAAGATAAACAAACGTTTCAGTCCATTAAATGTTGATACCGGGACGGATGAAAAACCAGATCTGTTCAATTTCCCCTTTTTTAAGGATAGCGAAGGAAACATTCTCATTGGAGCCGGAACCGCCAAAGGTGTGCTGGCATTCGACCCTGAAACGTTAACCCTTCAACGCAAACTACCTGGCTTTTATCGGCAAGTAAACTGGCAGAATGAGATGGTGACCTCGGTCTACAGGAATAAGAAAAACGAGCTCGTTTATTGTACTCAGCAGGGTAATAAATTTTCATTGATCACTAAAACAGGAAGAAAACATTTTTTATTGAACAGGTCCATCGCCGGCGTCACTGTTTTTATTGAGTCAATAAAAGAAGATGAACAGGGCGACATATGGATAGGTTACGGCAATAGTTTGTTTGAATACCAACTAAATACTGATTCAGTCATCGACCTCTCGCAAAACTTATACAATACATCCATTGGAAATAATTTTATTATCAAAAGTATTTGCATTGACAATTTTAGTAACCTCTGGGTCGGTTTGTATGAAGCAGGGCTTCTGAAAGCGAGCATACGCAAGCCGTTGTTCCTGAATTTTTCCATTAATCAACCGGAGAATTCCAGGCTTCCTTATTCTTCAATATATGGCCTGATCAAAAGTCCGGATGAGACGGTGATCGTACGTTATTTCGGTACTCAAATGGCGTCGATCATTGATGTCGTCAATAAAAAGATCATAAAAGAAAAATTCAAATTCAATCCACTTGATACGGTGACGATGAAAAAAATGTTCTCACAGTTTACGCAAGCCCCATCAATGCAGCCATTTTATAAATTTTTTGACGCCACTACCCGCTTCACTTTTAACAATGGGCAATTCGGCCTGTATAAAGACAGGGAGCAGAATTTTTGGACCGTCGATTTTAATGAATTTAAACGGATCAAAGACGGCCTGTCGATAAATACCGGCGATCACATTAATTGCTTTTATGAAGGAGACAATAATACTTTCTGGGTGGGTACCGATGGCGGCGGGTTTTTGGGATTGAATTATAAAACGGGCACGCTGAAAAAATTTTTGCCTGGTGAGTCAAATCCACAAAGTATCAGTAGCGAATATGTGGTGAGTGTTATTCCGGATGGCAAAAACGGTCTTTGGCTGGCTACCCGTTATGGGTTGAACCATTTTGATCTTCAAACCCATCAGTTCAGATTGTTCTCAGAAGAAACCGGTTTGTGTAATAACACGATCTATGCTATGGAAAAAGATCGACATGGTAAACTATGGTTAGGAACCAGCAATGGCTTAAGCTGTTTTGATCCGCAAACGAATGAATTCACTAATTACTCAAAAAATAATGGCCTTGTCAATTCGGAGTACAACCGCAATGGAACGATCGTTTTATCCAATGGGTGGATATTAATGGGAGGAACCGAAGGAATTGACGTGATAATTCCCGACAGCATTCAGTACAGAAAAACGATCGAAAAAAAATCCCTTCCGGTAGTGATCACCTCTTTTAAATCCGCTGACAGCTCATTTTATTCAGTTTCTCATCCAATAAAGTTGACGCATCAACAAAATAATGTGGTGATCTCTTTTGCAGCGCTTGATTTTACACAACCCTATAATAATAAATATCTCTGGAAACTGGAGCCCCTGGAAAAAAAGTGGACATATGTTCTTGGAAAACATGAAGTGAATTATGCCGGGTTGCCTCCGGGGAATTATACTTTTAAGATCAAGGCTGCGGGAGCTGATGGAATGTGGAGTGCTAAAGAAACTTCATTCTCTTTTATCATTACGGCTCCCTGGTGGCAAAGCTGGTGGGCCATAGCTGCTGTAATTGTTGCCGGCATTGGGATATTGGCAGGAGGTCTTCGTCTCTATTATCGCGGAAAATTTAAGAAACGACTGGAAAAGCAAAAAGCGTTGTTGGAGAAACAACAGGCCATTGAAAAAAAAAGAACAAGAATGGCCACAGATATGCATGATGATCTTGGGGCCGGATTGTCGCGTATAAAATTCTTAAGCGAAACTATCGGCATAAAAAAACATCAGCTGCTCCCTATTGAAGAGGACATTAATAAGATCCGGGAATATTCTCACGAGATGATCGACAAAATGGGGGAAATTGTCTGGGCATTGAATGAAAAAAATGATTCGCTCACTGACCTGCTTTCGTATACCAGGTCATACACCGCGGAATATCTTTCACAAAATGGCATCCGGTGTACCGTTGATTCACCGGAATCTTTGCCGGCAGGTTTGGTCAGCGGTGAGATCCGCCGGAATATCTTTCTTACCGTGAAGGAAGCGCTGCACAACATAGTGAAACATTCACAGGCAGATAATGTGTGGATCAGCATACATCCGGGAAAAAATTTAGTGATCACTATAAAAGACGATGGAACTGGTTTTGAAGAAAAAAATATCAGGGCATTCAGTAACGGGCTTCACAATATGAAAAAAAGAATGAAAGATATCGGGGGAATTCTGGAAATTACAAATGAAATGGGAACCCTGGTGAAATTAACCGTTCCTTTGTCACTATAACTTTTGTTCTATTGTTGTCTAAACAATTGCGAGTTACTTTAGAAAAACACATGAGCATTTCATTATCCATAGTTGAAGACCTCGATGAAGTAAGAGAAGGCCTGAAACAATTTATCTCGCTGAATCCTGAGTTTAAGGTGTTAGATACATTTAAGACTGCCGAAGAGGCTTTGTATGACATACCCCGATTACAGCCGGACATTGTGATTATGGATATCAATTTACCGGGAATGAACGGTATTGAATGTATCAGGGAAATAAAGACAAAAGTTCCGCGCACGCAGTTCATGATGTTTACCGTGTACGAAAACGATGAGAAAGTTTTTGAGGCATTAAAAGCAGGGGCATCCGGTTATCTTTTAAAAAATACCGGCCTGGTTCAACTGATCGAAGCATTACAGGAACTACACAAGGGCGGCTCACCCATGAGTGCCAATATCGCCCGAAAGCTGGTTACCGTTTTTCGTGAAAAAGAAAGTAGCGAAATTCCTGTGGAAGCACTTAGTAAAAGAGAAACGGAGATCCTTCAACTATTATCAAAGGGTTTGTTGTATAAAGAAATTGCCGACCAGCTGTCTATTTCCGTCAGCACCGTACGACAACACATTCATAAGATCTATGAAAAGTTGCACGTGCAAAACAGAACGGAAGCCATCAACAAGGCCTTTGGAAAAAATTAATGACTGCACTTTCATACTCATTACTCATTACCCCTCATTCATTATTCATTATCGCGGCATTACTTTTAACTTTTGTTCTATTGACATCCCTGCCTGGTTAATGTAGTTTGCCTTTGCCATACATTTTATCGTGATGAGAAGACAAAAATGTAAAACCGTATAAACCCAACTGAGAATGAAAAAACAGTTATTCTTTTTTGGTTTGTCATTCATTTCATTTACGGCCACTGCCCAGGTTTACCGAAAAGACCTCACTCAAAACTATATCAACGAATCAAAACTCTGTGGTGGCATGGATTCCATCCTGGACAGGAAGGGAACCTGGAAAAAGAACGCAGATGCAGTGATATTTCCAGATAAAACTTTTCACTCAAGGCAGTTTAATCAACTGAATTCACGCATGGACAAGATCTTGCCTTTGTTCAAGGAAGCTCTTCCCGATCTCAGCGGTTTTGAACCCAGGTGGTATCGTGTAATTGACGGCACTTCTTACATACCCAATGGATCCATACCTTATGAATTTTCGAGTCTTTACCTTACTTATTACTGTAATGATAATCTGAAACAAATTTTGCTGGGGGACGAAACCGGTACCTGGGTTTATGTTTATATCAATCGGCTTGGCTGGTTCTGTGATAAAATAGACGATTGGAATATAAATGACGATGGGAAGATGATAGGCATTTACAGCCTGCCACCTAAAGTTGGCAAATGGAAAGAAACCACCCTGTATGCACCGTTCTCGCGCGATTCTGCACATGCGGTAATAGTTGGGCATAATGGAAAGCTACCCTGGCACACACTTACTCAAAAACAATATTTGACCGGTTTAAAAAATAAATGGCGCGATGAATCGCTAAAAAAATCAGACGCGTATGATGAATCAGAAGAAAAAATGAAAAAAGAAATAGACAAGGTTTCGAAAAGCACTTCACCCCAGGCACCAAAAATAAAACAGACACTCGAGCAACAATTGAAAGACTTCGAGGCAAAAAAAGAAGGATTCAAATCTTCGACAAGGAAATATTATGATGAAGAGATAAAATATATTGATGACTACTTTGCTAGTGCCTCTGCAGAAACACTGGAACAACCCGCCATCATTGATCCGAAATACAACGAGTTGAAATTCCGGGGAACATTTGGCAATGACAGCAATGGAACGAGATTAGTTGCGGTCGGCGCCAAATATTTTAATACAGATCTGCCGCGTTATGTTCCTCAATTCATGGTCCTCTACTGGCGGTGGACCCAGGATCCTGTCTCATTACGTTTCAAAGAACAATTTGAGAAAAACTTTCCTCTTGAAAAATTAAAAGCGATGATTGATCAATAGGTTATGAGAGAAAAAGTAATGCTGCTGCTAAATAGTCTTTGGGTTTTTGCTATTGTTCAAGCTCAACCTGCCGTTAATGCTTTTTACTATGCCTCGGAAATAGTCATTGATAGCAAAGGCAATCTATTTGTATCCGGGAAAAACAACAAGATCATAAAAATAACGCCTGATGGCCACGCTTATCATTTTGCGGGACATCCGAAAGGGTATACCCAGTGCAAGGATGGAAAAGGAGCCGAAGCGATGTTTCTCGGTGGTGAAGGCATTGCTATTGATCTATATGATAACATTTACGTAGCTGATTACGTTGCGATACGGAAAGTAACGCCTGAAGGAGTTGTAACTACGGTCAGTGGAAACCCAAATGCAGGAGTAATGAAGGACGGTGGCAGGAGTACCGCTACATTTCATCGCCTGGGGGCGATTGCTGTTGATAAAACAGGAACTGTATATGTAGTAGATGAAATATTTGATTCGCTACAAAACAGAACACGCAACATCATTCGTAAAATTTCACCCTCAGGCAATGTTCAGACCATCAAAAATGAGGACGGAACTGTATATACCTCTCACTTTATTGAGGGTCTCGCATGTGACCGGAATGGAAATTTATTTGTCGCTAAGGTGGCCTGGAGTACCTGCATTGATAAAATAACACCCGATGGAGTGATCACAACTGTAGCAGGAGTGTATGATGAAAACGTAAAAAAAAGATCCTACTTCAAAGAGGGCGATATAAAAACAGCGAGGATCATTAAGCCAAGGGGACTTGCTTTTAACCAAAGCGGTGAACTTATTTTTTCTGATTCATGGATAGACCGCATTCTCAAAATTGCGGACAACAAGGTTACTATTATAGCTGGTGGTGGCGGTAAATCTGCTGAAGGTGCAAACTTTATGTCTGGTGGTTATTCGGCCGGTTCCGCGGATGGGAAAGGAAAACAAGCCGGATTCGCAAGTCCGAATGGTATTGCCTTTGACAAAAATGGAAATTTATTTATAGTCGATGCCTCTTCAAACAGCTGCATTCGAAAACTTTCTCCTGATGGAACCGTAACAACATTTTGCAAACAATATTTCAATGCCAAAACAAAACAATATGAGGAAACGCCCACACAGGGTGAAGAAGTAGTTAAGGCAGTTCATACCGACAACAAAAATGTTCCAAGCAAAACAGACTCGATGCTACAGTCATTGCAGAAGCAGATCGATGTGGCTATG
>Ga0157378_10004352_pt1 | contig 12460 bp, 11 predicted proteins | sample M65metaG_FD_115309 | JGI IMG/M metagenome (GOLD analysis project Ga0157378, IMG submission 115309) | Miscanthus rhizosphere microbial communities from Kellogg Biological Station, Michigan, USA - M6-5 metaG | ecosystem: Host-associated > Plants > Roots > Rhizosphere > Soil | place: USA: Michigan...
CATCAATACCGCAAACACGCTAAGGCTCTTTACTGAGGGGGAAGCATATGATGTAACGAATGCCGATCTATCGAACTGGCAACTGAATTACGATGTGATCACCTACCAGATCGGGCAGGGAATATTCAAGGTGTTTTATAAAGGCAATGAGTATTAGGCAGCTAACTCAAAGTGGGCTTACCGTAGAGCTTGCTTTTCACCAGTCCCCATTTATGCAACCTGTGTGCCATTGAGACCCTGAGCACACCCCAACCATATTTCATGCTGCGCTTAAAGTTGATGCTCGATGCCTCTTCAAAATACTTTGTCGGGCAGGTAACTTCTGCTATCTCGTAGCCATTCATAAATATCTGCGAGATCATCTCATTGTCAAACACAAAATCATCGCTGTTGTGCGAAAAGTCTATAGAGCGTATCACCTCTGCGCTGAACGCGCGGTAGCCCGTATGGTATTCGCTCAGCTTTTCCCAAAGCAAAACGTTTTCGAAAAAGGTAAGAAACCGGTTGAAAATGTATTTATACACGGGCATGCCCCCACGCAGGGCTCCCTGTCCCAATATGCGCGATGCCAGCACCACAGGATAAACATCGAAGGCAATAATGGATGACATAGCCAGCAGCAACTTGGGTGTGTACTGGTAATCGGGGTGCAGCATGATCACTATATCAGCGCCAAGGTCAAGGGCTTTTTTATAGCAGCTTTTCTGATTGCCGCCATAGCCTTTGTTCACCTCATGCTTGATGATGTGCTTTATGCCCAGGCGTTCGCCCTCGGCCACAGTGTCGTCGCGGCTGTTATCGTCCACCAGCACCACATCGTCAATGATATCGAGGGGTATCTCTTTATAAGTCCGTTCCAAAGTGCGGGCGGCGTTATAGGCCGGCAACACCACTGCTATTTTCTTACCGTTAAGCATATTTGTGGCGCAAATGTAATATTAATCCTGAAAAACAGGAAGATAGGTAATTAATGAATATAGGCGCCTTACGGTGCCTTTACGGCAAACGAGCCGGCGGTAATGTTCGTCCCGTCAGCGGTATGAAATGAGAACGTGCCCCGGATATACTGACCCCATGTTGCAATTGTCACAGACCCGGAATCGGCGTAAGAATAGGAACCATACATTCCTCCCGATGCATGATAATCGGCGGAGCCATCTCCGGTAGCTAATGGAACTGTGCCAGTTGCCGATGGGTTTTCAAGACGCAGTTGGATAGCCTTGCCCGAAGAAAGTTCTCCACCGGTTATGTACAGAACAACGATACCGCCTGAGTTCATGGAAGATGCACTTGCAAGCAACGCACCCGTGAACGAAAATGGTGTCGTGCCATTGATTGTGGCCTTCATAAACGACGAATCAGCCGCAGCTGGAGTACCATTATTGCTGCTTTTTTTGCATCCGGGCATGGCAAATACCAGTGCTGCCACGACCATAAGAAAAGTTATTGCTTTCATTTGTTCCTTCCTTTTTTATCAATTATTGTTCACTGAATTCCATATGAGTGGCGATAAGATTGCTGTTGGCCCTGGCCAGTATGCGGCCGCCCATATCATAAACATGGCATTCCACATTCACTATTTTTTTTCCCACCCGCAGCACTTTCGATTCTGCCCTAAGCCGCTCACCTTTCTTAATGGCATAGAGAAAGTCCACATTGAGGGTTAGCGAGGTATAATGCTGTGCTGCATCAAGACTTACCACTGCCCAGCCTATGGCTTCATCAATCACCAGGCTCATCATACCGCCATGTATATTCCCATATGGATTGGTCATCTCTTTTTTCACTTCAAGGCTGAGTACCGCTTCTCCTTTCGAAATACGCTCCAGCGTAAACTCAAGCCAGTTCCCCGCCGGCGACCTTGATTCTTCCACGAGTTTTCCTTCAAAATGTTCCTTAATGTATGCAAGCACGCCGCCGGCCGGAATATCCTTGTATGCCATGCCGCAAAGGTAAGCGCATTCTCCCCCACCCAATTAATTTGCCTGGCCCAATTCAAATTATTTGCGGGAGTATTTTGTCTTTATACACATAAAATACCTATTTTTATAATTCAAACCACCGATTCTATGAACAAAAAAATGCTGCTAATACCCATCCTGCTGCTGATGCGCACGCTAGGGTTTGCGCAGACCCCTGTATGGAGCACCGACGTAGCGCCCATACTGTACAACCACTGTACCTCGTGCCACCACACTGGCGGTATTGGACCTTTCTCCCTTATTACCTACGATTCAGCTCTCGCCTACGCGTCGTCGATAAAAGGAGATGTGATAAGCAAGAAAATGCCCCCATGGCCGCCCGATCCCACTTACAGTCATCTCGCTCATGAGCGACTGCTCTCTACAACTGAGGTTAGCACAATCGTGAACTGGGTAAATGGCGGCGCTCCATCAGGCACCATATCCTTGGCTCCTCCTGCGCCTACTTATCCAAATTCCGGCACCATACCCGGCACTCCTGATCTCGTAGTGAAAATTCCGGTCTATACCTCCACCGCGTCAGGTACAGATGTTTACCAGTCCTTTGTAATACACAGCAATCTGCTCACCGATAAATATATCAGGGCATTTGAGGCTATACCCGGTAATCCGGCATGTGTGCATCACGTGCTTGTATTTGCCGACACTACCAATTACAGCTGGGGTCTTGATTCGGCTTATGCCGGCCCCGGATATCCCGACTTCGGAGGAGTTGGCAGCCCGAACACCAGTATGCTTGGCGTTTGGGTGCCGGGCAGCGCTCCCATGAGCTACCCGGCAGGGTTCGGATTGAAGATACCCCATCATGCAGATATCGTGGTCCAGATCCACTATCCTGCCGGATCAGCCGGCCTTACGGACAGCACCGAAGTCCGTTTCTTCTTTGCTCCCACACCCGGGATCAGGGAAGTGGTTATGCAACCCGCACTATACCACGATTTCGACATGACTGACGGGCCGTTATTCATTCCGGCTGATTCTGTAAAAACGTTTCACGAGAAATTCCCCAATTTTCTCGGTGACATCTCTATTCTCGGCGCCTTTCCCCATATGCACCTCATTGGAAGGAGTATCGAGAGTTTCGGCGTATCGCCTGCGGGAGATACGGATAAATATATACGGATCAACAACTGGGACTTTCACTGGCAGGGATTTTACTTCTTTAAGAAATTTAAGAAGGTAAGCGCCGGTGCGAACCTGTGGGCCCGGGCAACTTACGATAATACCGCGTCTAACCCCGAGAACCCAAACCACCCGCCGCATGATGTGACAGTTGGTGAAAATACGACCAACGAAATGATGATCGTTTTCTTCGTCTATACTGCTTATCAGGCCGGCGATGAGAGCATCATTCAGGATAGCATACTGCTGAGCACCCCGATACAGTATCACAATTATTACTCCGGCCAGCAATTGCTGGATGTGTGCCCCAACCCGGCGGTGAACGACATGGTCATCAAATGCCACATGGAGGCCTCGGATGTCGGCAGCATTGAGTTGCTGGATATGGCTGGACGTGTTGTAAAAAGATACCTGGAAAATGCAACGCTAAACCAGGGCTACACGGCTTATAGTTTCTCTGTTGAGGGGCTCCCGGCCGGTACCTATTCGCTAGTCGTGAAAACCTCGCAGCAGATGCTGAGCAAAAAGGTAGTCATCCGATAAACAAATCAGTTTCAGAAGATGCCATGCAGTCCTGCGTGGCATCTTTGTTTTTATGCATTTCTGATTTTAACACCTATACAGGCCAAATAAATTATTTTAGCCGCATGGAAGCAACCAGCGATACCCAGGTGATCACTTCATCTAAATCCCTGCACCGCGCATGGTCTATGTACGACTGGGCCAACAGCGCGTACAACCTGGTTATTACTTCCACCATTTTCCCGGCATACTTTAGCGCCATCACCACCGAAACAAAGGGTGGCATCCTTGTGAACGACAAGGTATCGTTCTTCGGCATTACGCTTAAGAACACAGCCCTGTTCGATTACTCTATTGCTACCGCCTACCTCATCATTGCTCTAATCTCACCCATACTCTCATCCATTGCCGATTACAAAGGCAATAAGAAGCGGTTCATGCAGTTGTTTTGCTACATCGGCTCCACAGCTTGCTGCTGCCTGTTCCTCTTCCGGAAGGAAACGCTGGAGCTCGGCATTATCTGCTCAGCGCTTGCGGCGCTAGGCTATTGCGGTAGCCTCGTCTTCTACAATGCGTACCTGCCCGAAATAGCCCTTGAGGAAGAGCGCGACCGGGTGAGCGCGCAGGGCTTTGCCTATGGTTATGTGGGCAGCGTACTACTGCAGATCATTTGTTTCGTCTTTGTGCTCAAACCAGGGTGGTTCGGCATTAAAGATGCCTCATTCGCACCCCGGTTATCGTTTCTGTTAGTGGGTATCTGGTGGGCCGGTTTTGCGCAGATCACATTTTTTAAGCTTCCTAAAGGCATCCCGCTGGCAAAAAAGGCGGGCCATAGCCTGCTGGTCAATGGCTTTCATGAGCTGGCCAAAGTGTGGCGGCAGGTGCAGCAATTGCCTGTGCTGCGCACCTACCTGGGTGCTTTCTTCTTCTATAGCATGGGCGTGCAAACGGTAATGCTTGCCGCTACCCTATTTGGGAGCAAGGAGCTGAAGCTGGAGACGAGCCAGCTTATTGCCGTAATACTGGTGATACAATTGGTGGCCATTGCCGGCGCATATATTATGGCCCGGCTATCTGATAGATTTGGCAACCTGCAGGTGCTGCTCTTCGTTGTGTTCCTTTGGATAGGGCTTTGCATTGCAGCGTACTTTACTCACACGGCGCTTCAGTTTTATATCATTGCAGGTATCGTAGGATTGGTCATGGGCGGCATACAATCACTCAGTCGTTCCACGTATTCCAAGCTTATGCCTGCCACACATGATACCGCATCTTTTTTCAGCTTTTACGATGTTACCGAGAAGCTGGCAATAGTGATTGGTATGATATCATTCGGATTTATAGACAGCCTTATGAATATGAGAACGGCCATCATTGCGCTGATCACTTTCTTTATCATCGGAGCGGCCATATTGGTGGCAGCTATTCGCATCAGCGCTAAGCGGCCTGCCGCTGCACTCTAAGCCTGCAACGCCACCACCTCTCGCTCTCTCAGATCAAAATACCTGTTATGCACTTTGCCTACCAGCACGCCTACTATCGTGCCCAGCAGTGCGCCACATGTTACATCAAGCGGATAATGAACACCCACATATACCTGGGAAAATGACACGAGCAATGCCCAAAGTATCGCCACCGGCCAAACCCATTTAGCCAGGCGGCCCAGAGTAACAGCGCTGAAGATGCCCACCGAGAAATGATTGGACGCATGAGAAGACGGAAAACCATACTGCCCGCCACATGGCACTAATTGATGAATAATGCTTGATAAATACGGATTATGACAGGGACGCAAGCGGTGAAAATACGGCTTCATCAGCGTGGCGCTTACCTGGTCGGAAATAACGAAACACAATATGAACAGCAGGCACCAAACAAGTCCGCGCTTGCTGAACTTAAGCGGAATAAAGATCGCCAAAAAGAGATAAAGGGGTGTCCAGAACCACTGATTGCGGAAGAACGGTATGATGCTATCAAGAAATGGCGTATGCCACTGTGTATTGAGGTAATACCAGCATATGTGATCCCAGTAAATGAGTGTATCGTGGATCCTATGCATATTTCTTCTTGAAGACCATAATGAGGCGGGGTGAGTCAAGAGGATGATAGGCGCCCAGTTTATAATCGCCAAAAGTACCTACCAGCGACATACCCCCTTGCCGGAACATACCAATAAAATCGGCCGGCGAAAAGGCGGCTACGCTCTCCCTGAACTGTTTTTCTTCCCCATTGTCCGTAACAAAAATGTTCTTGACTATGTGCTTGCGCTCAACCTGCCTTGTTATACGGAACGTATAATCACCACGTTCCACCGTTTCCTCGGGAACAAGGTTGGCGATTACCCGCTCGGCATTCAGATAGTCTATCACCAAAATACCGTCCGGTTTCAGGGAAGCGGCAAACGATTTAGCGGCAAGCGCATGGTCGCGGTCGTGGGCAAAGTAACCGAAACTGGTAAAAAAGTTGAAAGCAAAATCGAAATAGTTGATATAAAACGGCATCCGCATATCCTGGTGATAAAAGTGCAGGTTGCCCGATTCATACACCTTCGCCGCATCAATGCTTTCCATCGAAATATCGATACCCGTCACGTCATAGCCATGCTCCGCAAGCTGCCGCGCAAACCGTCCTTCGCCACATGCAATGTCCAGCATCCGCGAGCCGGGCCGAGGCTGCAGATAAGTGAGCAGATGTTCTATGAATTCCTGGGCCTCATATTCATCTCTATTCTCGTAAAGAATCTTGTAAAAAGGCGAACCAAACCATTTTTTAAACCAATCCATCTTTCCTGTGCGGCGAAATAAGCACCTAAAATTATAAACAATACGCAACAATGCGTTCAGAATGCAACAATTGTCTCAAAAGTGCTCTGGCCCTTGCCCCTGCGTTGCTGAGAGATGCCCTGCGAAATAACACTCAGCACAGCGTTATGTCTGCATACTGTCGCCCATGCCGCACTTGCCAGACTCATGGACGGGGTGATGGTGAGCATGTGAGGGATAACATTATCATAACCATATAGTAACTCTCAATAACATTTTTTTTTTTTTTATTTTTGGATAGACATTTGAAAAACATTCCTTAACTTTAAATCTATCGTCTTATGGCAACCTTCAACACTTTTTGTGATCCTAATACCGGCGCCACTGTCCGAAACGACTCAGCAGGTACCGGTTTTGATGCAGGGCAGGTTTTCGGCAACTGCTCCGCTGTATTCGGCGGAATTCCTGCCGCTACACCGACCAATAAAGTTTGCCCCGATCTTTCAGTAATTGTAATGGGCGATACCAACGTAATTGACTTCAATGGCGGGGGCGGCGGTTGTTTCAATTTCATAGGCAATGGCGCTCACCATTGTGTGAGTGGAGAATACAATTTTATAGGTAACGGTAATAATAATAAGGTATTCAGCTCTGTAGGCTCCGCTTCTGTTTTTGGTGGTGTTATAGTGGGTGGAGAGAACAACCTTTTGTGCGATAACGGCACCATCACGGCGAACGATGCGTTTATAGGCGCGGGCTCAGATAATTGCATTTTCGGTGACAGATCTGCCGTTGTCGGCGGTCTGCGCAACACTGTAAAAAGCTCTTGTTCATTTATTGGTGGCGGAGGTTGCAATATCGTTCATCAATGCTACGATTTCGATACAATTGCTGGCGGTTGCCAGAATGCAATTGGCAACAGCATTACAGCGGGTAATGGTTTCACCACGGGCTACAGCTTCATAGGCGCAGGTACCAGCAACTGCATAGACTCTACGCCCACCCATATCAGCAAAAGCAACTCCATTGTAGGCGGCAAAACCAATCGCGTCTTCGCGGGCTCAGTGTGCAGCGCTATTGTAGGCGGCGGTAACAACCAGGTGCAGGGCGGCGCCTCATTTGTAGGCGGTGGTAACGGTAATCTCGTGTGTAGCACTTTAAGCAATGTCAACTGCTCCTCTATAGTCGGTGGTGAGGCAAATCTGATCTCTGACAACAGTGTTGTCACCGCGGATTTTTCATTCATAGGTGGTGGCTCCGGTAATAATGTCCTTGGGGTTAACTCTTTCATAGGCAGTGGTGGCTGCAATATCGCAGCCGGGGCCTATTCGTTTGTAGGTGGTGGCGGAGGTGCGGCCGCAGCCAACGGGAATGCCGCAAATGGCGATTTATCGTTCGTGGGCGGCGGTATTACTAATATCGCTGCTTGTACTGGTTCCTTTATTGGTGGAGGTGCTGGAAATTGTGTGGCTGGTGAACAGTCGTTCGTCGGAGGCGGTCAGCAGAATTGTGTTACAAGCTCACTTGGTGCTGTTAATTGTTCTGTTATTGTTGGTGGTTTCGGAAATCTTGTATGCGATGACGGTGTGAATCCTGTTGTAGCCTCATTTATTGGTGGTGGAGTACAGAACAAAGTTTGTGGATCATGTTCAGCGATACTTGGTGGTGCTGGGAATAGCGATGGTGGTTTTCCATATACAGGAATATTTGGCGTGGGGATAACGGCATCAGCTATTCCATCTGGGTCAGGAGCAATGTGGGTAAACGAATTGGTTGTTCCAAGCATTCCGATGGGTACATTGACGCCTCCCGGACCGCCCGTTGGCTACCCCAGTTGGTCATTATATTGGTTGCCAAGTGGCGTTCTGAAACAGGTTTATGTGGTTTAGAAGAATCTCCCATGAAAAAGTATTTGCTATTAGTGTTCTGTCTTTGTATTTGCCTTGGCGGCACTGGCCAGATAATTCGAACTTTTGCAGGTAACGGATGTACGACAGCCGATAGTGGTTATGGAGTTCCTGCTACAGCCGCTTGTATTGGATATCCCGGTCCAGGTAACTTTGACGGAGTGGGAAATTACTACTTCGCTGAGGATTTTGGAGCATCTCGAGTGCTCAAAATAAACGCCACTGGTATTCTTACGCGAATTGGGGGCAACGGACTACCGGGCTATTCCGGAGATGGAGGCCCAGCGACCGCGGCACGAATTGCTTATCCCATGGTCTCAGCAGACTCCGCTGGAAACGTTTTTGTTGCGGATAGGGACAATCATCGTCTTAGGCGGATTGATGCGGTCACTGGTATTATCCAAACTATTGGCGGTTGTGGCCTCCCTGGGCACTCTGGAGATGGAGGACCTGCAACTCTCGCTCATATTATGCCAACATGGGTATGCTTAGACAATTTCGGCAATATATACGTAAACGATAGCTCGGTATGGATCAAAAAAATCACGCCTTCAGGTACAATTTTACCATATGCAGGCATCGGCACAGTGGGAGTCAGTGGCGATGGAGGCCCTGCGACCGACGCGGCGTTGGGCGGCACGAGTATGTGTATTGATAAAAACGGGGACTTACTGATCGGCTGTGTAGGACGCATTAGGAAAATCGACAGAATCACAGGAATAATCAACACCATTGCGGGCAATGGTGTCTCGACCCCGTATTTAGGCGATGGACTTCCTGCAACTGCATCTCAATTCAATCCATATGCTGTCGCAGCAGACAGAATAGGTAATGTTTATGTTGCCGACTATGGTTTAGGAAACTCCCGAGTTCTGAAAATTGATACTAGCGGACTCATCTTTACGGTAGCTGGTACCGGAGTGGACGGTTACGGCGGCGATGGAGGGATAGCAACAAATGCGCAAATTTGGAATCCTGAAGGAGTGGCGGTAGATGTCTGTGGTAACGTGTATATTGCCGATGATAACAATAGGAGAATCAGAAAGGTCACTTACCCCCCAGTTTTGACAATCCCTGCTATTTCACTTTCGTCTGTTACATATGCCCCAATTGGCACTACCGTCACGGTCACTGCCATAGTAAGTTATGCCGGCAGCAGTTACCTAATACACTGGATGAATCATGGTATTGAGTTTACCACAACTACAGTACCAGTGGTCACATACACCAAGCCCACGGGTATAGATACCATCACCGCTCGAGTAGTACCAACCGGCTATGGCTGCTGGGATAGCACTACCTCTGCCGGGCGAATAGTGCATACGCCCGCCGATGTGGAGGGCGTGGGCTTACTTAATGCAGCTTCGGCATCTCTATGGCCAAACCCTGTGGCAGGCCTGCTGCATATAGTGGCTCTGTTGCCAATTCACTATGTGCAGGTCTATGACCTGCCGGGGCGGCTGCTTATGGAGGCCCGGCCTGGCGCAGCACGGGCCGATATGGATATGAGCCACCTGCCCGGTGGCGTGTACCTGGTAGTGCTCACCGGCTCCGATGGAGCGAAGGCAAAATACAGAATCGTAAAAAAAGAATAAAAGCATCAGTATCCGGAACACAATCCAAATTCCTAATCCCTAATGTCATTCTGAGCTTGTCGAAGCGCCTAATTCCCAAAAAATTATGAAGATCATACTCAAAATAGATGGCGGTATTGGCAAGAGTGTTGCCGCCACGGCAGTGTGTAAGGCCATCAAGACCCAATACCCCGATAGCCAGTTGATCGTTATGACCGGCTATCCCGATGTGTTTGACGGTAACCGCCGGATTTATGAAGTGATAAAGCATGAAGAGGTCAACTACTTCTACCGCGACCATATCATGGGCCAGCCCGATACCAGACTGTTTCTGCATGAGCCTTACTTCGATACGGCGTTCATACAACGGGCGGGCCATTTGAATAAGGTATGGTGCGAGATGAATGGCATTCAGTACAACGGAGAGCTGCCCGAGTTGTTTCTGAACCACAAAGAGCGGACATCGCATGGTGCGCTGATACAGTTGCCGCCAAAGCCAACGCTGGTGATGCAGATCAGCGGCGGCATGCCCAACCAGAAAGACGGATATTCCTGGCCCCGCGACCTGCCGCTGGCTACCGCGCAAAAGGTAGTGGATGCCTTTGCCGATACGCACAATGTGGTGCAGATACGCCGCAAAGAGCAGCCAACGCTACAGGGAGTATTTCCGGCAGAGGCGGACTTCCGGCAACTGGCAGTGCTTATAGCCATGAGCGATAAGCGGTTGTTCATAGATAGTTTTGCACAGCATACGGCCGCCGCCCTGGGCCTGCCATCGGTAGTTTCCTGGATAGCCAATCTACCATCACAGTTTGGCTACAAGATGCACACCAACCTTATGGCCAATAAGCCCACGCTGGAGCCGGAATTGAGAAGAGCAGTGCTGAGCATGTACAATACCAACGGCCCGGAAACAGAATTCCCCTACAGCAGCGAAGAAGAGATATTCGACGCAGATACCATTATTGCCGCATTGAAAGGTGAAAAGAAGGAAAAGACAAAACAGAAACGCGAAGCAGAGCTCGCATGACGCAAACAAATATAAGACCAAATATTTGGAAATGTCATTATTTAGCATGACATTTGTTCCGCAATAGATGGCCAACGATAAACATTCGGTAAATTTACGAAATTAGAGTCGGTCTAATATGCAAGACGCAGGAACGATTACATCACATCCTTTCCGGTGGCTATGCGCATTTTCTAGGCAATCCTTTTTGGGAAGCCGGTTTATGAGTGCGGGAGAGCGAGAATCTTCCCCCTAAATATTTCCCCGGCTATCTTTTGATTTTTGAATTTCGACTTTTGACTTAGCATGGGGTGCAAATGGGGTGCGATGGGGTCAACGGGAGTTTCGTTAGCAATTATATATCAACAAGTTATGAAAATTACACCCCAAAAATACACCCCAAAGAAAAAATTGCAAGTGGGGTGCAGTGTTACCGGATCTTGATATTAAGGACGCTATCCCACCAACGAGTCAAACTGCCTTTTGCCTTTTGAATTTTGCCTTTTGAATTTTGACTTAAACAATGGGGTGCAAATGGGGTGCGATGGGGTCATCTAAAATTTCGTTACATATTATATATCAACAAGTTATAAAAATAACACCCCAAAAATACACCCCAAAGAAAAATTACAAATTGGGGTGCTGTATTACCGGATCTCAATATTACGCTGAACGCTATCCCGCCAACGAGTCAAACTGTCTTTTGAATTTTGACTTTTGAATTTTGATTTAACGATGGGGTGTAAATGGGGTGCGATGGGGTCATACAAAATTTCATTAACAGCTAAATATCAACAAGTTATAAAAACTACACCCCAAAACACACCCCAAAAACAAAATTGCAAATGGGGTGCACGCAACAGAACTCTATATTCCGCGAAATCTTTGTGAGAGCGATAGCAGAATATTCCCCTCTCGAGTATCTTTTGAATTTTGACTTTTGAATTTTGACTTTACTATGGGGTGCAAATGGGGTGCGATGGGGTCATCCGAAGTTTCGTTAGCAATTATATATCAACAAGTTATGAAAAATACACCCCAAAACACACCCCAAAAACAAATTGCAAAATGGGGTGCAAACATCGGATCTCTATATCTCAATTGTCGGCGGTTCCTCGCCACACAATGAGCTCCACCCTGTTGACGAGCCCCGCTGGGACTGAGCCTCCAGGTACTAAATTAACGGAAGGAAAAAATGCGGAAAATGGAACTTAATTCAGCGAATGCAACATGCTTAGGTATCGCTCCCCTCTATCTGGCAGAATGGTAACAACGATGCCCTGGGGTTGATACCTCGCTACATAACGCTCAGCTGCCAGCACATTGGCGCCCGAGCTGATGCCTACGAACAGGCCATGTTCACTTGCCAGTCTTTGTGCGCGGGCTATTGCATCGGCCGATGAAACGACTGCTACTTCGTCCACGCAGCGCATATCTACTATAGGAGGTATAAAGCCATCACCTATACCCTGTATGCTATGTTCTTTGATAATGCCGCCGGTCATTGCAGCCGACTCTTCAGGCTCTACCGCGATCGTTTTCAGCAAGGGGCATCTCCGTATCAGGGCCTTGCGCACGCCCA
>Ga0157378_10004353_pt1 | contig 12459 bp, 9 predicted proteins | sample M65metaG_FD_115309 | JGI IMG/M metagenome (GOLD analysis project Ga0157378, IMG submission 115309) | Miscanthus rhizosphere microbial communities from Kellogg Biological Station, Michigan, USA - M6-5 metaG | ecosystem: Host-associated > Plants > Roots > Rhizosphere > Soil | place: USA: Michigan...
ATTTTCTCCGATAGCAAGTAGTTAGTAAGAACTGGCTCGGATAATGTCCGATATGCTTTAGAGCGTCTTGCAAAATTCGGCTGATGGCTCCGTCTAATCGATTGATCGGCCTGAGCAGGAGATTCTTCTCTGTGCAATCTCTGTGTTCTCTGTGCCTCAGTGGTGAGGAAGCTGTATTAATTTAACCACGGAGGTAGAGAGGACACAGAGATTGCACAGAGAAAAACCTAAACACGTTTGATTCAATGGACAACCTTGAAGTCCCACGAGAGTTTTTCAAGGCCCTTTAGCTTGTCGTGCTCCCGTGACCCCGAAACCACGACCGACAAGCTGAAGCATATCGGACACAGTTTCAGCTAACGCAACAACTGCAACTGCTCATTCATCAACTCCCAAACTTGCCTGACATGAGCTTCAGTCGTACGGATGTTTCCGATCGATAATCGCAAGGTGAGTTTATCGTTTAGCTTCGTATGAGAGAACAGAGCTTTTCCCGTTGCGTTCACTCCGTGCATGATCGCTTCGTTCAGAACATCCAAACGTTTTGCACGAACCTCTTCTGCTTCGCCTTCACGCTTCGGACACGCGCGGAAACAAATCAACGCAAGCGGAGTTGGAGCCAGCAACTCCCAATCTGCAGATTCTTCAACCCACGACGCGAACAACTTTGCCAATCGACAGTGCTCACGGATTCTCGCGGCTAGTCCTTCGTGTCCAAAGTAACGAATGACCATCCACAGCTTCAGTGCTCGAAACCTCCGACCGAGTTGAATGCCGTAGTCAGACCCACTTCTAACTTTTTCCTGCTCCGGCGTCCGGAGATACTCCGGCACAAGTGAGAACGCCCGTCGCAGCAGATCCATGTGACGTGTGTAAAGAACTGAAAGGTCAAACGGAGTGAACAACCATTTGTGTGGATTCACCACGAGCGAATCTGCTCGCTCACAACCATCCAAAAGGTAGCGCAGCTCAGGCACAATGGCCGCCGACCCGGCATATGCTGCGTCGACGTGCAGCCACATGGCATGTTCTTCACCAATTGGAATGATCTCGGAAATCGGATCGATGCTAGTCGTTGACGTTGTTCCAACGGTCGCTACGATACAGAACGGAATATATCCAGCGCGCTTGTCTTCTTCGATGGCTGACGCAAGAGCTTTTGGATCCATGCGAAACTCGCTATCGGTCGGAATCTTTCGCATTCCTCGTTGACCAAGGCCAAGCGTGATGACGCCTTTCTCGATTGAAGAATGGGCATGTTCAGACACATAGACTCGAAGCAGTGGCAAGTCAGTTCTTCCGCTCATACCTTCTTCACGAACCCGTCGCTCAACACCTTCGCGTGCGGCTGCAATCGCGTGCATGCTGGAGACCGACGCGGTGTCGTAAATAATTCCAGTCATTCCTGGGTCGAGACCCATCATTTGGCGCAACCAGTCGAGAGCAACTTCTTCCAATTCAGTAGAAGCCGGCGATGTTCGCCACAGCATCGCTTTGTTGTCGAAAGCTGCGGTCAGCAGTTCACCAAGAATTCCTGGACCTGACGTTGATGTAGCGAAATACGCAAAGAAAGAAGGATGGCACCAATGTGTTAAGGCTGGAACAACGAGTCGATCGATATCACCAATGATCTTCTCCATCGGCTCACCTTGTTGTGGAGGCGAGCCAGGAAGTTGCGCCTTCAGATCGCCGGGCTCGATCGACGCAAGGACGGGTAGTTCCTCGATCTTGTCAAAGTAGGCTGCAATCCAATCAATGAGTTCATGACCGAAGCGACGAAACTCTTCTTTAGTCATATCGCCCAGAGGTGGCGCCACGTTTGTTTGGAAAGATTCAGGCTTACTCACGGCTGCGTATCTTACACGGATTTATTGTAGGGGCGTCACTCCGTGGGCGCCCCGCGTTTAGAATCGAATCAGTGCTGAGGTTGATCATTTGCAGTGGGGCGCCCACAGAGTGGCGCCCCTACAAGTGAGCCGCTTTCAAATTCTTCGTTTTGTGGACAGATCATGCCAAATCGGTATAATGCGCGCACCCGCTTCGTTTCGTGGTTTTACCCGCTCCCCTTTGGGCGGCTATAGGTAGTTAGTCAGTCACTCGCTTTCAGACAGCAAGTAAAGTTCTCGTAACAAAACATCAGTCCGGAGAAGACTATGGGCGACAAGCCTCTTGACGGACAAGAGACTAATACAGGTTTTATTCGCGGACTCGGTTTACTCGACTCGACGATGATCGTAGCCGGCTCGATGATCGGTTCTGGCATCTTTATCGTCTCTGGCGGCATTTCCAAACAAGTCGGCGCACCTGGCTGGCTCCTGGTTGTTTGGATCGTGACGGGATTGCTAACGCTGATGGCCGCGCTTAGTTACCGCGAACTCGCCGCGATGATGCCAAAAGCTGGGGGCCAGTACGTTTATCTTCGTGAAGCCTTCTCTCCCATGTGGGGTTTCTTGTACGGCTGGACACTATTTCTCGTCATTCAGACAGGAACGATTGCCGCGGTAGCTGTGGGTTTCGCTCGTTATCTCGGAGTCCTGGTTCCTGCAATCGGCGAAGAGAAATACATCATTCGTCCCGTTGCCATTACCAGTAGCTATGCCTTGTCTCTGTCGACAGCTCAATTGATCGGACTGCTCCTGATTGTTCTGCTGACTTTTATGAACACGCGCGGTCTGAAACTTGGCAAGCTCGTTCAGAACACTTTCACCATTACGAAGATTGGCGCCCTCGCTGGATTAATTCTCGTCGGCTTATTTCTCGGGTGGAAATCCGACGTTGTGAGAGCAAACTTTGGAAATCTCTGGACCGTTCGAGGTCAAATCGACGACTTAGGCGGCGGACTAACTGCCGCCGCTGCGTTTGGACTCTTCGTCGGTATATGTGTGGCCCAAACTGGTTCTTTGTTCTCAGCCGATGCATGGAACAACATTACGTTCACAGCCGGCGAAGTGAAGCAACCGAAGCGAAACATTCCTCTCTCATTGGCGTTTGGAACGGGCATCGTGATCGCACTGTACCTACTCGCGAACGTTGCTTATCTCGTCACACTGCCTTTCGAAAAGATCCAGGGCGCTGACCGTGTTGCCACCGATACGATGAATGCGATCTTCTCGGGTAAAGGCGCGCTGATCATGGCCGTCGGCATCATGATTTCCACGTTTGGCTGCAATAACGGACTTATCCTCGCCGGTGCCCGCGCGTATTACGCGATGGCGCGCGACGGCCTGTTCTTTAAGGCTGTAGGTAAACTCAATGACAAGCACGTTCCTCTCTGGGGGCTGATTGTTCAAGGTATCTGGGCCGCTGTGTTAATTCTGCCGCGGACAATAAAACATGATGCCGCCGGTAACGTGACCGGCTACGGCAACTTGTACGGAAATCTGCTCGACTACGTTATCTCAGCCGCATTGATCTTCTATATTCTGACTATTGCGGGCATCTTCCGTTTACGCAAAACGAGACCAAATGCCGAGCGACCTTATAAAGCTTTTGGTTATCCGATTGTTCCGATTCTTTATATGATCGGCGCTACCGTTATCTTGATCGTGCTCTTCGTTTATCAAACGGCCACGACCTGGCCCGGACTGATTATCGTGTTGACGGGAATCCCGGTTTATTTTCTTTGGAAGAAACTCGGCGTGCCGATGGATACACCTGCGACGCGACTTGCTGAAGAAGAAGTTTGATTACGACTAACCCAGACAGACAAACTCGTCTGTCCCAATTGGAGAAGGAACTGAATGGCTAGCAACTTATTCGCGACAAAACCCTTGAGCATGTTGCTCGACGAGATGAAGGGCGAGAACCGTCTGCGTCGTGTTCTCGGCCCAACTCAACTGACCGCCCTCGGCGTCGGCGCCATCATCGGTACAGGCATTTTTATTCTCACCGGTGTTGCAGCTCATGATCGGACTGGACCGGCATTGATGCTCTCGTTTGTTATGGCTGGTCTGGCCTGCGTCTTTGCAGCTCTCTGCTACGCGGAGTTCGCTTCAATGGTGCCTGTCGCGGGATCGGCTTACACGTACGCTTACGCCACATTGGGTGAAATGTTCGCCTGGATCATCGGCTGGGACCTTGTGCTGGAATATGCCGTCGGATCCGCAACAGTCGCGCACGGCTGGTCCGCACACTTTCAGGAATTTATTCCGATCTTTCATGAAGGTCTTTCCTTCATCCCAGCGAAACTGCCGGTAGCATTCCACACTGCACCATATAACTACTGCGTCAACGTCGGAGCAGGTTGTCCTCACACTGGCTTTGTACCTACGGGGTCTTATTTCGACCTTCCAGCGGTGCTCATTACGTTTATCCTGACAATAGTTCTTGTGAAGGGAATTAAGGAAAGTGCCACTTTCAATGCGATCATGGTAGCGATCAAGTTAGTGATCGTCGTGATGGTGATTGGCATAGGCATCTTCTTGATCAATCCCGCAAACTGGCATCCGTTCGCACCTTTTGGCTATACCGGCGTGAGCTTCTTCGGCCATACACTCTTCGGCCAAACGGCCGAGGGCGGACAGCCTTTGGGAATGTTTGCTGGTGCAGCGATCATCTTTTTCGCTTATATCGGATTTGATTCGGTTTCGGTACACTCGGAAGAAGCGAAGAACCCGGCAAAGGACGTCCCATTCGGGATCATTGCTTCACTCGTCATTTGCACCATTCTTTACATCCTCGTCTCAGCCGTTCTAACAGGGATGGTGCCTTACAAAGAGATCAATATCGACGCGCCCGTAGTTGACGCGTTCAAGCGAGCCGGTTTGGTCTGGATGCAGTATCTGGTGGCTGCTGGCGCAATGACAGGTATCACGTCTGTGTTGTTGGTAATGATGCTGAGTCAACCACGCGTGATGCTGGCACTCGCCCGAGATGGTCTGGTGCCAAAGGGCTTCTTCGGTGACATTCACCCGAAGTTCCGCACTCCCTGGAAATCAACAATACTGACGGGCGTGTTCGTGGCAGCGATGGCTGGCTTCATACCGCTAAGTATCCTCGCGGAAATGACCAGCATTGGAACTTTATTCGCCTTTGTAATCGTTTGTGGCGCGGTGTTGGTTATGCGGAGAACTAATCCTAATGCGAACCGTCCATTCCGCGCTCCATTCGTTCCACTGATTCCCATTCTCGGCATTCTGACCTGTTTGTTGTTAATGTTCTCGTTGCCAGCTGAAAACTGGTATCGATTAATCATTTGGCTAATTGTCGGACTGGTAATCTATTTTCTGTACGGTCGACGTCACAGCGTCATGGCGCAACAGCGACATACAACGCACGAGTTGTCGACACATGGACTCACAGGCGCTCCAGTTGGCGATCCTGATGGTCCAGTAGCAAGCCCGCTTAATCCTGTGAACCCGCGGGTCGAGTCTGACGAATAGTTGTCGTTCTAGTTGAAACGTTCATCGGGGGCTGAACTTCCCAGTTCAGCCCCTGTCACTTGCAATGAATACAAAAGTTGGTCTGCCCCTGATTGAATTTCCTGCCTTGATTTCGTCTCGATATCGTCAGGTTCTTATCACTCTACAAATTTTGGCGCTACTGGGTCTTTCAGTGGGTTGTCGAAAGTCGTCCGAACCTCCAAAGGATCACACCACCATCAAGATCGGTTTCTTTGGGGATCTTTCGGGGCCAACTTTTAACTTCGGCGAGTCGGCCAAGAACGGCATACTGATGGCCGCTGATGAAATCAATCTGAGTGGAGGAATCGATGGCCGCAGGATCGATGTAGTCATCGATGACGATGGCGGCAGCCCTGAGAAGGCCGCAACTCTGACAGCCAGACTGATCGATCAAGATAAAGTTGTTGCGATAATCGCCGGAGGCACATCGGGAAATAGTCGCGCGGCCGCACCAAAAGCACAGTCCGCCAAGATTCCTCTTATCTCGCCTTCATCAACCGACCCGGCGGTGACTCAAGTTGGCGACTACATCTTTCGTGCTTGTTTCGTCGATGCATTCCAGGGTGAAGTTATGGCCCGGTTCGCCGCTAACACTCTCAAAGCAAAGAAGGCCGCAATTCTCTTTGACTTTAATTCTCCCTACGGTCGTGGATTGACTGACTATTTTGAACTGAGCTTCTCAAAGTTAGGCGGGCAGATTGTCAGCAAGTTGTCGTATACCCAGGGCGACGTCGATTTCAAGGGGCAACTCAGCACTCTTCAATCGTCCGCACCCGACGTGATCTACATTCCTGGTTACTACGGAGACGTTGCAGTAATTGCCAAGCAGGCACGCATGATCGGATTGACTCAACCATTGCTTGGCGCTGACGGCTGGGATGCACCTGAACTCTGGCAGCTTGGGGGTGATGCGTTGAATGGCTCTTTCATCACTACCCACTATTCCGTCGATGATCCCTCGCCGGCAATACAAAGGTTCGTCCATGAATACAAACAGCGTTATGGAAATTTGACGCCGGATGCACATGCTGCATTGGCTTACGACGCAATGCGGGTGTTGGCGGATGCAATTGCTCGGGCGCGCACCACAGATCCATCACAACTTCGCGACGCTTTGGCGAAGACAAAAGGTTTTGCCGGCGTGACAGGAGTGATCAGTATAGATTCTGATCGCAATGCGGTGAAACCGGCGGTTGTGCTGAAGCTGCAGGATGCGAGATATATTTACCAGGAGACGATCCAACCCGAAATGCCAGCTCCGTCTCCATCACCCTCCCAAGGTTCTACAAAGAAGAAGTAGTCAATCAACTTCCTTTAGACGCTGTCGAGCCTCGCTCAACGCCTTTTCCACCAGCTCAGGAGCAGTTCCACCCAGCGAACGTTTAGCCTTCAATGTTTCAGACAGTGAGAGTGCCTTGTAAACATCCTCTTCAACGAGATTCGAATGTGCGCGAAAGTCAGTCAACGACAATTGGTCCAGTTCTACGTTCCTTTCAATCGCCGTCAACACAATCCTTCCCACAGTCTCATGAGCCTCGCGGAACGGCATTCCCTTTCGCACGAGATAGTCAGCCAGTTCGGTAGCGTTCATGTAACCCGTAGTAGAAGCCCTCTCCGCTCGTTCTTTATTCACCGAAATGTTGTTAAGAACGGTTTTCGTCACCTCCAGAGAAGTCGCGGTAGTGTCGAACGAATCAAACACCGATTCTTTGTCCTCCTGCATATCTTTGTTGTAGGCGAGCGGTAGGCCTTTCAGAGTGGTGATCAGGGCGACTAAGTTGCCAACTACGCGACCGGCCTTGCCGCGCACCAACTCCATCGAGTCAGGATTCTTCTTCTGGGGCATCAAGCTCGATCCGGTTGCGATTGCGTCGCCAAGTTCAATGAGACCAAATTCCGTGGTCGAATAAATGATGATGTCTTCGGCAAGTCGGGACAGGTGAATCATGATTAATGAACACGCGCTGAGAAACTCAACACAAAAATCGCGATCGCTAACAGCATCAAGACTGTTCCTCGACACGCCCTCAAACCCTAACCCGGCCGCTAAGGCTTCACGATCAATTGCAAAGGAATTACCTGCTAACGCAGCAGACCCGAGTGGCAGAATATTCACGCGCCGGCGTGCATCCTTCAAACGCTCCTGATCCCGCGAAAGCATTTCGAAGTAAGCCAAGCACCAGTGAGCCAACAAAATCGGTTGAGCGCGCTGCAGATGTGTGTAGCCAGGGATCACCACATCGCGGTTCACATTAGCAAACTCCAGCAGCGCTTTCTGCGTCTCCTGTAATTGGCTGGTGAGGTTGTCAATCGCCCGCCGTAACCAGAGCCGAAAGTCTGTGGCCACCTGATCATTGCGGCTACGTCCGGTATGCAACTTACGTCCAAGATCACCAGTCAATTCAACGAGTTTTGATTCCACAAACGAGTGGATATCCTCGGCAGAAGAGTCGTTGAAGTAGTCTGCATTGTTGCTCGCAACGTCGAGAATCTTTCGGAGTGCGTTTTCTATCGTTTCCGCATCGTGAGCGGTGAGTACACCTGCTCCGACTAATGCGTGAGAGTAGGCAAGGCTCGCCAAGATGTCCGCCTCAAATAACCGACGGTCAAAGCGAAAAGAATTATTGAAGGCGGCAAATCCAGTGTCCGCTTTGCCTTTGAATCTTCCGCCCCACAAGTTCTTCGAATCAGCCATTTAGTTATCACTCCAAATATGTCCGATAAGCTTCATCAGCTTGTCGGCTCGGTAAAAAGACTTTCCGACAAGCTAAGCATATCGGACAAGTGCATTTGACGCTTGCAACCGTCAATGGTATTTTATGCATCTATGCATACATTATGCAACTTGGGTGCATATGCAAATCAGTGACTCGCGATGAACAAGCGTGAACGACAGCAGAAGATTTTGGGTCTGATTCAGGCCAAGCCGATTGGCACTCAGGCAGATCTGCGCTCGTTGCTCGAACGTACCGGAGTGCCGGCAACACAATCCAGTCTCTCTAGAGATCTGGAAGAACTCGGTGTCGTGAAACACCACGGCCACTACACGCTGCCACGCACCAACGGCGCTACCACTCATGGTCTTTTGAGTTTAGACCACGCCGGAGAAAGTCTGGTAATCGCACGAACAGTACCCGGGCTTGCTTCCGCCGTCGCTGTCGAGATCGATGCAGCACTGCTATCTGAAATCGTCGGAACGATTGCCGGAGAGGACACGATATTTATCGCGGTACGTGAAGCGAAAGATCAAACAGCGACCATTAAGAAGGTTTGGAAATTGTTTGAAAGGAAATGAATTGAGGTTTTGAGCTTTGTTCTTAGATCTTTGTTCATAGATTAGCAAGGCAAACGACAAATCACGATACAAAGCACAAAGTACGAAGTACCAATTACCATGACTCAAAAGATTAACAAGATCGTTCTAGCCTATTCCGGCGGCCTCGACACGTCCGTCATGCTTCGCTGGCTGAAGGAAAACTACAACTGCGAAGTTGTGTGTTATTGCGCTGACGTTGGCCAGGGAGCTGAACTGTCCGGTCTCGAGGAAAAGGCACATGCCACCGGAGCTTCCAAACTTTACATCGAAGACCTGCGAGAAGAGTTTGTCCGTGACTATGTTTGGACAGCTGTAAAGGCAAATGCAGTTTATGAAGGCGTCTACCTGATGGGCACATCGTTGGCACGCCCGGTGATCGCGAAACGACAAATCGAAATCGCGCAAAAGGAAGGTGCTGACGCCGTTGCTCATGGATCGACGGGCAAGGGTAATGATCAGGTTCGTTTTGAACTTACTTACTACGCCCTCCAGCCAGACATCAAAGTGATCGCACCGTGGCGCGAGTGGGAATACAAGGGACGTCTCGATCTAATTAATTACGCCAGGGAACACAACATTCCAGTGACAGCGACAGCTGAAAAGCCTTACTCAACTGATGCCAACCTGATGCACATCTCTTACGAAGGCGGAATCCTCGAAGACCCGTGGGCCGAACCACCAGAGAATATTTTTCAACTCACGCGTTCGCCCGAGACAGCAAAAACCGAAGCCGAGTACCTGGAGGTATCTTTTGAAAAGGGCGAACCGGTGGCGGTGAACGGTCAGAAACTCGATCCGGTCACATTACTCGACACGCTGAACAAACTCGGCGGCGAACACGGAATCGGACGCGTCGATCTGGTCGAGAATCGTTTTGTGGGGATGAAGTCACGCGGTGTGTACGAAACTCCCGGCGTCACAATCCTGCAAGCGGCGCATCGCGCTCTCGAGTCAATCACGATGGACCGCGAAGTAATGCATCTGCGCGATTCGCTCGGCGTCAAGTTTGCCGAGCATGTCTACTACGGTTTCTGGTTCGCACCGGAATTTAAGTTGATGCGCAAGTTTGTTGATGAAACACAAGTGAACGTGACGGGCGATGTAAGACTGAAACTCTTCCGCGGCAACGCGACAGTAGTTGGACGTCGTTCACCTCATTCACTTTACGACGAGAAGATCGCGACGTTTGAAGCTGACACTGTTTACAACCAGCGCGACGCGCAAGGATTTATAAAGCTGAACGCGTTACGCCTGCGGCTTGGAGGCGGACGTTAAGCCCCTGGTCGCACCGATCCACGGATTTCACAGTAATTGAACCTATTCACAGCGTTATCGAGGAACAACAAATGACTCAATCTGCCAACATGAAGGTGATCGACGTCGACAAGATTGGCTCCGCGGCTTCTCCACTCAAACTCGCGAAAACCGTGGCGTTTATTTCGTCCGCAAGTTCTCCTCGCGCCGGTGACGTCGTCGTTGTGAGGGCACTGACCGATAGCGCCACTTACAACATGCTTGAACTGCCGACGGGACGACAGGCCAAAATTAATCCTGGTGATCTGCTCATTGGTGTTCTCGGTCGACGACGCGCGCTGAAAGGTTTTGTTGGCGATGTGCCGGCGACCGTAAACGCTGGAGATGAACTGCATTTATTGAACATGGGTGGCGTCATTGGTTGCTGTACCGGTCACCACTCGAGTCTCGGGGATGCTATCAAGTTGGAAGTGCTCGGGCTCGTATGTGATGAAGTGGGGAACATTCGCAACATCGTTGATGCGGCGATCCCGCCAAAGACTTCTCTTGGAGATTCGGCGCCCCTCGTCCTGATTGCCGGGACCAGCATGAACAGCGGCAAGACGTACGCGGCAACAGAGTTGATAAAGCAAGCGACACGCGCGGGTCTCAAGGTAGCTGCGGGCAAGCTATCAGGTGTCGCCTGTCTACGCGACACGTTGAATATGAGCGACCACGGTGCAATAGCAACTGCGAGTTTCCTCGACTGCGGTCTACCTTCAACCGTAGATGCAGGAGATCTCGCTCCGACCGCGAAGGCGATCATTGGTCGTCTAAATGAAGTGAATCCAGATCTCATCGTTATTGAACTTGGCGATGGAATACTTGGCGGCTACTCAGTCGACACTGTTTTCGATGACCCTGAAATACGAGAAGCCACGGCGGCACTCGTCTTCTGTGCGTCAGACTACGTTGGCGCCTGGGGTGGAATTGAGTTACTACAAAGGCGCGGCGTAGATATAGATGTGATCTCAGGTTCAGTGACTGACTCGCAAATGGGTGAGGACTATATTAAGACTGAGTTCGACGTGCCTGCAGCGAACGCGAGACGAGAGGGATCGATGTTGTTCGAGTTGGTAAAAGAGAAAGTGTTGGCTAAATCGAGGGCTCTAGTCTAGTTGAATTGGAGCTTGGTGCTTTGTACTTAGTTCTTTAAGCCACAAGTATTAATAGGACTGCAAAGTACAAAGCTCAAAGTACAAAGCACGTTACGAAAATGAACAACGGCAACATCAGAATCGGTATCTTCGGTGGTTCAGGTTACGGCGGATCTGAATTGCTTCGCATTCTTTTGTTCCACCCGAACGCCGAGATTTCATTTGTCACGGCGAACGAGCATGCGGGCAAGGCAGTTGACGAGGTTCACCGCAATCTCGCCGGACTTACCGATCTGCGTTTTATTCCCTCAACTGAAACGGCTGAACAACTGAGCGATCTCGATTGTGTCTTCCTCGCATTACCTCACGGGCAGGCAATGGATCTCGTTCCCTCCATACCGACAAAAGTCAAAGCGATAGATCTTTCAGGAGACTTTCGCTTGTCTGATCAGGCCACTTTCGAGAAACACTATGGACAACAACACACCGCGATGCGGCTGCAGTCAGATTTCGTCTATGGTTTGACCGAGACGAATCGAGAAGGCATTCGGAACGCTCGCTTGATCGCAAATCCCGGTTGTTTTGCTACGGCCACTCTTTTGGGTCTTGCCCCGCTCGTTGCAATCAACCATCTGAGCGGTCGCGTTATCGTTGATGCAAAAACTGGTTCGTCAGGCTCTGGAGCTAAAGCAGCAGCGAACACTCATCATCCCCAGCGTACGACGTCCTTTTATGCGTACAAACCATTCACTCATCAACACGTCCCCGAAATCGAACAGGAGCTTGATCGAGTCGGTGATTGGAGTAGTGAATTGGTGTTTATGACACATTCACTTCCCGTTGCGAGAGGAATCTTCGCGTCAATTTATGCTGAGACGAAACATGAAATGAGCGAACAACAACTGAACGATTTGTTCGCCGCATACTATCGAGACTCCTTCTTTGTCAGGCTTGTGAAGGGTTCACCCGATATTAATTGGGTAAAGACAACGAACTTTTGCGATATCGGCTTTGCCGTTCGCCGTAGACAGGTCGTAGTCTTTTCGGCGCTCGACAATCTAGTGAAAGGTGCTGCAGGCCAGGCAGTCCAGAACATGAATTTGATGTTTGGTCTCGATGAGAAGACCGGTTTGATGTTTGCGGGTACGAACCCATGATTTGTCACAGACTTCAGTCTGTGTTGAATGTGGCACAGACTTCAGTCTGTGTTGAATACTGACATCTCTTCAACTACCACAGACTGAAGTCTGTGCCACTTACTATGTTCACCCCAGCGCCAATAAAACCAGCAATTGAAATGGCGGATCTCGAAAAGATCGATATACGCGTCGGCACAATAATTTCTGTTGAA
>Ga0157378_10004356_pt1 | contig 12454 bp, 15 predicted proteins | sample M65metaG_FD_115309 | JGI IMG/M metagenome (GOLD analysis project Ga0157378, IMG submission 115309) | Miscanthus rhizosphere microbial communities from Kellogg Biological Station, Michigan, USA - M6-5 metaG | ecosystem: Host-associated > Plants > Roots > Rhizosphere > Soil | place: USA: Michigan...
AGAAAAATAATGAGGCAACCGAAACAGAGAATTACGGCGCAGGGATTGGATCTGAAGGATCAGGTCATCTCGATCAACCGCGTGACCAAGGTTGTGAAGGGCGGCAAGAACCTTTCGTTCGCCGCGCTCGTCGTCGTTGGTGACGAAAGCAGCCACGTTGGCTTTGGCACGGGTAAGGCGCGCGAAGTTCCTCTGGCGATCAAGAAGGGCGTGGAAGCGGCGAAGAAGAATTTGATTCGCGTGCCGCTGATCGAAAACACTCTGCCGCATGAATTGATTGGCCGTTTCGGAGCGGGCCGCGTGCTGATGAAGCCGGCTTCGGAAGGAACCGGAGTGATCGCCGGCGGCGCCGTGCGCGCGGTCATGCAGGCTGCGGGTGTGCGCGACGTGCGCACGAAAGTCCTCGGATCGACGAACCCGCACAACGTGGTGCGGGCGACCTTCGATGGGCTGCTGCGGATGAAAGATCCTTTTGAAGTGGCGCGGTTGCGTGGCAAACAGGTTGATGAACTGTAAGAACAGTTTTCAGTTTTGAATTTTTAGTTTTGAATCATGGCGAAGAAGAAAACAGCAGATGCCTCGTCAGGCAAAATCAAGATTCAGTACTATCGCAGCACGATCGCGTTTCCGACGAAGCAGAAAGAGATTGTGCGCAGCCTCGGTTTGCGTAAATTGAATCAAGTTGTCGAGCGGCCTGATACGCCGTCGATGCGCGGCGCGGTAGCCAAGGTGCCTCACTTGTTGCGGATTATTGAGTGAGACAAAAAGCTATTTGAGATTTGGTATTTGAGAATTGTCATTTGGTGATTTGATCGCGTGGCTTCGCTCGAAAATGACAAATGGCAAATATCGAATGATAAATGGATTTGAATATGACGTTATCGCTTAACAATTTACATCCGGCAAAGGGATCGACGCACAAAAAGAAGCGTCTGGGTCGGGGACCCGGCTCTGGTCTGGGCAAGACCTCCGGTCGCGGTGAAAAGGGTCAGAAGTCCCGCTCAGGTTATTCATCGAAAACCGGTTTCGAGGGTGGGCAGATGCCGTTGCATCGTCGTTTGCCGAAGCGCGGCTTCACTAATATTTTCAAGAAGCAGTGGATTGAGGTAAGCCTCGAAGCTCTGGAGAAGACCTTCGCCGCGAACGATGAGATCACTCCGGAAGTGCTGCACCATCGCGGCATTATCAAGAAAGCAAAACATGACATCGTCGTGCTTGGTAACGGCGAAGTGACGAAAGCCTTGAAAGTTTCGGCGCATCGGTTCACGAAGAGCGCCAGGGAAAAAATCGAGAAGGCTGGTGGTACCGTCACGGTCGTAGGACAGCCGGCCTGACGACTTCAGGTGCTTTACGGCTTGACCTTTGTGCTTTGACGTTTAGCGCGCCGCGCCCGTAGACTTCGAAGCACAAAGTTCAAAGATCAAAGCACGGTTTTCTTATGGAAAAATTTCTCGCCGCAGTTCGCAACATGTTTCAGGTGCCGGATCTTCGCCGGCGCATTTTCTTTACGTTGGGGCTGTTGGCGGTCTACCGCCTCGGCGCGCACATTTCCGCTCCGGGAATTAATAAAGCGCGCCTCGATCAGGTCTGGCATGATGTCAGTGGTACGCTGCTCGGCGTGCTGGATCTTTTTTCGGGCGGCAACTTCCGACTCATTTCGGTCTTCGCCTTAGGCGTCACCCCATACATCACCTCTTCGATCATTCTGCAGTTGATGACGGTAGTCTCGCCGCAACTAAAGAAGTTGCAGGAAGAGGGCGAGATGGGCCGGCAGAAAATCAATCAGTGGACGCGATATCTGACTGTTGGTCTGGCTGGTTTGCAAACCACTTTTGTGGCGCACTGGCTGCAGATTAATGGCGTCGGCGCCAACACCTGGGGTTTTCTGTTGACGACGATTCTGACGCTGACCACCGGCACGATGTTCGTGATGTGGCTCGGCGAGCAGATCACCGAGCGCGGCATCGGTAACGGTATCTCGCTGCTGATTTTCGCCGGTATCGTGATCGGTCTGCCGCGCGGCGTACAACAGGTAATGCAGCGCGCCGGTGGCGGCGACACTATGGAAATTCTCGGGGTGATTGCGCTGGTAGTTGCGCTGGTAGCAATTATCGCCTTCATCGTTTTTGTTGAGGCGGCGCGGAGAAAGATCCCGATTAGCTATGCGAAGCGTCACGTCGGACGTCAGCTGGTCGGCGGCCAGCAGACGACGATGCCGCTGAAGCTCAACATGGGCGGTGTGATTCCCGTAATTTTCGCCTCGTCGGTATTGTCGATGCCCCAGAGTCTATTCTCGGCAGTGCCGCCGAAGGATCCTGCGAACTGGTACGGAAAGATTTTCAGTTTCTTCCAGGTCTTTCACGCGGGCGATCCGTATTACGAATTGATCTTTCTCAGCTTGATCATGTTCTTCACGTTCTTTTACGTGTCGATCGTTTTCAACGTCGAAGAGGTCGCCGACAATCTCCGCAAGCATGGCGGGTTCATGCCGGGCATTCGTCCGGGGCGCGCAACCGCGGAATATCTGAACACGATTCTCACGCGGCTCACTACGGTGGGCGCGATTTACCTGGCGATGGTCGCCTTCTTTCCGCAATTCATGTTGAGCGGCTTCAAGGTCGCGCGGCTACCGTTCATCGGCACCTGGCTCGAAAATATCGTCAGCACGACGCCGGGGCTCGGGTGGATTCCGACGGGCATGGGTTACCAGTTCTATTTCGGTGGCACGTCTCTGCTGATTCTCGTCGGCGTGGCAATGGACACGGTCGCGCAGATCGAAGCTCAACTGGTGATGCGCAACTATGAAGGATTCCTGGGCAGCGGGGGACGATTGCGGGGGCGGCGAGCCTGAAATCAGTGACTAGTGACAAGTGACTAGTGACAAGTTGCGTCGGCGCTGTTGCTCGTCACTGGTCACTCGGCACTTGTCACTATGTCGAAGATTGTTGTTCTAATGGGCGCGCCCGGGGCCGGAAAAGGCACCCAGGCGCGTTTGCTCCAAGAGCGTTTGCATCTGCCGCAGATCTCCACCGGCGACATTTTTCGGGCGCTGGCCCGGACGCAGATCCCGCTCGCCGAAGAAGTGCGGGTGATTCAACAGGCCGGCCGGCTGATTCCTGATGATTTGGTAATTCGCGTCGTGGAAGATCGAACTTCGAAACCTGACTGCGCGAATGGTTACGTGCTTGATGGTTTTCCGCGGACCGCGGCGCAGGCGGAAATGCTCGAGGGGTTGGCGGCGCGCCAGGGCAAAAACTTGTCGGCGATTGTGATCGACGTACCGCTTGAGTTGCTTGAAAAACGGATGACCGGACGACGCAGCTGTCCAGTGTGCGGCGAGATTTACAATATTTATTTTCGGACGCCGAAGAGTGATTTGAGATGCGATCTGCATCCTCAGGCTGAGTTGATTCATCGCGCCGACGACGAGGAGCAGAAAGTGCGCGTGCGTTTGGAAACTTTCAATCGCGAGACGGCCCCCTTGCTCGAATACTATGAGGGTACGGGGCGTTTGCGTCGCGTAGACGGGACTCAGGATCCGGAACAGATTTATTCGGCGATTGAACAGATTGTCAGCGCCGATCAGATTGTGACGGCTGTCAAATGATTATCGGAAAGTCGCAAAAAGAGATCGACAAAATGCGGGCTTCGGGCCAGTTGGTCGGCCGCGTCTTGCAGGAACTGCGCGCGATGGTTGAGCCCGGCATTACGACCCTCGAAGTCGATGGCGCCGCTGAGAAGATGATTCGCGACGCCGGCGCATATCCGACCTTCAAAGGCTATAACGGATTTCCATTTTCGATTTGCGCTTCGGTCAATGAACAGGTTGTCCACGGATTTCCTTCGCAATATCAGTTGAAAGAAGGCGACATCTTTTCCATCGATGTGGGCGCGACGCTGGAGGGGTTCGTGGGCGATACCGCGACGACCGTGGCGGTGGGCAAAGTGAGCGAAGATCGCTTGCGCCTCGTGCGCATCACTGAAGAGTGCCTGCAACTGGCGATCGAGCAATGCCGCGCGGGGAATCACCTGGGCGATATCGGTTTCGCGGTTCAAACTCACGCGGAAGCCCACGGATATTCGATCGTTCGCGATTATGTGGGCCATGGCATCGGCCGCCGGATGCATGAGGATCCGCAAATTCCAAATTATGGGAAACCTGGCAAGGGGCCCAAGATTAAGAAGGGCTACGTTTTTGCCCTCGAACCGATGGTTAACATGGGTTCGCTGCACACAAAAACCCTAAAAGACGGCTGGACCGTGGTGACTGTTGACGGTCAGCCCAGTGCGCATTTCGAGCATACTGTGGCGATTACGGAAGAGGGTCCGGAAGTGCTCACGAAGGTCCGATCCTCCATTGAGGAACTGGTAACAGCGGCCTGAGTTTTCATCGCGGCTTGGCATTTGCTTAAGGCGCGTGATAGTATCCAAAGTTTGCCAGCAAAGGCGAATTCGTGTCTGTATGGCGAAGGAAGAGGCGATAGAGGTTATGGCAAAAGTCCTCGAAACGCTGCCGAACGCAATGTTTCGGGTGGAACTGGAAGAGACCCAGCATCAGGTGCTGGCCCATATTTCCGGGAAAATGCGCAAACACTTCATTAGGATTCTGCCCGGCGACAAAGTTTTGGTTGAGCTATCGCCTTATGATTTGAATCGGGGCCGCATCACGTACCGTTACAAGTAGGTTTTTAAAAATGAAAGTCCGCGCGTCAGTCAGAAAGATTTGTGATAAGTGCAAGGTGATCCACCGTAAAGGTGTCGTGCGCGTGATCTGCACTAATCCCAAGCATAAACAGAGACAGAAATAGGAGTAAGGGAAGCTGGTTTTGGGTTTCGGAATTCGCTCTCGTTGTTGATTCAAAAATTCAAGATTCAAGATTCCAAATTTGAAATATGGCTCGTGTAGCAGGTGTAGATCTTCCGCCCCATAAGCGCGCTGAGATCGGTCTAACTTACATCTATGGAATCGGTCGCTCGCGATCGGCTTCGATTCTCAAGGAAGCCAGCGTGAATGTGGATACGAAAGTGCGCGATTTGACCGAGGACGATCTCGGCCGGATTCGCTCGATCATCGAAGCCCAGGGCGAGATCGAAGGTGATCTGCGCAAGCGTATCCAGATGGACATCAAGCGTCTGATGGATATCGGAGCGTATCGCGGTCTGCGTCATCGCCGCGGCCTGCCGGTTCGCGGCCAACGCACGCACACCAACGCCCGCACGCGCAAAGGACCGCGCCGCGCGACGATTGCGAAGAAGAAGGCGCCTGGCAAGAAGTAATGAGAGCTATCAGCGCTCAGCTATCAGCCGTCCGTTGCTGGTTTTGCTGAAACCTGAAAGCTGAAAACCGACGGCTTAAGAAAATGGCAAAAGCAGCAGCAACCGGTAAGAAAAAAGTCTTTCGCAAGAAAGAGAAGAAGAACATTCCGAGCGGGATCGTCTATATCGCGGCGTCGTTCAATAACACGATGATCTCGATCACCGACCTGGAAGGGAATTTGGTGGCGCAGTCGTCTTCGGGCGCGCGCGGATTTCGCGGCTCGCGCAAAGGGACTCCGTTCGCGGCGCAGCAGGCAGCCTATGAAGCCGCGCGCAAAGCGATGGAAGCCGGCATGCAGCAATGCGAAGTGCGTGTGAAAGGTCCCGGTGGTGGTCGTGAGACGGCAATTCGCGCGATCAACAACGCCGGCATCCGCGTGATTGCGATCCGCGATACGACGCCGATTCCGCACAACGGATGTCGTCCGCCGAAGCGGCGTAGAGTTTGAGAAGTGGTGATAGGTGATAAGTGATGGGTGATAAGAATTCTTTTCACCTATCACCCATCACTTATCACTTGGATTGAGACCTAAAGGATGAAGGGCTCCGAAGCTGGAATCAGAATTAAGAATTCAAATTCAAGGTTCAAAATTCCAGAAAAGCGGCCTGTAAACTTTTCCGTCTGATATTTAGACTGGAGGCAGAAACGATTGGCTAGGTATAGAGATGCGGTGTGCCGCTTGTGCCGCCGCGAAGGTGCAAAACTTTTCCTCAAGGGAGATCGCTGTTACAAGCCGTCTTGTCCTATCGAAAAGCGCGGTACACAACCGCCTGGACAGCATGGCAACTCGATGCGTCGCGGCAAAGCGCTCGCCGGTTACGGTCAGCAGCTGCGCGAGAAGCAAAAGGTTAAGCGCATCTACTTCATCCTCGAAGGACAATTTCGAAACTATTTTGAGCGCGCCGCGCGGCAAAAGGGCATCACGGGCGAGAACCTGCTGTTTTTGCTCGAGCGACGTCTGGACAATACGGTGTATCGCGCGGGCTTTTCGACTTCGCGACGCCAGGCGCGGCAGCTCGTCAATCACGGGCACGTGCTGGTGAACGACAGGAAGGTTGATATCCCTTCGTATCAGGTGAAGCCGGGTGATCTGATTTCCATCAAGGAAGGCAGTCGCAAGAACGTGCACGTCGAAGGCGCCTGGCAGACTGCCGCAGGCCGTGGACGGCCTTCGTGGATTTCGGCGGGCGGCGGCGACATGACGGCGAGCGTGGCATCGCTGCCGACGCGCGAAGACGTTGACCGCTCGATTAACGAGCAATTGATTGTTGAGCTTTATAGCAAGTAATTAACTGCGAGCCGGAGCGTGACTGCGCAGCGCGCTCTCGACTCGCTTCTCCTCAAAATCTAACGGTACGTTTATGGATCAAAATAATCTCTGGACAGGCTTTCAAATGCCGCGGCGGTTGGCGGCGGACAGCGACACATTGACTGAGCGCTATGGCCGATTTTCGGCGCAGCCGTTTGAGCGCGGCTTCGGTACGACGGTCGGAAATTCACTGCGGCGCGCGCTGCTTTCCTCGATTGAGGGCGCGGCGATTACCGCCGTGAAGATTGAAGGCGTCGAACACGAATTTTCGTCAATCAAAGGCGTCGTTGAAGATGCCACTGACGTGATTCTCAATCTAAAGCAGGTGCCTTTTAAGCTGCACGGCAACGAGCCAAAGACGCTGACGATTTCGAAAAGTGGCGGCGGCGAAGTTACCGCGGGTGATATTTCTGCGGATGCCGACGTCGAGGTGCTCGATCCGTCTTTACACATCGCGACCGTCAGCGATGGCGGCACGTTGAACGTCGAGATGCGGTTGAAGCGCGGGCGCGGCTACGTCTCCGCTGAACGCAACTTCGATGAGGACTTGTCGCTGGGCTACATCCCGATCGATTCAGTCCACACGCCCGTCAAGAAAGTTAATTATGCTGTGGATGCGGCGCGTCTTGGTCAGAACACTGAGTACGACAAGCTAAGTATCGAAGTCTGGACCGACGGGTCGGTTAAACCGGACGATGCGATTGGGTTGGCGGCCAAGTTGATCAAGGACCATATGGCCATCTTCATCAACTTTGAAGAGGACACCGAAGAGTACAGTTATCAGCAGGCCGAGCGTGCGCCGCTGCCGCGCAACGATCAATTGGATCGCTCGGTTGATGAACTGGAGCTTTCAGTACGCTCGTACAATTGTCTGAAGAACGCCGGCATCAAGACGATTCGCGATCTCGTGCAGCGCTCTGAGCGCGAAATGCTCGCGACCAAGAACTTCGGCAAGAAGTCTCTCGGCGAAATTCGCGACATCCTGCGCGGAATGGGACTCGACTTCGGTATGCAGTTCGACGAGCAGGGCAATCCGATTCCCGGATCGGGCGAAGGCGCGGTCGATGATCTCGGCGATGACGAGAACGACGAGTTTGCTGAGGCTGTGCAGTAGGGTAATGGTGGCACGGGCGTCTCGCCCGTGAAAATCACGCGCTTGAGGCGCGTGCCACGAGGATAGGAATCATGCGTCATCTTAAGGCCCATCGGAAATTGGGGCGAACAACAGAACACCGCATCTCGATGTTGCGAAACCTCGCGACTTCGCTGGTTAATTCGCGCGAGGATCGCATCGTGACGACTTTGCCAAAAGCGAAGGAGCTGCGTCCGTTTATCGAAAAAGCGATTACCCTTTCGCGCCGGGCCGCGAGCCTGGAAGGAAATGGGGCGGAAGTCCAAAGCGTCCACTTGCGGCGACAGGCTGCATCCTATTTTCACGCCGGCAACTTTGGGCGCGCGACGGCAACCCGTCGGGGACAGGTTCCGCCACCGCGTTCCGCCGGAGTGGCGGCGCTGAAGCGTCTGTTTGATGAATTGGGCGAGCGCTTTAAAGAGCGGCCAGGCGGTTATACGCGTATAATCAAAATGGGTCGCCGGTCGGGCGATGGCGCGGAACTCGCGATTATCGAGTTCGTCGACAACGCGCGCGAGAAAGAGGCGCTGGCGGCGCAAAAGCGTTCAAAGTCGAAGACTTCGAGCAAGAAGAAATCTGCGGAAACGAAATCTGCCGACGCCGAAACGGCAGAAACCAAGGACAGCGAATAGCACGCCCCCGTGTGCGCAGCCCCGACTCGGTATTCTTACTGAATCGGGGCTCTTACTTTAATTTAGAACGGGCGCCGGAATTAACCGCAACCAACCCGAGGAGGTGCGATGTCAACCGGAGCAAAGAGGGTCATGGCCGATCAGGACAACAAATCCGCCGAGATCGTTACGACGCCGGACCGCGGCGCCGAGCGGGGAAATCGTGACCGCGGACGGCGGAGACATCGACCACCTCAGCCGCGCTTTCTCGAGCAGTCAGTGAACATGAACGAGCTGCGCGAGCTCGTCGGGCTGATCACTGAAAACGGACTCACGCTTTTAGAATTGGAACGTGAAGGCTTTCGCGTCAAGATTGGACGCGGACCGTTGATTACCGAGGAAGCGGCGAATGCGCTAAACGCGGCCAACGAAAGACAACTTTCCGCCGCGCCGCTAGGCGGTGCCGCTCCGGTTCAGTCGATCCCGGCCAGCGCGGCTTCGCATCCGGGAGCACAGGCTGAGGAAGCGGCTTCCGAAGATCAGGATTTGCACCTCATCAAGTCGCCCATCGTCGGCACGTTCTATCGCTCTCCATCCCCAACCGCTGAAAGCTTCGTGCGCATTGGCAGTCAGGTCGAGCCAGCGACTGTCGTCTGCATCATCGAAGCGATGAAGCTAATGAATGAAATCCAGGCTGAGGCTACCGGTGAGATCGTCAAGATCTACGTCGAAAACGGCCAGGCAGTCGAATACGGACAACCTCTCTTTGGAATCAAAAACCAGTGAGCAGTAAGCAGTGAGCAGATTTCTTTTTCACTGCCAACTGCTCACAGCTTACTGGTGACTGTCATGAATGCACCGCGTCGCTTCCGAAAGATTCTCATCGCTAATCGCGGAGAGATTGCTTGCAGGATCATCTGGACCTGCAAGGAGATGGGAATCCGCACGGTCGCGGTTCACAGCGAGCCTGATCGCGATTCGCTGCACGTTCGCTTTGCTGACGAGTCAGCCTGCATCGGTCCCGCGCCATCCGCGCAAAGCTATCTGAACATTCCGGCGATCATCAGCGCCGCCGAAATCTTCAACGTCGATGCGATTCATCCGGGTTATGGCTTCCTGGCCGAGTCCGCGTATTTCGCTGAGATTTGCGAGGCCTGCAACATTAAATTCATCGGCCCGCGTCCGGACGTCATCAAGTTGATGGGCGAAAAAGTGGCGGCCCGTAATGCGATGAAAGAAGCGGGCGTGCCCGTGCTTCCTGGCAGTGAGAATGCGATTCAATCGGAAGAAGAAGGCGTCAAGCTCGCGCGCGAGATTGGTTATCCGGTGATCGTCAAAGCCTCCGGCGGTGGCGGTGGCCGCGGGATGCGTGTCGTTTACTCGGAAGAAGAGCTGGGTCACGCTCTCGAGACTGCCTCAACTGAGGCGGCGGCCGCATTCAAGAATGGTGATGTATACATCGAACGGTATGTAGAACGGCCGCGGCACATCGAAATCCAGGTGATGGCTGATGAGCATGGCAACTGTGTCTATCTGGGTGAACGCGAGTGCTCGATCCAGCGGCGGCATCAGAAACTTTTGGAGGAAGCCCCTTCACCCGTGATGACGCCGGAGTTGCGTCAGCAGATGGGTGAGGCAGCGGTTGCTGCGTGTAAATCGATCGGCTACTCAAGCGCGGGAACCTTTGAGTTCCTGCTCGACGAAGACAAGCGGTTTTATTTCATGGAAATGAACACGCGCATTCAGGTGGAGCATCCGGTGACCGAGATGGTTACGCTCACCGATATTGTGCGTAACCAGATTCGCGTGGCGGAAGGCGAGCCCCTCGGTTTTGGCCAGGACGACGTGATTATGGTAGGGCATGCAATCGAGTGCCGCATCAACGCGGAGAGTCCCGATACCTTCACGCCGTCGCCTGGAACGATTACGACCTTCAACCTTCCGGGTGGCCCCGGTGTGCGCGTTGACACCTACGTCTATCCCGGCTACAAGGTGCCTCCGTTCTATGATTCGATGATCGCGAAGGTGATCGTACATGCGCGGACGCGCGATCTGGCGATTGCCCGGATGCGACGGGCGCTGGACGCGATGGTGGTAGAGGGTATTAAAACGACGATCCCACTGCATCTGAAAATCATGGACAACGAGGATTTCCAGACTGGTAATTTCTCGACGCGTTTTATGGAAGAGTTTCTAGAGAAGAACAAAGTGCGGGGTCAGTCTGCCTAGAAAGGCTGCTACGCCTTTGACGGGCGTGTCTGCGGGAATTTATAATAATCGACTTTTCAATGGTGAGTTGAGCTCACCTAGAGGGTGTGAAAGAAATGTCATTCGCAATTATCAAAACAGGCGGCAAACAGTTTCGCGTCGAAAAGGATGCAAAAGTCCGGGTGCCCTCGCTGAAGGGTGACGTAGGCGCGTCGGTTGAATTGGATGTTTTGGCCACCGCCGAGAAAGTGGGCTCGCCGTTGGTCGAAGGGGCGAAAGTGACCGCCACGGTGGTTGATCACGGCCGAGACGCCAAGATTGTCGTTTTTAAGAAAAAGCGCCGCAAGCAATACAAACGCACTAAGGGTCACCGGCAGGGATATACGACACTGAAGATTGATTCGATTGGTTAGGATTTAAGTCATGGCTCATAAAAAAGGTGTAGGTTCATCGCGCAACGGGCGAGATTCAAACTCGCAGCGCTTGGGACTCAAAAAATTTGGCGGCCAACGCGTGCTGGGCGGCAACATTCTCGCGCGTCAGCGCGGCACGAAGTGGAAGCCTGGCAGCAACGTCGGGCGCGGCAAAGATGACACTTTGTTCGCTTTGATTGACGGCGTCGTGAAGTTTGAAGACAAGGGACGATCTGGAAAATTCATCAGCGTATACCCAGAGACTGTAGCTGCTTCATCCTAGAAGAATTGTTCGTAAGAGGTTCTCAAGTGAATGCGACGCCCGCGCCGAAGGCGATTCAGCGGGGCTCGCATTTTTGTTTTCGGGTTTGGAATCTGGAATCTGAAGTTTTAGAAATGTTCATCGATCGCGCAAAGATTCGCATAGTCGGAGGTCACGGCGGAAACGGCGTGACGGCTTTTCGGCGCGAAAAATTCGTCCCGCGCGGTGGCCCTTCAGGTGGTGACGGCGGCCGGGGTGGCGATGTCTGGTTGGTCGCGGATGAAGGAGTGAACACGTTGCTGCACTTACGCTACAACCCGCTGCACGTCGCTGGTCGCGGTATGCACGGAGAGGGCAGCAATCGATCGGGCAAAGAAGGCGGTGACGTAATCGTCCGCGTGCCGATTGGCACACAGGTTTTCGACGCCATCACGAACGAATTGCTCTGTGACTTTGCCGAAGATGGACAACGTTGGTTGGCGGCGCGTGGAGGTCGCGGAGGGTTTGGCAACGCGCACTTCGCTACTTCGACGAACCGCGCGCCTCGTTATCATCAGGAGGGAAGCGTCGGCGAAGAAGGCGAGTTGCAACTCGAGCTGAAGCTGCTCGCGGACGTGGGTCTCCTGGGGTTCCCAAACGCGGGCAAGTCGACTTTCATTTCCACGGTGTCTGCGGCTAAACCGAAGATTGCGGATTATCCGTTTACGACTCTCGAGCCGCATTTGGGTGTCGTCGATCTCGGCGATTTTCGCACTTTCGTTATCGCTGATATTCCCGGACTGATTGAAGGCGCCCATGAAGGTCATGGCTTGGGCGATCGCTTTCTACGCCACGTCGAGCGCACGACTTTGCTGCTGCATCTTGTTGATGTCTCCTCGTCAGGACGCGATCCGGTAAATGATTATGAAGTCATCAATCGCGAGTTGGCGGCGTACAACGAGGAACTTGCCGAACGCCGGCAGATAGTGGTGGCTACGAAAGTCGATGCGCTCGATGAACCTGAAAGAGTTGAAGCCCTGCGCGCCCGCGCGCAAGCAGACGGCCGGGATTTCTTTGCGATTTCTTCGGTCACTGGTGAGGGCGTGAAGCAGTTGATTGGGGCGGTGGCCAGGGAAGTCGAGGCTCATCGAGCCCATAAGTTGCCGCCGGTGCGCGACGATGTTCGCGCTGGTTCTCGCGTCTGAGAATGCCATGGGCCTGCG
>Ga0157378_10004358_pt1 | contig 12453 bp, 13 predicted proteins | sample M65metaG_FD_115309 | JGI IMG/M metagenome (GOLD analysis project Ga0157378, IMG submission 115309) | Miscanthus rhizosphere microbial communities from Kellogg Biological Station, Michigan, USA - M6-5 metaG | ecosystem: Host-associated > Plants > Roots > Rhizosphere > Soil | place: USA: Michigan...
CAGGCTGGTCTCGAATCGTGAAGACGCTATGGATGTGAGCCAGGAAGTGTTCTTGAAAGCCTACCAGAGCCTGCCCAAGCTGGACGATCCGGCCCGATTTTCGGGTTGGTTGTTCCGGCTCGCGCACAACGAAGCCTTTTCGCTGCTGCGCCGGCGGCGTCCGGAAACCGAACTGGCCGGGGAGCCCCGGCCTCCTGAGCTGGGCCCGCGGATGCTGCCGATGGAGCTTTCTCTGACGGTGGAAACGGCCCTCAACCGGTTAAGCGCCGACCAGCGCGAGGCCGTGCTGTTGAAGGTCTATCAAGGGTTCAAGTTCGACGAAATGGCCGAGATTCTGGAGTGCCCCGTGTCCACTGTGAAATCGCGGCTGTACACCGCGCTCGATCTGCTCAAGGTGACTCTGGCTCCCATGCAAAAGGAAATTCTGCGAGGTGAATCATGAGCTGCCCGTCCTACGACTGGAAAAGTTACGCGCTTAAGGAGCTGGATCCGGACGCGAGCCGGCAGGCCGAAACACATCTGATGAACTGCCCGGAATGCCGGGAGGAGCTGGCGACGGTGCGCCAGACGCTGGATAACCTGTCGCTATTGCGCGAGGAAGAAGTCCCGCGGCGCATCGCCTTTGTCTCGGACAAGGTGTTCGAGCCGCGCTGGTGGCAGCGCGTGTTTAGTCCCACTCTTGCCGCGGGCGCTTTGGTAGCGGCGGCGATTCTTATTCATGGCTCCCTGCGGCCGGGACAGGCTCAGGTGGATGCGGCCGTGACCCAAGCGGTTTCTCAGGTGGAAACCAGGCACAAGCTAGAGATGCAAGTGATGTTTGAACAGCTGGACCTGCGGGATCGGCAGATACGCAACGGATATCTGGCCAACGCAGCGTTGATCCGCTAAGGAGACTGTCATGAAAAATATGAAATCGTTTGTTCTGCCCCTGATTTTGGCTTCGGCCACGTACGCGGCGGCGGCTGGAGAAGCTCCGCGCGTGGACCGGACCCAGATGGAGAAAGTGCAGAACAGCCTGGACGCCACGCTGCTCCACTTCACCACCGACAATTCCCACACCTTGATCGGGCTTACCCGCGGGGTTTATCTGGATGGCGTGGGCGCGGTGTTTACGGCCGAGGTAATCGTGGTGAACGCCAACGTCAACATCATGAAGCCGCTTCCCACCAAGGAAGAGGTGGTGCAGATACGCAATAAGAAGCTCGAACGCATCCCCATCCTGAAGAGGGTTTTGAAGGACGCTCTGGTCTCTGCGGCTGCCTCGCTCACCAGCATTCCGCCCGACGAACAAGTGGTGATCGCGGTCATCGTGCCGCGCTTCAAGTTTGAAGACGCCACTGGCCTGCCGGCTCAAGTCACGGTCCAGGCAACCAAGCGGAAGCTGCTGGAATCCAAGGGCGCCGCGCTGGATGCCCTGATTCGCATCACGGAAAATTAGTTGCCTTTACGGTTAACGTGATGCGCCTGGGCGAGATCCTGATTGAGCGAAAACTGATCACCCCGGACGATCTCGCTCGCGCGCTCGAAATTCAGCGCGAGCGCAGCGGCGAAAAGCTAGGCAAAATCTTCGTCGATCTGGGCTTCGTCGCGATGCGCGACGTCCTCTCGGCGCTGGCCGAGCAGTTGCAAGTCCCGGTGCTGACGCTCGAAGGCCCGCCCGCCGTCTCGCCTGAAATCGAAACTCTTTCACCCCGCTTTCTGCGCCAGTTCCGCTGCCTGCCGGTGGCGCTGCATGACCACACCGTGATGCTGGCCATGGCCGATCCTCTGGATTTCGAGACCCGCAACACCGTGGCGTCGTCGACCGGACTGACGGTCGAGGCGGGCATCGCGCCGGAGCAGGAAATCCTGGACGCCATCGATCGCTACTACGGCCAGGACAAGAATGAAACCGAACTGGCAGCGCCGGGAGCCGATTCCGAAGATCTGGAGCATCTTCGCGACATGGCCAGCGAGGCTCCGGTGATTCGTCTGGTGAACGCCATGATCGCGCAGGCGGTGGAGCAGCGCGCCAGCGACATCCATATCGAGCCGTTTGAGAAGGAATTTCGGATCCGCTACCGTATTGACGGCGTGCTGGCGAGTCAGAGCCCGCCACCGCGCGAATTGAAGGCCGCCATCATCTCCCGCGTCAAGCGGATGGCCCGGCTGAACATCGCCGAGCGAAGGCTCCCGCAGGACGGACGCATCAAGGTGAAAACGCTCGGCCGGGAAGTGGATTTGCGCGTTTCCACCTTGCCGACGCTGTATGGCGAAAGCGTGGTGATGCGCCTGCTGGATCGCTCCGCGACTGGTTTTTACGACCTGGAGAGCCTGGGATTCGACGCGCACATGCTGCGGCGCATGGAATACTACACGTCCATTCCGCACGGTATTTTCCTGGTGACCGGTCCCACGGGAAGCGGCAAATCGACCACGCTGTACTCGGCGCTCAAGCGCATCAATCAGACCGACAAGAAAATCATCACCATCGAAGATCCGGTGGAATATCAGATGGACGGGATCAACCAGATCCACGTGAATCCGCAGATCGGGCTGACGTTCGCCGGCGGGCTGCGCCACATCGTGCGGCAGGATCCGGACGTGATTATGGTCGGCGAAATCCGCGATCAGGAGACCGCCGATATCGCCATTCGAGCCGCGCTCACCGGCCACTTCGTATACTCGACGCTGCACACGAATGATGCGCCCAGCGCGATCACGCGCCTGACGGACATGGGGGTGGAAAATTACCTGCTGACGTCGTCTCTGGTGGCCGTGCTGGCACAGCGTCTGGTCCGGTTGATTTGTCCGCAGTGCCGCCAGCCCGACGGTCAGGCCACTACGCCCAAAGGCGAGCGCGTGCCGGCCTTTCGCGGCGCTGGATGCGATCACTGCTTTGGAACCGGCTACCGCGGCCGCGTCGGAATATTCGAGCTGATGGAGTTGAACGAAGAGCTGCGCGCCATTATCATGCGGAATGAGGACGCCAGCGTCATTACGGCCGCGGCGTATCGCAATGGCATGCGTAACCTGCGCGACGACGGTTGGGAAAAGGTCGCGCGCGGCGTGACCACGTCGGATGAAGTGATGCGTGTGACGCAGGAATTCTAGGGCTATATAAAGAGATGGCCACTACTTTTTTCTTTCGCGCGGTGGCTTCCGACGGGAAGGCTCGCACTGGAAAACTGACTGCGGAAAACGACAAGCTGGTTGCCAGCGAACTGCGCCGTCAGGGCCTGATCCCCGTGTACATTGGCGTGGAAAAGTCCAAGGGATTCCAGTTCCAACTGCCTTCGATGCGCGGCGGCGGCCGCAAAGACGTCCTGTTTTTCACGCAGGAGCTTTCCACTCTTCTGAACGCGGGCGTCCCGCTCGACCGCGCTCTGTCGATCGTCGCCGAGCTTACTTCGCAGGGCGGATTCCGCTCCGTAGTGCTGGACGTCATGCGGATCCTCAAGGGTGGAAAATCGCTCGCGGACAGCCTGGCGACGCATCCCCAGCATTTCTCCGAGCTGTACATCAACATGGTCCGCGCCGGAGAAGCTTCCGGATCGCTCTCGCAGATTTTCGACCGACTGGCGGAGTTTGAGCGCACGCGCGACGATCTTCGCGGGTATATCGTCAGCTCCCTGATCTATCCCTGCCTGTTGACGCTGGTTGGCCTGGGATCGATCTTCGTACTGTTGAACTTCGTGGTGCCGCGCTTCGCGCTGATCTTCTCCGATCCGCGCATGAAGATCCCCACGCCGACCATGCTGCTGCTGGAAGTCAGCAAGATGGTCCAGGATTACTGGCTGACGGCTGCGCTGGTGCTGCTGGCAGGGATCGTGCTGTTTCAGATCTACATCCGCACCGTGGCCGGTCGCCTGTGGTGGGACACCATCCGCTTGCGGATGCCTCTTTTGGGCGACGCCTTGCGTAAAGCCGAGACTGCGCGTTTCGCACGCGCCATGGCGACGCTGGTGGCGGCGAGCGTGCCGCTGGTGCAGTCCTTAGGCATCGCGCGGGGCATTCTGAACAACCGCCGCATGGCGGGAACGCTGGAGCAAATCGCGCAGGGTGTAAAGCGCGGTGAAGGTCTTTCAGGGCCGCTGGCCCGCTCGGGATCGTTTCCGCCGCTGGCGGGGCACCTGTTGGCGGTCGGCGAAGAAACTGGACATCTGGACACCATGTTTAATCGCATGGCCGATATTTACGACAGCGAGACGCGTACCGCCATCCGGCGATTCACGGCGCTGTTTGAGCCGCTCATCATCCTGGTGATGGGCCTGGTGGTAGGGAGCCTGATCATGAGCCTGATGCTGGCTATCACGAGCATTAACGATATCGCTATATGAAAACTAATCGTAGAAAATCCGAACGAGGCGTCACGCTGATCGAAATGCTGGTGGTGATCACCATCATCGGCCTGATTGCCGGACTGGTTTCCGTGAACGTGATTCGTCAGGGCGAAAGCGCCAAGCGCACCGCCGCGAAGGCGCAAATCGGCTCTTTCATGAACGCACTGGGGATCTATAAGCTCGACACGGGCGTTTACCCGTCCACCTCGCAAGGGCTGCAAGCGTTGCGCGTGAATCCGGGCGAACTGGCCAATTGGGCCGGTCCGTACATGCCCAAAGACGTTCCGATGGATCCTTGGGGGCGTCCGTATGAGTACAAGTTTCCCGGCGATCACGGCGAGGATCCCGACATCATTTCGCTGGGCGCCGACGGACAGCCGGGCGGCGATGGGACCAATGCCGACATCCAGAGCTGGACGAATAAATAACACCACCTCCGGCATGACCCTGCTGGAGGCGCTGATCGTAGTGGCGCTGGTCGCCATGATCGCGGGCCTCAGCTTCCCGTCGGTTACCGCCGGCCTGGATACTTTGCGTCTGCGGTCTGCTTCCGACTCTATCGTGTCGTTCCTGAACGTCGCTCTCGATCACGCCGACCGGCGCCAGCAAGCGGTCGAAGTGATCATCTCGCCGCGCGAGAATCTGCTGCTGAGCCGCACGGCCGATCTGGGATTTTCCCGCCGCCTGGAAATGCCCGCTCAGATCCACATCGTGGGCGACGTCGATGAGCCGCGCCGGTTCCTGGTCTATCCCGGCGGCTCCATTCCCCGGATCGGCATACAGATCGCCACCATGCGAGGACGCAGCCGGATGGTCAGCGTCGATCCCGTGACTGGATCCCCAGGTGCGCAGTGAGAAAGAAACAACAACGCGGGTTTACGCTGCTCGAAGCCCTGGTCGCCACCATGATCATGGGCGTCGCGATTGCCGGGATTCTGGACGCTCTGACGGCCTCTTCCCGCAATGCCGGCCGCCTTACCCAGGCCGATCGCGCGGTGGTGCTGGCGCGGGCCAAAATGGACGAGCTGCTGGTGAACGATACCTTGCCGCGCAACGCGTTTGTAGAGGGACTGTTCTCCGGAACCGAGGCGGGTGCCATCAACACCGGCTGGCGCGCGCGCGTCACACCGCTGGAAGCCGCGCCGGGAGCGCTGGATCTCAATTGGGTGATCGATCGGGTGGAACTGGAAATCTGGTGGATGGACGGAGCCACGCGCAGGAGCTTTTCGCTGGAAGGCTATCGGCGGTCGCTGCTTCCGCAAGGGCAGGGCATTTGAACCGGCGCGGTTTCACGCTCATGGAGCTGATGGTCGCCATCACCCTGGTGGCTGCCATCGCCACCGGCATGCTGATGGCCATGCGCGGCGGTTTGCTGTCGCTCAACAAGATTCAATCGCGCCTGGAAGAGAATCGGCGTGCTCTGGGCATCCAGAGGATCTTGACCACGCAGCTCAACGGAGTGATCCCGGCGCGCACCAATTGCAGCGGCCAGAGCAGTCCGTTCGCGTTTCGCGGCAGCGCTTCCGCGCTGCAGATGGTGAGCACCTTTTCCATCTCTGAAGGCACGCGCGGCAGTCCCCGCATCGTCGAATATCAAGTGGCTCCGGACGAAGGCGGAACCGTGAAGCTGATGGTGTACGAACGCCTCTATGCGGGTCCGGCGAGCGTAGCGGGCTTCTGCAGCGAGGCCATCGCGATTCAAGGTTCGCCGCAATTCCTGATGGCAGCCGGACGACTGGCGTACTGCCGCTTCTCTTATCGGCAAATCGATCCGGACACGCAGTTTCGCGGACCGAACTGGGTGCCCGCCTGGGGTTTCCCCGACATGCCGACCGGAGTCCGCATTGAGATGGCTCCCGCGGCGCCCGATCCGGCGCGCCTTCCCGTGCTGAGTGTCACCGCGACGTTCCGTGTGAATCGTTCCATTGAAGATCTGCCGTATGTTGACCAGATGCAGTAAGACGACCGGTGAAAAAGGCAGTGCGCTTCTCGCCGTCCTGTGGATTTCGGCGGCGCTGGCCGCGATCGCCCTATCCGTCTCCACTTCCATCCGATCCGAGACTGACCGCGCGGGAACCGCCGCCGACGGGATGCGCGCGTCGTATCTCGCCACCGGGTCCGTGGATCGCGCGATCCAGTGGCTGTTATGGGGGACGGCCGGCGGGAATCGTTTCTTCGACTACCAGCATTATGCCGACAAGCCTCGCCTGTACTTCACGTACCCCAGCGGCGATGTGGTGGTCGAGATGATGCCGGAGGCCGCCAAGCTCGACGTCAACCATGCCTCCAGCGAGGACATTCTGCGCGTCGTCGCGGCCGTGACCGGCGATCCCGCGCGTGCCCGGCAAATTACTGCGGGGATTATGGGCTGGCGAGGCGGCGGATCGACGAATACGGATTCGGCGGGTCAGGGTTCGACTTTCCAGGCCCGGGGCGCGTCTTTTGAAGAGATTGAGGAACTATTGCTGGTGCAGGGCATGACACCGGAAGTGTTTTATGGCAACTACGTAGCGGACGCGGAAGGACGCCTGTCGCCGCGCGGGGGCCTGCGGGACAGCCTTTCGGTATGGGGATCGCTCGAGCAATTCGATGCGAATGCCGCCAGTCCCGCCTTGCTCGAAGCTCTGGGGGCCTCGCCCGCGGCCGTTACGCAAATGGTCCAGCAGCGCGCCCAGCAGCCTTTCCGCGATTTGGGACAGGTTGCCGCCCTGGGAATCCCCGTCGGCCGGCTTTCCCTGAGCGGCGAACATCTCATTTGGAACATCCGGGCCACGGCTCGTTTGCGACGTCCCAACGGAGCGCCTGCTGACGTGGTGCGATCCGCGTCCGCCATTGCCAAGCTGGTCACTCCGCCCCGCACCCGCCGGCTGGATCCGATCAAGCTGCGGGTGCTGCGGTATTACGAGGACGCCTGGTCGGAGTTCGCGCCCATCCCTGGGGCGCCGCCTGCCGCACCCGCGGGAGTTTTGCTGCCGTGATCCCCGCAGTTCTCAGAAAGCTGCTGGCGATCGGAAGCGGCGCGGGAGTTGAGATCACGGGAGCGCGCGGCAGCGAGTCCCTGCGCATTGCCGCGGTGCGGGTGAGACCTTCGGGAGCGCGCGTACTGGGCGGGTTCACGGTGGAGGATTTTCAGCACCAGCCTGCGGCAGCCTGGGGCGCCGATTACGCGGCTTTCTTGGGCAAGCTCGGACTGCGGCATGTGGCAGCCACGGTGGTGCTTCCGCGCCATGAAGTGATCGTGCGCCAGCTCGCGCTGCCGGGCATCTCCGGCAAGGATCTGGCGGGTGCGGTGCGATTCCAGATGGACAGTCTGCATCCTTATAGCGAAGAAGATGTGCTTTCCAGCTGGACGCGATTGCAGGATTCCTCAACAGTGCTGGTCGCCATCGTTCGCGCGGAAGTGATCCAGCGCTATGCGACGTTGTTCGCCGAAGCCGGTATGAAGATCGCCGGCTTTACTTGCTCGGCGGCGGTTACGTATTCGGCTCTGCGGCTGTTCGGCGGTAAGCCTCCGGCTGAGGTGTTGGCCTACGAAACCGTCGGAAACACCGTCGAAATATACGGCGAGAGCCCTGCGAAGCCACTCTTCTCGGCAGCGTTCGAATTGGACGCGGAGCGGGCGATGTCCCTGGCGGCAGGAGAGTTGCGCTTTGAGACGATGTCACCGGACGTACCTGTGGCCAAGGAGCTTGGTGAGCTCTTAGCCGCCGAGCCTCCGCTGCCCTACGCCGCGGCACTGTCCTCGGCTTGTCCGCGCCACTGTCTTCCGCTGAATCTGCTGCCGGCCGAGCAACGCCAAACCAGTTCGCCGATGATCTGGGTCCCTACGACGGCTCTTGCCGTGCTGGTGCTGCTGGCAGCCGGCGCGACCAGTGCTCTTCCGGGATTCGAGAATCGCCGCTACCTGGGCGATCTGGCCGGCGAAATCGCAAAAGTGCAGCCGGCCGTGGCGAAGGCCGCCGCGGTGGATCGCGAAATTGAGTCGACCCGCAAGCGTACGATTTTGCTGGATTCCTTTCGCGCGCGCAGCAAGGCGGATATGGACGTGCTGGCCGAGATGACGAAGCTGCTGGCGCCGCCGGTCTGGCTCACTTCACTCGAATTGAACGCGCAGCAGGTCGCTGTGACGGGGGAAACCGATCAGGCTGCGCCGTTGCTCAAGACGATTGACGCTTCGCCGCAGTTTCAGTCTTCTGAATTCGTGTCGCCGCCGGTACGCAGCACAACGGGCGAATTGTTTCGCATCCGGACTACGCGCGAGGCTGGACGTCAGGGTTTGCTTCCATGAGAGAGCTTGAACCGCGCGAGAAAAAAGCGTTGCTGGCGCTAGGCGCCGCCTTAGCCGTGAGCGCCGTTGTGTTTATTTACGAGTTCTGGCCCGCCGGATCGGCTGCCCCCGAAGTGGCGGCGACACAATCCGTCTCTCAAATGGAGCAGCGTCTGGCCAAAGCGCGTGAAATCGCCGCTACGGTTCCCGCCAAGCAGGAAATTCTCAAGAAGGTCACGGCCGATCTGGAGACTCGCGAAAAAAGCCTGATCCGGGCTGAGACGGCTCAACAAGCGCAGGCGCAAGTGATCACCATCCTGCGCGGCTTGGGCGCTGCCGAGGCTCCGCCGATCGAGATTCGCGCGACCGAACTCGGCGCCATCGCGCCCTTTGGCGACGATTACGGTGCGGTTAACGTCTCCATTCAGGTCGAGTGCCGCATCGAGCAACTGCTCAATTTCCTGGCGGCTCTGGCTGCGCGGCCGGAGCTGATCGCCACACGCGATCTGCGGGTGACCGCGGGCAATCCGAAAGAAAAGACCTTGAGCGTCCGCATCACCGTGGCCGGCATCGTGCCGAAAACCCTGGTGCCCCAAAAGAAGGGAGCGTAGCTTCTCATGAACCGAAAAATCGTGGCCTTGAATCTCGCTCTGCTGGCATTGTTGGGGACGCTCGGCTGGATGCTGCGGGCGCACTGGCGTGAAACGCGTGCGCGGGAACTCGCCACGCTGTCGAAAGCCGCCCGCAAGGTTGAAGTGCTTCCGCCGCCTTCTCCGGCGCCTCCCGAAGCGGCTGTGCCGGCGAATTATCTGGAAGTCGCCCAAAAAACGCTGTTCTCGAAGGATCGCAATCCGAATGTGATCGTCGAGGTGGTGCCGCCTCCCGCGCCGAAGCCCGAGGAGCCTACTCCTCCGCGGCCGTTTTACTTCGGCCAGATGGGCTTCGGACAACAGCCCGTAGCGCTGCTGAGCGTCGATAAAGGCGGCCAAAAGGGATTTCACGTCGGCGATGAGGTGGGACCTTTCAAGCTGGTCGCATTCAATCGCGAAACGATTACGTTTGAGTGGAACGGCAAGACGCTGGAATATCCGTTAGCAGAGCTGAAGCCTAAAGAACCTCTAGCCACGCAGCAAGCCGCTGCCGCAGCTGCCGCAGCCGCGGTGCCATCCAAACCGCAGTCTCTCACCCCGGCAATCACGATCGTCGAGGACAAACCTACGCTGGGAGCGCAGAACGGCGAAATTCGCTCGTGTGTGACCGGGGATAAGAGTCCGGCCGGCACTGTCAAGGATGGCTTTAGGAAATCTGTTGTGAACGGCCCGTTCGGTCCAATGTGTCAGTGGGAGCCCATTAAATGATTATGTTCGGCAAGAATAAAACCGCGTTCCTGAGCCTCATTTTGGCCGGCATGTTTGTCGGACTGGCGGTTGTCCAGGCGCCTGCGCAGCAACCCGTTCCCGCAGCTCCCGCGCAAACCGCGGCCCAGGAGCCTGCGCCGCTGGTCGGCAATCTGAACCTGCAGGATGCCTCGCTCACTGAAGTAGTGGACCAGCTCGCGCGCCAGTTGAAAATCAACATCCAGGTGGACCCGCGGGTAAAGGGCACCGTTACGCTGAACACCTATGGCGAAACGCGCAACCTGGACGCCCGCAATCTGCTGGAGATGATCCTGCGCGTGAACGGATTCGGGATGGTGCAGGAAGGTGAGATTTACAGGATAGTTCCGCTCACCGATGTCGTCCGCCAGCCCATGCCGTTTCAAGTGAACGGCAAGGACATTCCAGCGGACGATCAGCTGATGCTCAATCTGGTGTTCCTGAAGTACGTGGGCGTGGATGAACTGAGCAAGGTGCTCCAGGAATTCACCGACACGAACGCCGTGGTGAAGGTTTATGCTCCCGCCAACTTGCTGTTCATTCTGGACAGCCGCCGCAACATGCGACGCCTGATGGAACTGGTGGCGCTATTCGATAGCGATACGTTCGTGGGCGAGCGCGTGCGGCTCTATGAGATCCACAACGCGCGGCCCTCCGACCTGGTGAAAGAACTCGAAAATATTCTCAAATCCATTTCCCTCGATTCCAAGAACTCGACGGTTCGATTTCTTCCGGTAGACCGGATTGGAACCTTGATCGCGGTAGCGCCGAACTCCGGAGCGTTTGAGACGGTCGAGGTCTGGATCAAGAAACTCGACATCCAGATTTCCGCCACCAGCGGCGTGATCGATACGTACGTCTATCACGTTCGTTACGGGCGCGCGGATTGCCTGGCGATGGCCCTGAATCAGCTATACATGCCGAGCGGCGGGTATGGCGGGGGATACGGAAATGGCATGTATCCGGGAGGAAACGCCAATTACGGTGGCGGCTACGGCGGGGGCTACGGTGGAGGCTACGGCGGCGGAGCATACGGGGGCGGGGCGTACGGTGGCGGGTCATACCCCGTCGGGGGCTTCCCTGGAGCTAGCGGCGGCGGCGGGTACGGCAGCCAGAACAGCTTCAACAGCGGCTTCGGCGGCGCCGGCGCGTGCGGATCGGCTGTCGGCATGGGCGGCGGCGGGGCGTACGGAGGCGGCGGATACGGGTATCCATCCTTCGGAGGCTATGCAGCGCAAGCTCCGCCTCCTCAAAACGCAGGTCCGCTCGGACTGGCGCCGGCGACAACGGGTGCTGCTCCGGCAGGTAGCCCGGCAGCCGCAGCCGCGTCTTCCAGCAGCGACAATGCGAATCCGCCGCGCATCGTGCCCAATCCTCTGGATAACTCGCTTTTGATCCAGGCCGACGCGCAGCAATACCAGGCCATTTTGAAGCTGTTAAAGGAACTGGACGTCGCCCCGCGACAGATTCTGCTGGAAGCAAAAATCTATTCGGTGGCGATGACCGGCAGCTTCGCCATGGGCGTGAATTATTACTATCAGAAAGTCAGCGGCCAGGAGCGCAAGCCCATGGCCAGCCTGGTGAATGCAGTGACCACGTTGTCGGCGGGAACGCTGGTGGGGCAGGCCAAGGAACTGCTGGCTTTCTTGAGCTTGTCGGATAACGCCGGAAATGCGCGCGTGATCTCGGAGCCCAGCTTGATCGCCACAGACAGCATCCCCGCTTCGATCAACGTCGGCACGCAAGTTCCGGTGCTGACCGGCACCGCGATCACGCCTGGAGGCGGAACCAACACGCAAACGCAGGGCATTTCGTCGCACAACACCGGCGTCACGCTGCAAGTGAATGCGCGGGTGAATCCCAGCGGAGTCGTGACGCTCATCATCAATCAGGAAGTCAGCAAGCCCAGCGCCACCACGACCTCGAATATTCCAACGCCATCGTTTGACCAGCAGGTGGTGCAGACGCAGATCACCATGCAGGACGGCGACACCATCGCAATCGGCGGCATCATCTCGGAAAACACCAGCAGTGGCTCGTCCGGTGTCCCCGGATTGAATCGCCTTCCGTACGTAGGCGGAATTTTCGGCAGCAAGACGTACAGCCGCGACCGCAGCGAGTTGATCCTGTTTATGACCCCCCACGTGATCTACGACACGAATGATCTGCTGGAAGCCAGCCAGGAGCTCAAGGCCAGGGTCAAGAAACTCCGCAAGTACGTCAAGGAGTAGTGGATAGCCCTCCGTAGGGCGAATGGGAGCGCACCGTTCGCCACCCATTTTTCTCCATTCGGTCGGGTACAGTACTATTTCGCTGCTAAAGTTTGTTTTGCGGCCTGCCGAATGGTATCTGTTATAGAAGCCCCAAAAGCGGGTTCAGGCCCCAGGCAGAAGGCGCAAGTATCACTTTTTGCTTGACTTGAACGGCTGGAGGGTGGTATCTATATTCTGACTGCGTCCAGGGTGTAACAGTTTTTGCAGTTTTTAGG
>Ga0157378_10004359_pt1 | contig 12453 bp, 10 predicted proteins | sample M65metaG_FD_115309 | JGI IMG/M metagenome (GOLD analysis project Ga0157378, IMG submission 115309) | Miscanthus rhizosphere microbial communities from Kellogg Biological Station, Michigan, USA - M6-5 metaG | ecosystem: Host-associated > Plants > Roots > Rhizosphere > Soil | place: USA: Michigan...
CATTTCGCTCTTTGCGGAGATGAGAAGAGGCAATCGCGTAGCTATAAACATCTCGCCGCTCTGCGGCGATGATTCAGTTCACATCCTTCAGAGCACCAATCGAAGGACTTTTGAGGCAAAGCCCAGGGGTAAAGCGAGCGGGCCGGATCATCACGCCGAAGGCGTGAAATAAAATAGCCAGGGGTATAGCGAGCGCAGCGAGCGACACCCCTGGATCGAAGTAAGGATTGTTTCCCAACCCTGAAAGGGTTGAACACGCTTGGGCCAACAAACGACTTCACCGATGAGAGACGAATTATTCAACACCTTCAGTGTTGAATATTTTATGCGGGCCTGATCCCAGGGTGTTACCCTGGGCTAAGCTATTGAACACCTTCGGTGTTGCTGCTTCCTTCCGTCTGCCTCCTGCTTCCTGCTTTCAGCTTCCTGCCTTCGCCTTTTGCCTTTTTACTTTTTCCTTTTTACTTCGCCCCTGCCGTCTGCTTTCTTTTACTGCTCACCGCTCACTGCTCACCGCTCACTGCTCACTGCGTTCGCCCCTTTGCCCTTAGCCGCCCCTGTGGCAAAATTCGCAGCGTTCATCCCACTCTAAGCAAACTCGGAGTTGCCCATGTCTCCTACTCGCGCAACTGACACTCTCGCTCTTCAGAAGATCGCGCCACTAATTCATGAGGTGCACGGCGAGCGCGTCATCCTCGATTCCGACCTCGCTCGAATCTATGGGGTCTCAACCACGCGGCTGAACGAACAAGTCAAGAGAAACGCAGCGCGCTTTCCCGCAGATTTCGCTTTTCGCCTTGATAGGAAAGAGATGACGGACTTGATGTCGCAAATTGCGATATCAAATTCAAGACATGGAGGAAGGCGAAAACTACCGCTAGTATTCACTGAGCACGGCGCCATCATGGCGGCCAACGTTCTCAACAGTAAACAAGCCGTGAAGATGAGCGTGTTTGTTGTGCGTGCCTTCGTCAAGTTGCGCGAACTATTGACGACGAACAAAGAACTCGCCGACAACGTCAGAGAGTTAGAACGCAAGGTCGGCATACACGGACGAGCGATCGTTTCGATCTTGGCGACAATCCGCCAAATGACGGAGCCCACTGACAAGAAGCCTCGCCCCATTGGCTTTCGCGCTAAGCGAGAAGCGACTGGCACGGTGCGACCGAAACAGCGCGCGCATGCCGCGAGAAAGAAGTGGCCTTTATTGACGTCTGACGTCTGATATCTGACATCTGCTTTCCGCCTCCTGCCTTCGCCTTTTGCCTTTTTACTTTTTCCTTTTTACTTCGCCCCTGCCTTCTGCTTTCTTTTACTGCTCACCGCTCACTGCTCACTTCGTTCGCCCCTTTGCCCTTAGCCGCTCCCATTCACGATTTTCGATTTACGATTTACTATTTGCCGAACATGTCGGCTCCAAAAACGGAAAACCTCTTCGACCTTCCCTACCTGACCGAGATTTGGCAGCGATACACGCACCGCGACGATAAACATGAGGCCGGCGATTGGCGGACGGTGAAGACCGTACTCGACGGTCTGGGATTACCACTCGAGGAAACGATTCAGTATCTGCGCCGGCAACAACCCAGGCTCGGCGAATTCGAGCGGTGGATCCTCGAACGGAATGATGGCGAGATCGAATCACTCCGCCTCGAGCGGCTCCGCGCCACCATCGACGGCACGCCTTACAGCGACGACGTCACAGCGATGCTTCGAGCAATTGAAGAAAGCGAACCAGTCCTCTCGGCGGAAGACCTTTCATTTTGGGAAGAAAATGGATACGTGGTTTTACACGATGCGATCTCACCTGAAGCGTGTCGCGCTGCGGAACTGGCGGTGTGGCAACATCTGCAAATGGATGCCGCTGACGAACGCACTTGGTATCAACCTTCGACCCATGGAATCATGCAGCAGTTTTTTCATCATCCCGCATTACGGCGAAACCGGCGGTCGTCCCGCATTCATAAAGCCTTTGCGCAAATCTGGGGCACGGCCGACCTTTGGGCGACGGTTGATCGGGTGAGCTTTAATCCTCCCGAGCGTCTCAACTGGACCTTTCCCGGCCCGTTTTTGCATTGGGACACGAGTTTGTCGCTGCCGATTGCTTTCGGCGTGGGCGGTTTGATTTATCTCACCGATACCGAAGCAGAGCAGGGAGCGTTCACCACCGTGCCCGGATTTCACCGGCGTATCGCCGCCTGGTTGAATGGTTTGCCAAGCGATGCGGACCCTCGCGACGAAAATCTTGAGGCGTTAGGTGCCGTCCCGATTCCGGGTCGGGCCGGCGATTTGATTATCTGGCGTGAAGCGCTGCCGCATGGCAGCCGTCCGAACCGTTGCACGCGCCCGCGCATAGTGCAATACCTCAACATGCATCCCGCCACGCCTGAACACAATCTGACGTGGAAGTGATTGCTCACAGTCACTACTCTGACATCTGATATCTGATGCGCCTTCTGCTTCCTGACTCATTACTCATTACTCATCACTCATCACTTATTACTCATCACTTCGCTCTTCGCCCTTACCCCTTCGCCCTTTGCCCTTGCCTCTCTGCTCTTTGCCCTTAGCCGCCCTTGTGGCAAAATTTGCGGCACCTCAGCCCGTCTTTGCGTACCCGAAGTTTACAAGTCAAAAGTCGGTCTGAATTCATTCTTCTATGGAGTAATGGATGCCACAATTCACAGAAGCCCCAAAGCCAGAAGAAAAGAAGAAACGCGGAAAGCGGCAGACGGAACCGACAGCGAGGTCACTTGAGGCGACGCTCTGGGCAGCGGCCGACAAGCTGCGCGGAAATATGGACGCGGCAGAGTACAAGCACGTAGCGCTTGGCCTCATTTTCTTGAAATACATCTCGGATGCCTTTGAAGAATTCCGCGCGAAGCTCTCACAAGATATTGAGAATCCTGAAAGCGAACTCTATGTCAGCAAGCCAGAAGACCGTCTTCTAACGCTTGAGGATCGCGACGAGTACATCGCGGCGAACATCTTCTGGGTACCAAAGGAAGCGCGCTGGCAGCATCTGCTCGCCAACGCCAAACAGCCGACCATCGGTAAGACTCTCGACGATGCGATGATCGCAATTGAGCGCGACAATCCGTCGCTTAAGGGTGTTCTGCCAAAAGACTACGCACGACCCGCGCTCGACAAGCAACGGCTGGGCGAAGTGATCGATTTGATCGGCAACATCGGACTCGGTGACAAGGAAAGCCGTTCGAAGGACATTCTCGGCCGCGTGTACGAATACTTCCTGGCGCAGTTCGCGAGCGCTGAGGGTAAGAAGGGCGGACAGTTCTACACGCCGCGACCGGTGGTACAGCTTCTCGTGGAAATGCTCGCGCCGTACAAAGGGCGCGTCTTCGATCCCTGCTGTGGTTCCGGCGGCATGTTTGTGCAATCGGCGGAGTTTGTGAAGGCGCATGCCAGCGGCAACGGAAACGGAGGCAAGGCAAAAGGCGACATTAGTATCTACGGACAGGAGTCAAACAACACGACATGGCGGCTAGCGAAAATGAATCTAGCGATTCGAGGTATAGAAGCGAATATCGTTTGGAATGAGCAAGGTTCATTTCACGCCGACGCCTTCAAGGACTTGCGAGCCGACTTTGTTTTGGCGAATCCGCCATTCAACGATAGTGATTGGGGTGGCGAACGTTTGCGCGAAGATGTGCGCTGGAAGTACGGCGTGCCCCCTGCGGGCAACGCTAACTTCGCTTGGGTGCAGCATTTCATTCATCACCTCGCACCAACAGGCATCGCCGGTTTCGTTCTTGCCAACGGCAGCATGTCATCGAACCAATCGGGGGAAGGCGAGATCCGAAAGGCCATCATTGAAGCGGATCTAGTGGACTGCATTGTTGCGCTGCCCGGCCAGCTTTTTTACTCAACGCAGATTCCCGTTTGCCTATGGTTTCTCGCGCGAAACAAGAGAGCCGGCGCTTTCCGCGAGCGCCACGGGGAAACTCTTTTCATCGATGCGCGGAAAATGGGCTCAATGGTAGGTCGAGTTCACCGGGAACTCACGAACGAAGACATCACGAAAATTGCTTCCACTTACCATGCTTGGCGGGATAGCAAGCAGGCCGGATACGCAGACACTCCCGGCTTTTGCAAAGGGGTAGCGCTCGATGTCATCAGTGAACATGGTTACGTGCTTACCCCGGGACGCTACGTCGGAGTCGGCACGACAGCCGATGACAGTGAGCCATTCGAGGAGAAGATGCAGCGGCTTACCACGACATTGAGCCAGCAAATGGAGGAGGCCGCAAAGCTAAATGCAGTGATTGCCACCAATCTAGAGGAGCTCGGGTATGGCGAGTGAATGGCCATTAACAAAAGTGGGTGATCTCGCTACGTCGGTCTCCGAAACTCATAGGTTTGGAAAAGATAAGCTGGTTTTCTTGAATACTTCAGATGTCCTTTGGGGAGAGTTTCTTCACCATTCGTACACCTCACCTAGAGATTGGCCAGGCCAAGCAAAGAAATCTATCCGCAAGGACGACATCCTCTTCAGTGAGATTAGACCTGCGAATGGCCGTTGGGCTTACGTCGATGTTGAGGCCGACGACTATGTGGTTTCTACCAAACTCATGGTTATTCGGGCTAGACCGGATAGAGTGCTCCCACGATTTCTTTATTATTTCCTTACTAGTTCGGAAACAACGAGTTGGCTGCAACATCTCGCGGAATCTCGTTCTGGAACATTCCCCCAGATTACATTCGACCAAATCGCGGAACTTGAGCTTGCTGTTCCTCCAGTGACAGTTCAAGAAGCAATTGCGAGATTTCTGGACAGCATAGATGAAAAAAGAAAGTTGAATCGGCGAATGAACTCAACTCTGGCATCGATAGCGCAAGCCTTATTTAATCATTTGTTCCCGTACTCGACTGATGATGACTTACCGGATGGCTGGCGCATTGGACGCCTAGACGAGCTCCTTGTCCTTCAAAGAGGATTCGACCTTCCGAGCTCAGAGCGTTCGGTTGGGCCGTATCCAGTCCTAGCGGCAAGTGGACCAAGCGGAACCCACGCCAGGTTCATGGTTCACGGTCCTGGCGTAACCACTGGACGGAGCGGTGTCCTTGGCAAGGTTTATTTCGTTCATGAAGATTTCTGGCCATTGAATACTTCGCTATGGATTAGGGAATTCCGCCATGCGACACCTTCATATGCTTTCTACGTGCTCCGTAGTTTGGATTTTGAACTCTTCAACGCAGGGTCTGCCGTTCCGACCTTGAACAGAAATCATGTTCATAACTTGCCGGTGGTGATACCTCCAACAAAAACGGTTCAGGAGTTTGATCGTGCAGTAATGCCGCTCCTAAGCCGTCAGAAAACTAATCAAGAGGAGATTCAAACTCTTGCTGCACTTCGAAACACGCTGCTGCCGAAGTTGTTGTCAGGGGAGGTCCGAGTAAACTGATGAACTCCGGTGCAGACAAGGACGATTATGACAAGCTGCCAGACTTCAATGAGTGGGTGGATCTCCAATTCACCGAGGAGAATGGCGAGTTAGACCTCCTTGGCTTCAAACCGCGCCCAAGTTTTGTTTTGCACCAGTTGAGTTTTGATACATACGAGATAGCCCTAGCCGACTATCGCGCCCAGAAAGAGGAAGAGCTTAAAGAAGTTGTCACCAGCGAATTCCCCGCCCCAATTGCTCATTATTTCTATAGGTTTCTATACGGCTCTGAGAATGAACTCCAACGTCTTCACTTTCTCCGAGACACGTGGGAGGCAATCATAAATTTTCTTCACGCGTTAGTAGTTGGCGAAACTCGCTTCTTGAATCTGCCTCTAATCGAACCGTTGAAGTTCGCGGAGCTCCTGTCGGACAAACTCAACGCGCGACTTGTGAATATCGAACGGATTCTGGATTATTCCGGCGCGAACGGAGTAAACCTAGAATCTGAGAACGTCGTGTCGAGAGTATTGCTAACGAAGATGCGGGAACTTAATCAAACTCGCAATGCTTTCTCCCACATTGGAGCACAGTCGGAAGAGCAAGCGCGGCAATTCATTTCAGAGTCTTATGTCGACGTCGTCGACATTCTCGAACAGCTCAGAAGTCTCCGAGAGATCAAAGTAATGCGGTATTTGAATCAACAAGGACTCAAGAATGTGCGTCATGAACGATTTGACGGTCACGCCATGACGAAAACCATAAAGGAGCTTCAGTTGACGAAGACTCAGCTTAATGATTCCGCGCGCTATCTTCAAAACGATCAGGTAATCGTCAGGTGTGGTGAGCGGTTTTTCGGATTGAGACCCTTTTTATATTTCGAACAGGACCCGAATGGTCACCTAACGAAGCTGTGTTTCTTCAAGCAGACAAAGGGAAGTGTTCCGAACAGAGAGCTCATTTTTGAGGTTGTCGGAGAGTCTCGCGAAGTTAGCTTTGACAGGACAATCTTTAAGCCTGAACTAGATGAACTTAGAACCATGTTTGGCTTAACGCCAGATTAGACAAGATGGCGACGCACAAATTCACCGAGAATGACGTTGAGGACGCGACGCTGTCGTGGTTCGAGGAGTTGCGCTTTTCGGTGCTTCCTGGCCCCCAAATCGCGCCTGGCGAGCCAGCGGCAGAGCGAGCGAGCCTCACCGAACCTATCTTGCAAGGACGACTAGCCATAGCACTCGCTGCGTTGAATTCCGGTGTCGCTGCAGAATCGCTTGATGAAGCGTTCCGTACAATTACTACTACCGAGTCGTCATCATTGATCATAAACAATCGCTCACTACATCGCTTGCTTGTGGACGGCATCGCCGTCGAATGTCGTCGAGACGATGGCAGCACAGGTGCTGAAATAGTGCGCGTCATAGATTTTGATGATCCAAAGGCGAATGACTGGCTGGCGGTTAATCAGTTTACAGTGATCGAGGGGCAGCGTAATCGCCGACCGGACATTGTGATCTTCGTTAACGGTTTGCCGCTGGCTGTTGTTGAGCTGAAGAACGCTGCCGATAAGGACGCGACCCTGTGGGATGCGTTCAACCAGATTCAGACCTACAAATCACAAATCCCCTCACTCTTTCTGCATAATGCCGTCAGTGTGATCTCGGATGGTTTGGAAGCGCGGGTCGGCACAATCAGCGCTGACAAAGAGCGGTTCATGCCATGGCGCACGATTGAAGGCGAAACACTCGCGCCTGTTTTCTTACCGCAGCTTGAGGTGTTGTTGCGCGGCGTTTTTGATAAGCGCAGGTTCCTGGATCTGGTTCGACACTTCATTGTGTATGAGGAAGACACGTCGGATGGCACGATCATCAAGAAAATGGCGGGCTATCACCAGTTCCACGCCGTTAACACTGCTATAGAGCAAACGATTAAGGCTTCGCGTCCTAATGGAACGCGACAGGCCGGAGTTGTTTGGCATACCCAAGGCTCCGGCAAGTCGCTCACGATGGTTTTCTATGCAGGCAGGCTCGTGCTCCATCCGGCCATGGAGAATCCGACGATCGTCGTCCTTACCGATCGAAACGATCTTGACGAACAACTCTTCGGAACATTCTCACGTTGCCAGGACTTATTGAGGCAAACACCGGTGCAGGCCACCAGCCGCGAAGACCTGCAAACGAAACTCCGAGTTCAATCGGGTGGGATTGTGTTCACCACGATCCAAAAATTCTTTCCAGAAGAAAAGCGCGGGGTTTATCCGATGCTTTCGGACCGCCGCAATATCGTGGTAATTGCCGACGAAGCGCATCGCAGCCAGTATGACTTTATCGACGGCTTTGCGCGCCACATGCACGACGCGCTGCCGAATGCTTCATTCATCGGCTTTACCGGAACGCCGATTGAACTGAAGGATGCCAACACGCGCGCGGTGTTTGGAGATTACATCAGCATCTATGACATACAGCGCGCGGTCGAAGATAAAGCGACGGTGCCGATCTATTACGAAGGCCGGCTGGCGAAGCTGGCGCTTGATGAGAAAGAAAAGCCAAAGATTGATCCGGACTTCGAGGAAGCCACCGAAGGCGAAGAGGTTGAGCACAAAGAGAAGCTCAAGACGAAGTGGGCCGCGCTGGAAGCGGTCGTTGGCGCGGACAAGCGTCTGCGACTAATTGCCGATGACATGGTGCGGCATTGGGAAGCGCGGCTTGAAGTGATGGACGGCAAGGCGATGATCGTCTGCATGAGTCGGCGAATTTGTTATGAGCTCTATGAAGCGATTCGCAGGCTTAGGCCCAACTGGCACGATGATGACGGCAGCAAAGGCGTAATGAAGATCGTCATGACCGGCGCCGCTCCTGATCCCCTAGCCTGGCAACCGCATATTCGCACTAAGAAGGTGCGAGAAGAATTGGCAAAGCGCTTCAAGAACCCTGACGATCCTTTCAAGGTTGTCATTGTCCGCGATATGTGGCTGACGGGATTCGATGTTCCTTGCCTGCACACAATGTATGTGGACAAGCCGATGCGCGGGCATGGACTAATGCAAGCTATCGCGCGCGTGAACCGTGTGTTCCGCGATAAGCCCGGCGGCCTTGTCGTCGACTATCTCGGCCTCGCGCAGGACCTGAAGAAGGCCCTGGCCGTTTACACTGAGAGTGGCGGCAAGGGACGCACGGCAGTGGATCAGGAAGAAGCTGTCGAAGTGATGCTGGAGAAGTATGAAGTCTGCTGCGTTCTGTTTCATGGATTTGACTGGTCGATTTGGACGAAAGGAACGCCCGCACAGAGGCTGAACCTCTTGCCTCCCGCACAAGAACACATATTGAAAGAGGCTGACGGAAAGGAGCGGCTGCTTAAGTCGGTTAATGAATTGTCGCTCGCATTTGCGCTGGCGGTTCCGCATGCGGAAGCGATTAGGATTCGCGACGACGTGGGATTCTTTCAGGCAGTGCGTTCCGCAATAGCGAAAGAGACTTTCGAGCGGCGCGGAACAGTCGAAGAGATGAACCACGCCATCCGGCAAATCATCTCGCGGGCGATCTCCTCAGATGAAGTGCTGGACATCTTCGCGGCGGCGGGTTTGAAGAAACCAGATATTTCGATCCTCTCGGATGAATTTCTCGGGGAAGTGCGCGGCATGCCGCAAAAGAACCTCGCGGTCGAACTTTTGCGCAAGTTGTTGACTGAAGAAATCAAAACGCGGTCGCGAAAGAATCTTGTGCAGTCGCGCTTGTTCTCGGAACTGCTCCAAAAGGCCATTCTCAAATATCAAAATCGAGCAATTGAGACGGCTGCCGTAATCGAGGAGTTGGTTGGCCTTGCGCGCGATATGCGCGAAGCCGCTAAGCGGGGGGAAGCGTTGAACCTCACGGACGATGAAGTTGCGTTTTATGACGCGTTGGAAGTCAACGACAGTGCAGTTAAGGTTCTCGGCGACGAGAACCTGCGCATTATTGCTCGCGAATTGGTTGATACAGTTCGGCGAAACGTAACGATTGACTGGACTGCGAGGGAAGCAGTTCGTGCCAGACTTCGAACGATGGTCAAACGAATTCTGCGTCGACATGGTTATCCGCCCGATAAACAAGAGAAGGCTACACAGACTGTCTTAGAGCAGGCGGAGCTGATTTGCGCAGATTGGGTTTCCTAACGAAGGGAGACGAGATGGCCCGCAAAAAATCCCGTAAGAAGCATTCGGTTAAAGCGAACCTACATGTGCTGGAACTAACGCGAGCAGGTTCCTCGCTCGATTTGGCCATCTATGCCGACCAGGAAAAGATTGGCACGATGATCATTGGCAGTGGCTCGCTCTCATGGAAAGGCGGCAAGCGCCAAATCGTAAAACGTATTTCGTGGAGCCGGTTTGCGGACATGATGGACAGACTCGCCTATGGCGAGTAGTGAGCGGTAGGCAGTGAGCAGTGAGCAGACGGCGAACTCAGGACTGAGTAATGAGTACTGAGGACTGAGAACGCGGAAGGCAGACTGCAGGAGGCAGGCCTTCGGCAGTTTCGAGTTTTTGAGTTTCGAGTTTCGAGTAAAGCGGAAGGCAGGCGGCCGGGAGGCAGACGGCGGGAGCCAGACCGCAGGAGGCAGGAGGCAGCGGCAGGCAGCGGAAAGCAGACGGCAGAGATATGAGATAATGCGGGCATGGCGACAAACGCAGATAAACTGGTTTCAGAAATTCGAGAATTGCCGGATGAGGAAAAACTGCGGCTGGTGGACGCGATTCTTACCGACCTCGATAAACCTGATCCTGAGATAGATCGCATCTGGGCTGAGGAAGCGCGGAAGCGTTGGGAAGCTTACAAAGCCGGGCGCATTCCCACAGTTTCCTACGAGGAAGTAATGGCCAAACATCGGTCGTGAAAATCCGTTTCCTCACATTAGCGCAGCGCGAAGTTGACGATGCTGTTAACTGGTACGAGCAGCAGACAGAGGGCCTTGGAAAAAGATTTCTTGATGAGTTGGATCGCGCCGTTCGGCTCGTCAAACCTATCCAAAGTTAGCGACTCAAATCGAACCTGAAATCCGTCGCTCTTTATTCACGCGTTTTCCTTATTCTTTAATCTACGGTATTGACGGCGAAACAATTGTCGTCGTCGCTGTCGCACACCAACACCGAGAACCGCTATATTGGGCTGATCGCGTTGACTTGATTCAGAGTGAATAATTGCCGCGAAGCGACGGCAGGCCTTCAGCAGTTTCGAGTTTCGGGTTTCGGGCCTTCGGCAGTTTCGAGTTTCGAGTTTCGGGTTTCGGGCCTTCGGCAGTTTCGAGTTTCGGGTTTCGGGTTTCGAGTTTCAAGTTAAGAACAGAAGGCAGGATGCATGAAGCAGACAGCAGGACGCGAGTCGCTACTTATTTCTCATTACTCATCACTCATGACTCATAACTTCTTTAGTTTCTTCCAACTTCTTCAAACGATATCGCAATTGATCGCGGGAGATACGCAAGAGTTCGGCGGCCTTTGTCTGATTGCCGCCACTGCGCTCAATCGCCTGGCGCACGAGAGACATTTCGACGTCTTCGAGCGCCACACCGTCCGCGGGCAAACGAAACTGCGAGCCTGACACGGCCGCACCGCGGCCATCGCTCATCACACTTCTCGCGCCGTCGGCCACCGCGCGCGGAATGTATTTCATGGTGATGACGTCTTCGTCTTCCAAAATCAGCGCGCGCTCGATCACGTTGCGCAGCTCGCGCACGTTGCCCGGCCATTCGTAACGACGAAAGGCCGCCGCGACTTCAGGCGCAATTCCTTCAACGCGCTTCCGCAAACGTTTGCTGAACGCATCGATGTAGTATTCAGTCAGCAACAACACGTCCTCACCGCGTTCGTGCAAAGACGGAATGTCGATTTGAATCACCGACAAACGGTAATAAAGATCGAGACGGAAACGATTGGCCTCGCTTTCTGTTTTCAGGTCGCGGTTCGATGCGGCAATGATGCGCGCGTCGAAGGGAATGTCTCGTAACGCGCCGACGCGCCGAAACGCGCCTTCTTCAAGCACGCGCAAAAGCTTGGCCTGCAGACTCAATTCGATTTCGCCAATTTCATCGAGGAATAGTGTGCCGCCTTCAGCCTGCTCGAACAGTCCTTCCTTGCGCGCTTTCGCATCGGTGAACGCGCCTTTCTCGTAGCCGAACAGTTCGCTTTCGATCAGCGTTCCCGGCAGCGCCGCACAATTGATCGCGACAAACGGACCATCGCCGCGGTGAGATTGATAGTGGATCGCTTTCGCCACCAGATCTTTTCCGGTGCCCGACGGACCTTGCAGCAACACTGATGAGACTTCGCTCTCAGCCACTTTGCGCGCGATGGCCAGCATTTCGCGCATCGCCGGTGAGTTGCCGATGATTTGATCGAAACTGAACTGCTGCGCGCGTTCGCGGCGCAGGAGGTTGACTTCTTTGCGCAAGCGGCCGGCTTCGATGCCGTTGCGAAGCGCGACGTGCAGCTCGTCAAGATTGATCGGCTTGCCGATGAAATCATATGCGCCGCCGCGCAGCGCCGCGATCGTTTCGTCAACCAGCACGTTCGCGGTGATCATGATGACGACGGCGTCCGATTGCCGTTGCCGAACCTTGCGCAGCACTTCGATTCCCGAAGCATCCGGCAGATTGATGTCGAGAAGGATTGCTGCCGGCGCCTCGGAATCGAACGCGGTGAGCGCTGCTCCCGCGGTCTCAGCCTCAATGGGTTCAAAGCCCCAACCGCGCAGCGCTTCGCCGAGCGACCAACGAATCATTTTCTCGTCGTCAACAACTAATACCTTCGGTTTTTTCAGGATGTGCTTCTCGACTTTCATTTTGCCAGCTGTCCAGTCAACGGCTGGCTGATTATAGGTGAGGAATCAGCATGCGCAGAAACCTCGCGTTCCCTCGCCCGCTGGGAGAAGAGTGAGGGCTTAGTGCAGCGTCGTCCCAGGTACTCTTCGCGAGGCGGAGCCTCGCGCAGAGATAAACATTCGTGCGTCGAACCAGGCTATGCTTCGCACCCTCACCCCGGCCCTCTCCCAAAGGGAGAGGGAGTTAAAGTTCAATGAAC
>Ga0157378_10004361_pt1 | contig 12452 bp, 11 predicted proteins | sample M65metaG_FD_115309 | JGI IMG/M metagenome (GOLD analysis project Ga0157378, IMG submission 115309) | Miscanthus rhizosphere microbial communities from Kellogg Biological Station, Michigan, USA - M6-5 metaG | ecosystem: Host-associated > Plants > Roots > Rhizosphere > Soil | place: USA: Michigan...
GATTTGCCCGATCATGCCGAAAAATGCTATGGCGGAAGGGTAGGCAAGTCAATGAAAGCCGGGAGTTGGCGGTGCCTCACGATCACGATGCTTGTTTAATTGTAGTCCTGCGCTGCACGCTGCGGCCGATCCGACGATTCTCGATGGATCGTCGGCAACACGCAACTAACCGTCTAAGTTTGTCTACCTATTTTGATCGCGATCACTCAGCCGGTAGTTCGGATCGTCCGGCCTGAAGCCCAGGCGCGACCCTATCTGAGCCGCGCCCTGAATGATGGCGGAAACTTATGCGAACCACCTGCGTTGATGCAACCGGCCCGGGTCAGAGCGGCGTGTTGATCTAGTTTCGCGCCACAAAAAGGGCAGAATGCAATGTCGTCACGACATCGCCGCACGGCACACGGACCGGGCTCTAAGTCGTACCCTGATCCATCGATATTCGTAGTAAAAATAGGCAGTCCCGTCGAATAAAAATTAAAGCCTCTACCCGATGTACTGGCTATCGGTTCGCGGAAAGACTAACCGACTAAACGTTCCGGCCCGGAAAGTTGTCCCCGTGATGAAAAGAAACGAAGGATGTGGAACCCGAGATTCAATACTTGCCCTGTATGCGAAAACGGAACAGGGCAAACTGCTTCCACCACTCGACGGATTTAGGGGAATTCCCTGCGGCTTTGAGTTGTTTATGAACGAATTCGGTGGTCGGGTGATCTTGCTTTGTGAAAGTTGCGCGGCTAAGAACGGGCATCCCGGCGCGTCAGTGGTGGTATCTTCCGGAATCTCCCAGTCCAGGAAAACTGCCGGAGCGTGAATCACATTGCGGAAATGGCTCTTAACGTTCGGATTGTTTGGTGCAGGCTGGATGACTTTTGTTTTGTACCTTGGTTCCTCATTGCTCCTCAGAATCAGCAATTATCCCGGCGAATTGCTGGCGGAGTGGGCGCAGACCTGGTGGGTGTATTACAGAAGCGGTAGTCCAGGCGGTATCCCGTCCGAGTCCGTTTGGATCAAGATTTGGCTGGTGGTGACGAGTGCTCTGGAGTGGGCGTTTGTGGGTTTAATTGTGCTGGCAATCGTACAACGGGTTTTACAACGTCGCAGCAAAAACGACGTACAAATTGAATAGAGTTAGCGCGACCGATCATAGCCTCTCATGTGAGGATACCCGATCGCAATTCGACGCTAAGATGCGAGCGGAAGTGGAGCGCCTGATTGCCGAGGCCGGATGCCGCCACTCGATAAGATTCTGGCCGCTGTTGAAGAGACGCGCCCGAAATATCGTCATCGGATTCTGGACGCCAGGAAGCTCCCGCACTGATAGATTGTGTTATTGACGGACCCCAATCTATCAGTTATGAACTGTGGTAGAGTGGCGGAAGATGGCCTAGAAGTGAAACCTGAAACCAAACACGACGACAATCAGGCACAATCGGTCCACGGGTGCACGTGCGGCAAAGAATTTTGGCAAACCGATCATGAGGGAATTGTTTTCTGCACAAAGTGCAAAAGAACAATCGGGCTAGCCGCTAAGACTGTCGCTAAGGCTAAAAGTGCTACGAAGTAGAGATGAAGTTACCGTGGGATCGATGGCAAACGGAAATCGACCGCGACTTTCTCTTTACCGAGTGCCTCCCAGAACTACGTTAAGTATAAAAACGAGAATCACGTAGCCAAGGACGGTCTGTGCGATTACAAGTTTTCGTATCCGTGTGCTGTTTGGGAGAATGTCTCCAAGGCCCATTGTGGTCTGCACGACGAGGCTGAAATACAGAAAATCCCAAAAACTCCATATTTGGGGCAAGTCCGTTGGGATGCTGGCAAGGCGTTCTTCAAGACGTGAATATTTCTCGGTTAAGTCCTGAAGGTGCAGATTGGTCAGAGCATGAAAGTGAAGTAGATTCTCAGGCGTTTGAGCAAGCCTCGAACAGACGTTGTATGCGATCACTCGATGTTCGAGGTCGAATATGTTGAGTAAGTTCATCGGCGGCAATGCCCCACCGGGCGGAGCGACCACAAAATCGTAAGTGTGCGTTCCTAGCGCGATCTTGTATGAGCCAGCCGACACCTTCACCTCGCCACGCAGAAAGGCGGACTTCAATTCCAGAACGAGATCGCGAGCTTTTCGAGTCCGATCCAGCTGCATCTGGAACTCTTGATTAGCAACCTCCCGCTGGCGCTTGACGATGGCGGGACTGAAGACGAAATGGCGCGGATCGTTCTCGAATAGACGTGCGTATACCAGTCCGAATACGGCGATCACGCCAAGGAACACTAAGAAAATATTTCATAGAACGTGGTAAGCGCTCTGGCCATGGCGGCGGCGCGAGGATTGACTGTGGAAGAAGAGACACGAAAGCGCGAACACGGCTTCCCAAATACGCTCGAAGTATCTGCCGTTTCGAAAAAGGCGGGGGATCCGGGTTTCGTTGCCGAAGGAACCGTCCTGTTCGATGTGCCCGGAGGGAATCATGACTCGAGTCGCTCATCGGAATGGATTGCGAGAGAGGAGCTTTAGGCAGCGTTTCTCGCCAGAAAGTTTAGCGGTTCTAATCTGCTTAGTGCTGTTTGCGACGTCATCGTCGTGGGGGCAAGCCGGCACGACGTCCTTAAGGGGAACCGTTACGGACAGGTCGGGCGCAACGGTTGCGCAAGCCCACGTGGTCCTCACTAATACTGAACAAGGCGTAACGCGGGAGGACACCACGAATGATAAGGGGGAATACGAGTTCCTGGCCTTGCTACCTGGCACTTACGCCTTGCAGGTCCAAAAAGCCGGCTTTCGGCGGTACGAACAGAAGAACCTCCAATTTCTTGTTAACTCGCCAACTAATCAAAATGTTACGCTTGATATTGGAGCGACGACACAGAAGGTAGAGGTAACGGCCCAAGCCGCTCCTATTAATACTACCGACTCGTCGCTGGGGATCGCGTTCGGAGAGAACCAGGTAAAGCAACTCCCTTTAGAGGGGCGAAATGTGCCGGACCTGTTGAGCTTGCAGGCAGGGGTAGTGTACCTGGGAAATCGCACAGACATTAATCGGAATATCGACACACGTAGCGGCGCCGTGAATGGGGCGCGAAGCGACCAAAGTAACATTTCGCTGGACGGCGTGGACGTGAACGATTCGGGAGGAAATGCGTTCACGTCGGTGTTGCCGGTGACGCTCGACTCCGTCCAAGAGTTCCGAGTGACGACTTCGAACTACAACGCAGATCAGGGAAGTTCATCGGGAGCGCAGGTTTCACTGGTAACAAAAGGCGGTACGAACTCATTTCACGGGTCGGCATACGAATACCACCGTAATACCGTAACGAGTGCGAACGACTATTTCATTAAGCTCTCGCAGCTTCAGCAAGGCCAATCTAACGAGGCACCGAAGCTACTGAGAAACATCTTCGGAGGCTCGCTGGGAGGGCCGATCTTCAAGGATCGCCTTTTCTTTTTCGCGAACTATGAGGGAGCACGGCAGCGGGAGGAAAACAGCGCTGTGCGAACCGTGCCGACTGCGAGCCTACGAGACGGCGTTATCTTCTATGCGTGCGCCGATCCGAGCCAGTGCCCAGCAGGATCTGTAAACGGCTTGAGCGGAGCCTCCTACGATGTTTCGGCTGGGACGAAGGGGCTCTCTCCAAGTCAGATCACGGCCATGGATCCGCTCGGGCTCGGTCCGAATCCGGCGATGACGTCATACTTCAACACGTTTCCTTCGCCCAATGACATCTCTGTTGGCGACGGTTTTAATTACACTGGATTCCGGTTCAAAGCCCCGATTAAAAAAAACTACGACTATTACATCGCGCGCGTGGACTACAAGTTGACATCGAGCGGCAGCCATACGCTCTATTGGCGCGGAGCGCTTTCGAACTTCGCGAATCCCGGTGTGCCTTATCTGCCTGGAGGGGCACCGGCACACTCCCTCGTGAACTACAACAAGGGATCAGTTGTGGGTTATACGGCAGTGCTCAAGTCAAATCTTGTGAATAGCTTCCGGTGGGGTTTCACGCGCGAGAGCGTGGGAGACATTGGGAATTCGAATGAACCCTGGATTTTCTTCCGTGGGTTGAACACTGATCCGGACGCAGTTACGTACTCTCGTGATTTTCAACGGCCGGTTCATAACATCGCGGATGACATCAGCTGGGTCAAGGGGAGCCACACCTTACAGTTCGGAACGTCCCTCGCGTTCATCCGCAATCCTCGAACGAGTCAAACCAACTCATTTAGTGATGGCATAACGAACGCCTCATCGATCGACACGGCAGGGTTTGCGGTGAAGTCTGGCTCGCCGTTCAACCCGTCCAACAACGGCTTTCCAGCGGCCGACGAATCATTTGCTAACTCCTACGACTTCCCACTGATCGCCCTGCTCGGGATGGTGACTGAAGTAGACGCAAGCTATAACTACCTCACGGATGGAAGCGTGCAGGATCAGGGGGCTCCAGTCAAGCGCCGGTTCGCAGCCGATGGATATGAGTTCTACGCCCAGGACACCTGGAAGATCAAACCTAACTTCACGCTGACGTATGGCCTGCGCTATTCCCTGTTCTCGCCGCCATGGGAAGTTAATGGCCAGCAGGTTTCGCCGTCACTCAGCCTCGGGAAATGGTTCAAGCAACGAGGATTGAACATGGCGCAGGGCATTCCCTCCAACGCAGATCCATTGGTGTCGTTTGACCTGGCAGGACCCGCGAATGGGGGCCGGAAGGGCTACTATGATTGGGATTACCACAACTTTGGTCCACGCATTGCATTCGCTTGGTCGCCGAAGGGGAATTCGGGAATTTCCAAGAGCCTCTTCGGCGAAGGGAATAAGACCGCAATCCGAGGAGGATTTGGAATTGTGTATGACCGTATCGGGGGCGGTTTGCTGAATACATTCGACCAGTTCGGATCCTTTGGTTTGTCAACGGGACTAACCAATCCAGGGGGCGTAGTTTCCGCTGAATCGTCGCCTCGATTGACCGACATCAACACGATTCCGCAGACGGATAACAACGGGGATACATTGTTTGTGCCTGCGCCTCCAGGAGGATTTCCGCAAACTTTCCCGGACACCCTCGACAACGGCGGCTTTGCGATTGCTTGGGGTCTCGACGACACAATCAAGACGCCATATTCCTATACGATTGATTTTTCCGTCGCGCGGGAATTGCCACATGACTTTTCGCTGGAAGTTTCCTACGTGGGCCGGTTGTCTCACCGGCTCCTCATCCAGGAAGACCTCGCGATGCCGCTGGATCTAGTCGACAAGCAGAGTGGCGTCGGCTACTTCAATGCGGTCACGGCGCTGGCTAAGCTTTACCGGTCGGGCGTGACGGACGAAACGTTCGACGTTTCCATGCTTCCCGCGAATGTGGAGCAGTATTGGACAAATATGATTACGCCACTTTCGCCCGGGGATTCATATGGGATCGGGGCGAACCCGAATACGTTTGGAGGGTGCGTCAACTCCGGCGCCGGACCGACATCGACAACCAGCGCAGTTCTGGCCGCTTTTGATCTCTTCTGTGCCGGCAACCTGAACGAGACGGTGCCGCTCTTTGCCTTGGACCTTTTTGGAATTCCGGGAACCGCGGTGGATAGTGACGGGAACACTATAAATTTTTACTCCCCGTCAGCGGGACTGAATTCCTTTTTCAATAAGCAGTATTCGTCGTTGTACGCCTGGCGTTCGGCTTCGAACGCCAACTACCACGCAATGCAGGTCAGCCTTCGCAAGCGGATGTCTCATGGAGTGCAGTTCGACTTGAACTACACATTTTCGAAGTCAATTGACCTGGCATCGGATGCGGAGCGCATTTCCTGGGTGAGTGGCCTCGGCGGGCAAATCATCAACTCCTGGTCGCCGAAGCAGCTTCGAGCCGTTTCCGATTACGACTCGCGCCACCAATTCAACGCCAACTGGATTGCAGAGTTGCCATTTGGGCGCGGAAAGCTGATCGGCCGCGACTCAAGCCGGTTGGTCGACGCATTCATCGGCGGCTGGCAACTGTCGGGACTCTTCCGGATCACCAGCGGATTCCCAGTGAACGTATTTGGCGGCTTTAATTGGCCGACGAACTGGGAATTGGGTGGGAACGCCTTCTTGGAGAGCAAAGTGAAAACCGGCTCGTTCAAGAATGCCGACGGCACGGTAAACATCTTTAAGGATGGTCCAGCCGCCATCAGCGCGTTTCGTGCTCCTTTTCCGGGAGAGGCCGGAGCGAGAAATCAGGTGATCGGCGATGGGTTCTTTGGTGTGGATCTTGGCTTGGCCAAACGATGGAACATGCCATGGTCCGAAAAGCACAAGCTACAGTTCCGCTGGGAAGTGTTCAATGTCACAAACACGCCGCGGTTCAACGTGCAGTCGAATCCGCCTGAGTTGGACATTTCGACTACCTTTGGAAACTATACTGGTTTGCTCACGAACCCGCGTGTGATGCAGTTCGCATTGCGGTATGAATTCTAAAAACCTGACGTAATTTGAAACGCCAACGGTACTCGTTCTCATTCGTTGGAAAACACGATTCCTCGCCGGAGCTGGCACGTTCGGGCGAGCCTAAGATAAAGTAACAAAGGCCCTGCCGGAGAAACGGATTTCTCCGGCAGGGCCTTTTGTTTTGTGTGCCGAGCATGTTCAACAGCCTGGAGGTGCAAGTCCTGTGCGCCGGGATAAACCGGCATGAAGGTGTGTCCAAGCAAGGCTGGCGTATTCAGTGAGGAAGAGTCTCACCAGGGCAAAAGCCAGAGCCCTGTAGCTTGGATAGCAAGGAGGAAGAAAACTGAATCCTGAAAGCCTATCGACAAAGCCATCTTTCGGATGGTGAGCGAGTCATCGGGCCGTAACGAAAGTGAACGCGGAAAATGGCCTCGAAACGGAAGCCCCAGAGGCCGAGCCTTCCTTCATGAGGCGAAGGCAACATGGATCGTCGCAGACTGACTAAAGCGGCGAGACACTCTGGCGGGGTTATAGCGACAGCACGATGGCAAGGATGCGCTAAGCAACTGGAGAAGCCCTCCTCGTCCCGCTGAGAAATTGGCGGAGAAAAGGAAACCGTATAACCGGTGACACCGGGAAATCGGTGGAACGACGAGAGGGTGGCGGAAGGGTCTGTAGTAGCTGCGAAGCGGAGTAATGCCCGCGGAGCGAAGAGACCCTGCTGTTTGCAATGACTCCAACAAGGGAGGCAAGGGTGAGATGACAAAGGCACCCATTTGTTTGCAAGACCTGCGGAGGAGTCTATACGTCAAGGCGAAGGCTGAACCAACTTGGCGTTTCTGGGGACTGTACGTGCATGTCTGCAAGATGGAAACGCTTCATGAAGCCTACCAGATGGCGAAGAAGAACGATGGAGCACCGGGAGTCGAAGGTGTCACGTTCGACGCCATCGAAGAGAGCGGAGTGGAAAGTTTTCTTCAACAGATTAATCACGAACTAGTCTTAAACACGTATCGACCCATGCGGGTACGGAAGAAGGAGATACCGAAAGATGGAGGCAAAGTGCGCATCCTTTCGATTCCTTCGATTCGTGACCGTGTGGTCCAGGGAGCTCTTAAGCTCATTCTGGAACCGATCTTCGAAGCTGACTTTCAATCGGGATCGTATGGATATCGACCCAAACGAACTGCACATGAAGCGGTGAAACGCGTCGCAAAAGCCATCGTCGAGGAGAAGACCCGAGTCATCGACATCGATCTGAGCGCCTACTTTGACAACGTTCAGCACTCGCTGCTGCTGGAGGAGGTAGCGCAAAGGTTTAATGGAATCAATAACTTGCGTGTTTGCAACGGAGCATGGTTGCATCCGGCTTATAGGCTCATCCGCCATTTTCTCAATGTTTTCGATGTTTTTTCAGGGCTCTAACCGTTGTCTAACCAACTCGTCTAACCAATTCAACCTCGTACCCCCACGACCTTCATGCCACGATGGGCGGCCATCTTGGCCTGCTGCTCGATACCTACACCGGTGTCCATCTTCGCCTGCACGGCATCGCGTGCCCGCAGGAACAAACTGCGCGTAACACCTTTGGACTGTCTCCACGATATCGGCGAGCATCTGGGCGACTTCGTAGATGCCGTTGCCTCTCGCCAGCATGTCGCAGGCGAACGTGTCCCTGAAACAGTTGGCAGAGCCTTTAACACCAGCGCGATGGCAAAAGTCTTTGGCACGTAAGCTCAAATTGACACGGCTGGTGAACGGTGCGCGAGTCTCCGGGTTGAAGAGTACGCGATCTCCCGCGTGCGGCTTACGCTGCTTGTAGATGGCTTCAAGATCATCACGAAGTTCCGTCGACAACGGCACGATAACGATCTTGCCGCGCTTCTGCGTCAGCACTTCGATCTCACCATTCGCGCGCTACCCGGGTAGATCAAGCGCCGACAAGGCCCAAACTTTCTCACTGCCACCGAAACTTTTTCCCTTCAAAGTCAAATTCGATCTGCAGCGCCTTCAATGAGGCGGTCCCCAGGTAGCCCTCTATGCCGCGAGCAATATCTTCCAACGGCCCGCGCATCAGATAAACTTGGAGTTCTTTCTCTCCGTTACCCCAGTAAACCCCCGGCAGTTTCGCTCGCTTCACCCGCAATCGCCCGAGGCGGACCCCATTCCTTTCGTCCAGAAGCCGCAGCCCGGGCACTCGCTTCCGCACTCTGTCTTCGTACAGGAGAATACCTTCCATGCCGGTATCAACCAATAGGCGAACCGGACCGCCTTGGACCAGCACTTGCACGACAAAACGATTCGGCTTCTCTTGCCGAAGATCGCCGTGCGGTGCGCCGCTCGTTTTCTGCAGAAGGACGGTTCGCGCCTCATAGTCGATTCGGAAACGCTTGCTCATACTCAACAAATCCAGCCCGATAACTGCGTCCAGGTCTGTCGCAAATTCCGATGACTTGGTGAGATCGTCCACCATCAACGACGCGTTGCGCACCTCGATGGGACCGAACTGTACCTCGGGGAATTCCGCCCGCTCGACCTCGACCCACTTGTCAAAATTGAACAGCCGTTCTTTGCTGCGTGTCAGAGAGAATTTGTCCGCCACCTTCCGAGCCACGACGCTGTAGGTTGCCCCGGTGTCCAGGACGAACCGCAGCCCTTTCAAGTGCCCGACTCTTCCTTCAACAACGATAAGGAATCCCGCGGATAGCTGGAACGGGATCACTTCATTTGCTCGCACTTCTCTTTCGTCGATTCGTTGCTGGGCGGCCTGGACCGGAACCGCCTGGAAAAGCAACAACAACTTCAAGCAGCAGCTAGATATTGTTCTCACGGCGCTCACCTCGACCCAGTTGCGGTCGAGCCGAGGCTCGGTTAGGCCAGCAGGTACCTCAATTCACGGCGCGTCTCTTCTTTGCATTGACTTCGTCAATTGCCAATGCTTTGATAATTCAAACACTTAAACTCGTCTGTCTCCGCGCGGCTCTCTGCGCGGCGGACACATGAGTTGTACTGAGGTGTGCGGATGGGAGATTCGGAACGCCCGGACACCACTATGCGATTTGGAGTTTTCGAGGTGGATCCTCGTTCCGGCGACCTGCGAAGGTCCGGGACTCGGATCAGGCTTCAGGATCAGCCCTTCAAGGTTCTCATCGCTCTCCTCGAGCATCCCGGCGAGGTTGTCACCAGGGAAGAGTTACAAGTCCGAATTTGGCCGCAGGAGTCTTTCGGGGACTTCGACCACGCCGTCAATGTCGCCGTTGCAAAACTAAGAGCCGCTTTGGGGGACTCAGCAGAAGTTCCGCGCTACGTCGAGACCCTGCATCGCAGGGGCTACCGCTTCATCTTTCCCCTGGCCGGAACGGGCGGACCCAACCCCGGAGTCGCGACTACTCAAGAATCTATCCGTTCAACCATTGCTCCAGCTCTCAATGCATCGGCGCAGCCCATACCCTCCAAGCTGCGCAGTTGGACGCGGTTATCCGCTGTCCTGGTTGTTGGTTTGCTGGGAGCCGCAACGTTCGCGTTCTGGACGTACCGGCGCCTTGCGCAACCTACTCGGATGAATTCTCCCGAGATGGAAATCACCAAAGTGACCAACAAAGGCAACGTCGACAGCGTGGCGATCTCTCCAGATGGCCGATACCTGGTCTATGCGTTTCCCGACAAGGAACGTTTGGGTTTGTGGACGCGCGAGATCGGAACACAGAGCGAGGTCCAAATCCTTCGCTCAGAGGAGCCTCTGGTGATTAACGGCCTGACCTTTTCACCCGATGGGACGCACGTCTATTTCTCCCGCATCGTGAACGAAAGCGCGCGACATAGCCACCTGTACAGGTTGCCCGTGTTGGGCGGCACTCCACAGCTCTTGATCAAGGACGTTGACTCTCCCGTTGGCTTTTCACCGGACGGTGGGCGGTTCGTGTTCGTTCGTAAGGACTTGAAGCGCAATGCTGCTGAGGTACGGCTCGCCAATGCCGATGGCACGGGAGAGCGATTGCTGACGACTGTCAACGAAGCGGGCAGCGTATGGTCTCAAAGTGGCGGTTCTTGGTCCCCTGATGGTCAAACGATCGCGGTATCCGTCGCATTCTGGCCCGGGAAGCCCGGCTCGGAATTGGCCACGATCTCTGTTGCTGATGGAAGCGTTCACGCACTCTATACTAGCCAGGACACGTACGAGATGGGGCGTCCTTTGTGGCTACCCGAGGGTGACGCCTTGGTCGTTGTGCTCTATGACAACAAGGTCGGGGGACGCCTGTGGACAATTTCTTATCCCGCAGGTGAGGCTAAACCGCTCACCCACGATTTCGAGAATTATGACCCTCTCATCAACATGACCCGGGACGGGAAAACGATCGCCGCGAACGCTTCGGCAATGGCCTTTAACATATACGTCCTGCAAGCAACTGATTTTTCGCGTGCTCAACAGCTTACTTTTGGCAGGCATTTCGTCAACAGCGTCACGGTAGGCCCCGACGGCCGTCTCCTCGTTCACGAATTGCTCAATCCCCAAGGTGAATTGTGGAAAATGAGCGCGGACGGCTCCCAGCGCGTATTGTTCAGCAGTCTTCGTAATATTGGGATTTTCACAATTCGATGTGGCACTTTTGTCCTCTTTGTCGCTGCACCAAAGGGTACCCAGGAACTTATCCGCGTGGACGCCGACGGCTTGAATCCCAAGACCCTAACATCGGGCAACATATGGTCTCCCTCTTGCTCCCTTGACGGACGCTTTGTGTTTTATGCCGATTTGGTGATACGGCCCCAGCGCATCTTGCGAATTTCGATCGAGGGCGGCGATCCCGTAGAAATCGCCAAGGTTTCAGGAGATGGAATGACTGGCACTATGGACGTTTCGCCTGACGGGAGATTTCTCGCGTACCCCTACCATGCATCCCAGCCAGATACCTTCGGCCTGATCGTAGTTCCCGTGGAGGGCGGCGCTCCGGTTAAGACATTTCCAATCATCGATGCGGACTGCGTGCGTTGGTCGCCCGACGGCACGGGGATCGACCTAAATCTCACTCGTGACGGCATCGAAAACATATTTGAGCAGCCATTGGCGGGAGGAGAACTGCGCCAGTTGACGAAATTTACATCCGGCAGGTTCAGCGACGACTCCTGGTCTCCCGATGGGAAGCAGATGTATGTCGCTCACGGCGAAATGAGCAGGGATGTGGTCTTGATTAGCAATTTCCGCTGACTGCTTTGTTGCCGCCTCCGGACCGGCCCGCTTCCGCCGCAAGTATGCACGTCAAACAGGAGTTCGACCGTGCGGAATCCGTTTTGCTTGCTGCAATCCAAAAAGAAATCCAACGCCACGATTTGGGAAGCTCGTGCCACGGCGGAGGAGGCGCAGACGAAAAACCTTGATTCTCCCGACCTGCACTTCGTTCTTTATCGGCTCGCCTTCTTGCAGAACGATGCGGCGGGAATGGCGCAGCAAGTAGCACGAGCGGCGGACCAGCCAGGACAGGACGAGCTGCTGGGAAACGAAGCCGATACGGCAGCCTATTTCGGGCAGCTGAGGAAAGCTTGGGAGTTTTTCCGCCGGGCCGTGGCCTTGGCCGAGCGTGCGGAACAGAAGGAAACGGCTGCGGGGTACGAAGTTGATGCCGCCCTGAGAGAAGCTCAATTTGGAAATGCGGCTGAGGCGAAGCTGAGGGTTGCGTCTGCGCTCGCGCTTTCGGCGGGCCGAGATGTTCAGTACGGTGCGGCGTTGGCGCTGGCCTTGACGGGGAATTCGGCGCGAGCCCAAGCGCTGGGCGATGATTTAGGTGAGCGCTTCCCGGAGGATACTGTCGTCCAGTTCAACTACCAGCCGACTCTCCAAGCGAAACTTGCGCTCAGCCGCAACGATGCATCAAAAGCCATTGAGGTTCAACTTCATGGCTGTTAACCGACGGGTTGGCGGAGGTCTCCGCCTCGTGAGTTGGTGTTATCTTGCGAGCGCCGCTGAGTTTCATCGTGGCTTGGCCTACCTCTACGGAAACGCCGAGCCGGCATAGCAGGGGTCCTCCTCGGAAGTGC
>Ga0157378_10004362_pt1 | contig 12451 bp, 11 predicted proteins | sample M65metaG_FD_115309 | JGI IMG/M metagenome (GOLD analysis project Ga0157378, IMG submission 115309) | Miscanthus rhizosphere microbial communities from Kellogg Biological Station, Michigan, USA - M6-5 metaG | ecosystem: Host-associated > Plants > Roots > Rhizosphere > Soil | place: USA: Michigan...
GCGGCATCGGCATCAATCAGCTTTCGCGCAACAACCAGATCATCATGCGTGTACGGCAGAACGACGAAACCTTCTTTCACCAGAATCTGCGTTGCGCGAACCAGTTCCTCCGTATCCGGGAACAGCGTCTGCTGGTCGCCGATCACTTCGAGCTTCACCCAGTTTGACAAACCCACCTCACGCCCGAGTCGCGCCGTACGCACAGCCTCGTCGGCCGAATAGCATCCGGCGGTGTTCGGCAGAATAAAAATCTTCTCGCGATCGATGTAGTCGAGCAATGATTCCTTGGTGCGGTCCGTAAGATTCACGCGGCGGACCGCGACGGTCACCATGTCCGCGCCGGATGCCACGTGGGCGCGGGCCATCTCCTGAAAGCTGCGGTACTTTCCTGTGCCGACGATCAGGCGCGATCGAAAGGCGCGCCCAGCAATCATTAGTTCATCGCTCATCATGCGTCTCCCTCAAATAATTGTAGCTCGTCGCGCGACGGTAGCACAGGCTTCAGCCTGTGAGGGTTAGTCCTCGCAAAAACCAAAATCCACAGGCGGAAGCCTGTGCTACTTAAACCCCGCCGCGATTCTGTGGTACTTCCGAATACATTTCTTCAATCGTTTGTGCGTAGCGCTCCGCAACTACGCGGCGCTTGAGCTTCAGCGTGTAGGTTAACTGTCCGCCATCAAATGTGAAATCATGGTCGAGCAGCGCGAATCTTTTGATCGTCTCATACTGCGCCAGGGTCGAATTCACCCGGGTCACTTCCCTGGCGATCAGTTCACGTACCCAGGGATCGACGGTAAGCTGCTCGCGCGACGCAAACGCGCGGCCCTGCTCGCGCGCCAGCGCCTCGATATTCGAAAAATTCGGCACGATCAGCGCCGAGATGAATTTATGCGCGTCCCCCACAAGCGCCGCGTTCAGGATCAGGGGGCTCATCTTCAATAAATTCTCGATGGGCTGCGGCGCGACGAATTTTCCGGCAGCGGTCTTGAACAAATCCTTCTTGCGGTCGGTCACATACAAGTATCCTTCGTCGTCCAGCCGTCCAATATCTCCGGTCGACAGCCAACCATCGGGCGACATCACGGCCTTGGTTTCCTCGGGTTTCAGGTAATAGCCTTTCATCACGCACGGTCCGCGCACCAGAATCTCGCCATCGTCCGCAATTTTCACGCTTACAAATTCGATGGGCTGCCCAACCGTACCCAGCTTATTGGTGCCGGGATAATTAGCGCTGACGACGGGAGAAGTCTCCGTCAATCCGTATCCCTGGTAAACTGGAACTCCAACCGACCAGAAAAATTCGGCGAGCTCGCGCGAAAGCGGTCCTCCGCCGGAAATGAATGCGCGAAGGCACCCGCCGATCCCTTTGCGAATTTTTCTATACACGATGCGGTTGGCGATTTCCCACCGAACACGCATCTTAATCGAAGCATCCTCTCCGTAGGCCTTCCAGCGCACGCAATCGCGGGCCACGCGCACGGCCCATTCGAAGATGTTCCGCTTCATTCCCGTCGATTCGCGTCCTTTTTGCAAAATATTGGCATAGAGCTTTTCGAAAACCCGGGGCACGGCGGCAGCGAGCGTCGGATGAACTTCCAGAAGGGCTTGCGGCAAGTCCTCCATGCGCTCGACGTAGGATATGGGAACGCCGTGGAACAAATACGCATAGGAGGTCACACGCTCGTAAACATGAGAGAGCGGCAGGAAACTTACGGCCCTGTCCAAGGGATTCATTCGATAGGGCTCGACGGAAGTTTCTTCGTTGGAGCTGAGATTATTGTGAGTGAGCATCACCCCCTTCGGTTCGCCCGTGGTGCCGGAGGTGTAGATTATGGTTGCGATCTGGTCGGACGTGACGCGCGCAGCCCGCAGCCGGTATTCGGCGATTGCCGCGTCACCCGTTCTAGCCACCAGCGTCTCGAAGCGTAGAATATCTTCACCGAGGTCCGCAGGAGCAGCCGCACAGATTAAATGTTTTAAGGAAGTGAGCCGGCCACGGCACTCCAACAACCGCCGAGCTTGCGCCTCCCCCACGGTAATGACAACCTCCGCCCCGGAATGATTCAGGATGTAAACCGTCCGATCGGAAGATTCATTGAAATAGATAGGCACATCGGCCGCGCCAAGCCCCAGAATCGCAAAATCCGAGATATGCCACTCGGGACGGTTGGGTGCAAACAAACCGACGCGATCGCCCGGTTTGACCCCGAGTTGCTCCAGGGCGTTGGAAAGTCCCGAAATTTGTCGGAGAAAGTCCGCGGATGACTTGGCTTCCCAGCGCCCATTGACGCGCAGCGAAACCGCGCGATCGTTGGGTAACCGGTCCACCACGCTCAGCAGTTTTTCCGTGAGTGTCGCGTAAGGCATAGGCGAAACAGAACATTACCGCACGATTCTCGGTGGGCGCAATTAAACTTCGCCGTGCCATGTCGTTCGTCGCAGTTGACGAGTACGGGGATTTCGCGAGTTTCCATTTGGGCTGCGGAGAAGTCTTCCCGTATCATCAGTATGTGATCCACGGTATGTAATCCACCATGGAAAGGCCGGATCTCGCGTAAGGCTGCGGACACTTCGTCAGAACCTTCCACCCTGCGCAAATCCCCCGGGCCCATGAATCGCCTGATTGAATGCGTGCCAAATTTTTCCGAGGGGCGCGACCTTACGAAGGTCGATGCGCTGGTTGAGGCCATGAGCGCCGTGCCAGGCGTTTGGGTAATCGACCGCACGAGTGACGCCGACCATAATCGCTCCGTGATTACGCTGGTGGGCAAGCCGGAAGCCGTTGCCGAGGCCGCGATCCGCTCCGCCGGCAAGGCCGCGGAACTCATCGATTTGACGCAACATAGCGGTGTGCATCCGCGCATCGGCGCAACGGACGTCATCCCATTCATCCCACTCGAAGGAATTTCGATGGATGAATGCGTCGCACTCGCGCGCCACGTCGGGCAGGAGCTTTGGAAGCGTTACCGCATTCCTGTTTATTTTTATGAAGCCGCGGCAACGCGTCCGGAGCGAGTAAATCTGGAAAATATTCGTAAGGGGCAATTTGAAGGCCTGCGCGAAGCGGCCTTGCGCGATCCGGACCGCTCACCGGACGTTGGTGAGCCGCGGCTTCATCCTACGGCTGGCGCGACTGCCGTCGGAGCCCGAAGACTTCTCATCGCTTACAACATCTACCTGGATACGAACGATGTGTCGATCGCGAAAGAAATTGCCCGCGCTATCCGCTCTTCGAGCGGCGGTCTGCGTCACGTGAAGGCCATCGGACTGGAGATTGAATCCCGGGGCCTGGCACAGGTTTCCGTAAACCTGACGGATTTCGGCGAGACGCCCCTTTATCGCGTCTTTGAGATGGTCAAGCGCGAAGCGCAACATCGCGGCTGTGCCGTGGTGGGAAGCGAAATCATCGGCTTGATCCCGCGCAAGGCTATCGAGCTATGGGGCGAGTACGATCTGCAACTCGAAAATTTTTCACCCGCGGCAATTTTGGAAAACCGAATTGCCGCGGTGGCTGGCATTCTGCCGCCCGCGGCCTCCCTTCCGCCCGATGCAGCTGTCGTTCTGCAACCGCTGGTGGACACGCTGCGCGAGGCTGTTCAGGGATTCGCTGAGCGAGCCATGGACGCATCCCAGCGGGCTCCGGCGGCCGATTCCCTCGTCTCCAGCGACCACGGGCCGGAGGACGCCGCCGAGTCTCATCTGGCTGCGGCCTTCGCTGCGGGAGAAATTTATGAGCGATTGGTACAACTCGAAGCCACCGCCGCGCCGTCTATGTTGTTGGACTGGCGCGCGCTTAAACAAGCGGCCATATCCACGGCGCGAGCGGCACTTGAGAGCACGGACGCGATTCTCCCCTCGTTACGAGATGCGAGCACGGTCGCAAGAATAAACACCGGAAGGGCCGAAATTGAAGCAAAATTGTCAGGGAACACGCTAACCGGGGAAAAGTGATCATTGGGCAGGGTCGAGCCTTTGTATGCTTGGCAGAAAAAAGAGGAAGACGATGCGCAGCGGGAAACTTTTTTGCAGCACAATTATTATCGCTATCTTATCGCTGGTTCCGGGCATGGCTCGCGCAGGCAGTCTGGGATCTGACATTTTAAGCATGTTCCCCAAGGAATCCGGCGAACTCGCCTACGCGGACCTGAAGCAAGCGCGTCAATTTCCCTGGTTCACCCAGCTGAAGGAACAAATGCTGCCGGCTAAGTTCCGCGAGTTCGAAACATTTCTATCTTCCGCAGGCATCGATCCGAACACCCAGGTGACGGAACTGGCTTGGGCTCTCGTGCCGAGCAAGTCAACCGCGGACGGAGGCGGTGGATCCGTGCCGAGCACGGACCAGATCGTGGGTGTCGCGCTCGGACAATTTCAGCCCGCCACAGCCGAAGCGTATTTTGTGTCCAAGAAGCTGCCTATCGTCAAAGTTCGAACGTTTTCACTTTTTGCGTTTGGCGGCGGTAGTGGACCGAATGACCTTTTCTTCTTTTTCATCGATTCCAACACCGCGGCTTTTGGTCAGCGGCAGCAGCTTGAAAAAATGATAGGCGTGCGATACGGAGAAGGTCAGGGGCTATATGCCAGCACGGATTTCTCAAAGCTCGTGGATCAGGCCAACGGCAGCGGAACGGTCTGGGCGGTGCTGAACCCGGCGTACACGCGTCTCGCGATGCAGCAACTCGTGCCGGAAACATCTCAGTTCCCGGCGGCGGCTCAGCTTACGTCCAAACTGAGGGCCATGACGATCAGTATCAAGGGTGGCAGCGGGGTGGATGCGAAATTCGAAGCAGTGTGCGGATCGACCGACGACGCCAATACCTTTGCAGCGTTGCTGACTGCCGGGTTGATGTATCGCAAATATCAGGTCGGGAATTCGAACCCGGAGCTTGGTTCACTGCTCGACAGCGCACAGGTGAATCCTGCCGGAGATCGTCTTGATGTAAAACTGTCCCTCACCGACGATCAGATGCAGTCGCTGATCCGGCGCAACACGTTTGTCGTCGCGATGTAGCGCTATTAAATAGTTCCTGGCTCGATATTCAGCCAATCGCCACCAACACCGTGACGTACTACTTCGCTGGTGGCTTGGAAGTTTCGGTCGTACCCGGGCAATTCTGTTTCATCTGCCCGGACATCATTTGCATGTTCTTACCCTGCTTCATCATCTGGTTGTGCATCTGATCGAGCAGCGCCTGGTGTTCGGCCAGCTTTGACTTCAGCGCCTCGGGATTTTTCTCGCCTTTTATCGCGGCCATGCTCTGCATCAATTTGTTCATAAGCTCGGACATTTGTTGATGGTGAGTCGCCATCTGATTCGTCATGTCGCCGCCCATCATTCCTTTTCCTTGGCCCGCTCCCTGACCCATCATGCCTCCGCCCATCATTCCCGGATTCGGCTTACTTTGGGCGGTCTGGTCTTGTTGAGCCGGGTCCTCTGAATGATCGTGCGAATGCTGCGCAGCCGCTCCAGCGCCAAATACGAGCAGAGCTGCAGCCAAGAACGCGCTGGTAAAAACTTTAGGTTTCATGGCACCCCTCCTGATGTGGATTCTCGTCAAGCAAGGCTCACCGGCGTCAGAATCGGAAGCGCGGTTCGTTCTTCATCTCTCGATGGAATGCTGTCAGGATTCTGTCGTGCATTCTGTGATTGGTGTCACATCGGATTGCGACTTTCGTCACACTGGAGATCTGTAGCGAAGAGGGACAAAAGAGTTTGCGCGGAAAAGTTGGTCAGAGATGTACGCGTCTCAGGCGCAGCGCATTTCCTATTACCGAGACCGAGCTAAAACTCATTGCCGCTGCCGCAATCATCGGGCTCAGCAGCAGTCCGAAAAATGGATACAGGATTCCCGCCGCTACGGGCACCCCAATGGAATTGTAAACAAACGCGAAAAACAGGTTTTGCCTGATATTGCCCATCGTCCTGCGGCTCAGGGAACGGGCGCGCACGATGCCGCGCAAGTCTCCCTTCACCAAGGTGACGCCGGCGCTTTCCATCGCCACATCCGCCCCGGTGCCCATGGCGATTCCGACCTGTGCTTGCGCCAGAGCAGGAGCGTCGTTGATTCCATCGCCCGCCATGGCCACAAAACGGCCTTCGTCCTGAAGGCGCTTGATGTTAGCGGCCTTATCCTGGGGCAGAACCTCCGCGATCACTTCGTCAATCTGGAGTTTTGCTGCGACGGCTTGTGCCGTCGTGCGGCTATCGCCAGTCAGCATCACAATGCGTATGCCGTCCGCTTGAAGCTGACGAATCGCCTCCGCGGTTGTCTGCTTGATGGGATCCACGACGCCAAGCAGACCGGCGATTTTCTTTTCGACAACTACGAACATGACGGTCTGGCCATCGGCTCGCAAGGCCTCTGCCTTCGTGCCCAGCACCCCCGGATCGATTCCAAGTTCTTCCAGAAGTTTCGCGTTCCCCAGTGCGACGGAGGAATTCTCCACACGGCCACGGACGCCTCGTCCCGTTAATGATTCGAAGGCTTCTGTGGCGCCGAGCTTGGCGCCACGCGCTTCCGCGCCCTTGACGATGGCTGCGGCTAAAGGGTGCTCGCTTCCGCGTTCTAATGTCGCCGCGAGGCGCAGCACCCGATCCTCGTCAAATCCGTCGCCCGGTACTACCGATAGGAGTTTGGGCTTGCCTTCGGTGAGCGTGCCGGTCTTGTCCACCACCAGCGTGTCGACCTTACGCATCAGCTCGATGGCTTCGGCATTCTTAAACAACACGCCTAAGGTCGCGCCCTTTCCGGTTGCCACCATGATGGACATCGGCGTCGCCAGCCCCAGCGCGCATGGGCAAGCGATAATCAACACTGCAACGGCGTTGACGATGGCGTGGGCCATGCGCGGACTCGGTCCCCACACGGCCCAGATGACAAATGTCAGCGCCGCTATCGCAACGACGACTGGAACAAAGTACCCGGCCACCACATCGGCCAGCTTCTGAATCGGCGCGCGGCTGCGCTGCGCTTCGCCTACCATTCGAACGATCTGCGCCAACAATGTTTCCGACCCGACGCGGTCCGCCCTCATCACCAGCGAACCCGTGCCGTTCACAGTCGCCCCTGTTACACGTTCACCTTTCGTTTTTTCCACCGGAATGGGTTCGCCGCTAATCATGGATTCGTCGACACTGCTTGCGCCTTCCAGAACAAGGCCGTCGACCGGAATTTTTTCTCCTGGACGCACCCGCAAACGGTCGCCAGGCTTGACTTCGTCGAGCGGCACGTCAGCTTCGGAGCCGTCTTCGCGAATCAGGCGCGCGGTTCTCGGGGCCAGGCCCAGAAGAGCCTTGATGGCCGCGCCCGTCTGGCTTCGAGCCTTCAGTTCCATCACCTGGCCGAGCAGCACGAGCGTCGTGATAGCTGCGGCAGCCTCAAAATAAATGCCAACTTCACCGCCTGCACCCCGAAATTCCGCCGGAAATATATTCGGAAAAACCGCTCCAACCACGCTGTAGGAATAGCCGACGCCCACTCCCAATGCGATGAGCGTGAACATATTCAAATTGCGGGTCACCACGGATCGCCAGCCGCGAACGAAAAACGGCCAGCCCCCCCACAGAACAACGGGAGTCGCGAGGATGAGTTCGAACCACTGCCAGGTTCTGGAGGAAACCGAACTTATGAGCGGGGCGAGGAACGGGAAAAAATCGGTCATTGTCACGAGCAAAATGGGCACTGTCAGCGCAGCGCAGACCCAGAACCGCCTCGTCATGTCCAGGAGCTCTGGATTTTTCTCTTCGGCTGCGCTGACGGTCCGCGGCTCGAGAGCCATGCCGCAAATCGGGCACGGACCGGGCTCGTCCCGCACAATTTGCGGGTGCATGGGGCAGGTGTATTCAATTTTTGTCGCGGGGAGTGCGGCAAGAACCGGCTCAAGCGCCATTCCGCATTTGGGGCAGTCGCCGGGACCCGGCTGCCGCACTTCGGGATCCATGGGACAGGTGTGCTCGTTCGCGGAAGGTCTTCGAACAGCCGAGCCGGACGGCGGCGCGATTTTCGCAGGAGGATGCGCAGCGCCCAGCGGCACAGCGGGCGCAATGTGGATAGGACGGGCGGACATCGGCGAGATACCGATGAGCGTCTTCGGCATCAGGTATTTAGCAGGATCCGCGCTGAATTTTTCTTTGCAGCCGGAACAGCAAAAGTAGTACATCTTGCCGGCGTGCTCGTGCGTGGCTTTCGCCCGCGACGGATCGACCGTCATTCCGCAGACGGGATCTTTTTCCACGGCTCCTACAGGAGTATTTGGCGTATCCATCGTTTTTCTACCGAGAATGCAGTTCCATCAGGCTCAATAGCTCGTCGTACATGGCCTCCGCGCGGCCCGGCGCCGTGTCCCGAATCGCTTCGGATGCGCAATGCCGTAGATGGTTCTTCATCAGGGCGCGCCCCACGGAGCGCAAGGCCTCTTGCACAGAGGAAATCTGCACCAGAATATCCGCGCAGTAATACTCCTCTTCCACCAGGCGCTGCAGGCCGCGAACCTGCCCTTCAATACGCCGCAACCGCTTCAAGTTTGACGACTTGATTTCCGGGTCGACGGCCAGGGCCTTGCGGCTTTTCTCATGTGCGCCACAACCGCAGGCTGGCGCGCGGCCGATTATTTGAACGTGTTTGGCTGGCATCGCTTGTCCACGAATTTTTCCTGCCCTTTTATTTTAAGATACCCCCACCCCCTATGTCAATTAACGCCAAAGTTTCGGACCAGCCGTTTCTAATCGAGGAAGAAAAGCGATGACGCGGGCGAAAGGAGCCGTCGAAGAAGACATCTCACATGCCGCTTGCTGCTATAATCAGCGCATGACACTCATGGAAATTACCTACGAATTGCAATCACGCCTGCAGCCTGAGCAGCTGCGCGCCCTAGGGAGCTTCGCCAACACCTACGGTTTGCGCCGTTTTCATGTCGACGAAACTAATAATCGGCTATCGTTTGAGTACGACGCGTCGCGACTGAAAGAGACGGAAGTCGAGCACGTTCTGAGGCAGGCGAACATTCCGGTGCTGCGCCGAGTGGCACCGGTCGGAACGATTTCGCAAGTTTGAGCGGCTGGCTGGAAAGCTGAAGTGGCGCGAGCAGCGATCCGGCCATGGCGGATTCAAAGAAAAAAATAGGGGCTCTTGCTTGGGAACAAGAGCCCCCTAAAGACGCATTCCATTGCCGGCCTTTTTTTGACCGGCGCGTGGGGTCATCCATCGCATTCCGGGATACATAGCGTACAAAGAGAACCGAAGCCAGCAACAAAACACAGCTATTTAGACACTCGCTGCTTGGCTGTCTTGTGCTGGCTTTGTACGCCCTTCTCGGACAAAACACGGACAGCGAGTCTCGTCGTCCAGCTCCGCAGACGAAAAAAAATCCCTCCTAGCCAATCGCTTTTCGGTTGACGAAATATCGTCACTCGGAGCACATTACGCGTCGAGGAGTCACTCCCATCTCCAAAAGCTACCTGCTTACCTATCCGGACGGCAGCAGAAAGCACATCAGCCGCGGCGATCGAGACGAGCTGCTATTGAATGGGCTCGCCAGGCAAACCGGTCCTCAGCGTTACCTCTTCACGGGCCAGACGCGGACGTTCCACTCATTTGTGGACTGGGCTAAGACTTGCATGCCCAGCGAACAAGAATTAAAACGTCATTTCTTACCGGGATCCTTCATTGTTGAGCATGCTGGACGGCGCCGCAGGGAAATGCTCGAAACTCCCGGCCGGCTCGCTTACCGTTTGAAGTTGTACCCGGGACAGGCACGGGGCTGACGGGGTTGCCTCTACGCTTGTGTCACGCAAGGATGCAGCTCACACTCAATGCGCAGGGTTCACACCGAGACGGCACGCACTCAGGTAGGTTGCCATCCAAGGGATCTAATAGGGGGTATCGAATGTTCAAAAAAGGAAATCAGGCAGGGACTAAACGCCGTAAGGAAGCAATGGCCAAGATGATTGCGCAGCGTATCGAAAAAGATGGCGACAACCTCAGCGGATCCCAGTTCGCGAGCCTCGTCAACGGGTTTAAGGCCCTGACAACGAAAAAGCGACGGCGACGCACTAAAGAGCCTAAGGCCAAAGAGGTCAGCGCGAACTATCAATGGCTTACTCCAGAACAGAACGAAATTCACAGGGCCGTTATGCAAATCGAAGCAGAGGAGCACGCAAAGGGAATAGTTCACCGGCGGTACAGCGACGGGAGCACCGAATAGCCTTGGCTCGCGTTGCGAAGTGCCACAAACGACGCATTTTGTTCGATATTGCTGTAAATTGTTGATAATACTTGCATTTTCATAGAGATAGCGCCTTCTTTACACGTTTGTAATCACCGTTCAGAGCGACCTTTCACCGCCTCCGATGTCCAGGCCGTCGCGTAGGTAACCCGATGTTCCGCTGCAACCGAATCATTACGCGTTAGTTAGCAATACCTGTCCGTGTGTTGTCCGTTTCGGGTAACGGCCGATCCGCTGAGGTTGTCCCACTCCAGAATCCTTCAAACGCTGCAAGCAAAGGGCTTGGGTCCTCTTGAAGAATCCTGAGGCGGCCGGCGGATCCCCCCGAGGACGTGCTGCTGCTCAGCCAGGCATCTCTAGAATCAGCGAAAGTATTGCATCCACATGGTGATCACGGGAGGGATAGTGTGGAAATGCCAACTACTGCAGGTGTCTTCTCAGATTGCCGCTGGGCGCGGTGTCCCAGAGCAGGAAAGGCATTCCTGGGGGCTTTCCCGATCGAACTGAGCCGCCGAAAGGTGATGGCTTTGAGGGGAACGGTCCAGTAGTGCGCTTGCCGGCCGCTCTTGGGAAGTGGTTCGCCGTACAATCGCGCCATCTTGCGAGCCATCGCGGGCCAGCTTGACACGCAGATGTGGCAGAGGCCGTCTACCTGGTCGAATCTGACAATTACTTCCGACTCTTCTCTTATTCCCTGCATACAGCCTCTAGACTCAGTCAGGAAAAATCGTGTGATACCGGTTTGAAATACCGGCAAGGCATTTGTCGAACAGGGCAATGCACTTGTCGACTAGGGCGAGCCATTTCTCAGCCAGGGCAAAATATTTGACGACCCAGCGATTATCGAGGAATTTTTCAACCATGGGTCCGGCCTTAGCCGCTAGAACCGTGCTGATCATCAGTGCGATGACGAAGACAGAAACTAAAATAAGCAAGTGGATTAGGCCGGCAATGATCAATCCCATCTTCAGTGCCCCCACTGTGAACCTTATTCTTGTTGACGTGAAACCGGACGTATGGTCCACTGATGGATAGAAAGGTTACAACATGGATCGAAAGGTTACAACACCTCAAAAGTCCATTAAAGCGCAGGCGAGTGAGGCGGGCTCCATACTCGGCGTTTTGAGCTGGAGACGGCGTATGAAACGATTCGGTCGGCGTCAACTGCGCAAGCATCTTTCGAACATCGGTAAACTTGGCGGCCGGCCGCGGAAGGAAGAGCCTCAAAGTGTCGCGAAATAATTCTGTGATTTTCGGGGCGGGCGGATACGACTTCGAAGCCGTGACGATCATGGCGAGTGACACGGATCCTCTGGCTCAAGCCTTCGCGGAAGAAAACACCTGCCTCCGCTTAATTCCATTCTGGGAAAAGTCTTCCGAGAATCCCGCGTGGTACGCGGCCATGGTCGACAACGGCAGGGGAATTTTCGAGGTCACTTTATTTCTGATCGCCACCCAGCCACATAGGTACATGTTCTTGGGCGAAGACGTGAAACGGGGCGCGCGGAAAGCCTGCCAAATCATGGCTGACCCGACTGAAGCAACCTGGTGGGCGCCCGTTCCGGGTGAACCCGTTCAAGGTGAAACCGGAGGATTAAGATGGACCTAGGGACGCTCTCACAACCGAACACGCCAGACGCACCGCCGGAAGCAATGACGCCAGCAATGGCACCGCCTGACGTTACTCCACCATCTCCCGGTATCAATCCCGCGCAACCTCCTCCACCTCCCGCCGCAGAAAAGCATGGGGTGTGGAACGATATCTTACGGGGAGCCCTTGCGGGACTTGCCAATTCCGGCGGCGCGCAACATTTCGGCGAAGGCCTTGTCCGCGGGGCTGCGGGCGCAGCCATCGGCCAGCGAATGTCTACGGAGCAATCCCTGCAGCAGCAGAAACTGAGATTTGAGAGCGCCAGGGCTTCCGCCGAGATGGTCGACGCTTTTGCCCGCGCGCGTCATGAGGATATGGCTTCGAAGCTCGTTCAATCCCAAATTGATCAGTTGAATTTGAATACCGCGGCATACTTGCAGGACCATAATATTACTCCCAGCGTTACGATTTCAGGCGGCACGCCGGGTGAGATCTCCACGTCTGCAACGGGCGGCCTCGCCACGATCGCGCAGCAGACTCCGGACCAAACCATTCCACGTCTGGCCACATTTGGTTCTGCGGCTGGAGTCGGGGCCGATCCGAACGTGCACAGCATTGTGGCCTACCATGCCTTTCAGC